>OGYY01000679.1_pt1 | contig 33642 bp, 30 predicted proteins | sample 1576671 | NCBI WGS metagenome assembly OGYY01 (sample SAMEA3541593, study PRJEB24748) | human gut metagenome | biome: human gut; feature: human-associated habitat; material: faeces | place: China | collected 2012 | reverse complement strand
ACCGCCTGGTGGTATGGAAAGATATCGGGGATCTTTCACAGGAAAGAGAGTTCCCAGAAAAGGAAAAACGTGGTATAATTATAAGTTGTAACTTATAAAGAGATAGAGATAAAGGGATCGGTATGATTGATATACATACACACATACTTCCCGGGCTGGATGACGGCGCCGCGGATATCTATGACAGTATAGAGATGGCATCTCTGGCATACAGGAATGGAACGAATGTGATCGTGGCGACGCCGCACTGCAATATTCCGGGAATGTATGACAACTATTTCGGAAATGAATATTGCAGAACGTTTCTAAAGACAAAAGAAATCCTGCAGCGGGAGGAGCCGGGGATTACCATCCTTGCCGGGATGGAGGTGTTTGCCACCGAAGAGCTCCCCAGGCTTCTGACAGAAGGGCAGATTTTCCCGGTGAACCGGACCAGATATGTGCTGATGGAATTTGACTTTGGAGAAGATCCGGGATTTGCAGACCGGATCCTTAGAAAAGTCAAAGAAGTCCGGGCGATTCCTATGATCGCACATGTGGAGCGGTATGCGTTTGTCCAGGATGATCCGGCGATCGTCTACCGCTGGAAGCGAAGAGGCTATGAAATACAGGTCAATAAGGGCAGTTTCCTTGGAAAATTCGGTCGGGGCGCCCAGAAGACGGCGTTTGACCTTCTGAACCATAACCTGGTGACGGTGATCGCCAGCGACGCTCACAGTCCGGAGCGCAGGACCACCTGTATGGCGGATGCGTATGAGTATCTGCGTGAGGAGTACGCAGAGGAGTATCTGGATATTTTATTTGAAAAAAATCCCCGGAATATCTGTAACGGAGTAAAACCGATCCAATTCCGGCGGATTCCGTTTGAAGAAACCATAACTGGAAGGAGTATGTACAGTGAGAAGGCTTAGGATAGCGATCGTGGCGCTTTTTATCCTGTCCGGGATATCATTCGTGGGATATAACGTGATTAGCAGACTGGCGGAGGATCATACACCGCCGGAGATCAGCTGCGATTCGGATACAGTGTCAGTCAGCGTGGAGGATGAAGAAATCGATGAGGCGCTTCTTAGCGGAGTAAAGGCATCAGACAATAAGGACGGCGATCTGACGGACCAGATCAGGGTTTCTTCGATGTCCAATTTTACAGAGCCTGGAAAGCGTACCATCACCTATGCGGTGTTTGACAAAGCGGGCCAGGCGGCAACGCTTGAAAGAACATTAGAATACACAGATTATACCTCTCCGCAGATCCAGCTTACAGCGCCTCTTCGGTACAGCCTGGAGGATATGGCGGATGTAAACCTGACAGAAAATATGAGTGTGGAGGACTGCCTGGACGGCGACCTGACCTCGCAGATCCGGGCCACATTTAATGACAGCATCTATATCCAGCAGGCGGGGGAATATCCGGTAACGGTGCAGGTCAGCAACAGTGCGGGGGATACCTGCTCGGTTCCGCTGACGCTGACGGTGACGGATTCCTCCGACAGCAGTGAGAGGGATAAATATTATCCACTGCTTTCCCAGTACATCGTATATACCAATGCGGGAGAGCAGGTGGATCTGGCAGGTCTTCTGACGGGATTTGAAAGAAACGGGGCAGAGTACCTTTTCACGGATCCGGATGCAGCTTCCCTGCCGGGGGCCAGAGAGAACGTGAGCATATCGGGAAACGTAGATTGGGCGACAGCCGGGACATACAATGTAGACTATCAGTTTACGTCAGGAGCAGGAGTGACGGCAACGACGAAATTAGCAGTGGTGGTGAGGTGATATCATGGAAAAGACGACCGGTCAGACCTTGGAAAATTTTAAAATAGAGCCGTTTACACTGGTACATGATATCCTGATCAACTGGTGGGCGATTCTTTTGGGAGCGCTGGCGGCAGCGATGCTGACCTACGTTTTTGTAGGAATCCGTTACGTGCCGCAGTATACCACGTCTACAACCTTTGTGGTGTCTTCCAGAGGAACAACTGCTTCTTATTCTTCTCTGGGAACTGCCAATTCGACGACGGCAACCTTCCAGAAGATCATTGAAAGTACGGCGATGCAGGATATTCTGTGTGAGAAGATGGGCGTGGATTCTATCGATGCGGAAATCCAGGCCAATATTGCAGGGGAGACTAATCTTCTGGAGCTGACAGTGACGGCGGATTCGCCATCGGAGTCCTTCGATATCATGGAAGGGATCCTGGATAATTATTCCAGTATTTCCTATTATACGGTAGGAGACATTGTCCTCAATATCCTGGAGGAGCCGTCCATTCCGTTTTCACCGGATAATCCGATGAATACCGGAAGTGTGATGAAGAAAGTGTTTGTGGCGGCCCTGGCAGCATTTGCGGCGCTGTTCGGTGTGCTTTCCTTCATGAAAGATACACTGAAGACAGAGGAGGATATACAGGAAAAGCTGGATGCAAGAAGCATGGGAGCTATTTCCTATGAAATCAAATATAAATCGATCCGCGAGCTTTTGAGGCGGAAAAAGAAGGGACTTTTGATCAACGATCCGCTGGCGGGATTTGGATTTGTGGAGAGCTTCCGGAAGTTCTCGGCCCGTGTGGAGTACCGGATGGAAAGGGAAGGATGGAAGACGCTGGCGGTGACCAGTGTTTCTGAGAATGAAGGAAAATCAACGGTGGCGGCAAACCTGGCCATCAGCCTTGCGGAGAAGGATTACCGTGTCGTTTTGATCGACGGGGACCTGAAACGTCCGTCACAGTTTCTGATCTTCGGGCTCCATCCCAAGGAGGAAAATGAGCTTGGAGAATTTCTGAAGCGGGAGAAGAAAGAATTTAACCTGTTTATGAAGACTTCTGTTCCGCGGCTTTATGTGGTGGGCGGACGGAACTGCTATTCCTCTTCCACGGATATCCTGCAGAATGAGGTGACGGCGAAGTTCATGCGCCGGTGCAGGGAAGCGGCAGATTTTGTAATAGTAGACACACCGCCGACAGCGGTGCTGGGAGATGCGGAGCTGTGGGGACAGTGCACGGATGCGGTGCTGTTTGTGGAGCGTCAGAATTTTATCTACGCAGAGGACATCAATACCATGATCGACAAGTTCCGGGCGCAGGATACCCGGATTCTGGGCGTGGTCATGAACGGCGTACAGTCTTTTGGACGGGTGGTAAGCTCTACCGTGGGACGTTACAGCAGCCGTTACGGGGAATATGGAAATTATGGGAAGAAGCATAAGGAAAGTGAACAATGAGTGAGAATGTAGAAGCAACAGAAAAGAAAACAAGTCCAGAGATAGAAAAAATAGATATCATGAATCTGGTGGCGGCCTTCTGGAATGGGTTTAAAAGGCTGTGGTTTGTGCTGGTGATCATCGTGATCGTGTGTACAGTGCGGTCCTACTTTTCCACAAGCTTTTCCTATACGCCGCAGTATGTGGCATCGGCAACCGTATCCGTCACGACGCCGGGAGGATCCTATACCAATATCGAGTCCGCACAGGAGATGGCGGCGATCTTTCCCTACATTCTGACCAGCGGTGTCCTGGAGGATGTGGTTTTAAATGATATGGGTTTAAAGTCGCTTCCGGGACAGATTGAGGTGGAAGCGGAAGAGGGCATGAATATGCTGACCATATCCGTATCTTCCGATGACCCGCAGATGGCTTATAACGTATTGCAGTCTGTGATCAAGAACTATCCGGAAGTAGCGGAATACATATTTGGAGAGACGAATCTACAGATCCTGGATGAGACGGGAATCCCGTCGGACACCCAGCGGGAGGTCGTGATCCGGGGGTCCTATAAGCGGGGCGCTCTGCAGGGAATGATCATCAGCGCACTGATCCTGTGCCTGTATGTGTTCCTGAAGCGGACCGTAAGGACGAAAGAACAGCTGAACAAGCATATCAATCTTCATGATCTGGGGAGTCTTCCTCATGTCAAGATGAAGAAGCGGAAAAAAGAAGAGTATAACAATCTTACCCTGCTGAACGACCGGATTTCTCCGGCCTATGAAGAGGCTGTCAGGAGACTCAGGGTCCGGGTTATGCGGGAGGCGGAATCTGAGAACGGCGGCGTGATCATGGTGACCAGTTCCGTTCCGGGAGAAGGAAAGACTACGACTGCGGTCAATCTGGCGCTTGCCATTGCCAAGCAGGGGAAATCCGTTATCCTGGCAGACTGTGACCCCAGAAACCCGTCGGTGGCAGAGGTGCTGAAGGATCAGGGAAAGCATCCCGGGATCGGGGCGGTCCTTAGAGGAAAAGTTTCCCTGCAGCGTGCACTGACCATTTTCCAGATTCCGGGAACGGATGCAGAAATGGAAGTGTTATATGGCGGGAAGCCAAATGCCGCAGACGCGGCACTTCTTGGATCCAGGAAGATGGATAACCTGATCGAGACTCTGCGGATGAGAGCGGATTATGTGATCCTGGACACGGCGCCTGCGGACCTTCTGGCGGATGCATCTTTGCTGGGAAAATATGTGGATTTTGTTCTGTACGTGATCCGCTGCGATTATACCAAGGTCAATAAGATCCGAAGCGGGATTGAGACGCTGACAGCAAGAAATGTCAACCTGCTTGGATACATTTTCAATGATGACGTGAATCAGAAATCCAGCCGCTATGGATATGGATACGGCTATGGGTATGGCCGCTATGGAAGATATGGCCGCTACGGCAGGTATTCTCATTACGGAAAGCTGAAAGGCACGGGGCAGACAGAGGATGAAGCCGGACGTGTGATCAAAGAGTAGGAGGAAGCACCAATGAGAAAAGCAAAGACAAAAGCAAAAGGAAAAGGCTTATGGAACTGGATGAAGAGGCATAAGGTGGTCTCGACAATCCTGTGCCTGCTGATCCTGTGTTTCCTGGTTATGGCGATGTCGCTGGGTGTGCTTTTGTGGAATCTGAATAAGGATAATGTAGGGATCGTGGATGCGGACGATGTAGATCCCAATGCGGATGAAGTGCAGATTGCCAGAGAAGACCAGAAAAACAAGGACGTGATCAATGTCCTGCTGGTAGGCTCTGATTCCCGGGATCCGAATGCGGAGCTGGGACGTTCGGACACCATGATCCTGGCTTCCTTTAATAAGGCAGAAGGGAAAGCCACTGCTCTTTCCTTCCTTCGTGATTCACTGGTGGAGATCGACGGTCACGGACAGAGCAAGCTGGGCCACACCTTTGCTTACGGCGGCGTGGGTCTGACGATCAACACGATCAATCAACAGTTCGGTCTGGATGTGCAGGACTATGTGATCATTAATTTTGAAAATCTGGTAGAGATCATAGACCAACTGGGAGGCATCCAGGTGATGCTGACAGAGGAAGAGGCGGCATATTACCGTGAAAACGGCATGCCCGATATTGTGGCAGGAAATGTTACTCTGACCGGATCCCAGGCGCTGGCACATGCAAGGAACCGGAGCCTGGACAATGACTTCGGAAGAACCGAACGGCAGAGAGATGTCATTTACGGCATCTATAATAAAGTATTAGAACAGAGAAATGATCCATCCACATTACTCTCTCTGATCCAGTTCTGCATGACGCAGGTATCCACAAACATGAGCGTGACAGAACTGTATGAGATGGCGATGGATGTTTTAAGCGTCGACAATCTGAAGACGCAGCAGGCGGCGATCCCGGCGGAAGGCACTTATGAATTCGGCACCTATGAGGAAATGTCGGTTTTGAATATAGACCTGGAGGCAAATAAGGATTATATCCAGGAGCTGCTTTATTAGAAACATTATTTTTTAAGGTACAGAGGGATTGTTATGAGGGTTAATATACGAAGGTTTTACGGGAACAGGGAGGCCTTTATCAAAGGCATGGCGTTACTGCTCCTGGATGGTATTTTAATTATCGGCTGTATGGTCGGGGCACTCTGGCTCCGGGTAGACTTTAGTTTTGCCAATATTGACCCGATCTTCTGGGAGTCTGTGCGGAAGTATATGTGGATCAATGTGGGCTGCACAATCCTGATCAACGCTCTGTGCCGGCTGTATACCAGCCTGTGGCGTTTTGCCAGTCTGGAGGAGCTTAAAAACGCGATCATAGCTATCGGGCTCTCCTCACTGCTGCAGTATCTGGGGATGCAGATATTAGATCTTCCGGTTCCGAGAAGCTATATTTTCATTTATGTCATGCTGCTGTCTGTATGTATGATAGCACCTCGGTTTTCTTATCGGTTTTTAAGAATCGCCTATCGGAATCATGAAGTGATCTGGAAGACAAAGCCAGTAGTGACTATGGTGGTAGGAGCAGGAGCCGCCGGATATATGCTGGTGCGTGAAATGAAAAACAGCAAGCACTTAAACCGAAAAATCCCATGTATCATAGATGATGACCCGCAGAAGGTCGGAACCTATCTGCAGGGAATCCCCATCGTCGGGAAAAAAGAAGACATTCCCGAGATGGCAAAGAAATATAGTATTGAAGAGATTATTATCGCAATCCCGACATTGAAGGATCAGGATCAAAAGGAACTCCTGGAGATCTGTCAGAAGACGGCCTGCAAGATCAAGATCCTGCCGGGAATCTATCAGATGGTCAATCAGGAGGTAGATGTATCTATGCTGCGGGACGTCAGCATAGAAGATCTGCTGGGAAGAGAGCCGGTGGAGCTGTATATGGAGAAAATCGGCAGCTATCTTAAGGGCAAGGTTATCCTGGTCACCGGAGGCGGAGGGTCCATCGGCAGCGAGATCTGCCGGCAGGTGGCGCTTCACGGGCCAAAGCTTCTGATCATCTTGGATATCTATGAAAATAATGTATATGATATCCAGCTGGAGCTTAAGAAAAAGCATCCGGATCTAAATCTCGTTGTACTTATAGCGTCAGTGAGAGATAAGCACCGAATAGACGACATTTTTGAAACCTATCATCCGGACATTGTGTATCATGCGGCGGCGCATAAGCATGTACCGCTGATGGAGGACAGCCCGGACGAGGCGATCAAAAATAATGTAAAGGGCACTTATAATGTGGCAAGCGCCGCAAATAAGTACCATGTGCAGAAGATGGTGCTGATCTCCACGGACAAAGCGGTACGGCCTACCAATGTAATGGGGGCCTCCAAGCGGATCTGCGAGATGGTGATGGAGGTCTTCTCCGAGATCTCCAGTACCGAATACACTGCAGTGCGTTTTGGAAATGTGCTGGGAAGCAACGGGAGTGTAATTCCGATTTTCCGTCAGCAGATCAAAGCCGGAGGGCCAGTGACAGTAACCCATCCGGATATCATCCGTTACTTTATGACGATTCCGGAGGCTGTAAACCTGGTGCTCCAGTGCAGCGCCTATGCAAACGGCGGAGAGATCTTTATCCTGGACATGGGCGAGCCGGTGAAGATCGTGGATCTGGCAAAGAAGATGATCCGCTTAAGCGGCCATGTGCCGGGAGAAGATATCAAGATTGAATTTACAGGCTTACGTCCCGGAGAAAAGCTGTACGAGGAATTGCTGATTGATGAGAAGAACCTGATTGAGACCGACAATGAGAGGATCTTTGTGGCCCAGATGGGCAGGCTGGATGTGGAGGCAACCAGCCAGAAGATCGCGGACCTGATTCGGCATGCATATGATGAGAGCAAGGATATCCGGGCGGAGATCAAAGGACTGGTGCCGGAGTATAAGGAGAATGGAGAGGGAATGGGAGAATGAAGCAGAGTGTGAAGAAGGCTGCAAAGCTGTATTATCCTCAATTTACATTATTCCAGAAACTATATATGAAGACACAGAGAGTGCTTAGCTTTGTCTGTGCACTGCTGGGGATTATTGTCCTGTCACCTGTTTTTCTAGTTCTTTGCATATGGATTGTACTGGACAGTGGTTTTCCAATCCTTTTCAAACAGGAACGTATAGCGAAGTCGAGAATTGATGGGACACCAGTATACTTCACAATATATAAATTCCGCACGATGTATACGGACACGCCGAAAGACATGCCGACGCATATGCTAAAGAACCCGGATGCGTTTATCACAAAAGCAGGGCATTTTCTACGGAAGACATCACTGGATGAGCTGCCGCAGCTTTTCAATGTGCTGAAAGGAGACATGAACCTGATCGGCCCCAGGCCGGCACTTTATAATCAGAAGGATCTGATGGCAGAGCGGGATAAATACGGTGCAGGCTTTGTACGGCCGGGCATTACAGGATTGGCCCAGGTGATGGGACGGGATGAACTGCCTATTGATGTGAAGGCCAGGTATGATGGAATTTATACCCAGCATGTAGGTCCGGCGGAGGATATTTTCTGTCTGGTCCGGACGGTTGGTGTGGTGCTGACCAGCGATGGAGTTGTGGAAGGTGGCACAGGGAAGATGGAGGCAAAGGGAAGTGAGTAAAAAAATATTGATCATTACGAACCATTCCTATATGCTTTATCAATTCCGCAAAGAGCTCATTGAAAAACTTCTGGAAGAATATGATGTGACTTTGAGTATGCCGTTCGTTGGTCATGAAGATGAGTTCGCCAAGATGGGCTGCAGATGTATTGAGACAGAAGTAGATCGCAGAGGGATAAATCCTGTAACAGATTTTAAGCTGCTGCAGTTCTATCATAAACTGATTAAAAATGAGAAACCAGATAAGGTGATTACATATTCTATCAAGCCTAATATTTACGCGGGTCTGGTCTGCAGTCATAAGAAGATTCCTTATTATGCGAATGTGCAGGGACTGGGAACGGCATTCCAGAAAAAGCTTTTGTCACAATTTGTAGGGATTCTATATAAGACAGCATTTCGAAAAGTAAAGGCAGTGTTTTTTGAAAACAGTAAAAATGCACAGGAGTTCCTTGAGAGGAAACTTGTTGCACGGGATAAAATTGTTGTTTTAAACGGTGCGGGAGTAAACCTGAATCACTATAGTTATCAGCCGTTTTCTGCGAGCGGAGAGACAGCTAAGAGTATTCATTTTTTGTATCTCGGACGCATTATGAAAGAAAAAGGGATCGATGAACTTTTTGATGCTATGCGAAAACTTCATGATGAGTACGGCGATAGGGTAGTGCTTGATATTGTTGGTTTTTTTGAAGATGAATATAAAGCTGCGGTTGAAAAAATGGTGGAAGACGGAATAACAGTATTCCATGGATTTCAGGAAGAAACAAGACCGTATTACGCAATGGCAGACTGTGTTGTTCTCCCGTCTTATCATGAAGGCATGAGCAATGTGCTTCTGGAGGCTTCGGCAATGGGGAGAGCGGTCATTACCAGTGATATTCCGGGATGCCGGGAGGCTGTGGAAGATGGAAAGAGCGGTTATCTGTGTGATGTGAAAAATGCGGATATGCTCTATGAGAAGATGAAGCAGATGGCTGATAAGGGCGTGGAAGAACGGGAAGCAATGGGGAGATGCGCAAGGAAGCGCATGGAAGAGATGTTTGACAAGAAGAGGATTGTTGAACAGACGGTAGAGATAATAGGCGGTAAAGATTACAGACAGTTGGTAGGAGAAAAGATATGCTTTCAAACGGATATATCCTGATATTAATATGGGTTGGAGTATTAGGGGCGCTGACTGTAATGGCTCCGGAATGGATATATAGAACTGAATTTGTGAATGGTGAAAAAGTGCGGAGAGTGACTCCGCTTTTTGCCGTTGTGGCGGTACTGCCGCTGGTGATATGGGCTGGATTTAGAGGAAATGTGGGGGATACAGGGGCATATATTCAGGCTTTTAGAGAAATGCCATCATCAATTTCTGGTATAAGTAGCTATATGGATGGCATTACAAAAGATCATGGCTTTTATTTTGTTTCGGCGTTAATCAAGTGCTTGATAGGAAATAGGAATACCGTTTATTTTATTATTGGGGCTTTTGTACAGTGCTTTTTATTGTTCCGAATTTATAGGAAATATTCTTCATCATATGTGGTAAGTCTTTTCCTTTTCATTGCCTCGACAGATTATATTTCGTGGATTTTTAATGGGATGCGTCAGTTTGTTGCCGTAACGATAACAATAGCATGTTTTCCGTGGATTGTTGAAAAAAAGTACGTGCGTGCAATTATAGTAATATTGATAGCCTCTTTGTTTCATCAGAGTGCATTGCTGGTAATTCCGTTCGTATTTATTGTGCAGGGAAAGGCATGGAATAAAAAAACAATTTTGTTTATTTTGGCGGTAATTGTTGCTGTTATATTTGCGGATCGTTTTACAGACATTCTTGACAATATGCTAGCAGAAACACAGTATCAAAATGTTGTATCTGACTGGGAACAATTTCAGGACGATGGTACAAATATATTGAGGGTATTAGTATATAGTATACCGGCAATTTTGTCACTTATAGGGTTGAAGTATATTCGTAAAGAAGATGACCCGGTAATTAATATATGTACCAATATGTCGATAGCTTCTACAGGGTTTTATGTGGTTTCAATGTTTACCAGCGGCATTTTTATTGGCCGATTACCAATTTATTTTTCTTTGTATAGCTATATATTACTGCCATGGGAAATAAGACAAATGTTTACAAAACGATCTGCGCAGATTATATATTGGATAATGATAGCTGCGTATTTGGCATTTTATTATTACCAGAATCATTTTGCGTGGGGATTGATTTAAAGGCAATACTTCAAATGCACTTATAGTTTAAGAGGTAATTTGGCATGGAGAATTTGATTATCAGTATAATTATTCCTGTGTATAATACGGGAAATTATCTTCAGGAATGTATTGATAGTGTGAGACAGCAGTCATACAAGAATCTAGAATTGATTTTTATTAATGATGGCAGCACAGACAATTCTTCTGCGATTCTTGACAAGGCAGCAGAATCTGATCCTAGGATAAAAGTTATTGAACAAGAGAATTCTGGACTTTCTGCGGCGCGGAATAGAGGCATGAGAGAAGCGTCAGGGGATTATATTATGTTTCTGGATAGTGATGACTGGCTAGATAAGGGAACGTGTGAAATTGCAATGGGAAAAATGAAGCAATATGATGCAGATGTTGTTTTTTGGTCGTATATTAGAGAATATCGAGAGAAAAGCTTAAAAACACCATTATTTAGTGATAAAGAAATCATATGGCAGTCCAATAATATACGAAGCCTTTTTCGTAGAATGGTCGGATTGACGGGAAAAGAACTTGCGGAACCGCAGAAGACAGATTCACTTATTACTGCATGGGGGAAGATATACAAAAAAAATGTTTTAAAAGACATTGAGTTTGTGGATACAAAAATTATCGGAACAGAAGATGCTCTGTTTAATATCCAGGTTTTTTCGCGGATACAGAGCGCTTTATATATCCCGGACTTCTTTTCGCATTACAGAAAGTACAATGAGATTTCTCTTACTCATCACTATAAAAAGAATCTTGCTAAACAGTGGAAAGAATTATATCAGAGAATTCTTCAAGTTTTGCGTACACGGAAGATGGATAAAGAATGTTTTAGTGCCTTAAATAACCGTATTTGTCTGGGACTGATCGGATTAGGGTTAAATCTTGTAGAAGATAATAAAATGAACTTTAACGAGAAGATAGATGAATTACATAGAATACTCGATATGCAGCATTACAAAAAAGCATTGGCGGCTTTTTCCGTAAAAGAACTGCCTATTTATTGGAAAGTCTTTTTTGTTTGTGCTAAATTACGACTTGCTCGGTCTTTATATTTTATTCTGTTAGTAATGAATTGGATGAGAAGCCGTGTTTGAATAAATCTAGGGAGTGAATGATGGAAAATAAACCGAAAATTTCTGTAATAATGGGAATTTATAATTGTGCGGAAACTTTGGATGAGGCTGTTAATTCAATTTTAGGACAGACAGAAACAAATTGGGAATTGATCATGTGCGACGATGGCTCTACAGATAATACATATGTGATCGCAGAAAAATATGTTCGGCAATATCCAAATAAAATAGTGTTAATTCGGAATGATAAAAATCGTGGACTTAATTATACATTGAATCGATGTTTGAAAAAAGCCAAGGGAAAATATATTGCAAGAATGGATGGAGATGATCTTTCATTACCGAAGCGTTTTCAAAGAGAAGCGGAATTTCTTGACAGGCATTCAGAATATGCTATTGTCAGTACTCCAATGATTTATTTTGATGAGTCAGGTGAATGGGGGAGGGGAACTGCGATAGAAATTCCACAAATTAAGGACTTTGTATTTCACGCACCTTTCCATTGCCATGCTCCTTGTATGATACGGAGAGAAGCCTTTTTAAAGGTAAAAGGCTATACAGTCGATAAAAGATTGCTTAGATATGAAGATTGCAATTTATGGTATAAATTATATTCGGCAGGCTACAGAGGATATAATCTTCAGGAGCCTTTGTATAAAATGAGAGATGACCGGAATGCATACAGCAGACGGTCTAAATCTGCCAGAATGAGGGCAGTGTACGTGCAGTATACGGGATTTAGGATGGTAAAAATGCCAATAAAGTATTATCCATTCTTGGGAAATGAGTTTATAAAATCGCTTTTGATTATTATAATGCCGGAAAAATTATATATGATATTGCATAAGAAAAGACAGCAGGGAAAGTAGTATGGGAAAAAAAATGAGAGTTTTATTTCTGATTCATGATCTTGGTCAGGGAGGAGCAGAGAAGGTTCTCGTAAATCTGGTCAATAATATGGATCGAACTAAATTTGATATATCGGTTACTGTTTTGTTTGGCGGCGGTGTTAACGAACAGTTTCTGAAAAGAGATATTAACTTTCATGCTGTGTTTCCAAAAGAGATACCGGGAAATAGTAAACTGATGAAAGTTTTGACACCAAAACAGCTTCATTGCGTCTGTGTAAATGAAAAATATGATGTGGAGATTGCATATCTTGAAGGACCTTCTGCACGTGTTATTAGCGGATGTATTGATAATACTACAAAATTAGTAGCATGGATACATAGTACAGTCAAGGATAGAAAGTATGTTGCGTCGGCATTCCGCTCATACTCAGAATGTAGTAAATGTTACAAGAAATTTAATAAGATAGCGTGCGTGTCAGCCGACATTAGAAAAAGTTTTGGCAATGTTTTTGAGTGGTCTCCGCCACTGACTGTAGTGAATAATACTATAGATAGCAACGAAATAATTCATAAATCTTTAGAAGAAGTAGAAAATAACTTATTTCAATTGGATGTAATTAATATAATTGCAGTTGGAACATTGAAACAAGTAAAAGGATATGATCGTCTATTAAGAATTTTGAAGAAACTACAAGGTGAGAAATATTCTTTTCACCTCTATATTTTAGGAATTGGACCAATGCAAGGAGAACTAGAAAATTTTATAAGAGAAAATCAGCTTAGCTCATATGTAAGTTTTCTTGGATATCAGACAAATCCTTACAAATATGTAGCCCAAAGTGATTTATACGTTTGTTCCAGCTATTCCGAGGGCTTTTCCACCGCTGCGACGGAAGCATTAATCGTAGGGACTCCAGTCTGTACTGTGGATGTGTCAGGCATGCGTGGATTGTTAGGAGATAGTGAATACGGTTTAGTTACAGAAAATAGTGAAGAAGCTTTATATCAGGGAATTAAGCAACTGTTAGATAATCCAAATAAGCTTTCTTATTATAAAAAACAGGCACACATTAGAGGAAAAGCGTTTAGTACAGAAAAGACGGTACAACAAGTTGAAGAAATGATTCAGAATATATTAGGGAGAAGCTATTGTGGACATTAAAATTAAAATAAAAAATGTCATATCGAAATATAATCCTTTGGCCATCATTCGAAGAAAGAAAATGCAATGCAGATTAGTGAACAAAGGATTTTCATTGATTTGTCCAAATTGTTTGGGCGGTATACTGCTTCATGATCTGCAACTTCCGTTTTTATCTCCAACTGTAAATCTTATGATGTATCAGTGCGAATTTATAAAATTTGTGTTGGATATGGATTACTATTTATCACAAAAACTTAGGTTTTATGATGATCCAGATTATGCATGTCCCTGCGCCAAATTGGGTGATGGAAACAAAGCAGTTGCTATTCATTTTACGCATTATCAAAATAAAGACGAAGCAGAGCAATATTGGAAAAAACGTGTCCCTCGTATTAATAAGGATAATCTTTTTGTAGTTGCAATGGAAAAAGATGGGGTGAATAAAGACGATATTGTCAGGCTTGGGACATTAAATATTCGTGGGTTAGTGGTATTTACTGCGCATAATTATCCGGATATTCCATATGCATGCTGGATTCAAAAATATCAGACTGATGGTATGGTCGGAAATATTTTAGTGCGTTCTTATCTGAATGATAAAAAGGAATATGAACGTTATTTTGATTTTGTCAAGTGGTTTAATGAAGCGAATGGAGGCAATTATGATTGTCGCCCATTTTGCTTGTGATAGGAAGAAATAAGGAGTTAAAAAGAATGATTTCATTAGTTATTCCTGTATTTAATATGAAGCAGTTTCTGCCCCGTTGTATGGAAAAACTTTTAAAACAAAAAGGAGACTATGAAATTGTTTTAATTGATGATGGCTCAACAGATGGAAGCGGGGAACTTTGCGATTGGTATGCATCGGAATATTCTGCGTTAGTGCGGGTGGTTCACAAGGAAAATGGAGGATTATCATCTGCCCGTAATACAGGAATTGATGCGGCTCAGGGAGAATATGTGATTTTCCCTGATCCGGATGATTGGGTTGAACTTAACTTTGTAGAGCGCCTGACAGTATTGCAGAAGCAATATACACCAGATTTATTGTGCATTGGACATTATATTGATTTTGACAGTCATTCAGTACCAGCTAATGAAGGACAGCACTTGAAAAAATTGGATAAAAATCAGGCCCAAAAGGCTTTGGTGATTGTGCCAGCTATGAATGGTTTTGCGTGGAATAAACTGTATCATATGGATATTATCCAATCGCATCAGTTGCGATTTTTGGATGATGTTGGGACAACAGAGGACTTGGATTTTGCATATCGTTATTTGCAGTTTTGTGAAAAGATTGTTTTTTCACCTGAAGACAGGCTTTATCATTATTACCAGAGAAATGGTGCGGCAACGCATAGCGGATTTTCACGAAGGAAGATGGAGTCTATCAGGACTTATGAGAAAATGATTGCGACTGCTATAGATAAAGAAATGATTCGTGCTGCGGAGGAAGAAATATGCAATACCGCTATTAATCTGGTTTGGAGCTTTCGAGAGAGTCATATAGATGACGAAGAGGTTTGGAGACAACTACGACAGTATTTAGGCCAGTATCTAAAATATTATTGTGTAAGTCAACGGTACGGTATTGGACGAAAGATTCAAGCAATTTTGGCGTATTATACGCCTAATCTATATGTATACCTAAAAAGAAAAATCAATAGGAAAACATGAGGAAAAGCTTATGATTGCAGCAGTTATTGTGACATATAACAGAAAAAAATTGTTGGGTGAGAATATCCGGATGCTTTTAAAGCAGACAAAGTTGGTAGATAAGATTTTTATAGTTGATAATTGTTCGACAGATGGAACTGCTGAATATCTACAAGAAAATGGCTGGAAGGAAAGTAAAAGATTTATATATATTAAAACAGAATCAAATATTGGTGGTGCGGGAGGATTTTATACTGGGGCTAAGGCTGCTTTTGATGCAGGCGCTGACTGGCTTGTGTTGATGGATGATGATGGACGTATGGCAGATGAAGATACGATGGAATGTCTTTATAAAGTGGCAGAACAGTTTTATCGGGAAGGCCGTGGAGATAAAAAGTTATTTATCAACGCTTTGGTACAGCAAGGAGATATGTTGTCCTTTAAAATGGGAACAAAATATACTGTAAAGCAGGCTGCTGAAAGTGCCAGAAATGGTATTCTTGAATGGGAGGCAAATCCATTTAATGGGACCATGGTGTCAAAGGAATTGATTGCTGCTATAGGCTATCCGAATCGGGAGTTTTTTATTAAAGGAGATGAGGTAGACTATAAGCAGAAAACTTTAGACGCAGGCGGGTATATCGCTACAGTTACAGATGCACGATATATTCATCCGAGACCAGATACAAAAGAAAAATCAGTATTAGGAAAGAAAGTCCCATTTTTTGTGGAAGCGCCTTGGAAGGAATATTATGCAGCCAGGAACTTTACGTATATGTATAAATCTAAGGGGTGGTACAAAGCGATTGTTTTTGAATTAATTTTCGTAAAGCTTCTTGCAATTTTTTCTATGAAGTGTAAAAAAGTAAGGACAATAAGAATGTTATTTAGAGGCGTTAGCGATGGATGGAAAGGCAAATTAGGCGCAACGATAAGACCATGAGGGAGGTGCAGTAGTGCAGCCGTTTATTTCAATTATAATTCCGGTATTTAATGGTGAAGAGTTTGTAGAAAATTGTATCGAAAGTGTTATGAAACAAACATTGAAAGAAGTGCAAACTATTATTATTGATGACGGGTCGACTGATCATACATTAGAAGTTTTAAATAAACTGGCAGCTAAAGATAAAAGAATTACGGTAATTCATCAGGATAATGGGGGTGTTTCTAAGGCAAGAAATGTTGGATTACAAGCTGTAACAGCAGAATGGGTTTTATTCGTTGATGCAGATGATACGATTGATCCGGATTATTGCGCTTCAATGCTAGAAGCCGCTCGTTTTCTTGAAGCGGATGTAGTAATTGCTCATCCATACATAGAGGAACAGCCCCCAAATGATATTTTACAGGAAAAAGAAAAGTTAATTCAAGCCTGTTTGTCTTATGATGAAATGAGTTACCCGTTTAACATTGATGCACCATGGGGAAAAATTTTTCGTTACCAAGTAATCTATGAACGACATATATGCTTCCCAGAGAAACTTATCCGTTCAGAAGACGCCTTCTTTTGCTTACAGTTTTATGAAGTTGCTGAGAAAATTGGTATATTGAATCAGTTTGGATATCGCCATACAGAACGAGAAGGATCGCTTTGTCACAGCTTTACGAAGAACGCTCCAGAAATACTGGAAAATGTATTGTATGAAAATTATCAATGGGTTATGAAAAATCATGCGAATGAAAAAAAATATATGAGTGCTCTTTGGTATCGAGTTTTGCCGGGAATTGTAGAATGTGAAAAATTCTTTTTTTTACACCCGAATTTTTCGGGAAATCTGGTGAGAGAATACCGAAAGTTTTTAAAACAGACAATGGTTAATCTGGCAATTCATAGGCTCAAATTTTCGGATGTTGAAAGTAAGCAGTATCGTTTAAGATTGATAATGTATAAATTACATTTGGGATGGCTGTTTATTATGACAAAGAAGAAAAATATTTAGACGGAGAAAGTATGAAAGACTCAAAACAACCTTTAATATCAGTTATAGTTCCTGTTTTTAATGTGGCCTGTTTCTTAGAAGAATGTATATCCAGTATTATAAATCAGACAATTTGTGATTTACAGATTATTTTAATAGATGATGGATCAACTGATAGTAGTGGAAGTATTTGTGACCAGTTTGCAGAGCGTGATAAACGGATTTTGGTAATTCATCAGACTAACGCAGGTGTCAGCGCCGCAAGAAATGTTGGAATTCGAGAGGCAAAAGGTAAGTATATATCATTTATTGATGCAGATGATATGCTGCCGAAAGATGCTTATAAAGTATTGATAGATAAAACGTTAGATTGTCCGGCGTTAGCTATGGGAAGAATGCAGAAGATAAGCGAAAATGGCGTATTACTGGAACAAAGTCGAGAGTTCTATACTGAAGAAATAGAATCGAGTATTTTTATAAAGGATTTGTTGGAAGAAAGAAAATTTACATATCTTGGATTTTTGTGGGATAAACTTTTTCTACATGATGTGATTGAGAAAAATGGTCTTTTATTTAATCAGGAGATAAAGCTGAATGAAGATCGACTGTTCATCTTACAATATATGTTTTATGTGAAGAAAGTATTTTTGGTTAATAATGTAGTTTACTATTACAGGCAACGAAGTAATGGAATAATTAGTACTACAAGAAGAAATAGCACTGTAACAGATAGTGAAATGTCAGTAGTACAATCTTTTAAAGAAATGCAGAAAGTTTGCGAGGATTATTCTAAAGAATTATATTTCATATGTGGAAAAAAAGCTTTTGAAAGTGCTCTAGATTTATTAAATAGAGTATCAAAAAAAGATACAGAAAAGCGTAAAATTTTGAAAAGATTTCTTCGGGAAAACAGTCATATTTGTCTGGAAAACCCACAGTATAGAGTGTTTGACAGGTTAAAAATAATCGGGCATACCATATTGGGAAAATAGGAGATATAAATGGATTCATTAGTTTCGGTTATAGTGCCAGTTTACAAAGTTGAACAATTTTTGCCACGTTGTGTTGAAAGTATTCAAAATCAGACATATCAGAGTATAGAGATTATTCTTGTAGATGACGGATCAACAGATCAGTGCCCTGCAATTTGTGATATGTATGCACAAATGGATTCCCGTATTCAGGTAATACATAAGGAAAACGGAGGTCTTTCTGATGCGCGAAACGCAGGTATAGAAAAAGCAAAAGGGGACTATTTATGTTTTGTAGACAGTGATGATTATATCCAACTAACTATGGTAGAACATATGATATCAAAAGCTCAGAGGTATAATGCGAAACTGGTTATTGCTAATTTGAGGGCCGTGGATGAAAAAGGATATAGAGTTTTTGAAAGAGATAAAAGCCCTATTCACAGTGGGATATTTACCGCAGAGGAATTACTTCCCAAGGTATATCAGCATTTGGGATGGTACTATATTGTGGCATGGAATAAATTGTATCATCGTAGTCTGTTTGAAAATATTCGATTCCCAGTTGGGAAGATTCATGAGGACGAGTATATTGTAGCGCAGATGATGTGGCAGGCAAGGAAGATTGTGTGCATTGACAGTGAAGAATATATTTACATATACCAGCGCCAGGGGAGTATTATGACCAGTAGACAGGTACAGAGCCAATGTGACTGGTTGGAGGCACTTTATCATCGATTTGAGTTTTGCAAGAAAGAAGCTGCCCTTAGTACATTTACTGCGGAAACCAGGGCTGTCTATTTTAGAGAATTGAACAATCTCTTTTTGAAACCAGAGTTTGCTGGAAAATCAACGCCGGAACAGCGTAAAAAAGCTAAAAAACAGTATGCTTTTATGGATGGAAAAACCAAAACAGAGTGGGTGAATTGGCTGTTGTTTCAGATAAGTCCGAAATTAGAAAATCGAATTGTGCAAAATGTTCGAAAAATACGAGGGTAGCGTAAGCATGGGAAAAGGAAAACAAATGTCTGTAAATTTGATAACACAATTAGTTTCATTTGCCCTTAACCTTGGAATTAGCTTTTTTTTGACACCATATGTTATCGAATTTCTTGGAAAAGATGTATATGGATTTGTCAGCCTGGCAAGTAATTTTACAAGTTATATCTCTGCATTTACTGTAGCGTTGAATGGAATGTTAAGCCGGTATGTGACAATTGCTTTCAGTAAAAAGGATTATGAATCGGCAGGAAAATATTTTTCATCAGTTTTGATCGCAAATGCAGTGATTATGATTGTACTCTTGCCGGTTAGTGTTTTTTTTGTAGTAAACTTAGGAAATTTTATAAATCTTGCAGATGGATTTGAAACAGATATTAAGATTCTGTTTGCATTAGTTTTTATTTCTTTTATTGTGAATCTTCCAGGCTCTTGCTATAATTCGGTAACATATGCTGCTAACCGACTTGATTTAAGTAATATTTCCAATATGCTGGGAAGTATTTTGCGGATTGCAGTAATTATGATGATGTTGTTGACATTGAAACCTCATGTATGGTATGTGGGACTGGGATCGCTAATATCGACAATTTTCATAATTGTGTTGAATATGCGCTATAAGCAGAAGCTTATGCCTCGGGTTAAAATTTCATTCAAATTATTTGAGTGGAAGTCCGTAAAAGAACTATTAAGTGTGGGTGTATGGAATTCTATTAATCAAATGACCCAGCTATTACTTACTGGCCTAGATTTGATAATTGCAAATTTATTTATCAGTGTAACAAGTATGAATATGCTTTCTTATGCTAAGATGATTCCAACGCAGATGCTGGTTTTAATTTCAACTGTAGCAGCTACCTTTGCACCCGCCATGACGATTGCCTATGCTAATAAAAGCAGAGAAGGATTTGTGAGGGAGACTAATTTTGCAATTAAGTTATGTGGTTTTCTTTGCAGTGTACCGACGATTGGTCTTGTTGTGTTTGGAGAGGATTTTTTTGGTCTATGGCTTCAGGCGCTTTCCACAGAAGAAATACATCTTGTTGCAGTATTATCAATACTTACTATTTTGCCCAATATTTTTAGTGTATATATTTATCCTTTATATACAGTTAATACGGTAACTGCAAAATTGAAAATACCAGTATTGGTGAGCGCAGTAATGGGGATTGCCAATATTATTATTGTGTTTATCTTGATTCAGACAACAAATCTGGGAATTTATGCAGTTGCCGGTGTTAGTTCTGTTTTGGCTTTAGGGAGAATTTTGATTTTTGTTCCAATTTATGCCGCTCATAGTATTAAGGTCAGTTATGTTACATTTTATAAACCATTACTTCGGGGAATTATAAGCAGTGGAGTAATGTTATTGGTATTTATATTGATTCATAAATTATTTGTTATCAATAGTTGGATTAGTTTCTTTGCTGTATGTGGTATTGCTGCAGTTTTGGGATATATTATAGTATTCATGATAGTCTTCAGTAAGCATGAGAAAAATAAAGTTATTAGTATGATTAAAAGCAAGATAAGGCGGTGATAATATGAAAATTGGAATTGTTACGGTTCAAGATTCTAATAATTTCGGGTCGTTCTTACAAGCATATGCACTTCAATCCATATTGCAGAAGCTGGGGCATGAGGTGTTTTTCATTCGGAGCCGCTCAAAAAAATATATTAAGCATATTTTCTATTGCGTTCGTCCAAGCAAGCGAGAATGTTTTCATTTATTTACATTTCTTAAAAAAAATTGGAATGGATGGAAAAAATATCGGCGATTTCAGACAGAGCAAGCATGTTTCCGTGTACTTGAACATTACAAGGATGAAGAATTGGATTTAGTAATATTAGGGAGCGATGAAATCTGGAATGTAAATACAGGAGCCTTTAGAACATCTATTTTCTATGGCGCTGGTATGGATCCTGTAATGGCTTATGCAGTGAGTATTGGAAATGCAATGATAGATGATATGCGGTGTATTCCGCAAGAGTACTTTAAACATATTTCGCCAATATTGGTCAGAGATGATCACACGGCGGATTTTCTAAAAGTACTCCAAGTTGATTCAAAGGTCGTTTGCGATCCCACACTTTTAGTAGAAAAATCAATTTTCTATCGGCCATATCAGAGCAAATTGTTTAATGGGAGCCCTTTTATACTGGTGTATTCTTACGGATTAAGTGATTCGATTATTGAGAGTATACGTGCGTTTGCAAAAAGAAATAATTTACGGATTCTTTCGGCGTGCTTTCCATTCCCCTGGTGCGATGGAGTATTTGAATGCGCGGCATTAGATTTCTGTGCTGTTTTAGAACAAGCAGAGTTTGTATTTACGTCTACCTTTCATGGAACTATTTTTTCTGTTTTGAATCACAAGCAATTTGTCAGTCTCCCACAAAGTAGGAAAACAAGTGATTTGTTGAAAACTTTGAATCTATCTGAGAGATTGATTAGCAGAGAAGAGTGCACCCCTGCTGAATTGCAGGAAAAACTAATTAATCAGAATATAGATTACCCAGGAGTTGATGCAGATATAAAGAGGATGCGTTCTGACTCGTTAAGGCTACTAAAAGATGCCCTAAAAAAATATGAATAATAATTTCCCATATTAATAGTGTGAAAAATTTATATGTTGTAAAATAATGGAGTATGTCTGGATGGAAAACAATATTAGATTGTATGAAAGTCAAGAAGATTGCTGTGGCTGCGGAACCTGTAAAATCGTTTGCCCCAAACATGCTATAACCATGGAAAAAAATGCATATGGTTTTCTATACCCTGCCATAGCAAGTGAATTATGCATTAACTGTGGTATTTGCAAAAGAGTTTGTGCATATCAACAAAAGAAGAAAAATAGCAATCCACGAAAAGTTTATGCAGTGTCATTGAAGAATACAGAGATTCTGCGGCAGTCTGCATCTGGTGGAGTTTTTAGTGGGATAGCAGAACGGTGGATTGACGAAGATGGTGTTGTATTTGGCGCTGCACTTATATCAGAGCACGGAAAATTGGCAGTAAAACATTGTTCTGCAATGACGAAGGAAGAGCTAAAAAGGTTGTTTGGTTCTAAATATGTTCAAAGTGATTTAGAAGACACCTTTTTTGATGCAAAAGACTATCTTGAAAAAGGAAAAAAAGTTTTATATTCCGGTACTCCATGTCAAATTGCAGGTCTAAAGGCTTATTTAGGAACAGATTATGAAAATCTCTTTACCATTGATTTAGTGTGCCATGGAGTTCCTGGTAATCGTATGTTTCAAGAGTATCTTAGGAGTGAGGAAACCAGGAGAGGTGCCCGAATTGAAAATTTAAAGTTTCGAGATAAAGATTATGGATGGGGGTTAAATGCAAAATTATATTATCATGTGGGAGAAAAGGCTAAAAGCATTGTACTTCCAAGTTATGAATCTTCTTACTATGAATTGTTTTTAAAGGGGGAGATTTATAGGCCTAATTGTTATAGTTGCCCATATGCAAATGAGCACCGCCCAGGGGACTTGACGATTGGCGATTTCTGGGGGATTGAAGAGGAACATCCGGATTATCTACAACCTGTGGGAAAACTCAATCAGTCATCAGGAATATCTATGTTAATGATCAACTCCGAAAAAGGAGAGGTCTTATTTAGAGAATGTGAATCATTATTCTGGTATTACCCTTCTACGTTTGAAAATGCATCAAGACATAATGAACAGTTGAAACATCCAAGTTCTCCAGGGGAAAATAGAGATACGGTTTTGAAATTGTATAAAGAAAAAGGGTATGAAGCTGTAGATAAATGGTTTTGGAAACAGAAACGAAAAGACAAGAGGAAGGAAAGCATTAAGTATCATTTGCATAACGATATACCTGAACCTATTCGAGCAATTGTTAAGAAAGTTATAGGGAGAGGATAAGATAATTTGAAAGGAGAACGATAATGGCTGATTATTTTTATACAGATGAAAGAAATGCACAGATAGTGATTTCCTTGTTAAAAGCACATGGGATTAAAAAAGTGGTTGCAAGTCCGGGCACAACTAACATTTGTCTGGTTGCCAGCCTGCAGCAGGATCCATTTTTTGAAATCTACTCGGCTGCTGATGAAAGGTCTGCCGGATACATAGCATGTGGTTTATCAGCAGAGAGCGGGGAACCTGTAGTATTAAGCTGTACAGGTGCAACTGCGTCAAGAAATTATATGTCGGCATTAACTGAAGCATATTACCGAAAACTACCGATTTTGGTCATAACTTCCTCTAGAAGTAATTTTCAGATTGGTCATAATATTGACCAGGTGACAGACCGTACCGTATTGCCAAATGATGTGGCAAAATTAAGTGTTCAATTACCTTTGATTTACAACAATGACGAAGCTGAATGGGGATGTGTAGTTGCAGCAAATAAGGCGATACTGGAACTTTCGCATCATGGGAATGGACCGGTCCATATCAATTTGGAAACAAATTACAGTTGGAATTATAACGTCAAAGAACTTCCTGAAACCAGAGCGATTTATCGCTTTTTGAATGAAAATGACTTACCTAAGGTAAATGCAGAGAGAGTTGCTATAATGGTAGGCGCTCACTTAAAGTGGAATGACAGGCTTATAGCAGCTGTGGACAGATTTTGTGAAGATTATAATGCAGTAGTGCTTTGCGATCATACAAGCAATTATAAAGGGAAATATAGAATACTTGCAAATCTTTCTGCACAGCAGAGAAATTTCAATTCCGTTATAAAAAATGCTGAGATTATAATTCATATCGGTGACATCAGTGCATCTAAATATAATATAGCGGCAAAAGAAGTGTGGCGGGTAAATACGGATGGAGAACTACGTGATCCATATAAAAAGCTGCATTACGTATTTGAAATGGAAGAAGTCGATTTCTTTGAGAAATATACAGCCATATCCAACCAGAAAAAGAAAACAGAGTTTTATGATCAGTGTGTAGATGAGCTGACAGACTTAAACGCCTCTTTGTTAGCAGTGTTGGATTGTTTGCCGTTTTCTAATATATGGATAGCATCTCAAACAGCAGATAAATTGCCCGAGAATTCAATATTACACCTAGGAATACAAAATTCTCTTCGCTCATGGAATTTTTTCGAAATACCACAGAGTGTTTTCGGATATTGTAACACGGGTGGTTTTGGAATTGATGGGTGTATCTCATCTGTTATTGGCGCATCACTGGTGGATAAGAATAGAATTTGTTATTGTGTTTTAGGTGATCTTGCCTTTTTCTATGATATGAATTCACTTGGAAACCATCATGTATCCAACAATTTAAGAATTTTATTAGTTAATAATGGAAAAGGTACAGAATTCAAGCTTACTACCAATCCAGGTTCAATGTTTGGAAATAGGGCTGATGATTTTATTGCTGCGGGAGGTCATTATGGAAATAAGTCCAGATCTCTTGTACGACATTATGCTGAAGATTTAGGTTTTGAATATCTTACTGCATCAAATAAAGAAGAATATATAGAGAATATAGGCAGATTTATCACACCACAATTAACGGATAAACCAATGATTTTTGAAGTGTTTACCAATGACGCAGACGAAGTGTCCGCACTGGAAACTGTTAGAACAATAAAATTATCAAATGAAACTGTTTCGACAAAGCAAAAAGCAAAAGGGGCAGTTAAAGATTTGATTGGAGAAAAAGGCGTAAAGGCATTAAAAAAAATATTAGGAAAATAGTAGAGTAATTTTGATCACTGCGGAGGAGACAATGGAATGAAAATTGGTATTATGTCAATGCAGAGAATTGAGAATTATGGGTCTTTTCTACAGGCTTACTCGTTGAGGCAAATGCTAGAAGAATTAGGACATGAAGTAGTATTTGTGGATTATGTTATTGAACCATGTATTGTACAAGATCCCATACAGGTGATTCCACACCACTCTATTCCATATCGCATAGTAAGAAAAGGCTATTATATAGTTAAAGATATTATAAGGCAGTTAGATGGTGAGAAAGCAGCGGAACAGAAAATTGATTCTATGAGACTTAGGATTAAGTATTCGGAGTACTTGAGAGAATTGGGAATAACCGAACAAAGGACAGAAAACATTCCAGTGGATGCTCTTGTGGTCGGGAGTGATGAGGTTTTTAATTGCCTGCAGACTAATCCAGCTGTCGGATATTCAAAACAGTTATTCGGAGAATACTCTCAAGCAAATAAAGTAGTGAGTTATGCAGCAAGTGCTGGATTTACTACAGTAGAAGGACTTGAAAAATATGGAATACGTGACGAAGTATCTGATATGTTAAAGAATAATTTCGACCATATATCGGTAAGGGATGAAAATACTTTTGATTTAGTCAAAACATTGACCGGAATCACACCGGATATGCACCTTGATCCTGTTTTGGTGGGAGATTTTTCATCAAAAATTATTGAAAAACATGATCTGGATAAATATGTTGTTGTTTATTCATATGAAGAAAGAATGAGTGGACGAACAGATGAAGCTGAGGCAATACAGAGGTTTGCACATGAAAGGGGATTGAAGACAGTATCCATCGGAAATTTTCAGAAGTGGACAGATTTAAAAATTGAGGCATCTCCGTTTGAATTGTTGGGCTACATAAAAAATGCAGATTATGTTGTTACCGATACATTCCATGGGACAATTTTTTCTATAATATTGGGAAAGAAGTTTGCGACAATAATACGTGATAGTAATAAGCAGAAATTGAGTGCACTCTTAAAGAGGTTTTCACTTGACAATCGTCAATTGAGAGAACTTTCAGAGTTGGAAGGGATATTGATAACCCCCATTGATTTTAGTAGAGCAGATTTTGTACGTAGATTTGAGAAAAGGAAAACAGTGGACTATTTATTTAAAGCTATAGAAGGATGAGAATGTAGCATATTATTTTCCACTGAGTAATAGCAAAAAGGAAAACACTGTTTTTGTGAGGACAAATAATGGATAAAATAGTAAAAAAATTAATGTACGGTCCATTGTCTCCTATAGCTGTATGGGCATTCCGCTTTATCTCAGATACGGAGTATCTTTATTTTAACAGCAAATGGCAGCGGGCAGGCTGGAAGAAAGCTGCCCCGTCCGAAATAGATTTTGTCCGTGAGAATGTGACGATAATTTTTAAATCATTTGAGCGACAGAAAATGGCAAAGCGTCTGTACAAAAACATTCAATCCTATTATCCGGGAGTCCGCGTTATTATTGCTGATGACAGTTCAAAACCGCTTGAACTGCAGGGGGATTCATTGCAGGTGATACAGCTTCCCTTTAACAGCGGACTAAGCTTCGGCCTAAACCGTGCCCTCGAGAAAGTTGAGACGCCATATGTGATGCGCATGGACGATGACGAACTTCTGACGGTGAAGACGTGTTTGGGTGCTCAGGTGAAATTTCTTGAAATGCATCCGGAAGTAGATTTGGTCGGATTCTGTACACTGACAGCGATCCGATGCAAGAATCCGGATGAGGAAGTCAGTAAATTTACATCATTCAATATGAAGGGGGCCTCGAAACCGCTTCGTATTCCTCATATGACACGGATTGACGGCAATCATTTTGCTATGGGGAAAGTTCCGAATCTGTATGTGGCAAGGACGGATAAGGTTAGAAGTATCGGATGGGATGAGAATATCCGTATGCTGGATCATCAGGATTTCTTCTGGCGGGCAGCAGGCAACTTGGTTTCTGTGATTGCTTTGGGAACTGCGGTATTTCATTATCATAATCCATTTCAGCGGCATTACCAGAAGTACAGACAAGATGTAGAGAAAGACCGTGAGTACATAAAACAGAAACGGAAATGTGAAGAGTGGAGTTAGGAATAAAAATTACTGGCAGAATGTAAAATTGAACGTTTATAAGGCTAAAGTAAGTTTGCTTTCCATCTGGCATTTTCGCGCCACCTATGCTATCATATGGAAAAGCATTATATTTCCGGCATGTCTGATTCTAACGCAGCAACAGCTGTATCTGTTTTTCTATTACATTCAGGAAAATCTCAATGCTTTTAATTCCCTATTAATAGCAGAGAGATCAGCGGATGCGGTTTTATCAGGAAGACGGCCTGTGCAGTCTCTTTGTATTCTATTCTGAAAAGGAGGCTGTGCCTATGGTAAATGCAGACAAGGCAAAACCGGAAAGTGATCATATCCTTTCCAGAGAGGAGCGGATCCGGGAGATCCAGTCGTTCAATCTCCTGAGCGATGTATTCATGTCCGTGGCGTTGAAAGATGTTCCGGCGTGCCAGCATATACTCCGGATCCTGACAGGCATCGACGACCTGAAAGTGAAGGAGGTGCGGACACAGTATACCATTTCCCGAATCAAAACCCATTCTGTGCGGCTAGACGTGCTGGCGGAGACAGGGAAAGGGAAGCTGTATCATATCGAGATTCAGCGGAAAGATGAGGCCGATCCGCCGAAAAGGATAAGGTACAACGGATCGCTGATAGATGCGGAGTTTCTGTCAAAAGGGGTGAAGTATGAGGCTCTGCCGGACAGGATCCACTTTTATATCAGTGAAAAAGACATTTATCACTGTGGAAAAGCAATCTATCCGATAGAAAAGGAACTTGGCGGCACAGGACTTCCGTATGATGACGGAGTACATATCTTTTTTGTAAATGCGGCGGTAGATGACGGGTCCCGGATTGCCAAGCTGATGAAGTACTTTAAGACGGCAGATCCGGACGATGACAGCGAGGGAGAATTATCAAAACGGGTGCGTTATCTGAAGAGAGAAGAAGGAGGCGTGGATATCATGTGTGAAGTATCGGAAAGAATCATGGAACGGGGCAGAAAGATTGGCGAAGAGCAAGGCAGGAAGGAGCAGGCCCGCTCTACAGCCTTGAATCTCTCGCAGATGGGGCTTACTCCGGAGCAGATCGCTGGCGCAGTAGGCGAGAGCCTTGAACAGGTGAAGAACTGGCTGGCGGGAGCGAAGCCGGCAAACTGATGGCGGAAGAAATAGAACTTCCGGAGGCAGTGGACCGCGCGATTGACGAATGTATCAGGGAGAATGTGCTGAGGGACTTCCTGATGGAGCACAGGGCAGAGGCGAGAGCGATGAGTATATTTGAATATGATCAGGAGAGACATATGCAGCAGGAGCGTGAGGCCGGGATTGAGAAAGGGAAAGAGCAGCTGCTGCGCAGGCAGGTGCAGAAGAATCTGGCCAGAGGGATGAGCATCTCAGAGATTGCGGAAGTCTTGGATGAGACGGAGAAGCGGATCCGGGAGATCGCTTCTGCAGATCCGGGGGAATAGGAAGAATAGGGGGCTGGCATTTTTTTGCCAGTCCCCTATTCTTTCGGCACCATCTCTATATTCAGATCGGTATTCCCCGTGATCCCGGGCACCTGCCCCTGATTCGTATACTGCCAGAACCGGAAATGATACGGAGTCTGGGGAACCGGCTCATAGTCGGCGTACCAGAGAGGATATTCCGAGAGCTCCTCCAGGTCCAGTTCGAAAGCCTCCCACAGCATGTTGGCATAGATCATGGGATCATATTCGGCGTCGGCCACGGCAGAGCAGAAAACTTCCGTATTTTTGGTAAACTGCTCTCCGGAAACATTGTCTGTCCGGGCTTCGTCATCCAGGATGCTTTCCGGATCGTACACGACAGGAAGCTGCAGCGTATACCCTTCCAGATTCTGGAGGACAAAATTTGCTTCCTCCAGCGCCTCTTCCTCATTCACAGCCTGGGCAAAAAAGTAAACGCCCACATCAAAGCCGGCGGCCTGCGCATTCTGGATATTCCGGTGAAATTCCCGGTCCAGGCAGATTCTTCCTTCCTGGCCGTAGCCCCGGTAGCCAAGCCGGATAAAGGCAAACTCAAATCCGCTGTCTTTCAGTGCCTGCCAGTCCACATAGCCCTGATGCTCGGAGATGTCCACACCCAGCCGGTAAGTATAATTGCTGTCGCCCTCATAAGAAAGCCGGTCGCCGTTGTGGACAAAGGAGTCGTCTTTGTAATCGTGTTTTTCGACGTTTGGGTTGATCTCGACCTGATAAGGGTTCTGATATACGTCTACAAAGTGCAGGATCTCCGGTTCGGGTTCCTGGGTCTCTTTTTCGGCCGCGTCGTCTTCTTTCGAAGCGGCTTCTGTATTCTTTCCGGCCTTCTGTACTTCCTGCCCTGCGGTCTCTTCCGCAGCCTTCCCGGAACACGATGTCAGCAGAAGGGCAGCAGGTATCAGATAAATCAAAAATTTCCATGTTTTCATCATAATTAATTTACCTCATTCAGATATTCGTCGTATGTCCGCCAGGGATCGGCATCAGAAAAGCCGCACATACGGTAGAAACATTCTGTCAGATATCCTTTCTGGTGTTCGTCATTTGCATTGGTATACTCAGGAAAAACGACTTTCATCTGCAGGATGTAGTCAGATTTCACTTTTGTCAGCGAGTAAACAGTATTATCTGGATACGTTTTATCCCAGCCGGTTACAATGACCTTGCCGGCGCCGTCCTTTACCGTATTAAGGATGACCTCCGAGGAAGATAAAAGGCCAAGCTCCGAGGTGTAAACCGTATTCGTCATCTCGTCCAGATCCATAGAGTCGGTACGCCTGATCGCACGGAACATAAGCTGGGAGCTGTCTTCGGCGGTGAAGGTGATCTCTTCTTCGCTGGTCCCGAGTGTTGTGTCGAAGGACGTGGTATTATAGGTTACATGATTATAGAACTCCGTTGGGTACCAGAAATTAAATTCTGATATTTCGGAAGAATAAAAAGCGTATTCGGATGGATCCAGGGACGCGGTGTAATCAGCATGGCTCTCGGAATCGATGGTAAAAGGATGCTCAGATTCAGAGCCGTCTGCATGATGGCTGCTGTCCGTATCGCCCGTGGTATTGCTGCTTCCGGTCGCATCCTCCTCTTCGCCTGTATAGGTATCCGCTTCAGAATCTTTGCAGCTGTCAGTATCTGACTGGATTTCAGCTGCCGGTTTCGAATCATCAGAAGAGTCGGATCCGATTGTCAGTGCAAGGATGACACCTGCGGCAATCGCCAGTATGACGGCAACTGCGATCACAATATAAACGACCTTTTTTGAAGAATGTCCAGAAGGAACCGGAGCTCCGCAGTTCCCGCAAAACAGGTCTCCATCATTTAGTTTCTGCCCACAGTTGTTACATTTCATTTTTCTTTCCCTCTTTCAAACAGAAATGTTATATATTACAACAATTATTATATAAGAAAAGAGAACGGCAGTCCAGAAAAGTATGGCCGGTGAAAAACTTTTGCTAAGGATTCAAATTTTTGTATGAAAAGTCGACAAAATAGTGTATAGTAACAGGAGTGTGCAGGATGCAGGAGGTAACAGGAAATGATAGAGAAAAAGATTAAATTTGTGACGCCGGAGCAGATCATGTCTTTTTGTGCGGCCTGTCAGAAAATGAAATCAGATATTGACGTGGTGAATATATCAAACAGGCATGTCCGGATTGATGGAAAGTCCATCGTCGGTCTTATGACGATCAAACTGGGGATGCCGATGCTGTTGCTGGTAAACGGTGAAGATGAAGGGCTTGTGGAGGAGAAGTTTTCCTCCTTTCTGGCGGAGTAACAAGAGAAAAAGGAAAAAGCTGCGGACCGTCGAGTCCGCAGCTTTTTTGTGGATGCGGCAAGCCAAGGCCGGGTTTGTCCGAGACCTTGGCGACCGTTCTTGTAGACGGATATGCTTTAAGCTATAATAGATAGAAGCAGGTTGTGGCACCGCAAGAGAGGGGAACGATGCGGTGTACAAAGCAGACAGACGAACGATAGAGTGGGACGGTAAAGACATGAGAGGAATGATATTTTCTAAATTTGTAAAAAATCAGTGGGTGGATGTGGTGATGAGCATCTTAGCCCAGTTCTATTTTCTGTTTCCCTGGATCCAGACGGAGAGCGGAAACTATAATGTGATCATGTATCTGGCAAGGGGCTTCTGGCTTCAGGATTTTTCCAGTATGCTTAAAATGGATTTCCCGACGCTGCAGGCGCTTGGGAAAAATGATGTACAGGAGATCTCGATCCTGTTCCAGATGCTTTTGTGGATCATGATGGCAGTGTGGATCATGAGTATCCTGATTCTGATTCTCACACTGCTGAGAAAAGAAACCAGGTGGCTTCTTCCGGCGATGAATGTACTTGCGGTCATTCCCAATTATTTCTGGACGGTATCCGTTTCCTGGACAGGTGATGCGCTGCCGGTCATTCATCTGCTCTACCCCATGAGCCTGATCTTTCTGAACGGGATCTGGCTGGTGGCAGAAAAGATGGCTGAGGCATGGGATGAGGCGGCCAGAAATAAGAAAGAAGAGGATGAGAGGAGACGCCTGTATAAAAAAGAACGGAAACGGCGGCTCTATTTTCCGGGAAGATACTCGGGGCTCTATTATCAGATGCTGTGGAAGGATCTGAAATTCCGCTGGAGAGATGTATGCTTTTTGTTTTTGGCAGGATTTCTGACAGCGATGTTCCTGTTTACAGGAGTTGGAATGTTGAATATTTTTTCCTCCAGCCATGGAGAAGAGCAGGCGCTCCTGGGAGCAGGGCTTGTAGAAATCATGAGGGATTTCCTGATCGTGATGGTGCTGATCGCTTTGTTCCTGGTGACTCTGGTATTATCTTTTTACCGGCAAAGACGCGCTGAGAGCACCGGGCTTTTGGAGACGCTGGGAATCCGCAGTGACGCACGGTTTGCGGCCTGGATCCGGGAGATCGTGCTGTGCTTTGTGGCGGCGGGGATTGCCGGAATGGCGGCGGGAACGCTTCTGATCCAGCTGTTCCGGAGAGTGGCGGGATATTTTGCGCCGGAGCTGGGAGATCTTGGGAATGTAACGGTTTTTTCTTATCTGTGGACAGCGGGCGGAGTATTTCTGATCGAGCTTGTAGGCTTTGCGATTTCCCATGATATGGAAGCTGCAAGGAATTCCACAGACGGACGAGCTGCAGCCGCGCGGGCGGAAAAAATGCCGGGAAGATTTCGGTGGCTCTGGCTGATCATAGCCTGTATCCTTGCGGGATGGTGTATCTGCCGATATGCCGAGAGACGGACCGGCGAGAGCATCTTTTTCCTGAGCCTGTTCCTTCTTTGCCTTGCTGTAGTGATCCGGAATGCATGGGCGATCCTGATCACTTGGAGAGAGAAACAGCCAGAGGTCTATATCAGAGAGATTCCCCGGGTACATATGATCCGTTACCGGTTCCGCACCACTGTGCGCTACGTCTCTTTGCTTACCATTGTACATATCTGTGTGCTGTTCTTTTTCGGAGTCAGGCTGGTGTCGAATCAGATCGCTGAGGATCCGGAAAGTCTCTTTCCGTATGATTATGTCTTCCTGGCAAATGAGACGGACGAAGAGCTTCTGGGAGAGTTTCAGGAAGCCTGCGACGCCGAACTTACCACTTATCCGATGGTGCGGGCAACAACCGTGGATAATACAGAGATGCCGGATGATATGCGTCAGCCGATGATCCCCCAGGGACAGAATATCGGGATTTCAGAGAGTACTTACCGGCAGCTGAAAGACGCGCTGGGAGAGAAGGCGGAGGAACTTAAGCTTGACGACGAAGGAAATTTTGTCCATATTGTCTACCAGCAGGATGCAGCGGCCAAGGCAAAGCCGGTGGACTGGTACCTGGGACTGGAGACGCCGTATGTACATATTGGAACGCCGGTCTATCCTTATAATATGCTGGACCGGGAGACGATTTTTCCACCAAGGCAGATCACAGGAGGGGAAACGGAGAGCCTGATCGGCTGCTTCCGGCAGGGAAAATACGAAAACCTGATCGTCTTTTCGGATGCGTATTTTGAAGAGGCACACCGGGAGGTAGAGGAAGGACCTACACAGCTAGTACTGGCAGAGGTGCCTGAAGAAAACCAGGAGCAGGCGCACACATATATGGAAGCCTTCCGGGAAGCCCACCAGGAGGACGAAGCCCACGACTCTATGGTGAAAAGCGCTTATGCAAAGGAGGAAGCGGTGTGGCAGAGATATGTGGAGCGTATGGCGGATATGACGGTCAACGGATGCCTGATACTCATGCTGCTTGCAATCAGCCTGTTCCTCCTGCATGTAAAGGTAAAGATGGAGCTGCCGCAGATGCAGAAGAGATATCAGTTTATGGAGTGCTTTGGCATGCGGCAGACAGAAAGAGTCCGCACTGAGCGCAGGGAGGTAAGCCGTTTCCTGTGGATCCCGCTTTTTTTGTCTGCTGTGTTTGTACCCGTATTTACCGGAATCGTGTTCCGGCTGCGGGAGTTTGACGCAGGGGAAATCCGGGCATATCTTCTTTGCTGGGCAGGGCTGGCAGCCATCTATCTGGCCGTGCAGCTTTTGAATCTTAAGATTCTTGAATATGATGTGACGAAAAAGGTGGAGGAGACGATCCGAAAGGAACGTCCTCTGCAGGCGCAAAAATAACAGATAATTTTGACAATTTAAAATTAAAGTTAAAATAAAATAAAAATTATTTTAAAAATGTAT
>OGYY01000668.1_pt1 | contig 33942 bp, 34 predicted proteins | sample 1576671 | NCBI WGS metagenome assembly OGYY01 (sample SAMEA3541593, study PRJEB24748) | human gut metagenome | biome: human gut; feature: human-associated habitat; material: faeces | place: China | collected 2012 | reverse complement strand
TAACTGGAAAAGAAAAGCCCCGGCGTATGCCGGGGACTTTGTCTACAGTCTGAAGGACAGCGCTCATATGGGCGCTGTCCTTTTAAAAAGCATATTGTGCGTTGAAAAGACAGTAAGAAATAATAGAAAAAGCCTAACAGGAAAAAAGAAACAGTGTCCATATTCCGTGAAATATGGTAAAATAAACAGGATATAGAAGAAAGACAGGAGGAATTAGAAATGAACCGAGAACAGGCACATGAAATTTTACTGAAATATATGAAGGGGGAGAATTATATTACTCATTCGTATGCAGTAGAAGCCATCATGAGGGGACTGGCTAAAAGGCTGGCGCCGGATCAGGTAGAATACTGGGGAATCGCAGGCCTTCTGCATGACCTTGATGAAGAACAGTGTGACTGGCAGCATGACATGAGTGTTCACGGTCCTACATCTGTAGAAATTCTGAAAAAAGAAGGAATTGACGACCCGGTTCTTTTTGACGCGATCAAGGCTCACAATCCAAAATGCGGAATGAAAGCCAAGACGAATATCCAGTATGCTTTGCTGGCAGCGGATCCCATGAGCGGATTTGTCAAAGCTGTTGCCCAGATCTATCCGGATAAAAAAATTGCCAGTGTAAAGCATAAATCTGTTATGAAGCGTTTTAATGAGCTTCGTTTTGCAAAAGGGGCAAACCGGGATTATATGGAAATGATCGAATTTACAGGCCTTTCATTAGATGACCTGATCGATGTTGCGCTAGAAGAGATGGGGGCTATTGCAGATCAGATCGGTTTATAGAAGGAAATTCGCCATTTTTTTACAAAAATCCTGTTATTCATGCAGGAATATACAAAAATTAACACCTTTATGATATGATTATTAATTGATTATGGCAGAAAACTGGAGTATAATGATTGGGCAAAAACGGATATCTTAGAACGAAGCAGGAGAGGGCAGAAAATGGACAGGTTTATTGATATGCATTGCCATATACTTCCAGGTGTGGATGACGGTGCCCAGAGTATGGAAGATACCATACGCATGCTGCAGATCGCACATGATGAAGGGATACGCTATATCATTGCAACACCGCACCATCACCCGAAAAGAGGAAAGGAAGCGCCGGAGATACTGCGGGAGCAGATTAAAAAGGTCAGACTGGAAGCCCGGAAGATCGATGAGAAAATGAAGATTTTTCTGGGGACTGAAATTTACTTTGGACAGGATGTTCCTGCAAAGCTGAAGGAACGGAAGATTTTGACAATGAACGGAAGCGGAACCGTGCTGGTGGAATTTTCTCCTATGGATACGTTTGAATATATCCAGCAGGGGATCCAGCAGATACAAATGAAGGGGTTCACTGTAATTCTGGCACATATTGAAAGATATAACTGTATCAGAGAAGATATCACTCTTGCAGATCATCTTGCTGACATGGGCGTGCTGATTCAGGTAAATGCAGGAAGCATTGCCGGAGATGGCGGGCGAAAAGTGAAGAAATTTGTCAAGGAACTCTTAGCAGATGAGATGGTGTTCTGTGTGGGGACAGATGCGCATAGTCCGAGGCATCGCGCGCCTCGTATGAAAAAAGCAGCAGAGTATGTACGGAAAAAATACGGAGAAGAATATATGAGGAGGATATTTTTCAGCAATGCGGCTGACATGCTGAAGAAAAAGAAGAAGAATGAGTCAAGATAAAACAACAAACCGCGATTTTGAAAATGAAGAAATAACCATTGATCTTACGGAATTGTTTCTGGCTTTGTGGAATAAGATCCATCTGATCATCCTTGCGGGGATCCTGATGGCGCTGGTTGCCTTTGTGGGGACCAAACTCTTTATGACACCGATGTATACTTCCACAACCAGCATGTATGTCCTTTCCAGAACAGAAGGAAACAGCAGCGTCACTTACAGTGATCTGCAGACCAGTACACAGCTGACGCAGGACTATATGGAACTGGTAAGCAGCCGTCCGGTGCTGGAACAGGTGATCGCTGTCCTTAATCTGGACATGACCACAGAAGAGCTGAAAAATTCCATTACAACAGAAAATGCAGCAGAGAGCCGTATTCTGACGATCGGCGTAGAAAATGAAGATCCGAAGATGGCAAAAGAGATCGCCGATGCTTTAAGAGAGTCTGTCAGTATCCAGATCACTGAGATCATGGAAGCGGACGCCGTAAATACAATAGAGGAAGCAAACCTCCCGACAGACCCGTCTTCACCGAGTACAATGAAGAATATTGCTATTGGCGGACTTTTGGGCATTCTGATCGCAGCCGGAATTATCATATTGATCTTTGTCCTGGACGATACGATTAAAACACCAGACGATGTGGAATACTATCTGGGATTAAATACTCTGACTTCTATCCCGATCCAGGAGGGTGTGAAGAAATCCAAGAAAGTAAAGGGATTATCTTCTAAAAAACTGGAAAAACAAATGAGGCGATAAGGAGGGATAGACGATGCAGGAGATTACATTAAAAAATATAGCGAAAGACTACCGAAGCAATGAAGCATACAAAACACTTCGGACCAATATAGAGTTTTCCGGTGCGGACAATAAGGTTATCGTTCTGACAAGTTGTACCCCCAATGAAGGAAAGAGCACCGTTTCCCTGGGGCTTGCCATGTCACTGGCGGAAAGCGGCAAGAAAGTCCTCTTTATTGACGCTGACCTTAGAAAATCTGTTCTGGTAGGACGTCACAGAGTGACAGAAGAGGTGAAAGGGTTAAGCCATTTCCTGTCCGGACAGGCAGAGGTGGAAGAGGTAATGTACAAGACCCAGGAGCCGGGACTTGTTGTCATGTTTGCAGGAGTTGTTCCGCCCAATCCGGCAGAGCTCCTTGGACAAAAGCGATTCGAGGCACTGATCTCAAGCGCCAGAAAAGTATACGACTACATTATTATTGATGCGCCTCCTCTTGGAAGCGTCATTGACAGCGCCATCATTGCAAGAGTGTGTGATGCTTCTGTGCTGGTCATCTCGGCACATACGATCAGTTATAAATTTGCAAGGACAGTAAAGGAGCAGCTGGAAAAAGCAGGATGCCCGATCCTTGGAGTTGTGCTGAATAAAGTAAATATGAAGCAGAACAAATATTACGGAAAATACTATGGACAGTATTACGGAGATTACGGAAAGAAATAGAGGATAAAGAAATGAAGCAGCGTGTCATATGGATGATGATGGCGGCAGCCTGTGTGATTCTTGGTGCGGTATCTGTTTTTATCTATATCATCAAGGATCATACACCGCCCGAGATCAGCATTGAAAAACAGGATATCACCTATACAGAGGGAGATTCTTATGAAGGTCTGATGGAAGGTGTGACCGCCACGGACAATATAGACGGAGATCTGACAGATCAGGTGTTTGTGGATCGTATTATTGTTACAGGAGAAGACACCGCTGTCGTTTATTACGGCGTTACAGACAAGGAACAAAATGTAGCGACAAAAGGAAGAAAAATTACATATCATTCCGGTGAAAGCAGCGCAGATGATGCTGCACAGGAAGCAGAGGAAGAAGAACAGCAGGCGGAGGAAGAAGCTAAAAAGGCAGAAGAGGAGGCGGCGCAGCAGGAAGCTGCCGCACAGGAGCAGGCAGAAGAGCAGCAGACAGAACTCACTCCGGATGGAGCGAATCCTGCAATTGCTCTGACAAGTGATTCTGCAACCATCACAGCAGGCACAACATTTGATCCTATGAGTGTTGTGCAGGGAATGGTAGATGATAAAGATAATGTTGATGTGTTATCCAGACAGGTAATGGTGGATGGAACATATGATACCTCTGTTCCGGGAAGCTATGCGTTAAGCTTCTCTGTGAAAGACAGTGACGGAAATGTTTCAGCGCCTGTAGCATTTACATTAGTTGTACAGTAAAGGAGAAAAGTAGTTATGGAAAAGCACAGCAGACATTCCCGGTCACAGGGAAGTCATCACAGACATTCACATTCTACGGAAAAGCGTCCGAAACATCTGGCAGGGAAACTTCTGGCGCTCCTGCAGCTGCTTTTGTCTGCAGCATTGATCGTAGTAGCGTGGAACAGCGGCATGGTCCCCATGAAATACATGATAGTGCTGATCGTAGTACTCCTCATATTGTTTGGGCTGACCTTCGGACTTCAGTATGTCAAAAATAAAATATTTATTTTAGGAATTGTCTTAAGTATTTTGATCAGTATTGGTCTGGCTTTTGGAGTGGTATATCTTTCTAAGGCAAATCAGCTTTTGAAAGATGTAGGAGGAGCCACATACAAGACGGATAATATGATTGTCGTAGTGAAAAAGGACGATCCGGCAGAAAATCTTCTGGATGCTCAGGATTACCGGTTTGGATTCCAGACTGCAGCTGACCAGGATAATAATGAGAAAATGAAGGAAGACATTCAGTCAGCAGTGGGAAGAGAACTGAAGGTTGTAGAGTTTGACACCGTTCAGGACGAGGCACAGGGACTTCTGGATGGAAAAATCGAAGCTGCTGTTTATAATGAGGCCTTTGCGGGAATTATTGAAGAAACCATAGAGGATTATGCGGATCAGGTGAGGGTTCTCTATCAGTACGGCATTGATACACCGATCGAGCAGGAAGAGACAAATATCGAGGAGCCGTTCAACGTGTATATCAGCGGTATTGACGTATCCGGTCCGATTACGACCAACAGCCGGAGCGATGTGAATATCATTATGACAGTAAATCCCAACACAAAGAAGATTTTACTGACTACAACACCCCGTGATTATTATGTGACTATTCCAAATGTTTCCGGCGAACAGCGAGATAAATTGACCCATGCGGGAATTTACGGCGTAGATGTATCTATGGCAACACTGGAAAATGTCTATGGTATTGACCTTACTTATTATGCGAGAGTAAACTTTACTTCACTGATCACGATCGTAGATGCGCTGGGCGGCGTGGATGTCAATTCAGAATATGAGTTTGAAGCCGGCGGATATCAGTTCAACAAAGGTATCAATACACTGAACGGAGAGCAGGCGCTTGCATTCTCAAGAGAACGTCACAGCTTCCAGGCCGGCGATAATCAGAGAGGAAAGAACCAGGAGGCGGTTCTTACCGGAATCCTGCAGAAAGCCATGTCACCGGCAATTCTGACAAATGCAAATCAGATCATTGCAAGTGTCAGCGACAGTGTAGAGACAAATATGACGCAGCAGGATATGGCGAAATTTATTAATATGCAGCTTTCCGACGGAGCAAGCTGGACCATTGAATCCGTAGCGGCAACAGGAACCGGAGACACTCAGGCATGTTATTCATCAGGAAGCCAGCCATTATATGTAATGTGGCCGGATGATGCAGTTGTTTCTTCTATTAAAGAAAAGATGAATCAGGTATTAAGCGGACAATAAAGTACACCTAAAGAGTGTCAAAAAGAACCGTATAATGGCTGATTGTGACGAACAAGTTGTTTTTTGGAAATATCTTGGTAGAATAGATTCCAGAGAAAAACAAAGGGGATGAGAAAAAATGCTGGCGACAGTAGATCCGACAATGGCGGTAATAGCGGCTGTAATAGCAGGAATAGCGGGAATTGTTTTATTTCTGAAAAGGAATATATTTGAAGCTGACTGAAAAGCCGGTTAAAAGAAGTGTCTCAGAAAAGAAAGGCGGCCATAAGTGACCAACATAATTTTTTGAGACTCTTTCTTCGCTCAAAGCATAAAATCAGAGGGAAAAGAAAATGGGAGAACAAAAGAAACGAAAACTGGATCATGTATGGGTGAAAAGGGCAATTGCGCTGGCCTTTATTGATGCGCTGTCTGTTTTGGCAGCCTATTTAGCAGCTTTGTTTCTGCGATTTGACTTTATTTTTTCGGCGATTCCCAGGGAATATCTTGACGGATATGTGTGGTCCATGCCCTACTGGGTCATTATAACAATTGTAGTATTTTACGGCTTTCGTCTGTATCACAGTATCTGGCGGTTTGCAGGAATGGCAGAATTTAAAGCCATGGTACAGGCCTATATGGTACTTCTTGTACTGTATATCGCCGGAATGCTGTTTATGAAGCTGCATATGCCGAAGTCCTACTATTTTATGGGATATATGATCAGTATCATGCTGACGGCAGGTTCCAGATTTGCCTATCGGCTGCTTCGCTCTTACTTCAACAGAGAACGTCTGAATGAAGGAGAACCGGCAGACCGTGTAATGGTGATCGGAGGAGGCCAGGCGGGACAGACTCTGATCAAAGAAATGATGACCAGTAATCATCTGAATACCAAGGTGTGCTGTATTATCGATGATAACCCCAACAAAAAGGGCAGGGTTCTGGAAGGCGTACCTATCGTAGGAAACCGGTACGACATTGTGGATAAAGTAAAAGAATACAAAATTACACGCATCATTTATGCGATTCCGGCAACGACCGGGGCAAACCGGAAAGCAATCCTGAATCTCTGCAAAGATACAGGATGTAAAATGCAGACCATTCCGGGTGTGTACCAGCTTCTGAATGAAGAAGTCAGTGTCACAAAACTGCGCGATGTGGAAATTACAGACCTTCTGGGACGTGCGCAGGTAAAGGTCAATAATGATGAAATCCTCCATGTCCTGAAGAACCAGGTAGTCATGGTAACAGGAGGAGGAGGTTCCATTGGAAGCGAGCTTTGCCGTCAGATCGCGAAAGCAGAGCCAAGGACACTTATCATTTTCGATATTTACGAAAATAACGCTTATGATATCCAGCAGGAACTGAGGAGAAAATATCCGGAGCTTCACCTGGAGACTCTGATCGGATCTGTAAGAAATACAAGGCGCGTCAACTCCGTGATAGAGAAATACAGACCGGCAGTTATTTTCCACGCCGCAGCTCACAAACACGTGCCGCTGATGGAAGACAGCCCTAATGAGGCGATCAAGAATAATGTGGAAGGTACATATAAAGTAGCCCAGGCAGCTGCCAAATACGGCGTGAAAAAGTTTGTACTGATCTCTACAGATAAAGCGGTAAATCCGACAAACATCATGGGGGCATCCAAGCGTCTCTGTGAAATGGTGGTACAGATGATGAACCGCCAGTCTGACACTGACTTTGTAGCCGTCCGTTTCGGAAATGTACTTGGAAGCAACGGAAGCGTGATTCCGCTGTTTAAGAAACAGATCGCCGAGGGCGGACCGGTAACTGTAACAGATAAACGGATTATCCGTTATTTTATGACGATTCCGGAAGCCGTGTCTTTAGTACTCCAGGCGGCGTATTATGCCCATGGAGGAGAGATTTTCGTTCTGGATATGGGTGAGCCGGTCAAGATTGACGACATGGCAAGAAACCTGATCCGCCTCTCCGGCTATGTTCCGGATGAGGATATCAAGATAGAATATACCGGACTTCGTCCGGGCGAGAAGCTCTATGAAGAGCTCCTTATGGATGAAGAAGGCATGACAGAAACAGAAAACGAACTGATTTTCATTGGAAAGCCTATTGAGATGGATGACGAGGATTTCAGAGAAAAACTGAAGCTTTTGGATGAGGCCAGCAGGATGGAATCCGATAAGATCAAAGAGATCGTTTCAGAGATCGTGCCGACTTACCAGTATAAGAAGAAGGAATTGACAAATTTCAGCAATTGATACATAATAATTTGAGATTATGACAAAACTTTAAAGTTCCAAATCGTCGCTTTGCCGCGTTTGGGACCGTGAAGGGTGATAAAGGTATGTTTTGCATTTTGGGCATGGCATAACCTTCCGCTTGATGTGCGGGCAGCAAAAGCTGCATCTGCACAAATGAACAATCAGGCAGAGGTTTATGCGATGGTCAAAATGGCGAAGCATACCTTTTTTTATTTCATAGGAAACTTCGTTCCCTTATGAAATAAAACGCTCCGCGGGGTGCGCACCCGCGCGAAGCGGAAATTTGCCGCTAAGGCGGCCGCGCCCAGCGCGAGAGTTCCGCAATCGGAACTCTTTATTCTCCACAGGCAAAGCAGGAAGGAAAGCAATGTGGTATGTAATCCAGGTGAAAACCGGGAACGAAGAAGAAATCAGCACACAGTGCAGCCGGATCGTTGACCCGGCTGTCCTTGAAAAAAGTTTTATTCCCTACTGTGAGCAGATGAAGAAATATCATGGTGAGTGGCACAAGGAAAAGAAAGTGCTGTTTCCCGGCTATGTGTTCCTTGTTAGCGGGGATAAAGACAGACTTTTCCTGGAACTGAAAAAAGTAACAGGACTTACAAAACTGCTTGGAACAGGGCAGGAGGTCGTTCCGCTGACTTTGCCGGAGATTGAATTTTTACAGCGGTTCGGCAAAGAGGATCAGATCGTGGAGATGTCCAGGGGAATCATTGAAAATGACAAAGTTATCATCACAAGCGGCCCTCTCAAAGGCAACGAAGCTCTCATTAAAAAAATCGATCGTCACAAACGCCGGGCTTATCTGGAGATCGAGATGTTTGGACGGAAGGTAGAGACACAGGTGGGACTGGAGGTTGTAGAGAAGAGGGAATGAGAAGGATATGCGACTTTGGCATGGCGAAGGCTGTGCCGGAGGGCACATCCTTTTTTTGTGGGGAATAAAAACGGCCTTTGTAGCAAGAGGCAGGAAATGTGAGGGAAATATGTTTAACAGAGAAAGCGGATTTAAGGCTTTTGAATCGAAAGTCTGGCTGAGCAGTCCAACCATGCACGGCCCGGAAATTGAATATGTGAAAGAAGCCTATGAGACAAACTGGATGTCTACAGTGGGACAAAATATCAATGAGGTGGAACGCATTGCCTGTGAAAAGACAGGGTGCCATTATGCAGTGGCACTTTCAGCGGGAACGGCAGCACTCCATATGGCAGTTAAGCTGGCAGGAGTTCAGCCTGGAGAAAAGATATTTTGCTCAGATATGACTTTTGATGCCACGGTAAACCCTGTTGTTTATGAGGGTGGGATACCTGTATTTATTGATACCGAATATGATACCTGGAACATGGATCCTGTTGCTTTAGAACAGGCTTTTCGTCTGTATCCCGAAGTGAAAACAGTCGTTGTGGCTCATCTGTATGGAACGCCGGGAAAAATCGATGAGATCAAAGAAGTGTGCGACCGGCACGGGGCAACCATCATCGAAGATGCGGCAGAATCTTTCGGCGCAACTTATAAAGGAGTACAGACAGGAACCTTTGGTACATACAACTGCATTTCTTTTAATGGGAACAAGATCATTACAGGATCTTCCGGAGGGATGCTCCTGACCGATGATAAAGAAGCAGCGGAAAAGGTGCGGAAATGGTCCACTCAGGCCAGGGAAAATGCTCCCTGGTATCAGCATGAAGAGCTGGGATACAACTACCGCATGAGTAATGTGATCGCCGGAGTGGTGAGGGGACAACTTCCTTATCTGGAAGAGCATATCGCACAAAAGAAAGCAATCTACATGCGTTATAAGGAAGCTTTTAAACGAGCAGGTCTTCCGGTGGAAATGAATCCCTATGACGAAAAAAACAGCGAGCCGAACTTCTGGCTAAGCTGTCTTCTGATCAAGCCGGAAGGAATGTGCAGGCAGATGCGGGGAGAACAGGAGGCATTGTATCTTCCAGAACCAGGGAAGAGCTGTCCTACAGAAATCCTGGAAACACTGGCAAGCTATAACGCGGAAGGAAGACCCATCTGGAAACCCATGCATATGCAGCCCATCTACCGGATGAATCCGTTTGTGACGCGGGAAGGAAGCGGAAGGGCAAAGACCAATGCATACATAAGAGGCGGAGCTCTTGGAAAAGACGGAAAGCCGTTGGATGTAGGAATGGATCTGTTCCAGAGAGGACTGTGCCTGCCGAGTGATAATAAGATGACGGTGGAAGAGCAGGATAGAGTAATTGAATTAGTTAAAGGTTGTTTTAAATGAAAAGACAAGAAAAAATGATTATAAAACATAAGCAGGGTGTATATGAGAGATATGTGAAACGATGTTTAGATTTTGGTCTTTCACTAATCGCCTTAATTATTCTTTCACCTTTGCTAGTTGTTCTTACAATTATAGGAACTTTTGCAATGGGCGGTAACCCTTTTTTTGTACAGGAGCGTCCCGGGAAGGATGAAAAAATTTTTAAACTCATCAAGTTCCGTACTATGACAAATAAAAAGGATAAACAAGGTAAATTTCTTCCTGATGAACAAAGATTGACTGGATATGGAAAACTGTTGAGAAAGACTAGTTTAGATGAACTTCCAGAATTGGTCAATATCTTGTTGGGAAGTTTATCTATTTGCGGACCACGTCCTTTGATGCCATCCTATCTGCCTTACTTTACAGATAATGAACGACATCGGCATGATGTGAGACCCGGTTTAACTGGGCTTGCTCAAGTGAACGGAAGAAGCTTTATCTCATGGGAAGAAATTTTTGAATATGATTTGAAATATGTGTCTAATATTACATTTTTAAATGATCTGAAGATAATTTTTATGACAGTAGGAAAGGTTTTGGAAAGAAAAAATATTGCAGATGTTTCCCAGACTATAGTTGATGAGGACGGTAATTTGTATATAACCGAGAATGGAAAAAAGAAGAGATTACATCAGCCGTTGGATATAGAGAGAAGGAAAAAAGAATATGCAGAAAGAGATAGGAAGTAATTTTGATCTTGATCCTAGAATTCTCATGCAGGAGAGTGCTTCATGGAATTTGGAGCAAATAGGAATTACTGGTTCTGATTCGGTAATGCTGTCTACTGGCAGAAGTGCAGAGGGACTAATTCTTGATGAAATAGAATGTAGACATCCAGAATTGAAAAAGATAGCACTGATTCCAGCTTTCACATGCCAAACAGTAATAGAACCGTTTATTAAAAGAGGATATTCTGTAAAAACATACTCAATAGATGAAAATTTAAGAATAAACCCAGAAACCTTTAAAGAAGAACTATATGAGTCACATGCGCAGATTGTCCTGATTCATCAGTATTTTGGGTTTCATACTGCAGGTAATATAGAACAACTTATCAGGGAAGAAACAAAAAAAGGAATTGTATTTATTGAGGATAGAACACAATGCTTATATAGTAGTTTCCCAATCTTATCTGTGGAATATGTAATTGGAAGTATGAGAAAGTGGGCAGCATTGCCAGATGGCGGTTTCGCAGTTTGCATACACGGAAAATTGCATGAGAAACCAGAATATTATGATGCAGAACTAGAAATAGAAAAAATAGAAGCTGCCGAAGAAAAATATAAATATTTGCATGAAAATCAAGGGGAAAAACAAATTTTTTTGGAGAAGTTTTCGTTAGCTGAATGCATGCTTGATAAGCAAGAAAAATACTTTAAAATTTCTCCTTCATCCCTGAAGGTACAGTCAAGTCTCAATATAGATGAGCTTAAACAGAAAAGGCGAGACAATTATGAACGGCTATATTCTGGCTTGGAAGGAAGTCGGTGTGTAAGAGTAGTGACACCTCCTTTAAAGAAAGAGAATGTGCCATTATATTATGTTTGTTTAGCAGAAAACCGAGAAAGCCTTCAGAGGCATTTGAGAGAAAACAGAATTTATGCACCGATTGTCTGGCCAAAATCACAAATGTGTCCAGTGGTATGTAAAGAAGCGGAAGAAATGTATGAAAAAAGTTTATGTATTCCGATTGATCAGCGATATGACATAGACGATATGGATAAAGTGGTTAAGTGTATAAAGGAGTTTGATAGTCAATGCCAATCATTAAAATTTTAGATGTAGAGAGCATAGTGTCTTATAAAGAGCGACTTATTCAGTACATATTTGAAAGTTTTAAAAACACTATGTATATGGAATCATATTCTTATAAAGATGCTGAAAGCAAGTATGAGGATTTGCTTTTATATACTACTGAAAAGAAAGCAATAGTGTATGGCGCTGTTGAAGAAAATGAACTTATTGGTTTTATTTGGGCATATAAATATCCGTTTCGTGATGATCAATCCAGGCTCTACATTAGCATTCTTCATATAGATGAAAAATATAGAAATATGCATATAGGAAGACAACTATTATATGAAGTTGAAAACTATGCAAAAAAAATAGAAATGCATACGATTTATTTGCATGCTGAAGCATGCAATACCGGTGCTGTGAAATTCTATCAGAGAAATGGATATGATGTTGAACGGATTCAGTTGGTAAAGAAAAACTTAGAGGAGTGGAAGGGAGAGGAATCGAATAGTGGAAATACGGGGGGGGAGTATATGAATTAGATAAGAACGATATAAGAAATTTCAATAAAAGTTTAATTGAATTATTTATGATCAACACAAGGGCCCATATTCTCACTGATTGTTTTGATGAGACATGGGCAAAAAAGAAAATAGAAGAATTAGAAGATTATGTGAAGGAAAGGAAAGCAATTGTTTATGGAGCTTTTCATAAAGGAAATCTTATAGGTTTTATGTGGGTTTTTCCATATGCATATAGGAGACAAAAACGATACCTTTTGAATGCGATAACAGTTTTTCCTGAATATAGAGGAAATAATATTGCAAATGAATTATTTCGGAGCGTCGAAAATCACTTGAAAAACCAAGTGCTATACACATTAGTAGATAAAGCAAATGAGAGAGCATATAGATTTTATCAAAATCAGGGAATGAAAGAAGAAGCTTATCAATTCGTAAAGGTTTTAAAGAGGTAAAAATAAATGAATAAAAGACTTGCCATAATTGGTTCTGGTGAAATGGCTGTTATTATTGTTGAAAATGCAAAAAAAATGGGGATTGTTACACACACTTTTTCTAACAATCCCAGAGATAGAGTTGTCGGATATTCGGATTTCCATCATAATGTTGACATTTTCGATATTGATACAATTGTTGAAATCTGTAAAGAACTGCGGATAGAAGGGGTTATTTCCACTACTGAATTAACAATTAGCGTGGCTGCAGAAATTGCGGATAGGCTAAATCTAAACGGTATGCCGCCAGAACTTTCCAAAAAGGTTACAGATAAGGGGTTTGTAAGAGAAAGAGCTAAATTGGTAGCTGCGATAAGGCAGCCATCTTACATGCTTTATGAAAGGGGAGAGGAATACCCTCAAATACGAGAATATCCAGTAATAGTAAAACCGACAGAAATGGGCGGCAAAAGAGGAGTCTCTGTTGCATTTTCACAGGCTGAATTGGACAGGTCAATTCGGTTTGCCCTAGATGATATGCCAGATTATAGAAATAAGATTATTATTGAAAATTTTATAGAGAAAGGAACGGAGTATTCTGTAGAAAGCCTTTCTTATCACGGGAAACATAAAGTAATTCAGGTGACTCAAAAAATCACATCTGGACCACCACATTGTGTGGAACTGGGACATGTACAGCCGGCTTTATTGAATAATGAGATGCGAGAAAAAATCGAAAAAGTAATTCCTGAATTATTGGAAATTGTAGGAGTGGATAATACAACTTCGCATACAGAGATAAAAGTAGTAGATGATGATATTTATCTTGTAGAGCTTAATGCACGATCTGGCGGGGATCATATAGCTTATCCAATGACGGAATTGAGTACGGGGTATCCGTATATTCAAGGTGCAATTGAAATAGCAATGAATACATATTCTGAGCCAGATCTGAATGCTTACAAGAAGAAAAATTGTGGGGTACTATTTATCGCAAAACAAACAAGCAATTTGAAAATATTATTTGAGAATTGTGAAAAATATTCATGGCTTTATAAAAAAAATAAAGTTACAGATGGATTACAAGAGATAATACATAATAATGCTTTTGATACAAACTACATGATGTATTTGTCGGAGGACGGGATTCCGAAAGAAATAAGAGAACTTATAAAGATTTAGGAGAGGTTTTCTGATGCTGAATGGAGGTAGTGTATACAGCGAGAAGGGGATAGGAGACAAAGAAAATGGCATTGAGTATTTATACACTTGAAGAGAGTGAAAAGTGGGATGAAATCGTACATACTTTAAAAGGGTTTGATGTTTATTATTTAAGTGGTTATGTAAAAGCATTTCAGAACTATGGAGATGGAAAAGCATATTTACTTTACTATACATCAGATCATTGCCGAGGTATTCATGTACTGATGAAGAGAGATATAGCGGAAGATAAAAAATTTGTAGGAAGAATAGAAGGAAATCATTTTTTTGATGTAGTAACACCATATGGATATGGCGGATGGCTGATAGAAGGAGAAGAAGGGAAAGATAAATTATATGAAGAATACATTGCATGGTGTATGAACAATAATATTGTGAGTGAATTTGTTAGGTTTCATCCAGTGCTTAATAATGTACATTATACATCAGATTTTTATGATGTGGTCTCATTAGGACCGACAGTGTCAATGGATACATCCTCCCAAGAGGTTATATGGAATAATCTGACAAGTAAAAACCGGAACATGATACGCAAGGCAATAAAATCTGGAATAAAGATTTATAACGGGAACTATCCAGAGATTTATACAAAGTTTAGAGAGATATATAATGCAACAATGGATAAGGATTGTGCGGAACAATATTATTATTTTGACAAAGACTTTTACCAAAGTATTCTAGAGGATTTGGCTGAAAACGTACAGGTATTTTATGCGGAACTAGAAGGGAAGATAATTGCTGCTTCAATAATTCTTTTCGCAAATAAAAGAATTAATTATCATTTATCAGGTTCAGTTAAAGAATATCAGAAATTTGCACCGACAAATTTATTGCTCTACAAAGTTGCTCTATGGGGAAGTGAAAATGGATATAAAACATTCCATCTTGGTGGTGGAGTAGGTGCACATGAAGATAGCCTATATAAATTTAAAAAGGCATTTTACAGGGAAGAATCTTGCGCATTTCATATTGGAAAAAAGATTTTTAATCAAGAGATATACAATAAGCTTGTTGCTATACGGGAACAAATTAGTGATGAAATTAAGCCGGGATTTTTTCCGCAATATAGAGCGTAAGAATTTCTAAAATATACTTTTGAGATTGTCAGGCCCTTGTCTAGTACTGCCATAAAAATGACTTTGTGGCATATGTAGAGCTGGGAAATTGAGAACAGAGTGGAAGAAAGAAAATGGCTCATAGAGCCCCGATGAATATTTTTACATATATGAAATTGATGTTTTGGTTTCCAACCAATCATAACACTGGAAGTTTGGAACAACTATGGAAGTATCTAATAAAGTAAAAAAGCTATGGGAAGCTTTAAAGATAACCGCTGAAGCTTTAGGAACGGCTGGTGAACACCAACCAGGATAATGAGAAGATTTAGGGGTGCATCAGGAAAGAGGGAAACGCTTCTAAATAAACCGATGAAAAGAGGAGAAGTATCAGAAAAATTGGGGAGTTATCGCTCTAAAAAGGGCATAGACAGCTTCTGGATGTAGGCTGGATTTGAAGAAATACTGTAGTTCAGGGAATACCAGATCCATATAAGAAGCCAGTTGGATCTTTAAATGTTTCCTCTGCTTAATGGTTTTCTGCTGAAAGAGGATAAGCTGCTTGAAATCTATCCGGTCAAGGTCATGAAAAGAGGCAAATCTGTAGGAATACTGCATCATAAGAGTTTTAGCAATAATGAAAGCATCAACCTTATCAGTCTTTGTTTTGCGAATATTGTTTTTATGCATGGGAAACGTCTTGATTAGGCTAAGTACACACATATGAAAGAAACTGGCAACAAGGTATCGTACAAGGTTGTCGCAATAGTGTGCCGTAGATTCAAGGCCGATGATGATGTTGTCAGAGTCGAGGGAATCGAGTCTGGATACCAACATATGGAAGCCATCAGCGTCGTTAGAGAATTGAAACGGTTCGAAGAATATTTCGTTATCAGAAGAAATGGCAGAGGCAATACGCTTCTATAGAGTAGTCAAGGTTACAGGGAAAAATCAAAGGTCCATAGTATCTGAATGTATTGAACTACGATACTCGATTAAAAGAAAGGAAATGTGACGTTTTAGCTTCTATAAACATCATACAAGAAAAGATGAAAATTTTATATATTACAACAATTGGTGGAACAATGCCCTTTTTCAGAACTTTTATAGAGGAATTAATAAGGGATGGACATCTTGTAGACATTGCATGTAATGAAAATATAATGGCAGTTCCAGATTATTTTAAAGAATGGGGATGCAATATATATAATATTTCTTGTACAAGATTTCCGTTTGATATTGGAAATATTAAAGCGATAAAAGAGATTAAAAATATTGTACGTAAAAATCATTATGATATTGTTCATTGTCATACTCCGATTGCTGCTGCCTGCACAAGAATAGCATGTCGTAATCTGAGAAGTAAAGGAACGAAAGTTTTTTATACAGCGCATGGATTTCACTTTTATATAGGTGCTTCTTTTATTAATTGGTTATTGTATTATCCTATTGAAAAAGTATTGGCAAAGTGGACAGATCTTCTAATTACTATAAATCAAGAAGATTATCAGAGAGCTAGTGCTAAGTTTAAAGCAGAAGAAATAGTTTATGTTCCGGGAGTTGGCCTTGAGTTGAATAAATTTACTCGGAATTATTCAGAGAATGAAAAGAAACAAGTCAGAGAAAAATTGGGAATTGGAATAAATGACATTATGCTTTTGTCAGTGGGGGAATTGAATAAAAATAAAAATCATGAAATTGTTATTAGGGCTCTTGCAGAGAGTGGTAATTCTAATATTCATTATTGCATTGCAGGAGAAGGAGGATTAAAAGAAAAGCTTGCCTCAAGAGCAGAAAAAAGTAAGGTTAAATTACATCTACTTGGATATAGAAGAGATATCCCACTACTATTACAGGCTTCTGATATATTTGTTCTTCCCTCATTAAGAGAAGGGCTAAATGTAAGCTTAATGGAAGCGATTGCAAGTAGAGTGTGCGTAATTTGTTCCCAAATTAGAGGTAATACAGATCTTGTGGAAGATAAAAATTTTCTTTTTGATCCTCATAACGTAGAGGATGTTAAGAAAACAATAGCTTATTCACTAGTCAATAAGAATGAAGATATTATTGAAAAGAATTATAAAAAAATTTATCAATTTTCAAGAGAAAATGTAAATTGCATTATGAAAGAAATGTACAGGAATTATAGTCTTAAAGAGTGAAAAGTGTATTTAAGATAAGATATATTTAAAGAGAAAGAATCAATTATATTGACCACTACCGGAGGTATAGAAATATTATGAAAAAGTTACTTTTTGTTCATGACGGGCCTATATATTATGACAAAGAAGGGAAATTTTATGAAGTTTCTTATCATGGATTATTAGAACGATATAAACATATTGCTGATGATATTACCTTTTTAATGAGAACAGAACCGATTACAGAAAATACTCGAAATACAATCATACCATCCGAAATACATGTCATAGGAGTTCCTAATTTTAAGAACCCACAAATTTATTTTAGACTTATAAAAAAAGTAAAAAAAACCATTAAAGAAGCGGTAAAAAATACGGATATTTTAGTATTACGAGGAGGAAGTTGTTCTAATATTGCTCTAACTTATGCTAAGTTATTAAATAAGCCATATATATATGAATGTGTTGGATGTACTTGGGATAGTTTATGGAATTATAGTTTATTGGGAAAAGTAATGGCACCTTTTAGTTTCTTAGCGGAGCGAAAACGTATTAGAGAAGCTCCTTATGTATGTTATGTTACGGATAAATTTTTACAGAAAAGATACCCAACAAAAGGAAAATCAATAGGTTGCTCCAATGTAGTAATAGAAGAGGTAAAGCAAGACGTTTTGGAACAACGTATCCAACGCATATGTACATATAATCAAAAGCAAAAATATAAATTGGGTACTGCAGCGGCTATAGATGTCCGATATAAAGGACAAGAATATGTTATTAAAGCTATAAGTGATTTGGTAAGGGAAGGGTATGATTTTGAATATTATCTGGCTGGTGGAAACAGATTAAATAGTACATTTTTAATGGATCTGGCAGATCGGTTAAATATTAAAGATAGAGTTCATTTTGTAGGGAGTTTGAGTTCTTCACAGATGCCTCAATTTTATGATTTTATAGATATTTATGTACAACCAAGTAAACAAGAAGGTCTTCCAAGATCGGTCCTTGAAGCAATGAGCAGAGGAGTTCCAACTCTGGGAACTAATATAGCAGGAATCCCAGAATTATTGCAACCAGAAAATTTGTTTCAGAAAGGTAGTTCTAAAGCTATAAATTCTGCACTAAAAAGAATAATTCAAGCTGATATGGTGAAGTATGCACAGGAAAATTTTAACAAAGCAAAAAAATATCAGATAGAATACTTAACTCAAAAACGGGTGGAGTTTTACAAGACATTTTTAAACGATATAGAGATATGAGGAAATATGAAAAAGATAGTAATTGTTGTAGGGTCTTTAGGACGTGGAGGTGCTGAACGAATTACAATTTATTTGGCACAATATTTTAAAGAACAAGGTGTAGAATGTGAAATTGTTACTTGGTCCAAACAGGATAAAGAGTATAATCTTCCTAGCGGGATCAAAAGACATGTTATATATGAAGGACAAGAGGGCAGTATTTCTTCTATCAGAAAAATGAGAGAGTGTTATAAGCAAATTGCCCCAGATATGATTCTAATTATGGGAACACCATTATGTACTCGAGTAGTTTTGGCATTGAAAGGTTTAAATATTCCATTTATTGTATCAGAGCGAAATGATCCGACTCATTATGCAGGAAATAGATTAAACCTTTTTTTAGCTAGATATATGATGAAGAAAGCAAGAGGTTTTGTCTTTCAGACAAATGCAGTAAAAAAATATTATGAAAAAAGATTAGGAATAAGGGGAACAGTTATACCTAATCCCTTTTTTTTAGAAAATTTCCCGATGCCGTACGAAGGAAAACGCAATTTTGAAATTGTTACAGTAGGAAGGTTAGTTGGTCAAAAAAATCAGAAAATATTAATTGAAGCATTTGCACAGTTACATAAAAGATATCCGCAATATATTTTATCTATTTATGGAGAAGGACCTTTGGAGAAAGAACTAAAAAAAGCAGCGGAAATATATGGTGTTGCCTCCGTTGTTTTATTACATGGTAATGTAGAAAAAGTATCAGAGCATATAAAAAATGCAGAGATATTTGTATTAAGTTCTGATTTTGAAGGAATGCCAAATGCCTTGATAGAAGCTATGGCCCTAGGATTACCTTGCATATCAACAGATTGTCCCTGTGGAGGACCGGCAGAATTGATTGTAAATGGACAAAATGGAATTTTGGTACCAGTAAGAGATGTATCGGCTTTGGCAGAAGCTATGATAACTCTAATTGAAAATCCTGCGTATGCGAAAAAGATAGGAGGAAATGCTGTTAAAGTCCGTCAAACTTTAAATAGTGACTATATTGGTAAAAAGTGGCTGGAGTATTTTGAGACTGTTTTAGGATGGTAGAGAACCGTTTAAAATTACTAACATTGATTATTTGATATTAGTAGCGCTAGATAGAAGGAGAATTATGATTGTATTTAATGTTATAAAATAAATCATAATGTGGTATTTGCACAATGATTTTTCTGTAACAATGTAGGCTTTCTAAAAGAAAGCATTACAAATAAAAAATTATACCAAAAATATATTATAAGTATTATATGGGTAGTCGCGAAATTTGTTGAACTCGTTAGTAATTATAAACTAAAACGCTGACAGAAGAGAAACTTAGGGAGATTTTTTATGATTTAGACATATTAGATGAGTATCACAGGAATGCCTACAGCTGTTTGAAGAAGTATCATCAAAGAAAAGAGGGCAGGAATGTTTATATAAAGATTTATAATGAAGTAATAGATATTAATGTATTTGGTAGTAGGAGGAAAGCAAAATGTCAGCGAGTTATAATGGCATTACAGCATGGATATGGAAAAAAGTATCGCGTTTTGATTACGATAAATATTGGAAAATGCGCGAATATGTTACTTCCCATCAGGGGGGGGATAAAAGCGTACTATTACTTGTACAAGATAAAAAAAATGGATGCATTCCATAATGCGTCTTTGGGAACGCATATTGTATTCAATTCTGCAAAGTTTGAGGAACGCCCATATCTTCCCCACGGATTGAACGGGATAATTGTCAGTAATGATGCTATCATTGGAAAGAATTGTCAGTTATATCATCAAGTTACTATTGGTGTCGGCAATGGAGGATCTCCGGTAATAGGTGATAATGTGCTAATTGGAGCAGGTGCAAAAATCATTGGGCCTGTCAAAATTGGAAATAATGTAAAAATTGGAGCGGGCTGTGTTGTTACGATTGATGTTCCAGACGATGCCACTGTAGTTATGAATAAACCAAGGATTATTTTGCATAAAAATTAATAGGTTTGTGGCGTCTTGCGTCAAGGTAAAAAAGATATCAGCGATTTTTAAGACAACTACTCTAGTGGATAAACTGCTTATATGGGATTTAGATTTATTATAAATTGAAAGGTGATTGAATATATGGAAAATATTGTATTTTATATTGCAATATTTTTATTGATAGCAGAATGTATTGTAGTTATTACTTGCATTATAATACCGTTACACTTATCTAAGAAGAATATTTTAATATTGTTTAATGCAATTATTATTTCTTTTGCAAGTTTTGCCTTTTTTGCAGAACCTGGATGGTCAACGGATTTGGCATCTCACTATGAAAGTATAAATGGTCTAAGAAGTGGCTATTTAGTAAATCAAGGGGACGAGGTCTTACTAATTTGGAGAGCTATATTAAAATTTGTTTCTATGACTCAGAACAACGGGTGGCTTCCATTTGTTTGCATTATTCTTTGGGGAGGATTTATAAGTCGGATTTTAAAGAAGTATCTTTATAATTGTATAGAATACAAAACTCGCAATATTATGCTCTATTTTATTGTGCTCTTTAGCGGGTGTTCGATTTATTACTTGCTATCAGGCATAAGATGTGCATTAGTATGTTCAATTATTGCATACGCATATTATATCTTAAGAAATGAAAAAAGAATAACGTATTATTTGTTTGTTATAGTCGCTTGTATGATACATATCTTTGGGGGACTACTTTTTATTTTAATTGAGATTTATGAAAGATATATTAAAGGAAAAAATGCAAATAATTTATATAAAGTATTAGGTTTACTTTTCCTGATTGCAGGCATTACATGTTCACCGTGGGGAGTAAGTATTTTAAAAGGTGTATCAATCCCTTATATAAACTTAATTGTAATTAAGTGGGAGGGATATATGGAATATAGCAGGACTGAGGGAAGTGTAGAGAATCAACTTAGATTTATCTGGCTACTTTTTTTTGTAATAATGGGCATTTGGACGATTATAAAAAATAGAGGAAGAATTTCTTTTTTTTATTGGATTGTGTTTGCTACGTTGGCATTAAGTCCATTGAATATTTTCTTTGAAAGAATGTCATATTTTGTCGGAATATGTGCCGTAGGAATGGTGAATGAAACATATTTTAGAATTAATAGAAATGGGAAAATCATATACACAATAGTCTTGTTTAGCGTTTCCGCAATATTTTTGTTTTATATGTTATATACAATGTTTGCACATGTACAGTTTGCAGGACATTCATATCATGCTTTTTGGAAACAGCTAATTGAGTTTTAATTATTTGGAGTAAGATCAAGATGGACGAAGAAAAATTAAAAATTCAAATGTCAAATGCAGCTGTCTGGTCTGGAGTGACACAAATTGCTTCAAAAATTGTAGTGCCTATTACGAATATAATTCTTGCACGAATATTAACGCCTGAAGCTTTTGGTATAGTTGCAACCTTTAATGTGATAATAAGTTTTGCGAATATATTTACGGACGCAGGCTTTCAAAAGTATATAATTCAGCACGAATTTAAAAGTCAGGAAGATCTTTTTTCCAGTTTGAATGTCGCGTTCTGGACGAACTTTATCTTTTCATGTTTAATATGGATAGATGTTTTTGTGTGTAGAGGAAAAATAGCCTCTTTAATGGGGATTCAAGGAAATGAAGAAGGCGTAATTATCGCCTGTCTTGTAATACCTTTTACTTCGTTTTCTAGTATTCAAACAGCATTATTTGGGAGAAACTTTAATTATAAAGTACTATTTTGGGTTAAACTTATTACCTCTATAATACCATTAGTGGTAACTGTACCATTAGCTATTTATTTTAGGAATTATTGGGCGTTAGTTTGGGGAACAATTATCAAAGAAGCAGTACAAGCTATATTACTGACATGGATGTCTCCGTGGAAACCTAAACTTATGTATTCCAGAAAACAGTTTATTAGTATGTTTTCGTTTAGTGTATGGACTCTATTGGAGCAAATAGCTATATGGCTAACTGGTAATATTGATATTCTTTTTGTAACTCAATTATTTAATCAATATTATGTGGGAATATATAAAACATCTATGTCTACAGTATCAAGTATTTTTTCATTGCTACATTCAGCGTTAACGCCTATTTTGTTTGCAGCATTATCAAGAAGTCAAAACTGTGATAATCGTTTTAGAGCAATTTATTATAAATTTCAAAGACTGACAGCTATATTGATTATACCTTTAGGAGTAGGTTCTTTCTTATATAGAAATTTAATAACTGAAATTTTATTAGGAGCACAATGGAAAGAAGCATCTGGATTTATTGGTATATGGTCTCTAGCATTATGTTGCTCAATTGTTTTTAGTTATTATAATAGTGAAGTGATTCGAAGTAAGGGACAACCTAAGCTTTCATTGGTTATTCAAATATGCGCATTATTGGGTATTTCTATTTTATTTAATGTGGGAAAAGAATGGGATTTTAAAGATATATATATTGGGAGATCATTTATACCAATTATTATGATTGCTACAAGTTCGATTATTGTTTATAAAAAATATAGAATTTCAATATTTACTGCACTGAAGAATCTCTTTCCTATATTTGTTTCTACAGGAGGAATGGCTATATTGGGAATAGTCTTACAAAAACTAAGTAATAATACAATTTTTCAATTAGCAAGTATTCTTATATGTGTAGGGGGATATTTTACGATTTTATTCTTGTTTCCTAATATGAGAGAAGAAATAAAATCTGTTCCATTTGTAACTAAAATTTTAAATAAATTGAAAAGTTTGATTAATATGTGAGGAGCAGTATGATAGAAGAAGAAAAGAGAATAAAAACCAAAAGCCAATTAAAAGAGTGGCTTAATTACGAAAGTAAATATTATGGTTCGGGTAATTACCTAAGAATAATATACCCAGTTACAGAAGGTGACGTTTTAAAAAAGCATCAAATTCTTTTAAGAAAAACGGAATATCATAAAAATGTAGGACATAGAATAAGGGGAATAATTTTTTCGATTTTTTTGTTACGTTATCAGAATCGATATTCTATTCATATTCCAATTAATACTTTTGCAAAAGGACTACGTCTTATTCATGTCGGGCCTAGACTGGTAAATGGAAATGTTAGCGTAGGAGAAGATTGCGTATTACATATTAATACAGCTTTAGTTGCTGGAGGTACTAATGATGGATGTCCTACTCTGGGAAAGAACATCATAATGGGTATTAATTCTGTAGCTTTAGGAGAACTATATATAGCTAATGGTGTAGCTGTTGGGGCAAATGCTGTTGTTAACAAGAGCGTATTAGAAGAAAATATTGCAGTGGCAGGGGTTCCTGCAAAAAAAATCAGCGAAAATGGAAGAAATAAATGGAGGAAAGAAGAGAGGGGACACTAATGTTACAGTCAAAATTAATCCGCTTTTTGGGAGATTCCGATTTTAGATTTGAGGCCTTGGCATCTAGGGGACTACTTAAATGGACATCAGACAAAAAATTTATAGAAAAGCAATACTATCATAGATTCCATAAGAAATTAGACTTAGATAATCCAGTTTCATTTAATGAAAAGCTCCAATGGATAAAAATTAATATGAGAGATCCAGTGTATACTAAAATGGCAGATAAGTTGGAAGCAAAAAAATATGTTGAAAATATTATAGGTAATAAATATATTATTCCTACTATTGGAGTATGGAATGAGGTTAAAGATATAAATTTTTCCGAACTTCCCAATCAATATGTGTTAAAGTGCACACATAATTCCGGGGGGATAATTATTTGTAGAGATAAGGAAAAATTGGATGTAAAAGAGGCAAAAGAAAAATTAGGAAAGTGTCTCAAACAAAACTACTATTGGTCTGGAAGAGAATGGCCTTATAAAAATATTACCCCACGTATCATTGCAGAAAAATATATGCAAAATAATGACGATGTAGATCAAAAGGGATTAATAGACTACAAATTTTATTGTTTTAATGGAACTGTAAAATATCTTTATGTTTCACAAGGATTGGAAAATCATAATACAGCACGCATTAGTTTTTTGACATTAGATTGGACGTTTGCTCCATTTAAACGATCAGATTATAAATCATTTGAAACATTACCAGCAAAACCTTCTACATTGGAGGAAATGATTAATTTGGCAGAAAATTTATCTCAAGGTCAACCATTTTTACGAGTTGATTTGTATGAGATAAATGGAGAAATCTATTTTTCAGAACTTACATTTACTCCATGTAATGGGTACATGCCATTTGATCCTCCAGAGTGGGATATAAAGTTGGGGAAATATATAGATTTGCCTATTTAAAATTTAAGAATAGGTTTATAGCAAATAAGACATTTATTAGTAAGAAAGGTAAAAATAAAGAGCAGATATGGGGATTATAATAAAAAGTCAAAATTTAAGCTTAATGAAACGAAACATTCTCATCACCGGCGCTGCCGGTTTCATTGGTTCCAACTTAGTTTTGGAACTTTTACAAACTGTTTCGCCGCTACATATTATCGGCATCGATAACTTAAACGACTATTACGATGTTTCTATAAAAGAATACCGATTAAATCAGATCAAGTCCATGGCAGATTCTCATCCGGAATCTACATGGACTTTTATTAAAGGATCTATTTCTGATCGAGAATTGATTCAATCGATTTTTGAAAAGTATAAACCATCCATAGTCGTTAATCTGGCGGCGCAGGCGGGCGTCCGGTATTCTATTACGAATCCGGACGCTTATATTGAGTCTAATTTAATTGGATTTTATAACATACTGGAGGCTTGTCGACATTCTTATGATAATGGAGAGACAGGAGTGGAGCATTTGGTTTATGCGTCATCTTCCAGTGTATATGGATCCAACAAAAAGATTCCGTACAGTACGGAAGATAAGGTGGACAATCCAGTTTCGCTTTATGCAGCTACGAAAAAGAGTAATGAGTTGATGGCTCATGCCTATTCAAAATTGTATAATATTCCCTCTACAGGATTACGATTCTTCACCGTTTATGGTCCAGCCGGGAGACCGGACATGGCCTATTTTGGTTTTACAAACAAATTGCGTGAGGGAAAGACAATAGAAATTTTTAACTATGGTAATTGCAAGAGAGATTTTACCTATGTGGACGATATTGTAGAGGGAGTAATTAAGGTTATGCAAAAGGCGCCGGAGAAGAGACGCGGAGAAGACGGACTGCCAGTTCCGCCTTATGCAGTCTACAATATCGGAAATAATCAGCCAGAGAATCTTCTTGATTTTGTGACGATTTTACAGGAAGAATTGATACGTGCGGGAGTGCTGCCGGAAGATTATGATTTCGAAGCCCATAAAAAACTTGTTCCAATGCAGCCGGGAGATGTGCCGATAACATATGCGGACACCAGTGCGTTGGAGAGAGATTTTGGGTTTAAGCCAAGTACAGATTTGCGCGATGGCCTGCGGAAGTTTGCAGAATGGTACAAAGAATTTTACGGATAAGGTAATGAGGGGGAAGATGATGGAGAAAAGAAAGATTGCGGTTGCTGGTACAGGTTATGTAGGATTGTCTTTGGCGGTACTTTTGGCACAACACAATCATGTTACAGCAGTGGATATTGTACCGGAAAAGGTGGAGATGATCAATCATCGAAAATCGCCTATTCAAGATGATTATATTGAAAAATATTTGCGGGAAGAAAAACTGGATTTAACAGCTACCACAGATGGGGAAGAAGCATATAAAGATGCAGAATTTGTAATTATTGCTGCACCTACCAATTATGACAGTAAAAAGAACTATTTCGATACCAGTGCAGTGGAATCAGTGATTGAATTGGTGCTGAAGGTCAATCCAGAGGTGATTATGGTTATTAAATCCACAATTCCTGTAGGATATACCAGGTCTGTGAGAGAGAAATTTGGAAGCAGCAATATTATTTTCAGTCCGGAGTTTTTAAGAGAATCAAAGGCTTTATATGATAATCTTTATCCCAGCCGTATTATCGTAAGCTGTGATGAGAAAACGGAGGCTGCTGCCCATACTTTTGCAGCTCTTTTGCAGGAAGGGGCTTTAAAAGAGAATATTGATACTTTGTTTATGGGCTTTACCGAAGCAGAGGCTGTAAAGTTATTTGCAAATACATACCTGGCGCTTCGAGTATCCTATTTTAATGAACTGGATACTTATGCAGAAGTGAAAGGGTTAAACACTCAGGATATTATCAAAGGAGTATGTCTTGATCCCAGGATTGGAGATCAATATAATAATCCATCATTCGGATACGGTGGATATTGTCTGCCTAAAGACACCAAACAGTTACTTGCGAATTATCAGGATGTACCGGAAAATTTGATTGAGGCCATTGTGGAGAGCAACCGCACAAGAAAGGACTTCATTGCAGATCGGGTGTTGGAGATGGCTGGAGCTTATGGAAATTCAGAAAGTTACTCGGCTGATAAAGAACATGAGGTGGTAGTAGGTGTCTATCGCCTGACAATGAAATCTAATTCCGATAATTTCCGTCAGAGCAGTATACAGGGGGTTATGAAGCGGATTAAGGCGAAAGGTGCAACAGTAGTAATCTATGAACCAACGCTGGAAGATGGACACACTTTCTTTGGCAGCAGAGTGGTAAATGATCTGGACAAGTTCAAGAAGATGAGCCACTCCATTATTGCGAATCGTTATGACAGTTGCCTGGATGACGTCCGGGAGAAAGTATATACCAGAGATTTGTTTAGACGGGATTAAAGGTTATTGCTGGATTTTATCAAAACTGGAAACAAGGTAATTAGAAGGAAAGTAAACCTGGATTTTAATTTCCATAAATCAGGTCTTTACTTTCCTTCTTTTTTACTCTATAATAAAATTATGTAAATAAGATATCTTTATTTATTTCTTGCCGAAAAATAGGACTAGAACGATGTTGAGAACATAAAACGATTCTGTGAACGTCAAATTTACGTATGAAAGAAAGTGAAAAGCAAAGCCGAATTCTGGAGCGAGAAAAGCTCATAGAAGAAGTGAAGAAACTGACGCTTTTTGATGATGTTTTTATGTCGGCTGTTCTGGAAGATATTCCTGCATGTCAACATGTATTGCGGATTTTGACAGGAATTTCTGATTTGAGTATACGTACAGTAAAAAGCCAATATCATATAACAAAGCTTGTTTCCAAACGTTCAAGGTTGGATATTTTTGCAGAAAGTACGGATAATCAGATTTATATTATTGAAGTTCAGAAAGAAGATAAAGAGAATCACTCAAAAAGGGTCCGGTATTACCGTGCCATGGCAGATAGTGAATTGCTGCGCCGAGGCGAAAGTTATGAGAAACTTCCGGAGTGTTTTCTTTTTTACATCAGTCAAACGGATATATGGGACAGAGGAAGCACAATTTATCCTGTATATAAATATCTGGGAAATACCGGAGAAGAATATGAGGACGGGCAGCACATTATTTTTGTCAATGCAGAAGTAGACGATTATACTGAAATTGCAGAGCTGATGAAATATTTTAAGACAGCGGATCCGGAAGATGACAGTCAGGGGGCTTTGTCGAAGCGTGTCAAGTTTTTGAAAGGTGAAAAGAAAGGACTGGATATCATGAGTAATTTTGGAGAAAGAATGGAGAAAAGGGGAGAGGAAAGGGGAGAGAAAAGAGCAGAGAGAAGATTGATTTTGGGCTTATTGAAAGCTGGGGCAGAAATCAGTCTTATTAAAGAAGCTAGTGGATTGAGCGAAGAGGAAATCGAAGAAATAAGCAAAGGAGCGAAAGTTTAAAGTGCTTCCGTAATACTAAGGATATGAATTATGATAGACAGCGACCGAATATTTGAAGGACTGGAAAAAGAGAGTAGAGCAGCTGGAGACTGTCCGGTCTATGATCCGATGCCAATAGAAGATGAAAAGATAGGGGAGAAATGTCGCCATGACTTCTCGGCGGAACAGAAAGAGAGGTTAACAGCGTATTTTTGTGCCTTGAAGCAGATAAGAAGAAAGTAACGAAACGCCTCTGTGCCATTCAAAAGCACAGAGGCGTTTCGTTATTTTTCTTCCCGGCGATGATCCTCCCATACTTTTTCCAGTGCACCGGGTGTTTCTATGAGAAGCTTTGTACCTTCTGCCATGCATCTGGCAGCGTACAGCATCCCTTTGTGACCGATGCTCATGCCGGCCTGGCGGGCAGCAGCCCAGTGATGAAGAGGTGTCCCCTTGCACATGGTGGCAGCGCTGATGGTGATCATAGGGACAACGTGGCTGACTTCGGAGGCATCCGTTCCGATGGCGATGGGAACGGGTTCATCTTCCAGCGGTTCCAGTCCTGTGAAATAAATGCCGTGATTGTTAAGCCCGGCTTCCTTGCTGATTTCGGCGGCAAAGTCCAGTTCTTCCTGTGTGTAAGTGGGGGTGTCGATTTTTGTCATAGCTTCGTAGTAAAGCTCGGTCAGTGTGCGGTTTATTTTCATTTCCCGACAGCTTTTCACCAGTTCGATGTCTACAGAAGTTCCGGTCATGAGTGCAGCGCCCCGGGCGCAGTCATCCACCCTCCGGCTTGCGTCCTCCGTGCGGGATCTTAGGGAAGAGCGGATGAAGTAGTTCGTTTTTGCGGTATCGGGAACTACATTGGCAGGGATGTGATTATCGATATAGGCATAGTGCATCCTCACGTCGCCCGGTACATGTTCACGAAGATAATTGACGCCGATATTCATGAGCTCTGCAGCGTCCAGCGCACTTCGCCCCTCTTCGGGAGATCGGGAAGCATGGGCGCTGACACCGTGAAATGTGTAGTTTTTTACGTCCTGTGCCTGCCAGATATCGTTGCTGATCCGGTTCCGGTCAAATGGATGCCACATGACGGCAACGTCCAGATCGTCAAATACGCCTGCTTTTGTCATGACGATCTTTCCAGACATGATTTCTTCAGCAGGGCAGCCGTAGACAAGGATAGTACCGGGAGTTTTGGAAGTTTCCATAGCATTTTTCAGAGCACAGGCAGCAGCGCATACGCCTGTGCCAAGAAGGTTGTGCCCGCAGGCATGGCCGATTTCCGGGAGAGCGTCGTATTCTGCCAGAAAGCCGAGACGAGGAGAACCATTTCCCCAGGTGGCGGTAAAAGCGGTGTCAATGCCGGCTGTTTTCCATGCTATTTGAAAGCCCTGATTTTCCAGGAAGGATGCAAGCCGTTTGGAAGAATAGATTTCTTCATAAGCAAGCTCCGGGTGACAGAAAATATCATGGGCTATATCCGTTAATTCTGCTTCGTGGGAAGCAATCCAGTCTGCAATTCTATTCATATTCCTTTTTCCTCATTATTTTAATTGGAAGAAGAGCTAAAAAACTCTTTGATTTAGTATAATAAAGTGACGAGTAAAGTATACAACAGATAATGGGAAAAAGAAAGTCAGGGGAGGTTTTGGGATAAATAAAATAGGAAAATCTTAAGGAAATCTTCTGTAAATTTTGATTGCTTTTCCTGTTACATGGGGATATTATAAATACTACAATTGCGAAAGCAGAGGTGAAAGAAGAATGTTGCAGGAATTTATCGCGAAAGCGATTTGGTTTTTAAAGATATATTATGTGGAGAATCAGCTTCTGGTGCAGTTCCTTTTGCTTTTTGTGATTACGTATATGCTTCTTATGTACTGGCTGAACCCGAGGCTGTCTCCTGTTTTGAGAAAAGTACTGGCAATTTTCTGTCTGCTTGTAGAGCTGGCAGGCATCGCCTATTTCACATTGGGATTCCGGGAGATTGGCACATCTCATCGATATGAGCTGGAAATGTTCTGGTCCTATAAAGAGTGGATTTTCGGCGGAAATGTGGAACTTGGAATGGAAGTGATCAATAATATCGCTCTGTTTTTCCCGTTGGGATTCCTTTTGAACGATGCGCTGAAAAAGGCGTCTTTCTGGAAAGTGCTGATGCTGTCGATGTTTTTGAGTATTGCGGTGGAGAGTACCCAGCTTGTTTATAAGATCGGCCTTTTCGAATTGGATGATATCTTTAATAATACGGTGGGAGCAATGGCGGGATGGTGTCTCTTCCATATCCTGAGCTCTCCGGTGAGAAACCAGTGCCGGATGCCGAAGAAAAGAAGGCGGTATGCACAGGCGCGCCTGTAAATTGTCGGCTTATCCCTTTTCTCCTGGATCACGAGAGTGCTCTGAAAAAGAAGGGATAATAAAAGAAAAGGCACGTTAACTGACTGTATTCTGCGTGAAGCCGTACGCAGTTTCGCGGTGATTTCCTTATATAATCTATAGAAACTATAGAAAAAGGAGGTCACACGTGATGGTGAACGAAAACATGGAATTTGAGGCGATTGTCCGGCAGTGGCTGGATAATGTAAGGCTTCGCGTTAAAGAATCTTCCTATGTAAAGTATAATAATCTGGTGCGCAACCACATTTTGCCTCAGCTTGGCAGTGTGAAAGCGGGACAGATGACAACCGCTGTCGTGGAAGCGTTTGTACAGGATAAGCTGTCCGGAGGAAATTTGCGGGGAGAGGCCTTGTCGGGGAAAACAGTCAAGGATATTTTGACGCTGCTCAAGGAAATCTGCCGTTATGCATCTTATTGGGATGTGGAATTTCCCTGCCATTTCGAACTGATACGGCTGAAAAACTGTGACAGTCAGATCCATATCCTGGAGAGGCAGGAACAGAGAAAGCTGGAGCGATTCCTGATGAGTGATGAAAGCCTGACTAAGACAGGAGTCCTTTTGAGCCTGTATATGGGGCTTAGGCTGGGAGAAGTCTGTGCGCTGAAAAAGGAAAACATTATTAATAAGGAAGAACTTCTGCAGGTGCGTTTTACTATGCAGAGAATACAGGATGTAAAAATGAGCGGGGGAAGGAAGACCAAGATCATTGTGACAGAGCCGAAAAGCAGCTGTTCGAGAAGGGATATTCCGATCCCCTTCTTTTTGCAGGAAAGATTGAAAACTCTGGAGAAATCTCCGGAAAATGCATATGTCCTTACGGGCACGGCAGATAAATTTATTGAGCCGAGAACCATGGAAAATATTTTTAAGCGGTATCTTAGGGAATGCCGGATGAATGAGATCAATTACCATGCGCTTCGCCACACGTTTGCCACCAGATGTATTGAAGAGGGGTTCGATATTAAATCTTTAAGTGAAATTCTGGGACATGCCAATGTAAATATTACGCTGAACCGGTATGTGCACTCTTCTATGGAACAAAAAAGAAAGCACATGGACCGGTTGTGCGTCAGTCCTTGACATGGGAAAGAGAATCGCTATAATAATCAGAAGAAAAGCAGCGGAAGGAATGGAAATGAATTGAAACGAAAAGTATTGACAGCGGCGGTCCTTTTCTGGATGTGTCTGATCTTCTGGTTTTCAGCGCAGCCGGCAGATGAATCCAGCGATATGAGTCTTTCGGTTGGGAAAATAGTAGGAGAGATTTTCGTGCCTGATTATGATAAATGGACAGAAAAGGAACAGGAAGCATTTGCCGAGCGAATAGATTATCCCGTGAGAAAGGCGGCCCATGCCACAGAATACGCCTGTTTTGCAGTCCTTCTTATGGGGATGTACCAAAGTTATGGGCTGGCAGGCAGAAGACAGATCATTGCCAGTTTTTTGTCGGCGGCGGCTTATGCGGCAACTGATGAATTTCATCAGCTCTTTGTACCCGGCAGAGGATGCAGAGTGACAGATGTGCTGATCGACAGTCTGGGGGCGGCAGCCGGTATTTTGATTTTCCTTACAGTGAGTTTTCTGCTTGCCCGGCCGGCGCATCGCAGGAAAGAAACGGAAAATGTAGTATTGGAGACAAAAAAAACCACATAATATAGTAAATTTCCAGCTTATTACACTTTTAACAGACAGGCTTTTGTGGTATAATAACCGCAGCGTGGTTATTATACCTGCGCATAGGGCGGTTTTTGTGGAACCGCAGAAATCCACTGCGCATCCGTCGGGCATATTATGGCGGTAGCCAAGTGTTCCGGGACGGGAAAAGCCAAGGGAGTATTAAGCATAGAAAACGCCGTGAGGCGAAAGAAAAATGCAGGGCAGGAAGCCCTGTATTTTTTTATGGTGGCTGACGTCGCACGTTTCTTAAGGGGTTTGAAAAAAGAGATTGGTTTATGATAAAATAGAGAAGCATAAGTTTTCTTTTGGTAGAAATACTAATCGGAGGAGCATCCATGACAAGTAGAGAGGTTAGCTTTGTGGTAACAGAGGAGTATAGAGCTTGGATAGAGAACATAAAACAAAAAATCAGGCAGAGCCAAATCAAGGCATCTGTGAAAGTGAATTATGCTATGCTGGATTTGTATTGGGATATAGGCAGAGACATTGTGATAAAACAGAAAACTGCTAAATGGGGAGATTCTTTTCTGCCTGCTATGAGCAAAGATTTGAAAAAACATTTCCGAATATGTCGGGTTTTTCTGTTCAGAATTTAAAAAGTATTCGTTATTGGTATAAATTCTATAACATTGATGAAAATGGTTTACAAGCTGTAAGCCAAACGGATATGATAGAAAAAATGGTAAAAAGCATTCCGTGGGGACATAATCAGCGAATTGTTTATAAATGCCAAAGCATTCTGGAAGCATTATTCTATGTGCAGAAAACAATGGACAACGGGTGGAGCAGATCGGTATTAGAACATCAAATTGATAGCGGACTCTATGATAGGCAGGGGAAAGCAATTACTAATTTTTCTGTAAAACTTCCAGAGCCTCAATCAGACTTGGCAGTGCAGACTTTGAAAAATCCATATAATTTTGATTTCCTCACACTCCGAGAAGAATACGATGAAAAAGAATTAGAAGATGCCCTTGTTAACCAAATTACGCAATTTTTACTGGAGCTTGGCACAGGATTTTCCTATATGGGCAGACAAGTCCATATTCGTGTTGGAGAAAGCGATTTTTATATTGATTTGCTTTTCTACCATGCCCGTCTGCATTGTTATGTGGTGGTAGAATTGAAAACTGAAAAGTTTAAGCCGGAGTTCGCGGGAAAATTAAATTTTTATGTAACTGCTGTTAATAAACAGATGAAGACATTCCAAGATAATCCGACTATTGGAATACTCATTTGTAAAGATAAAGACGATGTTGTCGCAGAATATGCTCTTGACGATATATCACAGCCTATCGGGATTGCAGAATATGAATTGACAAAGGTACTGCGTGAGGAGTTTAAAAGTAGTCTGCCAACAGTAGAAGAAATTGAAAATGAGCTGTCTGAGTAAATTGGCTTACAACTTGTAAGCCAATTTGTCAAAATTAAAATTGAATATTATTTTTAACATAGCTGATAGGTGTTCATTGTGAAAATCCTTCAGCTTTTCTATTTAAAGGGGAAATCCTGTTTTTTCAGGAATTTTGGGCTATACCCTTGACTTTTCGGCTTAGACATAATAGAATAATCTAGCGCGTATAAAAATGTGCAGTATTTTTTTGCGCGTTTTAAACGGAATGACGTTTAAAAACCCGTAACTTATTTTTATCGTAGGAGGTGAAAAGAAATGCCAACATTTAACCAGTTAGTAAGAAAAGGACGTCAGACATCTGTAAAGAAGTCTACAGCACCAGCTCTTCAGAGAAGCTTTAACTCTCTCCAGAAGAAGCCAATCAACACTTCTTCTCCACAGAAGCGTGGTGTATGTACAGCTGTTAAGACAGCTACTCCTAAGAAGCCTAACTCAGCTCTTAGAAAGATCGCCAGAG
>OGYY01000650.1_pt1 | contig 34487 bp, 42 predicted proteins | sample 1576671 | NCBI WGS metagenome assembly OGYY01 (sample SAMEA3541593, study PRJEB24748) | human gut metagenome | biome: human gut; feature: human-associated habitat; material: faeces | place: China | collected 2012 | reverse complement strand
GTTTTCCGGGCGCTTTTTATTCTTTATCCGCGTTAAGAGACTAGGGGAATGAGCCGCGCTGTTACAGAAATGAAAGAGCCGGAGCGGAAAATGGGTTTCCGCTCCGGCTTCTATACTTTTAAACAATAGCTACGCTGTCAATCCCGTTGATCGGCAGCGCCTTTTTCCTGCAGTTCACGGTTCTCTGTCAGCAGCTTATCCGAAATGATATCGAGCTGCTCGTTTTCCTCCACCCGGTCGGCCAACGCGCTGGCTTCGAGATCGGCATAAGCATTGGCGGTTTTATTTTTAAAGGATATCTTCAGAAGCACCGGCGTGAGCACCGCGCAGCATACCACAGTGATGATGACCGGTCCGAAAAAGGCCTCCGGCATCAGGCCCAGGCTCAACCCCTTGTTGGCGACGATCAGCGCCACCTCGCCCCGGCAGGCCATGCCGAAGCCGGTCTGCAGTGCTTCCTTGTTGGTAAAGCCGCACATTTTGGCTCCCAGTCCGCAACCCACCAGCTTGGAGAGGACGGCGACAACCACCATCAGCACGGCAAATACGACAATGGAGACCGTCATGGAGGGCAGGGTGACCTTGAGGCCAATGTTGGCGAAGAAAATCGGCGTCAAAAACAGGTACTGCACCGGCTGGAATTTGCTGGAGATGTAGTTGCCCTTGCTGGTGCTGCCTATAATCAGACCAGCGGCAAAGGCACCGATGATATCCGCCACGCCGAAGACCCGTTCGGCCAGAAACGCCAGCACCAGGCAGAGGACGAACGCCGCCACCGGATAGCGGTGCAGGTTGGTGTCCGCTTTGCGCTTGGTATACCAGTTAAAGCACCGGATAGCCACAAAACCGACTGCCACCACAAAGATGAAGAACAGGACGATTTTCAGCAGTACCAGGGCCACGTTGACATTTTCTCCGGCCAGGCTGGTAACGATGGTCAACGCGACCAGGCCAAGCACGTCATCGATAATAGCCGCCGCCAAAATAGTGTTGCCCACCTTGGTACGCAGCTTGCCCATTTCCTGCAAGGTTTCCACCGTAATGCTCACCGACGTGGCGGTGAGGATGGTGCCCATAAAAATGTTCTGCAGCAGCTGGTTGCCGCCGGTCGTCAGATCGCCGCGGTTAAAGGCGAAGGCCAGCAGCGCGCCCATAACCAGCGGGGCCAATACACCCATCAGGGCAACCAGAAAACCGGATTTGCCGGCGCTGCGAAGGTCTTTTAAACTGGTGCCGGCGCCGGCTGAAAACATGATGACGATGACGCCCAGTTCCGCCAGCTGCGTGAGCATATCGGTAGGTTTCAAAAACCCCAAAAGGGCCGGGCCGAGAATCAAGCCGGCCAGCAGCGCGCCCACCACCTGCGGCATCTGGAATTTCTGTGTAATAAGTCCTAAAATCTTGGTGCTGATTAAAATCAGCGCAATGTGCCAGAGATAGTCATACGACATAAGTCAACCCTCTTTAACAAATTTCTCTCAACCTTTTCAGTATACCTCACAGTGGGGCGGATTGCAAGGAGGCGTCTGCGTTTTGGCATTAACGGGGGAATACGAAAACAGTCCGGCTGTATTTTTAGGGATTTTAGCCGACGTTCCTGCCCACACGGTCAAAAAGCCCCGGTGCGGGCTGTCCGTACCGGGGCGGCGCTGTAATCCGGTCAAACCGCCGGTTTCATGGCTCTGGTGGCAAAAAATGTGGGGACGTTAAAATCGTGCAGGTTGCCGGATCCGTTGGTATCCTGGTAAATGTCCTGCAAGAGGAAGCCGGCCTTCAATTGGCCGCCGATCTGTTCCTCAATTGTATGGGAAAACTGCACACCATCGCCCTTTTTCAAGGATTCGTCGTATAGCGCTTTATCTTTTAAAGGATTATAGGGCAGTTTATGACGGAAGGCTGTTTCGTCCTCGTCAAACACAAAGTTGAGACCGTTATCCAGTCCGGCCAACAGGATCCCGCCGGGTTTCAGCACCCGGAAACACTCGTTCCAAATGGTGCGGACATCCTCCACATAACAGTTAGACACAGGATGGAAAATCAAATCGAAGCTGTCCGCAGCAAACGGAAGGGGCTGTGTCATATCCGCCCGTACGATATCGATATTATAATGCTCCCGTTTTGCGACCTCCCGCTCGCTGTCAAGCTGCTTTTCAGAGTAATCCAGCACCGTGCAGTGCGCGCCGCACGCTGCAAAAATCGGCATCTGCTGGCCGCCGCCGGAGGCTAGCCCAAGAATGCGGGCGCCCTCCATCGGGCAGAACCAGCTGCGGGGTACAGGCCTTGTCGGTGTCAGCAGAACCGACCAGTCGCCCCGCACCGCGCGTATAAAGGTTTCATGGTCAATGGGCCGTCCCCATTCCCAGCCGTCTGCGACCCACTGGTCAATGGTGGCCGCGTTTATATGCGTGTAATGGTCGCCCATGGTCATTCTCCTTATAAACCGTCAAAAGCCGGTTATTTAAGTTCCACAATTGTCACGCCATTTTCACCCTCGCCATAAACCCCTAACCGATAGCTTTTGACCGAGGGATGGGAACGCAGGAACTGGTGCACCGCCTGCCGCAGCGCACCGGTGCCCTTGCCGTGGATCACGGTAATGCGATCGGTATTCTGCATCACCGCGTCATCGATGAAGCGGTCGAGCTCTAAAATACCCTCGTCGGTCATTTGGCCGCGCAAATCGATCTCCGCCGTGACGGCGCGGTCAATGGTGGAGGGTAGGGTGCGGGTGCGCTTGCCGCCCACCGTGGTCTTGCCCTTGGCGGCGGCCCCGCTCAGCAGCCGCAGATTATCCACCTTAACCCGGGTGCGGATAATACCGGCCTGCACCTCCACATAACCCGAGGCATCGGCCGGCGCGGTAACCATGCCGGTTTTGTCGATATCCACAATCCGCACCTCGTCGCCGGCTTTGAGGGGACGGGGCAGGCGATAGGCTTCGGGTTTGCGATGGTCCACCGGATCGGCGGCCTCCTCCATTTCCCGCAGCCGGGAGCGCAGTTCGCTCTTGGCGGTGGCCGCTGCCGGCGCGGATTTGGCCTGTTTGCGCAAAGCGTCCAGCTCATCCATCAGCTGTTCGGCTTGCCGCCGGGCACGCTCCACAATCTGGCGCGCGTCGGCGCGCGCTTTTTCCAGCTCACGTTCCCGCTGCTTTTGTAGTTCCTGCATTCGCTGCTGTGCTTTCTGTCCGGCGTTTTGGGCAGATAAACGGGCCGCCTGGGCATCGGCCAGTTCCTGTTCCAGCCGCTGGCGCTGTTCCTCCAGACGGGACACCACATCCTCCATGCGGCGGTTTTCCGCTGACACCAGCTCCCGCGCGCGTTCTACCACGCCGTCGTCCATTCCCAAACGGGTGGAGATGGCGAACGCGTTGGAGCGGCCGGGTACGCCCACCAACAGCCGATAGGTGGGCCGCAGGGTCGCCACGTCAAATTCGCAGCTGCCGTTTTCCACGCCGGAGGTATGGATGGCGTATTCCTTGAGTTCGGCATAGTGGGTGGTGGCGGCGATCCGCGCGCCCTGTTCCCGCAGGCGTTCCAGGATGGCAATGGCCAGCGCCGCGCCTTCAACCGGGTCGGTGCCCGCGCCCAGCTCATCCATCAGCACCAGGCTGCCGTGGCCGGCCTCGCCCAGTATGCGGATCAGATTGGTCATATGCGCCGAAAAGGTGGACAGCGACTGTTCGATGGACTGTTCGTCGCCGATGTCCGCCAGTACGTCATTAAAAACTGACAGCGAGCTGCCGTCGCTGACCGGCGGCATCAGCCCGCACATGGCCATCAGGGTCAGCAGGCCAATGGTTTTTAGGGTGACCGTTTTGCCGCCGGTGTTGGGGCCGGTAATGACCAGCGTATCAAACGCGCCGCCCAGCTCCACGTCCACCGGCACCACCTTCTGTGGATCGATGAGCGGATGCCGGGCCTGCTTTAAATAAATATGGCCGTCGTCGGTGATGTCCGGCATGCCGCCTTTCATCTGGTACCCCAGCCTCGCTTTGGCGAAAATGAGATTGAGTTCCACGACAATGGCGTAATCCTCGAGAATCGCCCCGGCAAACTGACCGGTTTCCGCGGACAGGGCGGCCAGGATCCGCTCGATCTCCGCCTCCTCCTGCCCGGTCAGCATTTTAATTTCATTGTTGGCGTTGACCGCGCCCATCGGCTCCACAAACAGGGTGGCGCCAGAGGCTGAAGTATCGTGTACCAGGCCCGGTACGTCGCCGCGATGCTCCGCCTTGACCGGCACCACAAAGCGGCCGTCCCGGATGGTCACAATAGGGTCCTGCAAAAATTTCTGGTAGGCGGGGGAATGGATCATATGGTCCATCTGTTCCCGCACCCGTTGGGATGCAGCCCGGATTTTACGGCGGATATCGGACAGGGCGGGGGAGGCGTTGTCGGCCATCTGTTCCTCCGACACAATCGATGTCGTTATTTTGTCCTCCAGGTATTTGTTGGGGGCCAGCACCGAGAAACGGTCATCCAAAATGCAGCTGACCCCTTCGCAGTGGCTGCGCCATTCGGTCAGCGAACGGATGCCCCGCAGCGTTTCGGCCACGTCGAGCAGCTCCCGCATGGACAGGGAGGAGCCGGCCTCGGCCCGCCGCAGCGCGGAAGACATGTTTTTCAGCTGGCCAAAGGACGGGCTGCCGAACCGGGCCATCAGGGTAAAGGCGGCGGCGGTTTCCTGCTGCAGCCGTTTGACTTCGGTAAGCACCGGCACGGGACGCAGTTCCCGCGCGGCCTGCGCCGCATCGGGACCATTGGTTTGTCCGGCCAGCAGTTCCAGTATTTTATCCAGTTCCAGGGCGTGATAGTGGCGATTCATAGCGGCCTCCTGTGGGCTTGAATGATAAACGTATATGCAGGTTCCGGTTTATACCGGTAATAGTATGTCATGGTCAGATGCAGAGCCTGACTCAACATTATTTTATCATACCCCTATCCGGCATGCAAGCGGCGCAAGTCGGCAGTGATGCGGTCGGTTTCGTGAGGGCGGACGCGGCGTACATACGTCCATGCCCGCCTTCGTCGTCCTCCGCCATGCAGAGGAAACTCCATCCGCATCGTTCGTAAAAGGCGGTGTGGTCCGTCAGTAAATACAGGGTATCCAAGCCGAGGCGGGACGCGTCCAGACGAACATAATCCAACAGGGCGCGGGCCAGCCCGCGGCCGCGATAGTCCGGCTCCACGTAAACCGCACAGACGTTGGGCGTCAGATCGGGCCGTTTGTGGAAGTCGTTTTCAATCATGCCGCAGCCGGCTGTAATGGACCGGTTGCCGTCCAGTATGAGATACCACTGCGGAACAGCCGCCGGATGCCGGATGCTGCGGCGCATACTTTCCTGATAAGCTTCCACCGGTACGGCCCATTTACTGGAAAACCATGCCGCGGCGCGTGCTAGAAGCTCCGGCGCATCCCGCAGAGGCAGGATAATCATATCCTTTGATTCCATTAACATAGGGTTCACTCCTGCTCCATTAGTGATGCGTCATCTAGACATATGTTGATGCCTTCCGTATTGTATCCTATTATATGGAAAATTACAAGGTGGTCGGGGCGTGAATCCGTCCCCAATTTATTTGAATAGTTTTGCTTGACAGATGAAACTGTAACGATTATAATTGCATTATAATATGAAACTTAAAAAGTAACAGATTGTATGAACGGGAGAGATACTATGAACGGTGAATTTTGCGTGGCGGTGCACGCCCTGGTATATTTAAACCATAAAGCCTCCACCCAGTCGAGCGAAGCGCTGGCGGAAAATATCTGCACGCATCCCGCGCGGGTGCGCAAGGTTATGGCGAAACTCAAAAAAGCGGGGTTGGTTGATACGCGGGAGGGAAGCGAAGGCGGCTACCGGTTTACTCTCGATCCGGCGGAGGTTTCCCTGCGTCAGATTGGGGAGGCGCTGGACACGCGGTTTGTCGCCGCCGCTTGGCACAGCGGCGACAGCGATATGGACTGCCTGATCGCATCAGGGATGGCGGATATTATGGACGATATCTGCGGCCAGCTCGACGACCTTTGCCGGGAGCGGATGGGACGTGTCACCATCCGGGACATCGACCGGCGGATTTTTACAGGAGCAGATAATGAAACCCCGGCTTGACCGCTGGCTGGCGGCCGCCGGCGTGCTGCTGGCCCTCTGGCTGCTGACCTATGCTGGCAGCGTCTGTTTCCGATAGGGGGGCGGCATGGTGTATTCGTTTCTCAGTCTGACACTGGTTTTGGCGGGCATCGGAACGGCGGCTGCGGTGTTGTTTTTAAGCGTTGCCGCGGCGCTGCGGAACAAACAAGGGATATTCCTTTTTTATACCGCCCCGGCACTGGCCTATGGGGCGGCGATGCTCCGCTTTTTGGGCCAGGCGCTCAGCCCCTATGCCTGTTCCCGCCTGGAGGAACCGGTGCTGCTTGCCAGCGGGCTGCTGCTGGCGCTTCATGTCTATTTTATCGTGCGGTTGACACGCTGGCGGCACAAACCGTAAGCCGGAAACCCACGTGTCCGGAACCTATCCATGTTTAATCCGGTTCCGGATAACAGACCAGATAACAAAAGGAGGCCTTTATGGGATTTGATATTGAAACCAGCGTTCCGGTGCTGACCGTGTTCCTTCAGGGGATTCTCAGCTTTTTTTCTCCCTGCGTGCTCCCGCTGGTGCCGCTGTATATCGGCTACCTGGCCGGGGGAACCAAAACCATTGACCCGGATGGGACGATCCGCTATGATCGCAAAAAAGTATTGGTCAATACCCTGTTCTTTGTGCTGGGCGTCAGCTTCGCCTTTTTTGTGTTGGGGTTGGGTTTCACGGCCCTGGGCCGCTTTTTCAGCGGCCACCGTACGCTGTTGGCGCGCATCGGCGGCGTACTCATCATCGCCTTTGGCCTGTTCCAGCTGGGGATTTTTCATCCCCGCGCGATGGAACGGGAACGCCGCCTGCCCATGCGGCTCAACAAGTGGAGCATGAACCCGCTGGTGGCGTTGGTGGTCGGGTTTACCTTCAGCTTTGCCTGGACGCCCTGCGTAGGCCCGGCGCTGGCCAGTGTGCTGCTGATGGCAACTTCGGCCAGTTCCTCGGCGGCGGGGTTTGCGCTGATCGGTGTATATACGCTGGGATTTATCCTGCCGTTCCTGGCGGTGGGCCTCTTCACCGGCACCCTGCTCGGCTTTTTCAAAAAGCACCAGAAGGTGGTCAAATACACCGTCAAGGTGGGCGGCGTGCTGATGATCCTAATGGGGGTCATGATGATAACCGGCTGGATGAACGGCCTCACAGGCTACCTGTCCTCATTTGGCGGGAACGGCTCGTCCGGCCAAACGCAGGGCGGCGGATCTTCCTCCGCTTCGGATGCTTCCGATTCTTCGACCCCTCCCACAACGGCCCCCTCTAAAACAGAGGATCCCGACGTGATTCCGGCGCCGGATTTTACCCTGACAGACCAGTATGGCCGGCAGCACAAGCTGTCCGACTACCGCGGGCAGGTGGTGTTTTTAAACTTTTGGGCGACCTGGTGCGACCCCTGCCGGCGAGAGATGCCGGACATTGAAGACATGTATAAGGCCAACGGCAAAAACGCGAATGATCTGGTGGTGCTGGGCGTCGCCAATCCCAAAACGAAGGATCATCCCTATAACCAGGATGGCACGGTCGAAGACGTGGCGGCATTTCTCTCCGACAACGGCTATACCTATCCAGTTGCTATGGATACCACGGGCGACGTGTTCGATCAGTATTATGTATCCTCTTTCCCGACCACCTTTATGATCGACCGGGAAGGCAACATTTTCGGATATGTCCAGGGCACCCTGACCAAAAGTATGATGGAGGACATTGTTCGCCAGACCATGGAGGGAAAACGGTCGAAATAAAACGCATAAAAAGTCCCGGACAATGGTAGGGGGAGACATATGAAAGAGATTTTAGCAGAACGCTTGAAATAATGCCGGAAAGAAAACGGGATGACTCAGTGGAAAGTCGCGGTATATGGTAATATTACCGAAAAGACCTACCAGAACTACGAGCTAATGACGCGTGAGCCGAAACTGGGAATTCTGATGAAAATCGCGGATGTGTTTCAGGTTTCGCTGGATTATCGGGCGGGGCGTATCAATATCAGACAAGCGAACCGGTAGCCCAGTCGGCGTCCATCCCGCCACCGGCTATGACAAAAAGCCCCCGCCTTTTACAGCGGGGGCTTAAAATGTTTCAGAAGCTTTTAGACTGGTTTGCCGGTGGCGGGCGGTATATCCAGTGCATGGTAAAAGTCCAGCGTATGGAATCCGCGCCCGAGCTGCGCCAGCAGAAAATGCTCGCACACGTCGCAAAGCGTGCGGCTGTCCTCCTCCGGCAGAGAAAAGAAAAAGCATTTTTCCAGCGGGGAATAGACGATGTGCCGCATGGCCGCCAGCACCGTGGGAGACAGGGGGCGCGCGCCGGGCAGGACGCCGCAGCTTCGACAACGGAGATTGCCCTCGGTCAGGGAAAAATAGAGCGGCGCCTCATCGGCTTTGCCGCAGCCGGTGCAACCGGTCAGATCCGGCATAAATCCCGCCAGAGCCAGCATACGCAGCTCGGCGACCGCCTTAATCTGGGCGGGAGGATATTTGTCCCCGCCCAGCAGGTGCAGGGCATTGAGCATCAACCGCAGCCAGTCTTCCGCCGGTTCTTCCCGCGGAGCCAGCAAACCGGCCGCCTCGCAGAAATACTGCGCCGCCGCCAGCCGGGTCACGTCAGAGCGCAGTTCAAAAAACACATGCAGCGGCTCCGCCTCATCGATTATGTATTTCTCCCGTCCTTGATAAAGGGACAGGCGGGAGTAGGTGAGGAGCTGCGTGGCCGCGCCGCGCCGGCTCTTGACCTGGCGCGCGCCCCGCGCCGAAGCGCGAATAACGCCCCGGTCCCGGGTGAGGGCGGTCACAAACCGGTCGGCTTCACCGATATTGTTGTTTTCCCGAATGATCAGGGCGTCGGTTGTCACCCGCATGGGCAGGAGCCTCCTCCGTGGACGATACGACGGGGACGTCATATATATCCACTCCGCGGAAGCGGAGATAGTCGTCGATCCGTCCGGTTTTCATAAAGGCATTCCACAGCTGGTCGTCTTTGTCCGGCACGCTCATCGTCTCCTTTTGATCCGTTTGCTGTTAGCATGGACCAAAATGAGGTTTCCATACAAGGAAAATCCCGCCGGGAGAAATTGCCAGAATGATATATCAAAAGTTGGCACAAATGGTCTGCAAAACATTTGGAAACCAGTTGAAAAATATGGATTTATAAGATGACTTCAGAAATAGGCGGAAAAGAAAAGCGAGCGCGGCAATAAACATTCTTCATAGGCCTTTTGCTTTGCAAAAGGCCTTATTCCCTATACCCGAAACTGCTCAGCAGGCCCTGGCGGTTGCGCCAGTCTTCCTTGACCTTGACCCAGCATTGCAAATTGACTTTTGAGCCGAACAGGGCCTCCATTTCCAACCGCGCGCCGGAGGCGATCCGCTTGAGCATGGCGCCTTTTTTACCAATCACCATGCCTTTGTGGCTGTCCCGCTCACAGTAAATATACGCGTCGATATCCAGAATCGGGCCGGCGGCGGTTTCCCGCTCCTTCATGCTTTCAATCACAACAGCAATTCCGTGAGGGATCTCCTGCCGCAACAGGCGGAGCATCTGCTCCCGCACCAATTCGGCGGCAATCACCCGTTCCGGCTGGTCGCTAACCATATCGTCCGGGAAGAAATGCGGGCTGTCGAAGGAATACTTGTCAAGCTCCGTCACCAGCTCGTCCACACCGTCCCCATTGAGGGCGGAAACCGGCAGAATGACGTCGAACTGGTAAACCTCTTTCCATCGTTCGATGCAGGTCAGGAGTACGCCCTTATCCTCCAGTGTATCGATTTTGTTGATGACCAGCAGGGCCGGCAGCTTCTGGCGCGCAAACTGCTCCACCAGCGCCTGTTCCTCTGGACGGATGGACGCACGCGGCTCCACCACCAGCATGGCGGCGTCCACGCCGGACACAGCCTCGCTGATGGATTTCACCATGTAATCGCCCAGGCGGGTGCGGGGACGATGATTGCCGGGCGTATCGAGGAAGACGAGCTGCGTTTCCTGCTGCGTCAGCACCCCCATAATGCGGGTGCGGGTTGTCTGGGGCTTGTCCGACACGATAGCCACCTTACGCCCCACCATGCGGTTAAGCAGGGAGGATTTGCCCACGTTGGGGCGGCCGACGATGGCGATGAACGCTGAGCGGGTGTTGTTTTCTGGCATAGATTACCGTCCTTTTTCATGCGTTAGCAAGTTTTTATTTGACATGGCTTTCGTCCGCAAATAAAATAAACAAAAGCCTTTCCAAGCGGAGAGATAGCGGGAGGAATCGGAAATGGAACATTTTTTAGAAGCCGGCGCGTATATAGATTACCATAGCGCGTGTATTCAGCAAACCGCCGGCGAGCTGTTTTCGCAGGCGATGACCGATGAGCAGAAGGCCAGAACAGCCTACAAGTTCGTCCGGGATGAGATACCGCATTCCTTTGACATAAACGCGGCGGTAGTCACTGCCAAAGCCTCGGATGTCTTACGTCATAAAACCGGCATTTGCCACGCCAAAGCCAATTTGCTGGCGGCGCTGCTGCGCACTCAGGGTATCCCGGCAGGCTTTTGCTTCCAGCATATCACGCTGGCCGACGATGAGCGCCGGGGATACTGCCTGCACGCGTATAACGCCGTGTTCCTCGGCGGCAAATGGATTAAAATAGACGCCAGGGGCAATACGGGCCGCATCGACGCACAGTTTTCGCTGGGGGAACCGAAATTGGCTTTTGTCAACAGGACGAAATACAAAGAATACACCTACAAAGGGATTTTTGCCGAGCCGGATGCCAACACAATGGAGCTGCTGGCACGGTCAAAAACCCTACTTGAAATGCTTGTGGGCCTGCCGGATACCCTCTCCATTTCCCCGCTTATATCCGAATAATTTGCTGCGGGCAACCGTGCGGCGCCGTTAGGAATAGCGGCGAAACACCAGCCATCCCGCGACCGGCAGAGATACGGCCAAAGCCGCCGGTTTCCAGATATGTTCCGCAAAATCCCGGCCCATAGCCATCCACCCGTCTGCACGGACAAAAAGAACGGCGGCGACGCCGACGGCCGCAACGGCGCATAGCAAAACAGCCCCCGCCGCCACATCCTTGGCGACGCGGGCCGCATCGCACCGTCCGGGAGACAGCCGGTCTACGACCGTTTCTATGGCCGTATTGACCGCCTCGGCCGCCAATACCAAACCGATGGTGAGGATCAGCGCCGCCCACTCGCCGCGCGACAGCGAAAAATATGGCGCCAGCAGCAGCACATAGAATCCCGCCGCCATGTGCACCCGGAAATTACGCTCCCGTTTCAGGCAATAGCCGATACCGCTGAATGCGTAACCAAAGCCCCGCAGAAAGATCCTCATATTATGGCTCGTCATCCGGGAGAACATAGCTTTCCCCGCGGGGCAGGCCAACAGACTGCATTACAATTTCTTCCCGTTCCCGCATATGTACGGCTTGCAAGCCGCCGTTCACATGATCGTATCCAAGCAGATGGAGCATGGAATGAACGGTGAGATACCCCACCTCGCGCTGCAGGGAATGCCCATATTGTTCCGCCTGCGCGACGGCCTGCTCCATAGACAGCACGATATCGCCCAGCAGCTTTGCCCCGGTTTCGGGATGGACGTCGTATACGCCGTCTTCCCCCAAGGGAAAAGACAGCACGTCGGTAGAAGCGTCGATCTGCCGGTGCTCCCGGTTGATGACGCGAATCTGCTCATTATCCACCAGGGATACGTCTACCTGGGCCGATCCCTCGAATTGTTCAGCCTGCAGCACCGCGTGGCAGCAGCGACGGATCAGCAGGCGGATGCCGGTGGGAATTTTAACGGCTTTTTGCTTGTTTTCAATTACGACCTTGATTTTTTCCATAGTTCCTGTGTCGCTTCCCTTCGTCATATTTTTCATACGCCTGTATGATCCTCTGAACCAGCTGGTGGCGTACAACATCCTTATCTCCGAACAGGTTGACCGAAATGTCCTCCACCCCTTTGAGAATCCGCATAACTTCCTTGAGGCCGCTTTTCCGCGTGCCCGGCAGATCGATCTGGGTAATGTCGCCGGTGATAACCATTTTGGAGTTGAAACCCAGCCGTGTCAGGAACATTTTCATCTGTTCCGGCGTGGTATTCTGCGCTTCGTCGAGTATGATAAAGCTGTCGTCCAGCGTGCGGCCGCGCATGTAGGCCAGCGGCGCGACCTCAATATTGCCGCGCTCCATATATTTGTTGTAGGTTTCAGCCCCCAGCATATCGAACAGCGCGTCGTACAGGGGGCGCAGATACGGGTCCACTTTGGACTGCAAATCACCGGGCAGGAAACCAAGGCTTTCGCCGGCTTCCACCGCCGGGCGGGTGAGGATGATGCGGTTGACCTCCTTGGCACGGAAGGCGCTGACCGCCATGGCCACCGCCAAATAGGTCTTGCCGGTGCCGGCCGGGCCGACGCCCAGCACGATCGTATTTTTGCGAATGGCTTCCACATACCGTTTCTGTCCCAGCGTTTTGGGTTTCACCGGCTTGCCTTTAGCCGTGACGCAGATGCTGTCGGACGACAGCTGCGGCAGCTGCTCCTCGCTGTCTTCGTCCACCAGCATCAGTACATACCGCACGTTTTGTTCGTTGAGCTGTTCGCCCCGGTTAATGAGCTGCAACAGGCCTTTGACCGCCCGCACCGCTTTGGTGACCGCCTCCGGCTCGCCGCTGATTTTCAAGTCGGTGCCGCGGGTGATTACATCCACATGATAGTGCGCCTCGATCAGGCGAATATTTTCATCAAAGCTGCCGAACAGGGAGACCGCCTGCTCCATCCTGTCGACGCTCAGGATTTGTTCAAACATAGACAAACTCCGTTCCATTTAGACAATCCCCTATTTATACTACTATAGTATATCAATAAATTTTACGAATGTCATTAAGCAATTTGTATAAAATTTTCCATTCTGATTGTGGCATTCTTCTGCGGTAAACACCAGTAGTATGCCCAATCAGGACTTGACGTGGAATATTTCCTCCGCGGCAATATTTTCCACGCACGAAAATTTGACAGTCAGTGTATAGGAACCGTTCTCCATGCGGCCGTCCTCCACCTGGGACTCGATTGTGGCGTTTTTTAAAACGCTTGTTTTCCATGTTTCCATCTGTTTTTTAGCCAAATCGGCGGCCTGTTCCGGCGTGCGCTGGATCCGGGTGGAAACCAGCGGGTAGTAATAGCGGTTGGTGAAGCCAAGGGGAAGCCGTGTTCCGTTAGCCGTCAGGGGATGGGTGTAAACTTCTTCCTGATAGGCTTCGGGCAGACTGCCGTTGGTATACAGTGGTATTTGAAGGGAAAACAATTGCAGGGATGGCCGCAGAATACCGGTTTTAGAAGGCAGGTTCTGGGTTTCCTCCAGGGGGACGGTCGTCGTAAAGGTGTGGGAGGTTTTGGCCATCACTTCCCCGCGCGCGTGCTTAAACAGCGGTCCGCTGGTGGTTTCAATAATGCCGCTGGCCAACAGCATGCCCTTGACCACGGCATCCCCTTTCTGCACGACCGCCTGCCCATCGACAATGCGGGTCGAGACCACAATACCGTCGCTGGTGGCTTTCAGGTTGGCCGGCTGGGACAAATCAGGCGGGGCCGCCGCGGTGATACGTTCGTTCACCTCTACATGGGCGACGCTGCCCTCCATATTAACCGCCACCCAGGACAGCTCCGGCAGCGCCTCGATGGCCTGCAGCTGAATGGCACGCATATTGAAGGAGGTGCGCCCGGCGCCGACTTTAACGCCTAGGTCCGCCATTACCGCTTCGATTTTGGCGGCGGGGACGTCTTTGTTTCCCACAATATCGACCGACCAGATGTAATGGGGGAATATCTGGAGCATCACGATATACAGGGCCAGCCCGGCGGCCAGGCCCCACCGGTAACGGTAACGCCGGGTAAAAAAGGGCAGCCCGTGGCGCGCCGTCACATGCAGGCGGACGCCGCAGCGGCGGGCCAGTGGGCGCAGCCGCCGGTATTGCCGGGCATAACAACAGCCAAACAGGGAAATTCCCTGCCGGCGGGTACGGGGAACGGTGATATGTTCGCGGGCGCAAAGATTTAAAAACCGTTCCGGAAACCCGCCTTCGGCCTCCCATTCCACCCAGCCAATGAGAAATTGCAGCCAACGCAACAGGAACATGACCGTTCTCCTTTCAGTTTAAAAATTCCACGGATAAAAGGCATCCGGTGACCATGGCGCTGTCGTCGCTCATGGCGCGCAGCGTCAGCTGCTGGCCGGTGATTCTCACGATCCCGCAGCCTGTACTCAGGCGTACGGCGTCGTCGTCATAGGACAAAATGCCATGACACCCCTCCACCACGGCCTGCCGCTGGCCGGTCAGTTCAATGCGCGGCACATCGGTCAGCGTACCTCCCGGCAGTTCAAGCGCCCGTTCCACTTTTCCTGTAAGCGCCGCCCGGGTTCGTTTTCCCTTTATAAACATGGGCTTTCCTCCCATCGTTCCGGTCTTTGCCGCATGGCCCCGCCGGTGCGGACACCATGCCTGCGCAGTCCCTTTATGTCACTTCGATCATATGCCTTAAAAAGGGGCATTATGCCCGCCCCCTGCGTCATAGAATAAGGGGAACGTGCATTGACGGCCCGGCTGTCAGGCGGAAAAGACGGAGCCTTGCGACGAATGGATAAGAATGGTGATGTCGCTTGCGGAACAACAACTTTTCCCATGTCTTGAGCCGCCAGGTCCAAAATTGTGCACAGGAGTCTAATGCAAAGGGGAATGACAGCGGCGGTTTGCCGCCGGAAGGCGGTAAACGCCGACAGTCATTCTATCAAAGGCCGGGACTATGGGGAGGAGATAGTACATGTTCGTAGCTGCCGTACATAAATCCACTTTGTTAAAGGGCGTCTTGCTGATCGTCGTTGTGGCGATGGGCGGCGCCCTGCTGGTCTGGCCGCAGGCGGTGGCCGGCGGGATCAGCCGGGGCCTGTCCATCTGCTCCACCGTCATTATACCGTCCCTGTTTCCTTTTATCGTGCTGGCGGGCTTCGTAACCCGCTCCGGGATCGATGCGGCGGTGGGGAGGCGGCTGGAAAAAGTAACGCGTTTTCTGTTTGGGCTGCCGGGGCGCTGTGCGGCCGGCATTTTGATTGGATTTGTAGGGGGGTATCCGGCAGGAGGCGCCGCGGTGGGCGAGCTGCTGAAAAGCGGATCCATTACCCGGCGGGAGGCCGGGCGGATGCTGTTGTTCTGCGTCAACGCCGGGCCGGCGTTCGTTGTCAGCACGGTGGGAGCGGGCCTGCTTGGTAACGCCCGCTATGGCGTGGTGCTGTTGGCGGCGCATATGCTGGCGTCGCTTACCATTGGGGTGGCCTGCCGTATTTTTGGAGCGCCGCTTTCCGGCGGGGAGGAGCATGTCAGCGCGGGTTTCCGTCCGGTACGACCGGGAGCGGCGCTGGCGCAGTCGGTAAACAGCGCCTGCCGGTCCATGCTGTATATGTGTGGGTTTGTGGTGCTGTTTGCCGCTATCCAGGCATTGGGGGATGTTACCGGCCTGGTGCAGAGCCTGACTCGTGTCATTACTTGGCCGCTGGAAACCGCCGGCGCCGACGTGCGGGATCTAGACTGCCTGTTCCCAATCCTGACCGAAGTGACTACCGGCTGTGTGGCCGCCTCCACCGCTGGCACGCTGCGCCCGCTTCTGCTGGGAGCGGCGCTGGGCTGGGGCGGGCTGTCAGTGCATTGCCAGCTGACCGCCACCCTGCACGAATATGGCATAATGGGCCGCCATTTCTTTTTAGCGCGGCTGATACACGCGGCGCTGGGGGGGCTCTTCAGCGTACTGCTGCTCCGCATAATTCCGGTACCGCTGGCCGCCTCCGCCGTGATTTCCGGCAATGCCGTCAGCATTACCGCCTCCTCCGTACCGGCAGCGGTCACCCTTATCGCCATGTGCGTGCTGCTGCTGTTCACCAATTCCCACGCGAATTCGTCCGATAGCGGCAGAAAAAAAGCGTAAAGTTGGATTTTCCCTCTTGACAGACGTGAGGCGGCTGTGTATAATGTGTGTAAAGTGATCGCCTTTACACAAAGGCGCCTTTTTGTTGTCCGGTGCTAAGACGCGGGAGGGGGAATCCGTCGTGGGCAAAAACATGGAGGTCGCGCTGCTGCTGGATTTTTACGGCGATATGCTGACCGAAAAGCAGCGGGATGTGATGGAGCTTTATTACAACCACGACCTGTCGCTGGCGGAAATTGCGGAAAACGACGGCATTACCCGCCAGGGCGTACGGGATTCCATCAAGAGGGCGGAAACGCAGCTCCTTGATATGGAGGACCGCCTCGGGCTGCATAAGCGGTTCCGCGCCATGCAGGAAAGCTTTGCCGCTATCCGGCAGGCGGCCGGGGACATCCGGCGGTATAACGACCGGCACATCCATTCCCGGGACATTGCCGACGCGCTGGCCCGCATTGAGCGGCAGGCGGATAAACTGGAAGAATAAGGAGAGCTATCGTGGCGTTTGAAGGACTTTCAGATAAACTGTCCGCGGCGTTCAAGCGGCTTCGCTCCAAGGGCAAGCTGAGCGAAGCCGATGTGAAGGAAGCCATGCGCGAAGTGCGGCTCGCCCTTCTCGAAGCGGACGTCAACTATAAGGTGGCCAAGGAATTCACCGCCAAGGTCACCGAACGAGCGGTGGGCGCTCAGGTGATGGAAAGCCTGACCCCGGCGCAGATGGTGATTAAAATCGTCGACGAGGAGCTGACCGCGCTCATGGGCGGGCAGGCGGCCCGGCTGGCCAATCCCAGCCATCCCCCCTGTGTCATCATGATGTGCGGCCTGCAGGGTTCGGGTAAAACCACCCATTCCGGCAAACTGGGCCGGCTGCTGAAAAGCCAGGGGCACCGTCCCTTGCTGGTGGCCTGCGACGTCTACCGCCCTGCGGCGATCCAGCAATTGCAGGTGGTGGCGCAGCGCGCCGGCGTGCCATTTTTTGAAATGGGTACCGCCGACCCGGTGGAGATCGCCCGCAAAGCCGTGGCGCACGCCCGCGATTATGGCAACGATTATGTAATTCTCGATACCGCCGGCCGGCTGCATATCGATGAGCAGCTCATGAACGAGCTGAAATCGATCAAAAGCACCGTGGCCCCGCAGGAAATCCTGCTGGTGGTGGACGCCATGACCGGACAGGACGCGGTCAACGTGGCCTCGTCATTCGATGAGGCGCTGGGCATAGACGGCGTGATCCTGACCAAGCTGGACGGCGATACCCGCGGCGGTGCGGCGCTGTCGGTGCGGTCGGTTACCGGCAAACCCATCAAGTTTGCCGGCACCGGCGAAAAGCTGGAGGATCTCGAGGTTTTCCATCCCGAGCGGATGGCTTCCCGTATTTTGGGAATGGGCGACGTCATGTCCCTGATAGAAAAAGCTGAGCAGCAGATCAGTGAAAAAGAAGCCGCCGAGATGGCCAAAAAGCTGCAGCAGGATAAGTTCGATATGAACGATATGTTGGACCAGTTTTCTCAGATAAAGAAAATGGGCGATATCAAGGGCATGCTGGGCATGATCCCAGGCCTGGGCAAAAAGCTGAAGGACGTCGATATCGACGAACGGCAGTTTGACCGCACTGAGGCCATCATATTGTCTATGACGCCGGCCGAGCGCGCCAAACCGGAGCTGATCAATCCCTCTCGCAAACGGCGGATCGCCGCCGGCTGCGGTATGAAAGTGGAGGATGTCAACCGCCTGCTCAAGCAGTATGATTCCATGAAGCAGATGATGAAGCAGATGAAGGGCCTGGGCAAAAAAGGCAAGCGCGGCCTGCGGGGCATCCCCCCCGGCATGCTGGGCGGAAAAGGCTTCGGCATGTAAGCGGGCAGCGCCGCTCATATTCACCGTATTACGAATTCACCCATAAGGGTTTATGGTTGAAGATATATTGAAAGCAAGAATGTTGGAGGTAACAGGTATGGCAGTTAAAATTCGTTTGCGCCGCATGGGCGCCAAGAAAAACCCGTTTTATCGTATTGTGGTGGCGGACTCCCGTTATCCGCGGGACGGCCGTTTCATCGAGGAAATCGGTTATTACAACCCGCTGGAGGATCCGGCTGTGGTGAAAGTGGACGCGGAAAAGGCCCAGAAATGGATTGCCAATGGCGCCCAGCCCACCGATACGGTCAAAGATCTGCTGAAAAAAGCGGGCGTGTAAGGGTCTAAGGAGTAGGATGCCATGAAAGAATTATTGATCGATATGGCCAAGGGCCTGGTGGAGAATCCGGACGCCGTGACGGTGGACGAAGACGCGCCCGATGAGGAAGGCGTTATCGTGTACCATCTGCATGTGGCGGAAGGCGATATGGGCCGGGTCATCGGCAAGCAGGGCCGGATTGCCAAGGCGATCCGCACCGTCATGCGCGCCGCGGCGACCCGTGTGGACGCCAAAGTGTCGGTGGAAATCGACTGAATGGCCAATAAACAGGGCGTATGGCCGGAAAAAGCCATACGCCCTGTTTTCTTGCCGGAGGAGATCACACGGTAATCTCGATATGATTGCCTTCGGGGTCGAGAACGCCGCTCTCATAATAGCCGTCTCCCGTTATGCGGGGGCCGCTGACAACGGTGTAGCCGTCCCCACGCAGGCGGGCGGTCAGCCTGTCCACTTCCGCCTGGCTGCCGGCGCCGAAAACCAGATGCGCGTATCCGGCTCGAGGGCCGGAGGAGGCGTTGCTTTCCAGCCCGGGCCGGGTCATCAGCTCCAGCCGTGCCTCTCCGTCAAAAGACAAGAAATAGGTCATTAGCCCGGTCGACGGGTTGTGGTAGAGGGGGCCGGACGTTCCCCCGAAATAGGTGATGTAAAACCGTTTCATGGCCTCCAGGTCATGGACGGTGACAGCCATATGATGTAGATGCACAGACAGCGCTCCTTTCCCGATTATGATAGTTTCAGTGTACCCCACCCGACGAGGCGGGTCAAGTTTAGATATAGGCCGATCAAGGAATATATACAGCAGCGGAGGAGAAATCATGCCCAAAAAAGAATTTTTGGAAGCGGGACAGATCGTCGGCACCCACGGCATACGGGGCGAGGTACGGGTGCAGCCCTGGTGTGACACGCCCGAACAGCTCACGCCCATCTCTACGCTTTATTGGGATGAAGGGCGCGTGCCGGTCAAGGTGCGCAGCCGGCCCCACAAGCATATGGCGCTGATCAAGCTGGAAGGCGTCGATACCGTGCAGGACGCGTCAGTCCTGCGGGGCCGGGTGCTTTGGCTGCGGCGGGACGATCTCGTTTTGCCGGAAGGCGCCTGCTTTGTGCAGGATCTGATCGGCTGCCGCATTGTCGATGCGGATACCGGGGAGGACTACGGCGTGCTGGCCGACGTGAGCGCCACCGGCGCCAACGACGTGTATCACATGCGGTGTAAAGACGGGCGGGAGGTGTTGATTCCTGCCATCCCGCCGGTCGTGATCGAAAAGGATGTGGATGGAGGCCGGGTTCTCATCCGGCCTATGAAGGGATTGCTGAACGATGCGGATTGATATTTTAACCCTGTTTGACGAGATGTGTGACCGGGTGCTGTCGGAAAGCATCCTCGGGCGCGCGCAAAGCAAAGGCGCGCTTGAGGTGCACTGCCACCAGATCCGGGACTATACCCTCAATAAGCAGAAGCAGGTGGACGACTATCCCTATGGCGGCGGGCAGGGGATGGTGATGAACGCCCAGCCCATCACCGACTGCTTCCGCGCGGTCTGCGAGGAGACGGGAGAGCGGCCGTATCTTGTCTATATGTCCCCACAGGGGGCGGTGCTCACCCAGCAGAAAGCGCGTGAGTTGGCGCAAAAACCGCATTTATGCGTGCTCTGCGGCCACTATGAAGGGGTGGACGAACGGGTGCTGGAAGCGCTGGTCGACGAGCAGATTTCCATTGGCGATTATGTGCTCACCGGCGGCGAGCTGCCGGCGTTGGTGCTGACCGATTGCGTGGCCCGCATGGTGCCGGGCGTGCTGTCCGAGGAGGCTTGTTTCACAGACGAAAGCCATTTCGCCGGCCTGCTGGAATATCCCCAGTATACCCGCCCCGCCGAGTGGGAGGGCCGTGCAGTCCCCGAGGTGCTGCTCAGCGGGCATCACGCCAACATCAGCGAGTGGCGGCGGCGCCAATCCCTTGAGCGGACGGCACGCCTGCGCCCCGACCTGCTGGAACAGGCGGAACTGACGGAAAAAGACCGGGCGTTTTTAAAAAGGTATTTTCCACCAACAGCATCGGATTGATGAAAAACCACCCTCGGATTTTGTCGATTTCCTGTAAAACTGGCTTGCCCTTCGTTTTTACTAACCAAAAGTTATTCACCGCGATGGTTATAAGTTACAAAAGGCCGTTCATAGAAAGTTTTAAAATAGGGCAGAGAACCAAAAATGCAGTTTTTGGCGGTTTATGTGGACAAAACCGATTGACGGAGCATACATTTGTGGTATAATACCCTTATCCTTTTATAGACAAACCATTTGGGACGAGTGTGTTGGTTTAACAAGAGAGAGGAGCTTTTTTTATGTACGTGAAAGATGTGCTGGTTCAAAATCAGGTGGGCCTGCATGCCCGGCCGGCAACTTTCTTTATCCAGAAGGCCAATGAGTTCAAGTCCTCTGTGTGGGTGGAAAAAGAAGAGCGCCGTGCCAACGCGAAAAGCCTGCTTGGCGTCCTGTCTCTGGGGATTGTAGGCGGTACCAACATCCGTGTGATCGCCGACGGCGTCGACGAGCAGGAAGCGGTGGACAATCTGGTCGCGCTGGTGGAATCCGGCTTTGCCGAGTAAGTACATGATGGAAAAGGGCGCAACCGCTAGGAAGGCGGCTGCGCTTTTTTGCGTTTCTTAAAGGAGGCGGCGGCTATAAATACGATTAATCCGCAGATCGGGGAGCTGAGACGGCAGGCGATGGCGCTGCCGCTGCGGCCCGGCGTGTACATTATGCGGGATGCCAAAAACGATATCATTTATATTGGCAAAGCCAAAGCGCTGAAAAACCGGGTAAGCCAGTATTTCGGCTCGGATACGAACCATTCGCCCAAGGTGCGCCAAATGGTCAGCCAGGTGGATCATTTTGACTATATTGTCGCGGACAGCGAGTTCGAGGCGCTGGTGCTGGAATGCTCGCTCATAAAGCAGCACCAGCCGAAATACAACATCCTGCTAAAGGACGATAAGGGCTACAGCTATATCCGGGTATCGCCGCCGCCCTATTCGCGAATTTCAGCGGTGCTGCAAAAGCAGGACGACGGCGCCAGGTATATTGGGCCGTATATGAGCTCTTACGTTGTCAAACAGGCGGTGGAGGAGGCGCAGAAGGTGTTCCGTCTCTCCACCTGCGGCCGGCCGCTGGCCTACCGCAAATCGAACGGCCGCCCCTGCCTGAACCATTATATTGATCAGTGCTGCGCGCCGTGCACCGGTCGTATCCCCGAAAAGGAATATGCCGAGCGGGTGGCGCAGGCGGTCGAATTCCTGACGCAGGGAAGCGCCAAGACCATGGCCTCCCTTAAGGAGCGCATGGAGGAGGCCGCCGCCCGGCTGGAGTTTGAAAAGGCCGCCCGCCTGCGGGATCACATGAACGCTATCAAGCGGCTGAGCGAAAAGCAGAAGGTTGTGATGTCCCGCATTAAAGAGCAGGACGTGATTGCGCTGGCGCAGGGCCATGAGCGGATGTGTTTCGAGGTGTTCCGCTTCACGGAAGGCCGCCTCAGTGACCGCGAGCATTTCATGACCGATGAAATGGACGCGCCGGCCGCCGCGCGGGCGGAATTCCTCCGCCGTTATTACACCATGCGCCAGCCGGTGCCGCCGCAGGTCACCGTCGACGGGGAATTAGAGGACCAGGAGCTGCTGGAGCAGTGGCTGAGTGAAAAAGCGGGGCGAAAAGTGACCATCCACCAGCCCCAGCGGGGGGAGCAGGCGCACCTCATCGAGATGTGCCGCAACAACGCCGCCGAGCGGATCGCCCGCCTGCAGGAGATGAGCGGCCACGACGCGGCGGCGCTGGACGAGCTGGCGCGGCTGCTGGGGCTGCAAAAGCCGCCCGCCTACATCGAAAGCTACGACATTTCCCACACCGCCGGCAGCGACAACGTGGCCGGCATGGTGGTGTTCTTTAACGCCAAACCGCTTAAATCCGCCTACCGCAAATTTAATATCAAGGATATTGAGGGGCAGGACGACTACGGCTCCATGCGGGAGGTTATCTCCCGCCGACTGGACGAGTACGAGAAGCATAAGGACACCGGCGAGGGGTTCGGCCGCCTGCCCGACCTGATGCTGCTGGACGGCGGCAAAGGGCATGTGGCTGCCATCCGGCCCCTGCTGGCCGAGCGGGGCTATCACATTCCGGTGTATGGTATGGTTAAGGACGACCGCCACCGCACCCGCGCCATTGCGGAGGACGGGGGCGAAATCGCCATCCACGCCAAGCGTTCGGCGTTCACGCTCGTTTCCGCCATTCAGGAGGAGGTGCACCGTTTTGCCATTACCTACCACCGGCAGAAGCGGGGCAAGAGCCGCCTGCGTACCAGCCTGACGCAGATCGAGGGCGTGGGCGAGACCCGGGCACGGGCGCTGCTGCGGCATTTCGGCTCGGTGTCTGCCGTGCGGGAAGCGTCGCTGGAGGAACTGTATAGAGTCAAAGGCGTAACAAAGCCGGTGGCTGAAGCGGTTTTCAAATATTTTTCGCAGGAGGACCCGCAGGCATAAATATCCTTTCCGGCGGACATACTACCGCCAGAAGGAGTGATGTTTTATGACAGGTACCATGACCGATAAGGTGGAACTGCTGAATTTTATTTATAAGAACGCGCAGATGGGGGAGGAGAGCATCGGCTATCTGCTCGATGTGGTCGACGACTCCGAAATGCGGCAGTTTCTCCGCGAGCAGCAAGAGGAATACGGCAAGATTATGGAGGAAGCGCACGGCCTGATTAAGGACGAGCACGCCGAAACCGAGGGCGTGGGCGCAATGGCAAAGGTGTCCTCGTATGTGATGGTGAATATGAAAACCATGACCGATAACACGCCCTCCCACATTGCGAAAATGATGATCGAGGGCAGCACCAAGGGCACCATTGAGATCACCAAGAAGCTTAAACTTTACGAAGGCGTGGACAGGCATGCCGAGAAGCTGGGCCAGCATCTGTTGGCCATGGAAGAGCACAACATCGAAAAGCTCAAGGATTTTCTGGCCTGATATAAAGAAAAACAACCCCACTAGGCACGGATGTGCCTAGTGGGGTTGTTTTTTTGTTACATGTAATATGCGGGAGAATTCAAGACGCGCCTTTTTACCGGTTCGTTTTTTAGCTGAACCATGTCCAATCCTTCCTGATCGTGATTCAGGAAGGAACGTCGTCTATGTACAGGCTAAGATTATAAATTTTACTTTGTGATCTTCCTAATTAGAATGGTATCGACGCCATACCCGGCAGCCGGCACCTTTGTTTTATAAGGAAAGTACACTTGGCTTGCATAACACCTCCCATAATGCTATACTTTGTAGGAATAAAACGGCGGGAGGGTCGTCATGAAAACTCTGTGGAAAACGAGGCTTGCTTTGCTGGGTATGGGCGTGGTCTGTGTCTCTCTGGCGCTGGCGCTCACCCTGCCGGGGGGCACGCTGCTCCACGCTTATCAGATCCGCCGCGGGTGGGGGCTGGAGGAATCGGTAGCCGCCATGGTCAATGGGGAACCCATTACACGTGCGCAGGTAGATGCATTGCGAAACTATTACGAGGAAAGCCAGGACAGCGTTGAACGGCAGATTGACGAAGCCCCCCTTCCCGACGAGCAAAAGACGTTTTACCGGCATAAGTATGTGAAACCGGAGAAGGAAGACCGGGTGTATTGTGATGAATTGATTTTTTACAAGATTATGTGTCAGGAAGCCGACCGTCTAGGCTTAACGGTCAGTGACACAGAGGCGTATGATAAGGCTGTAGAATACTTTGACGGTGCCAAGCATTCAGCACAGGATACGCAAGCGAATCCCTCCGCCGGATTTGAATATGGGTTGATTAAAGAGCGCATGCGGCGTCACGGCTGGTCGCGGGAAGACTATATCCGGCAGATGATGGACTTATTTCGTGTGCAATTACGGACCGATCGAGTAGTCGAAGCCTGGAGTTTGTCCACAGAGGATACCGCCGATTATGGCGAAGCGGTTAATGAACGGCTAAGTGAGTTGATGGAGCAGGCAGATGTTGTGTATAATCCCCGGTAGCCGTGACAGCAGGCGCTTGTGAAAGGATAAAGATATGCGTTTTCAACTGGGCGACTCCATTTATGAGATAAGCTGGGCGGGTCTGGTGACCCTGTTTTTTTCGGTTGCCTTTATGGCTATCGTCATCGGCGGGCTGATTCATCGCTGGTGGCGGGACAAGGGACAGCGCCCCCGTCGGGCCCGGGGCCGGCTGGTGGACAAGCGGGAGGCGCCCGCGCCCATGGGGACGCCTTTCGGCCCGTGGGTGCCGTCCGCCCCCAGCACATGCACCATGCGGTTTGAGGTGCAGGGCCGCATCCTCACCTTTGATGTCGACGCCCTTCTGTATGATACCATTGAGGTGGGGCAGGAGGCCGCGCTCACCTACCGGGGCCGCCACCTGATCGATGTGGATACCGGCGATACTCCGCCGGACGGGGAGGACGACGGGTAACCGCCTGAAACGGGTGGCAAACCCGGCAATGTATTATAAAAAAAGGCTCTGCGGTTCTTTTCCGCAGAGCCTTTTTATGCAGCGACAGCGCCGCTTTTGGTTCCTTTTGATTCCGCGTCAGCCTTTCAGGCCGTTTTCCTGCCGCTCCATGTTTTCCACAACCACGTCGAAAATCTCGCCCAGCGACGCGCCGTATTCCAGCACCTGCCACGGCTCGTTGGTGTGGAAATGAATTTTAATTAGGTCCTCGTCGCCCACCGCGATCAGACAGTCCCCTTTAAAGTGGGAGGTGATGTAGTCGTGGATGTCGTCCTCCGACAGGTCGTGCCCTTCAATCAGCAGTTGGGTATCGAATTTGTATTCCAGCATATCCAAATCTCCTTTAGGCGTATTCACGTGTTTATCCTATCCCTTTGTCGCTGCAAAATCCGTCGGATTTTATCCGCACGAAACGGTGGGACGCTCGTTTTCCTCATCCTCCGGGCCGTAAAAAGCGCGGGTCATGTCCTCAAACACCCGGTGGGTCTCCTCGCACAGGGCTTTGGCGTTTTTTCCCTGTGAGGGAATCGGCTCGCCCACCGTCATAATCAGGCGGGGCCGGCCCAGTCGGCGGTCTTCAAACGTAATCACCAGCGGCACCACCGGCACGTGAGCCTGTACCGCAGCGATGAACCCTCCCCGATGAAAAGGGCGGATGCCCCGGTAATAGGGCCACAGCGCGCTTTCGGCGCAGAACAGCACCAGCTTGCCGCGGCTCAGCAGATCGACAACCGTGCGGTGAAAGGCTTTCATCCCCGCGAAATTGCTGGCCAGCGGAATACCACCCAGCGCCTTGATGATGGAGCCGGCCACGGGAATGTCCAGATTTTCCCCCAGCGTGACATAGCGCACCTTGCGGCTGGCCGCGGTGCAGCAGGCAATGGGAATATCCAGGAAATATACGTGGTTCATAATCAGCACCGCGCCTTGGCCTTTGACCTTTTTCAGGTTTTCGCGCCCCTTAATACGGAAGTGGCAGGCAAATTTGGCCCAAATCGGCAGCACCAGCAGCGCCAGTCCCCGCAGCAGCCCCGCATAAAGCTGGTAAAAAAGGTTGTGGTTTTCAAACCGGTAGGACGCATCGATGAAGGAACGCTTTTTCTTGTGCGGCACATGCAGAATGTGTTCGTTGGGGTCGCGGGGATAGCGTGGGGGAAGTTTCATACGGCGTCCTTCCCGCGGTAGTAGCGGCAGGCGTCCTCAAACATGGTTTCCATTTGGTCCATGCAGGACTCGATAGCGAATTGCTCCGCGTATTCGCGGTACTGCTGCGACAGCTCCGCTTTTTCCTGCGGATGCTCAACCCAGTAGTCGATCTGCCGCGCCAGCGATCCGGCGTCGCCCTGCCGGAAGAGGTTGCGCTCGGTCAGGGCAAACTGGTTGGTGGCGGATTTGGGACTGTCCGAAATGACCGGCACCAGCCCGCAGGTGAACGCCTCGATACAGGAAATGGCCTCAATTTCCGCATCCGACGGGTGCACGTACAAGTCGCAGGAATTGATGACATTACACAGCTCCTCCGGCGTGTACAGGCCGAGGATTGGGGGATGCTTCAGGGCGCTCCCCATTTTCTCAATCGCGCCCCGGCGGGGGCCGTTGCCGGCGAAAATGAGCTGGATGCGGTCGGCGTAGCGGCTTTGCTGCGCCGCACGGATCAGCAGGTCATGCCGCTTTTCCGGGGAATACCGGCCGGTAAACAGGATGCAGAAGCGGTCCTTCCATTCCGCCGGTTTTTCGGTCTCTTTATGCCGGAAAATGGGGGCGACGCCATTGGAAATGACCCGTTTGTCTAAATCGTAGCCGTTTTCCGTCAGCTGGTCGGCAATAAACTGGCTGGGGCAGTGGACGAAGTGGGTGTCGTGATAAAACCGCTTCCAGAACAGGTGATAGAAAAATTTATTGGGCAGGGAGGTGTGCAGCATGAAAATATGGCTGGTGATGTTTTCCGGCTGGCAGTGGAACGCTGTGGTGTAGGGAATCCCCATCTCCTGCGCAATCCTCACCCCTACCTGACAGACCTTGAACGGCATCAGAAAATGTACCAGATCGCAACCCTCCATCCCTTTGCGAAGCAGCGCCTCGTCGGGCCTCGCAAAGGTGACGCCGTTGCTCTCTATATAATGCCGGAAGGCCGGGAACCGCCGCTTTTCCAGCGTAACATAGCCCGGTTCGCTGCATGCGTAAGGCGAGATCACCACCACCTCATGGCCGCGCGCTTTCATGTTTTCCACCAGCCGCCGGGCCGTGATGCAGGTGCCGTTGTTGGTTTCTCCGTATACGTCGGTTACCAGTGCAATTTTCATAGTCTGAACCATGCCTTTCCGCGGTGAAAAGCCGCCTTTTCACCCTGCTCCTCTACTCTAACGTACCTCAAATTCCTAATTTTATTATTATCGCACAATTTTCTTTATTTTGCAAGGGGCGGTCCCGCTTGTACAACCAGAAGCCGTGTGTTAAAATGATACGCATAAAGGGGGCGGCGTATGGAACTGCAAGATGTGCGGGACAAGCTGAAACGTAAAAACGCGATCCTGTTTTCACGACAAAGTCCCTGCCTGCAGGAGCTGATCCGCTTGATCAGTTTCCAGAAGCACCGGACGCTGGTGATGTGGGCGTTTGAATGCGTGCGGGAACCGGTCCGCTGGCTGAAGGAGCGGTATCCCGATGAGGACAGGCCGGAAACGGCGGTGGCCCTTTGCCGCGCGTGGGCGGCCGGCGAAGTAAAAATGCCGGTGGGCAAAAAAGCGCTGCTGCAGGTTCACGCCATGGCCAAAGAGCTGACCGATCCCGCCGCTGTCGCGTTGTGCCACGCCGTGGGACAGGCCTGCGCCACCGTGCACGTGGAAACGCACGCGGTCGGGCTGGCGTTTTATGAATTGACCGCGATTGTCCGGGAATACGGCATTGAACATGGCGCGCAGGCGCTGGAGGAGAAAATCGTCCGTTACATCGCCTGCCTGAAAGCCTGCGGGGAAACGGTGGATGCGATCCCGCGCGCTTGGGCGGATTTCCTGCTGGATGACAGCCGACCGAACAAAGAGCGGCTGCTGCTGGAAAAGGCGGGCGGATAAACTGGCGGACAGAGAGGATGAGGTATGAATGGCGGTGGATAAGCGCTGCGAGGCGGACGTGCGGGCGATCCTGTCCCATCGGCACGACAACGGCGGCGACCTGTGGGCCACCCCGGATAAAAGGCTGATGAAGGGTGCGCCCTTTACCACGCTCGAGAGCGTGGATATGCTGCTGGAACTGGGGATGGAACCGGAGGATCCCCTGATGAAAGACGCCGCCGCGCTGATCTGGAGCACGTGGCGGCCGGACGGGCGCTTCCGGGTGTATCCAAAGGGCGGTATCTATCCCTGCCAGACCGTCGCCGCCGCCGAGGTGCTCTGTAAACTCGGGTATGCCCATGATGAGCGGATGCATGTCACCTGCCGCCATCTGCTCGATACCATCCAAACCGACGGCGGCTGGCGATGCGGCAAATTCAGCTTTGGCCGGGGGCCGGAAACCGATTATTCCAATCCTCTCCCCACGCTGACCGCGCTGAACGTCCTGCGTATGGCCGGCTTTGCCCGGGAGCCGGCCCTTGAGCGGTCGGTCGGGTTCCTGCTGGATCACTGGATTATCCGCAAGCCCATCGGGCCGTGCCATTATGGCATCGGCACGCTGTTTATGCAGGTGGAATACCCGTTCCGCGGCTACAATTTGTTTTACTATGTCTATGTGCTCTCCTTTTATGAGCGGGCGCAAAGGGATGAGCGGTTTTGGGAGGCGTTTGAAACGCTGAGGGGCAAAACGATCGATGGGCGGATCGTGGTGGAGCGGGCCGTCCCCAAGCTGGCAAAATTGGACTTTTGCCATAAGGGCCGTCCCAGTGAGCTGGCGACCCGGCGCTACCGGGAAATCCTGCGCAATCTTGATGAGCCTATGGATACCCCCAAGGCAGACCTTTGAGGTTTAAAAAGAATCGTACCGCCGTAAAACACAGAAAGGGGAACGGACATGCCGGAGCTGCCGGAAGTGGAAATGGTAAGACAGGTGCTGGAGCCGCAGCTCTGCGGCCGCTGTCTGGCCGGATTGATTCTCAACCGGCCGGAGGTAATCGCGCAGCCGGGGCCGGAGATATTTACGCAGCGCGTCGCCGGCCGGCGCGTGAACGAACTGGGGCGGCGGGGCAAATACCTGCTGGTCCGGCTGGACAGCGGGGATACGCTGATGGTGCATCTGCGGATGACGGGCCGGCTTCTGGTGGTGCCGGCCGCCTGCCCGGAAGAAAAGCATACGCATATAGTGTTCCGGTTGGACGGAGGGGAAGATCTGCGGTTTATCGATACCCGGCGGTTCGGCCGCCTGTGGCTGATCCCCGCAGGCGGGGAGGACGAGGTGTACGGCATTGTACGGCTGGGGCCGGAGCCGTTCGACGCGTCGTTTGACGCGTCCTATCTCCGGACAAAGTGCGGTTCCAGCCGTCGGGGCATCAAGACCTGTCTGCTGGATCAGCGGGTGGTAGCCGGTATCGGCAATATCTATGCCGATGAAATCCTGTTTGCCGCCGGAATCGCGCCCAGCCGGCCGGCTGCGGATTTGTCGGAGACGGAGTGGCAGCGGCTGGCACAGGCAGTACCGGCGGTTTTGTCGGCCGCCATTGTGAAAAACCGTATGACGCCCGAACAATACCTAGCGGGTGGGGGCCGGGAATATCGCAGCGACCGCTCGCTGAATGTTTACGGCCGTGAGGGGGCTGCCTGCCCCGTATGCGGCGCGCCGGTCATTCGCCGGACGCTGGCGGGGCGGAGCAGCTATTCCTGTCCGCGATGTCAAAAACTATAGCTTACCAAACCAGGGCCTCCGTATAATCTATACGGAGGCCCTGGTTTATCTTTATTGATAATACATCTGTATCCATTGGTCTCGGAAACGAAGCTGCGGTGGTGTATGGAACCAGTGCTCGCCGTTTTCCATAACCGTCAGATGGGCCTGGAAGCGCCGTGTAAAAGCCTCTGCAACCACCCGTTCCGTCAACGTATCCTGACCCGTGTACAGGATCCATGTCGGGCAGTCCCAGTGGGCGACCGGATGTTCCCGTGCATACTGCCGGTAATCCCAAGACAGGGTCTGGCCGAAATCGGTGGAGATTTTGCCCTCCTGTTCGAGCTGTTCCCTGGTCACACCGGCCCAGCCCATCATGGTTTCGATCAGGCGCTCCATATCGAGAACCGGCGATATAAAGAGGCAGCGTTCCGGAGGCTGTTCCGAAAAGGCCAGAAGACTGAACCACGCGCCGATGCTGTTGGCTAGCAGCGCGATCCGGTTCCACCTCAAGCGTACATAGCACATTACCTGCCGTAGCTCCGGGACGGCGTGCCAGGGATCAAACGCATCCGTTTCGCAGCGCCTTTCACCGTGCTCCGGCAGGTCGATACTCAACACCTGCCACCCGCCGCGGCCGACGATACGGCTGATGGATTCCGCTTCTTCCTTGCAGCCTCCCTGCCCATGAATACACAAGTACAGCTTATCCGACGGTTCGCCCCAAAGCAGGGCGGGAATTCCATCGAGAGTCAGACGCCGGCACTCCAATTCCGTTTCCTCCGTTCTTTTTGCCTATCAGCGTACGGCATCCGCCGGCATTTGTCAACCGTTTCATTTTATACGGGCAAGGGATAGATTGGCGAAAAGTGGCTATGCTGTAATTGCAGGCATGTTTTGGAACGTTTTACCTAAGTTTTACAGAAGGATGCTTTTCCATTTTACCGGCGACAGATATCGTCATAGTTGGCAAGAGAAAGAGCCTATAATACCATTATCTGGAGGAATGACAGATGAGACAGACATGCAAATTGGCCGTGGCGGCCGTATCCCTTTTGGCCCTGATGACCGGGTGCGCTTCCGGCGGCGATTCGTCGAAGGACGACAGCTCCGCATATGGCGGCACGGCCGGCATGACGGGCGAGATCTCGGTAATCTCCCGTGAGGAGGGATCCGGTACCCGCGGGGCGTTCGTCGAGCTGTTCGGCATCGAAGAGAAGGACGCAAACGGCAATAAGATTGACAATACCACCGATGAAGCCAGTGTTACCAACAACACCTCGGTCATGATGACCACGGTAGCGGGCGATCCCAAAGCCATCGGCTATATCTCGCTCGGCTCCCTGAACGACACCGTCAAAGCGCTGAAGATCGACGGCGCCGAGCCGACGGTCGCTAACGTCGAGGCGGGCACTTACGGCATCTCGCGTCCCTTTAATATTGTGACCAAAGACGAACCGAGTAAAGCGGCGCAGGATTTCATCAAATTCATTATGAGCGAAGACGGCCAGGAGATTGTGGAGACGAGCGGCTATATCCCGCAGGAAGTCAGCGGCGCTTACAGCGGCGACAAGCCGTCCGGCAAAATCGTGGTGGCGGGGTCCTCGTCGGTATCGCCGGTCATGGAGAAGCTGAAAGAAGCGTATGCGAAGGTGAATCCCAACGCCAAAGTGGAGATCCAGACCAACGACTCCACCACCGGTGTCACCTCTACCATTGACGGAACCTGCGATATCGGCATGGCTTCCCGTGAAATCAAGGATACCGAAACCGCCAAAGGCGTAAAATCGACCGTTATTGCCACCGACGGCATTGCGGTGATCGTTAATAAAGACAATACAACCGACGAATTGAGCAAGGATCAGGTCAAGTCCATCTTTACCGGCGAGGTGACCGACTGGTCGGATATCGGCTGATAAACCTTATCCGCAGAAAGGGACGGCAAACGGCCCCATGGCCGTTTGCCGTTTGATCGGGGGAAAAGCAGATGAAAAAGCTTAAGGAGCCGCTCATGCACGGCGTGTTCGCGTTTGCGGCCTGTGCGTCGATCGGCGCGGTAGCGCTGATCTGCGTGTTCCTGTTCGCCAACGGCATACCGGCGATCAGCGAAATCGGCGTGTTTGATTTCCTGCTGGGGGAGAAGTGGAAACCCAGCAATGATATATATGGCATCCTGCCCATGATTATCGGCAGCCTCTATGTCACGGCGGGCGCAATCGTGGTGGGGGTGCCCATCGGCATTTTGTCGGCGGTGTTCATGGCCAAATTCTGCCCCAAATGGCTATATCGTTTCCTGAAGCCCGCGGTAGACCTGCTGGCAGGCATCCCTTCGGTGGTCTACGGCTTTTTCGGCCTGGTGGTGCTGGTGCCGTTTGTGCGGGATCATATTGGCGGAAAGGGCAGCAGTATTCTCACAGCGTCGCTGCTGCTGGGGCTGATGATCCTGCCCACCATCATTGCGGTATCGGAATCGGCCATACGGGCCGTACCGGACAGCTATTATGAGGGCGGTCTGGCGCTGGGTGCCACCCATGAACGCAGCGTGTTTTTCGCCACCCTGCCGGCAGCCAAATCCGGCATTATGGCGGGCGTAATCCTGGGTATCGGCCGCGCTATCGGCGAGACGATGGCTGTGATGATGGTGGCCGGCAACCAGCCGCGCATCACCGGCAATATCCTCAAGGGGGTGCGTACCCTGACCACCAATATTGTGATGGAGATGGGATATGCCGCCGACCTGCACCGGGAGGCGCTGATCGCCACCGGCGTGGTACTGTTCGTATTTATCCTCATTATCAATTTGCTGTTTTCCGTTTTGAACAGGAGGAAGGCGTAAATGGAAGCGATCAATCGTCAAACCTGGCGGCAGAAATGGGAAGCGTACAAGCACCGTCCCTTGTCCCTTTTCCTGTTCATCGCGGTGTCGCTGGCCATGCTGATTACAGTGGCGGCGCTTATTACGCTGATCGGCTATATTCTGGTGATGGGCGTCCCTCACCTGACCGGTGATCTGTTTTCCTTTACCTATACCAGCGACAACGTATCGTTGATGCCGGCCCTGGTCAACACGGTGCTCATGACCGTGCTGGCGCTGCTGCTGGCCGCGCCGCTGGGCATTTTTGCGGCCATCTACCTGGTGGAATACGCCGGTCGGGGGAATCCGCTGGTCAAAGTGGTGCGGGTGACGGCGGAAACCCTATCCGGCATTCCGTCTATCGTCTACGGCCTGTTCGGCATGCTCTTTTTTGTGGGAGCTATCGGATGGGGCTATTCGTTCCTGTCCGGCGCTTTTACGCTGGCCATTATGATCCTGCCGCTGATTATGCGCACCACGGAGGAAGCGCTCAAATCGGTGCCGGACGCTTACCGCGAAGGCAGCTTCGGGTTGGGAGCCGGCCGGCTGCGCACGGTATTTAAAATCGTGCTGCCCTCCGCCGTGCCGGGGATTCTGGCGGGCGTAATCCTGAGTATAGGCCGCATCGTAGGGGAAACGGCGGCGCTTATCTATACTGCGGGCACCGTGCCGGATTTCCCCCGCGCCATAGCGGATTCCGGCAACGGTATCGTGGACGCCGCTTCGTCGCTGCTGTCCTCGGGCCGCACCCTGTCGGTGCATATGTATGCGCTGTCCAGCGAAGCCCTGCATACTGATCAGGCCTACGCGACGGCGGTGGTGCTGCTGATTATGGTGGTGGGCATCAATGCCCTGTCGGCGGCGATCGCCAAGAAAATTGCAAAGGGATGACCGTATGAATAAATTCACTATCAGCCATCTGGACCTGTATTACGGCAGCTTCCAGGCGCTGAAGAGCATTGAACTGAAAATCCCCTCCAACCGCATCACTGCGTTTATCGGCCCCTCCGGCTGCGGCAAATCAACGCTGCTCAAAACCCTCAACCGTATGAACGACCTCGTCGAGGGGTGCCGTATCACCGGCAAGGTGCTGCTGGACGGAAAGGATATTTACGGGGGCATGGACATTAACCAGCTCCGCAAACGGGTGGGCATGGTGTTCCAAAAACCCAATCCTTTTCCCATGAGCGTGTACGACAACATCGCCTACGGCCGCCCGGAGGCGACGGAAGAAGAGATCATCGCCGCCGCCCGCGAGGCGCACGCCCACAGCTTCATCATGCGCCTGCCCGACGGCTACGACACGGTCTGCACGCCGGAGCTGTTCTCTCAGGGCCAGTGGCAGCTGCTGTCCATCGCCCGCGCGGCGGCGGCAAACCCGAAGATCCTGCTGCTGGACGAAATCACGGCCAATCTGGACGCAGAGACGGAGAACACAGTGCTTCAGGCGCTCAAGCGCGTTTCGGAGGATCGCACGGTGATCTCCATTTCCCATCGCGTAACCGCCAATATCGGCCGGATCATTCCCATCGAAGCGCTGAACTGAAAAGACAAAAGAGCGCTGGGCTTCCTGAAAGGAGGAAGCCCGGCGCTTTGTCTGGAATTTGCTCAGACGTATTTCGGATAATAGGTGTCCTTGGCGGTGTTGCCGCGCTTGACCGAGGCGGTCGCCTTGGCGGCGGGGCGCTCATAGTCGTAGCAGAAGGTGTAGGCGGCCTGATACGCGCCCTCGGGGGAATTGGATACGGCCTGCAGCGCCTTGAGCACCGAGGGATAGCTGTTCTTCAGCTCGTAGGCGAGATAGCGCATCTGTCCCTCCACGGTGGTGTAGTCGTAGCCGTTGTCCGAGCAGAACTTCTTCTCCTTCCGGCCGGCGTGCTGGATAACCGGCGCCCCGCAGCACAGGCAGCGGTGTTCCCGATTCTGCATGTCCAGCTGTGTTGTTTCTGCTTTCTGCGCATTCCTGCGGCAGAAGGATTTTACTGTATTTTCTGAGATCCCGACTTTC
>OGYY01000641.1_pt1 | contig 34751 bp, 27 predicted proteins | sample 1576671 | NCBI WGS metagenome assembly OGYY01 (sample SAMEA3541593, study PRJEB24748) | human gut metagenome | biome: human gut; feature: human-associated habitat; material: faeces | place: China | collected 2012 | reverse complement strand
GAACCGGAAGGCGGTCGATGAAATTGGGGACGAAGAAGCTCAAGTGCGACAAACCGTATGACATAGATGAAGTCCGCAAGAAGAAGGGGCTTCCCCGCCGAAAGCGTTCGGATTCGCGCACTACAGCCTACGAGCTGACCATTCGCATTCCGGAGGAGTATCGCACCTATTTCGATAACAAGAAAAAACTCACCCGTGTCGTGTTCGCGCTCAACAGGAAGGATGACCTGAAGTCTCAGATTGAGTCTTTTGAGAACGAGAAGAACGCTGAGCTTGAGCGCAAGCAAGAAGAGCGTGGATATGCACGCCAAGGAGATAACAAGAACGAGCCGGGGCGATGCATGACCCCGCTCGGAAGTTATGCCGAACGCTATATCGACATCAGGAGTAACGGCTCAGTTGGCAAAGAGACCATCACGAGCGAACGCCGTCTCTTGCAGTATGTTGACGCTGTGATAGGCAGCATCCCCATCTGCAAGGTGACAGCTGAAGACATAGAAGGATGCATCCTCAAGGTACCGGAGCTCTCTGAGAAATGGGCGCTTGAGCGTAGAGCGGCTTGGGAGGAAAACCGAAAAACGGCACGGTGGGCAAAGAAGCATGGCACGCTCGTAAAGCCATTCAAGCCTATTAAGGTGGCAGGACCTGGCATGCAGGCAAAGGTGCTCAAGTTCTTGCGCGAACTCATGAACTATGCGTTGGAAAAAGATGACATCACGAAGAACGTCGCGAAGGCGAAATTCCTCACGAGGTTATTCAAGAAGAGCAAGCCCCTCATCGATCCGCTCATGGCCGATGATGCTGCTAGATTCCTCCAGGAAGTGGAGAAGCTGCCTTTGGGCTACCTCAAGGTCACACTCCTTCTCCTTCTCAACACCGGGATGAGGCCAGAGGAAATGCTCGCTATCCGCGTAGGCAACATCACCTCCGATGGTAATGAGACCATCATCAGCATCACGAGTGTACTTGATCGCGATGGGAAAACCATCAAGGACTATCCGAAGTCGGACGCAGGGCGGCGATCGTTGCCCGTGGACGACTATACGGCAGATACTGTGCGAGCATGGATAGAGCTCAAGTCGGAGATGATGAGAAAGATGGGGCTCAAGCCCTCCATGAGCATGCTGGTCTGTGGCCCTGAAATGATTCCTCGCACCTATCAATCCTGGCACCGAGATTGGATGCGATTTGCGGCAGAGGCAGGGTTTGAGGGAGTGCGCCCTTATGCTCTACGACACACTTTCGCCACGCTGAATCTTGCAAACGGAGAGAACATAAAGACCGTGGCGGTACTTATGGGCCATGCTAGCTCCGCTTACACACTCGACCTCTATGCTGCCTATGTTCCAAACACGGGCATAGGGATCGGAACACGATACATGAACTTCCTACGGGCTGCCGCTTAAGGTGTTACTCGTGGGGATTCCCTGAAATGACCGGCGGTACAAAGGAGGTAAGGTTATAATGGATTGCCAATGCGGGCGTCGTATAATGGTTATTACGGCAGCTTCCCAAGCTGCTCACGCGAGTTCGATTCTCGTCGCCCGCTCCAGAATCATCGTTTCGAAAGTCGTCTTTTTGGCGACTTTCGTGTTTCAGAGTAGAATTGATTATTGGTTGGAGAACCGATCGTTTTTCCAGTATTTCGTCCAGCACGTTTGCTAGAATTACGGTGTTAGTTTTAAAAGCGGCGAGGTCAGACGGTTAGTTCAGGTCGCGGAAGGTCGGGTAAGGAGCAAGCTTCCCAAGCCTAAGACGCGGGTTCGATTCCCGTCGCCCGCTCCAAGAATCTCACGCCTGCCTTTACCGGCAGGCGTTTCGCTTTAACGCTGCAAAGAAAACGGTCATCTTATCTAGGTTCTCATTTCCTTCAATCACGTACCGAAGTACGCTCCTTCGGAATTTAAACCTATCTAAGGCACCCGTTTTCTTTTCGCTCCTTTACCGAACATGCGTGGTCAATGTTATTGAACTAGCCGAGTTGTTTTATTTCAAGCTCCTTTGAGGGAATCGAACCGATAAGATGGATTTCCGTATTATTACCATTCAGGTTGGCGAGTAAGTCAGCGAACAGTTTTCAGGTGCTTCATATTTGTCTGAAAGGTGCATGGTGCTGACCTTTTGGTCGCATCATGCGTTTTGAAGGCAAAGATGGAGTACATGAAAACTGCGCAGCGTCGAGGAAGTAATTTGTTGGTAAACAAATTACTTCTCACTAGAACACGATTCCAAGCGCGTTCACGATTAAACCCCACGCTACGCCAATTGCATACAGCACGGCAATGATGGCAAGATTTTGCTTCCAGTGACGATTCGCGCGTACCAACACGAGCAAGCCGACGCCGGCACTTACAAGCAATCCAGAGAGCATCGCTCCAGCGCCGAGCATTCCTTCAACATAGAGCTGAGCGATGATCACGCTTGGAGCGCAATTTGGAATAAGACCAACAAGAGCAGAGGCAAAAACAGAGAAATTAGGATTGGCCTCGACAAATGAAGCTAGCGCGTCTTCCCCTACCCCTTCGATGACCGCATTAAGAACGAGGACGATCAAGAAGATGAAGACCATCACCTGCAACGTATGCTTGGTGGCGCTCTTAAGGATCCCTTTCCAGCCGGATCCGTGCACGTGCGTATGTTCCACATCATCATGATGCTCATACGCGCGCTCAGGGGCCTGCCCGCAAGTAGCGCAATCATCGTTGCAGCCACAGTTGTCCTGTTCGCACAACTCATGGATTCGCAAGCCTTGCTTGTCACGACGAGCTAGTCGTAGGACCAGATCGACGATGAAGCCCATGATCATGCCGATGACCAGCTTCGTTCCCATAATAGAAAGGATGGTTTCCGCAGGAACAGCTTCGGCAAGAAAAATCGGAAGCATTTCATCGGAGGTGGAAAGAAAAACAGCGAAGAGCGTGCCTAGCGTGATAACGCGTCCCGCATAGAGCGTTGCCGCTACCGCAGAAAACCCACACTGGGGAACAACGCCAAGCACCGAGCCAACAACAGGTCCTGCTGCTCCTGCACGCGCGATCGCTTTCTGTGTTCTCTCTCCCGTTTTGTGCTCAAGCCATTCCATCGCTAAATAAGCAAGGAACAGAAACGGTACGAGATAGATCGTTTCAACAAAAGAATGTTCGAGCACGTGAAGGGCATTGTGTACAAGGATCTCCATAGGTTAGAAGTGTAGCACTTCTCCCTGTTCAGCCCTTCTCGTCCCCTGCAAGCGCGCTGCTTTCTGCTGCAAAGCTATATCCAAAAGAAAATCGACAACAAAAAAAGGCGACCGAAGCCGCCTTTAAAGAAGATATGAAAATGCGTTCTCGTTATTTCTTGAGACCGCCGATGAGAGACATCTTGGTGCCGCAGTCGGGGCAAGTACCCTTGGTGATGATGCGGTTGTTCTTGGTAACACCTTCCTGAGGGTTAACCATTTCCTTCTTCGCTTTGCACTTAACGCAATATCCAACTACTGCCATTAGAACCTCTTTCCGTTCCTATGTTGCCCCCGGAACGAAGGCAGCACAATCACTTATTTGCTTTAACCATTGTAGCGTGATGACCAGGTATTACAAGCACTATTTCGGCATTTGTTACATGCTTTTGAGAAGTTCCAATACAAATTTTGAATTTTCTTCGAGCACGTTTGGTTTGATGTTATCGAGCACATCATCGATGCTGCCGTAAAACGCTGTCTGGTTGCCCGTCATTCCTGCGAGCGTTACCGCCTGCAAGCCGTGCTGAGCGGCAACGTGAGCAGACGTGTTGCGGCTAAGCAGTTTGTTCGTAGCGAACGACACTCCGCTCTTCTCGCTTGCTTGACGCAAAACTCGCTTGATGCGTGATGAAACCTTGTTGGGACGATATTGGCCTTCTTCGTCGATAAAGGAGAACTGACCAGCGCCAACACCCTCAAGATTCACGATAATGGCACCCTTGAGCTCTTCTTGATGTTCTTCGAGAAATGCCGTCATGCCCGAATTGAGCGCCTCTTCGGCGCCAAGCGCAACGAACCACACTTCCGTGTCGATATCAGGATGACGGAAATCGCGCAGCAGACGCATTTCATTATTGATCTCTTCAGTGATCTTCACATCTTTAGGTACTGAACGTTTCAAGGGCCGCTGATTTCCTGCACTTGCTTCCTCGTCCACAAAATCGCCGTCGGCTTCCACATCCTGACCTTGAGCAGTACCAGAAACATGATTGCGCAAGCTCTGCAACGAGAACGCACCGCCGTTCCAACCTCGATCATTGGGATTTAGTTCGCCATAATCGACATCGATGAATTCAGCGTCAAGATCATCATCGGAACGGAAGCTTTCCCAGCTACCGCGCTCCCTACCTACGCTCTGAGCTTCATACGATGCATCAACATTTACCCATTCACGCACGGACTGCTCGTCTTGTGATTTCTTCTTCTTGCCAAAACGACCAAAAATGCGACCAACGCGCGACTTGGGCATTTCAACATAATCGGGACCAGCAAATGCTCCTGTTTGCGTATAGCCTTCTTCATAGACAGAATCATCAGCATCTTCGATGTAGTCGTCCTCGGCAATATACTCTTCACTGAGTTCAGTGCTGACATCGGCAAAGGTGCCCGTATTTCCTGCAGAGCCCGAAGAAGGAACGAATGATTCCTCATCAACGTATAGGTCGGTAAGCGTCGTACCAAGCGTTTCGTTCGAAGAGCTGGTGGCTGCGTTGCTCCCTATCACGTCGATCGGTGGCACCGTAATGCGCTCGAAATCGCTCGTGTTGAAATCAGGCAATTCCAGACCAGGGGTTTTGAAGAGCGTACGTTGTTCGCTCGCTTGCGCCTCTGCCTGACGCTGAGGTTGATCTGCGCCGATGCGCGGTAACATGTTGGAAAGCAACGCAGGCTGCGGCATGGTCTTTTCGTCATCGACTGCCATGGGTGCACGTTGCTTGGCACTTTCTATTGAACCGCCCACTGGGGCAACCACATCAGGCAGCACGATCACATGACGATCAGACTGCGAAGCATCATTGCTCTCCTGAGCAACTGACGTGCTTGCCGTACCCATACCTTCCATGCCCATGATCGGAGAAACAGGTGCTGTTTCGTAATCGATCTCGGCTTCGGCGGTATCGACATTCTCTTCTGCATAGACCGCATCTTCATCGAAGAGTGCCGGTGAAACCGTAGTTTCTTGCAGTGATACTTGGCTTGAAATGCCCTCTTCAGATGCAGAGAACGTCTCTTCTTCGTTGAATTGCTCAACGTCGATGGGCGACATTGCGATCGTATGACCCTCGGCTTCTACCTCATCATAATATTCGTCATCGAACTGATCGATCTCCGCTTCGTCTTCATGACGATGCGTAACCTTCGACGCAGCAGAGCTAACCATATCTGAGGCACGATTCAGAAAACCGCCAATGCCATTCCTTTTCGTATGAGCACGATGGGATGCTGTCTTGCGCTTCACCGAGCTCTTGCGCGATGAAGCAGAGGGAGCTTCCTCCTCCATGACGGGAATGATGACCGGCTCTTCAGTAACGAATGTTTCGTCGATTTCTTCGAAGTTGCCTTCTGGCACTTCACCTTCGGTTACACGTGAAGCAACAGATACGACCGGTGCGGGTTCTTCTGCAACAACTTCTCGCTCACGAACGATCGTTTTCTCTACAGGAGCTGCGCCTTCCGCGTCTTCGTGCTGGGACTTCTTCAAGAGAGGAGCTGCCGCTCCATCGATCTCCTGGCGTAAAGCAGCCACGCGTTTTGCCAGCTCAGACTCAGGCTCTTGATAGGCAGGGGCTTCTTGTGCAGCTCCAGCTTGTGCAGCTCCAGCTTCTGCAACAGTAGCAGTAGCGGCATTCTGCTCTGCCAAACGCTCGGCTATCGTGGGAGCGGCGTTGCGCTGACGTGCAGCATCTGCCATGTGCGCTGCAGGCGCGTCGGCAAAACGAGAACGCGAGACATTTGCCTCGCGCGCCAGATCGGGTTTGTTCGCATGTGCCTTTTCTTGAGCAGCACGAGCCCATGAAGGAACCTGCTTTTGATAGGAGCTACCCATGCCAGTGGCTCCTGGTTGCAGCGCTTCAACAGATTCGCGCACAAAGGATTCCTGCATTTCAGCGGGTTGTTCAGTATTTTGTTCAACGGCTGTTTGAGAAGGCGTAGCTGCGGTCTTTTCCGAGGATTCTGAAGTTGAAACAGGTGTTGCTGCTTTCGCGTTGCCTGGCGTATAACGAAGCGAATCCTCTTCTTCCGCCGTAAAATGTACAGCTGCAGCTGCAGCTTCTTCTGCGGTATCTTCCAGGCCACCATGCTGAACGAGCTTGGATGAGATATCGGATAGAGGAACCTTGTCCGCAACAGGCTTGCCTGTAAGCGCTGCAATGGCTGCTTTTGCAGCAGCGAGCGACTCTTCAGGGGTCATGCGGTTTTCGCGCGCTTGGTAGGTAACCTCAACACCATCGGGAACAACGCCAGCTTCGTATGCTGCATCTTCTCCATGGATCTCTACCCCTGCTTCACGGGCATGCTGCTCCATTTCCTCATTGCTCACCAGGCCGTTTCCAACCGTACGCGCAACATCGAGGAGTACGGCTACGCCAGCAGCATCGTTGTTCGCTGCGTCGTTATAGGCAGAAAAGCGCGTTTTGATGATGCTCGCGAGCGGGAGCGCCAAGAGAACAACGCAGATAATCTGCAAGACCAAGAGCACGATAGCAAAGCCGCCCGCTTCACTGGCAAAGAACACGCTCTTGATAAGAAGTACGAGGGGCGCAACTGCCAACGTAATAGCACACACATTGTGAATAATCGGCAGATAACGGCCGATGATACCTTGGTATTCTGTTGCGACGCGCGCACTGTCGTAGTGCGTAACGAGAATGATCTTGCGACGCTTGTTGGTGTTCGTGATAGAAAGCGGATTGTATTTTGCAACAACATTTTGGCTCACGCCGCTACGCAGAAAACGCGAAAGGACGGGCTTGCCGAACACTTCACAGGCAAAAAGAGCAGCGGCAAGAAGCCCGATGATGAAACAAGGGATCGAAAGAACAGGAAAGATGATGGGCAAGAGCGCACAGACAAACGCGAGCCCAAAACAGATCGCCCGAACCGTGTTCCCATTCGATGCACAAGAAACATCTTCAACGATGGTCGAAAACCCTGCACTCTTCTGTAGCTCATCGGCGATATATAACGCAGCCTGTTGTTCCTCTTCGGTTCCCGCAGGACGCGGCCCTATTTCCTGTGAAAGATGCGCGATATCGTCCATCATGTTCGTCATGAAATGCCCTCTCGTTTTCAAGGCGATGTCTGTGTTATGTGTCTTCTTCTCTACCTTGAAAAAGGTATTCAGATATTTGGTTTTAGTATACGCCATTTGGCTATATAACCGACCATCGAACTTGAATCTGTTTAATTTGTAATCTAGGCGGTTTTGTACTTGCTACGTACGGCGGCTTGAACTGGCATAACCTTTCAAGAAAGTCGTTTCTTTTCCCTTTTTTGTGCGCGATTGCGCTTCAGAACAGGGTGCGCAAACGACTGGAGCGTTTCTTTTGTGCTACGACTCTTGCGTCTCATTACCTAAATATTCGCGCAGGAAAGAGTCGTATCTTCCAACATCATTACGAAGCTGCGTTAATTGATTATCGAGATCCGCGCTTGCCTGAGCATAAGCATCAACGAGAGGCTGAGCGAACGTTTCGGGGAACTTTTGCGCCAGCTCGACCGAAGCACTATCGGCTTTATTGTAAAGATCATTGTTCTTTTCAGCTGTTTTGCGATCTTGAATCAGAATTGCTTCGTTCGAAAGGAGCCCGAAGTTGATCTCTTCGAGACGCTTCGCTAAGTAATCGCCGTAGAGAGAGAAATCTCCCTGAGGGAAGAGCTCTGCAGCCTCATTCAGCGCTGTCTGGGCATTTTGAAGCGTCGTCTGTGCTTCAGTAAGCCATTCGGTTGACTGCGCAACTGTCTCAGGGGATGTTTGTTGAACAGTAGTAGCAGCCTGAGCCAAGAGATACTGAGCATCGTCGATGCTCTTTTCAACAAGAGCAAGATCATCCATGGCTTTCTTGGCATCAATATCCACTGCAAGCTTCTTGCTCGCAACATCAAGCATTGTTTCACGTGAAACAATCGTGTTGTAGGCACTTTGTGCCGCTTCCTTGTCGGTTGTAGAGCCCTCTATGGCCTCATCTGCGCGAACGGCATATTTTTTTGCATTTTCAAGTAACTCGAGCGCATGAGGGATCTGGCTTTGCAGCTGTTCTGCACGAGAGATCGTGTCGTCCGCAAATGGCTGCGCGAAGAATTCGTCGATAGCAACGAGCGTTTGATCGCTTTCTTCGATGTAGTCGCATGCCTGCTCGATAAGTTCTCGATTCGTGCGATTCTTTTCGTATTCCTGGTAGAACCACATCCCAGCGAACGTCGCCAGCACCGCAATAACTAAAACCACCAGCAGTATACTGATGAGACGGCTGCGCGAACGTTGTTTTTGACGACGACTGATCTCCGCATAGGCTTCTGCACTAAACCCTGAAGCATTAGGGAGGAAGGGTGCCTCTTCGGTTTGCCTGCCAAAGCGCTTTTGTGCAGGTTGCGCATGTTTCCCTCGGGCTTTTCCTGATGGAGCATTTGTTGTTGTCTCACGTGAAACGCCTGATTCAGACGAAGTGTCGCGAGAAAGCGCATCTTTGAGCGCAGGGTTTTCTCCACTCCCAAGCGCCATAGAAGCACCAAAGCCCTCGTAGCTTCCTTTGTTCTTACGACGAAGACGTGCCCAGAAGCCCTTCTTTTCGGGGCCAGCAGAAGCAGAAGACTTCTTACCGAGCACATTGAATGAGATCTCGTTAGGCTTACCTTGCGAGAACTCGACAACATGAAGGTAGTCTTGATCGGTATTCTTATGCTTCGATTTCTTCAATGATCTCGTCCATCGTGAGCGAAACAATGTTTTTCGTTGGGAGCGAATTGAGGAATTTCTTCCCATAATGCTTTGTGACCAGGCGTTTGTCGGCTAGCACCACGATTCCTTTATCGCTTGAAGTGCGAATGAGACGCCCTACCGCCTGCTTGATCGCGATCACCGCCTGTGGCAAAGAGAAATGCGCCCAAGCACGAGAATCATGGAGTTCGCGCTCACAAGAGAGCGGGTCCGTAGGAAGCCCAAAGGGAAGCTTCGGTATCACCACCCCTTTAAGAGTGGCGCCAGGAGCATCAAAGCCTTCCCAAAAACTCTTCAAGGCAAAGAGACTTAGATGCTCGTCTTTCAGGAAATCATCGCGCAAGCCTTTGACGGATACTCCCCATTTCTGACACACCAAGCGCAATCCTGCGGCTTTGATCTGCGGATTCGCCAAGTCAAAGCATTCTTCCATCTCTTTTCGATTTGTGAAGAGCGTGAGCATCGAGCCTCCCTGAGCAAGATGCAAGCGCGTAAGGAACTCGGAAAGCGTAGAAAGATACGCGGGGTCTTGGGGCTCTGGCATGTCTGAGGGTAAATAGACGCGCATATTGGTATCGAAATCATAGGTCGATTCGATCTGAAGCGTCTCAGCCCGAGAAGCCTCGCCCTCGTTCAAGCCCATAGCCTGGACGAACGACTCGAATGAATTGTCCACCGAAAGCGTGGCGGACGTATAGACGACCGTATCGGTTTCAGAGTAAAACGCTTCGTTGAGATTTTGCCCTACGTTGAGAGGCTGTGCCATAAAGGCATCTTTCATCTGGTCTTTTGCACGATTCAAGCGAACCGAATACACCTGGTTCTCTTTATTGGTGAAAAAGATGACATCGAGCGACTCATACAGTTCACGCAGCTCAAGTGCAAGAAGCGCGATCTCACGCTGAGCACTCGAAGAATGATCGAGCTCTTCAAAATATGCCACCACATCACGGATCGCAGCAATGAGCTTCTCAAGTGTATTCTGCATAGCTTGCGCACATGATCGTACGCCCTGGAACACCGAGCTTTGGCGGATCTCTTCGTTGAGCCACAGATCGAGGTATTCATAGCGTTGGCGCTTGTTCGCCGTGTCGAAATACAGCAGGTCCTTCACGCTCAAACAGTATTCTTCGGCAGCGATAGCAAATGCCACACCCGCATTGCGCGTCTTGGAGAGCATGGTTGAAAGGAGCGTCTTCGCTTCTTCGACCACCTGTTCCCGTTCCGCACGAATGAGCGGATTATAACGAGAAGAATCCGAGGTCAGCGTACAGATCAAGCGCTTTACCGTCTCGGACGAAAGGCAGGTCGAAAATGCGCGGCGTGCCTCATCTTCGGCATTGTGAGCCTCATCCACGACCCAATAGCGGATCGGCGGGAGCAGGCCATGCTCGAAACGTGCGTCCCAAAACAGAAGGCTATGATTCGTTACCACGATATCGCAATGCTCTGCGCGGGCACGAGCTCCGTGAACAAAGCACGATTTCCCGAAGAAGGGGCATTTCCTGCGCAAACACTCCGTACTGGTAGAAGTGATGCGATAGCGCGGCAAGGCTTTGAAGTTGAGCTTGAGACCGTCGATATCGTCATAATCAGTCTGTTCGATGAAGGAAAGGAGCGTTGCAAGTGCTGGTGCTTGGTCGACCATTTGGTTGTTCACCAGGTATTGCTGTGGCCCTTGAGCATCGATGCGCTCGATCTTGCGCAAACAGGGGTAATGCGTGAATCCTTTGAGCGACGCGTACGATATGCCAAGTGCCTGTTGCAACAAGGGCAGCTCTTTGTTCACCAGCTGATCGAGCAGGGTGTTCGTTTTCGTCGCAACGCCCGTGGGCACGTTGTTCGCTTTCGCAAGCAGGGCAAGCGGCAAAAGATATGCCATGGATTTCCCTACTCCGGTACCTGCTTCGATCGCGGCATTCTCTCCCTTGCGGAGAGCCTGCTGGATAGAGAGCGCCATGAGTTTCTGCGGCTCGCGTGGCTCGTAGTCTTCATACAGCTTGCCAATGATGCCGTCCGGGTCGAACGCTTGCGCGATCTCCTTGTCTGGAACAAGAACGAAAGGACGAGGTTCTTCTTCATTCTCTGAAGGATGTGGCGTGTTAAGTTTCGCAGCATCTCCCTGATGATCAGGCGTTTCGTTGTTGCTACGTTGTTGTTCATTGGAAATGTTTCCCGTGAAACATTCTGTTTGTTGCGCGTTTTGCGCTGAAGCGATCCCCGCTGCAAAGACCGGCGCTTCTGCACGATCGAGCTCAGCTTCTTGATCAGCGCGAAGGTCTGCCGCGCCGAACAGATCGGCTTGTACCTCGGCAACCTGAGCCTTGCGCGACTTGAAGAGCGAATACGGTGCTGCCTCTGAGCTGGCAAGTTCCTTGAACACATACACCGAGTTCCAACGTTCCACATCAGCCATATCTGCAATGTGCGCTACAAGCGGCGCCGGCATATTCGCAACCGCCGCAAGCAAGACGCGATAGACCAAGCATGTTGCCGCAACATCGTCATCGGCACGATGAGTGGAGTCTGCACCACCGAAAGCGCGCACGAGATCGAGCAAGCGATGAGAATTGAGGCGTGGTAATGCGATGCGCGCAAGATCGAGTGAGTCGATCCAGATGTTGTTCTTCAGCGTGGCCCCTGCTGCCCGTTTCGTGACGAACGTGCGGTCGAACCCGACGTTGTGCGCAACAACGAGCGAGTCCCCCACGAAATCGACAAGCCCAGCGAGTGCGGTATCTGGATCGGGCGCATCTGAAACATCCTCTTCATGAATATTCGTGAGATGAGCCACTTCATCAGGTATTTCTTTACCTGGATTTACGAAGGTAACGTACCATTCGACAATCTCTCCATTGCGCATACGGGCAGCCGCGATCTGGATAAGCTCGTCATGGTTGAAGGAAAAGCCCGTGGTTTCCGTATCGAGCACCACCACATCTGCATCAAGCGTGCCGAAGGTATGCGTTTGGGCATATTCTTTCAGATGCGCATAACGCTCACGGATGCGTGCAGGAGTGTTTTCGAGAATATATGTTTTAAGCGATGACTCTGCAGTCACATTTTGTTTTTCCATAGCGCTAAGACTATCATTTAACCAACGAATACGCGCTCACTATCAGACGACTCCTAGGAGAAAACATGTCAGATACCGGATACTACGGAAGCTATGCCGACTTCACGTGCCCCGATCGTAAGGCTGCACCTGCATTTATGAACTCCGATAACATCGTAGGCGATCCGTTTACCATCGAAATGGACTACAGCGGCAATAAGCGCCAAGCATGGATCGTGAATCCTTTTGGCTTTCGCATGGGTGTTTTGAATGAGAAGACGGCAAAGCAGGTCGACCTATGCAACGCAAAAGGCTGGAAAACGGTCGCGCTTCTTGCTTGCGTTGCCTTCAAGGAAGAACCCAAACCTGGTGAATATTGGGGCCAGGTAGCCATCATCTCCTATGATCCTGTGCATGAAGATGCGTTCTCCACCTTTGTGAAAACGATAGGCAACGAACTGGGAAAGGGCATTCGTCCTGCGCTTGACCTGGGGAATAGCGGCATCTCACGCGTGCTCGAAAGCAAGGGCGCTTGGGTACCCACCGGGCGCGTCCCGCTCCCTAAGCTGAAAAAGGGTTCAGCGTTCATCAAGACCGAGCGCACCACCACCGATAAGCTGGTGAATCAAGCAAGGAAGACCCGTGTGGGATGCACGATCATAAGCTGGGCGATCATAATCATCTTCGTGGTGGCCGTGATCTTCGCGATGAAGTCCTGCGGCATGTTCTAGCGCGCGTACGCGATCGCGTCTTCGATGAGCGCGATGCACAGCTGAGTGAAATCCATGCCGGCAACACGCGCCGCATCCGGCAAAAGCGAAGTTGGCGTCATGCCAGGGATCGTATTGGTCTCCAGTGCGTAGAAATTGCCTTCGCTATCGAGCAGCAGGTCAGTGCGTGAAACTCCGCTGCATTCCAGGCCTTTATGTGCGAGAAGAGCGATGTTCTGAGCTTTCTTGGTAAGTTCTTCGCTCAATGGAGCCGGACAGATGTGCTTCGAGCCACCTTCGGCGTACTTCGACTCGAAATCGTAGAATTCATTGACCGGGATGATCTGGATGACGGGAAGAACCTGTGGGTCCTCTGTTCCGAGCACGCCAACCGTGTATTCATCTCCTTGGATCATTGTTTCGACCAGCGCCTGGTCATCGATCTCAAAGACGTTCTTAAGAGCCGATTCGATCTCTTCACGACCATTGCAGAGGTATACACCAAGCGCACTTCCTTCGGTTGCCGCTTTGATAACGCAAGAGCTGCCGAATTCTCGCTCGATGTCTTCTGCCGTCATCTGGTCGGGAGAATGGAGCAGGACCGCTCGAGGGGTAGGCACTCCTACCTGCTCATAGATGATCTTCGTTTTGGGCTTATCGATCGCAGTTGCGCTCGACCAAACACCAGGACCCGTGTAGGGGATACCAAGAATCTCGAGCATCCCTTGGATCGTACCGTCTTCACCAAGTTTTCCATGAAGTGCCAAAAATGCCACGTCGAAGTCCTCTGAAACAAGCGTGACCAGGTCTTCTTTCTTTGCAGGATCGATCTGCGTGACCGAGAACCCTGCATCTGAGAGCGCATCATAGACGGCACTACCAGAAACCAGCGAGATTTCACGTTCGCCGCTCTTACCTCCAGAAATAAGCGCTACTGAAGTTTCCTGAGGAATTATCGTGGTATTCATGGAACCTGCTTTCGCTTAAGTAGGATGCCCCTCATGAGGCTTGTTGTGAGTATAACAAACCTCACGTTCCCTACTGTCGAGGCGGTATAATTGCCTTACCGAGGGAAGCAAATCCCACAAAACTACGTGCATCACCTGAACAAGGAGCAGCATGTCTACCCCTATCAAAACGCTCTCGTTCGACCAGATCTACAACCTCTGCAACGAACTTGGCCAGCCACGTTACCGCGCTGACCAGCTCATTTCCTGGCTGTTCGCCAAACAAGCAGACAACTATGATGAGATGTCGAACTTGCCAAAGGCCTTTCGAGCAACGCTTGCTGAAGACTATCCTCTCGTGCCTGCTCGCCTGATCGATCGCCAGGTTTCTTCAGATGGCACGCGAAAGTACTGCTTTGAACTGGCTGACGGAGCTCGCGTAGAAGCTGTTGGTATCCCTTCGATGCAAACCAATGCTTCAGGAGAACCCAAATCGCTCACCGTTTGCTTCTCAACGCAAGCAGGCTGTTCTATGCAGTGTCTGTTCTGCGCTACCGGTAGCGAAGGGTTCACGCGGAACCTCTCATCAGGGGAGATGATCGATCAAGTAGCCTTCATCCAAGAAGATTTCGGCTTGCGTGTTTCCCATGTGGTGTCCATGGGACAAGGCGAACCCTTCCTGAATTACGATGCTACCCTTCAGGCGCTCGACTTTCTGAACAGCAAGAAAGGATTTGGCATTGGGGCGCGTCATATAACGATCTCAACTTGTGGCGTTATATCGGGGATCGAGCAATTGGGAAACGATCCTCACCAATATACTCTCGCCGTTTCGCTTCATTCTGCTGAACAAGTCGTACGCGATATGCTCATGCCGCGTTGCAGTGCACAGCCCCTTCCTGAGCTTAAAACTGCGCTCTGCGCGTATCAAGCAGCCTCCGGACGTCGCGTGAGCCTGGAATATCTCATGATCGATGGGGTGAACGACACGGAAACTGCGCTTGAAGCGCTCATCGCCTTCACCCGTGATCTTATGTGCCATGTAAATTTGATCCCGCTCAACGCGGTCGATCATTCACGTCTTAAGCCAAGCGCCCAAAACGTGATCGAACACTGGCAGAAGACCCTTTCATCCGCAGGAATAGAGACAACGGTGCGTAATTCACGCGGAGGAGACATCGATGGAGCATGTGGACAGCTCAAGAACAAACTTGCCCGATCTAATTAGGTCTGGGAAAAGGTTCTGGAACAGAAAAGGGAGGTAAGACCTCCCTTTTTTCGTTTATCTGTGTTTCGCGATGCTTAATTCTTGTGTTCGCTGAGCACGGCAACGACGCGCTGTAGCTCGTCTTCGTCCTTGAATTGAATCTCTATCTTGTTCTTTCCCTGAACAGTTTTGACACGAACAGGAAGTTCCAGGATCTTCGACATGCTTCGCGCAGCTTTCTTGAAGCTCTGTGGAGTAGGAACGCGTGAAGAAGGAGTGCTTGCCGCTTTTTCGCGACCAGCGAGCAAACGAGCGATCGCTTCGGTCTCGCGAACGCTCAGCTTCTCTTCCATGAGCTTGTTCGTGAGCGACTTCTTACCCTCGAGCGTAGGCACTGAAAGGATAGCGCGTGCGTGTCCTGCGGTGATCTTCTCTTCGAAGAGGAGCTGCTGAGCCTCTTCAGGAAGGTCGAGAAGGCGCAAGGCATTGGCAATGGTCGATCGGCCCTTAGAAACGGTCTGAGCTACCTCAGACTGGGTCATACCTTTGCGCTCCATGAGACGTTTGTAGCCATACGCTTCTTCGATAGGATTCAAATCGGAGCGCTGGATGTTCTCAACGAGCGCAGCCTCGAATGCTTCCGTGTCATCAGCGAGCCAGAAGCGAACGGGGATCGTTTCCATACCAAGGCTCCGGCATGCTTGCCAGCGACGCTCGCCCGCGATGATCTCATAACCATCGCCTGTCTTGCGAACAAGAATGGGCTGGAGCAAACCATGGCGCTTGATCGAGTTTGCAAGCTCTTCGATCTCTTCTGGTTTGAAATTTGTACGCGGCTGGTTGGGATTGGGATGAACTTGCGCGAGCAAGACCTCGCCCACCATGCCTTTTTCATCGTTTTTCACAGATTTCGCGGCAGGCGCCACAGGAGCCGATTTAAGCGGATTGTTCGCTTTAGACGAACTTGCACCCGTCTTCGGTAAGTTTTGAGCCTTAGACGGGCTCTCTGAAGGCTGATTTTTATCACCCTTCGGGCGAGCAGCAACAGGAGTTGCACGCTTGGAAGATGGGGCTTTTTTCACAGCAGAAGAATTTGCCACAGGACGAGCTGCACGCTCAACGACCTTAGCACGCTCGATCGCGTCTTCAGAGATATAGATATCTGCGGATGGTTTTGTTGCAGTCTCTTCAGTTTGCGTTTCTGGAGCAGACGGCTCTGTTACTGATGGAGTTACTTCCTTTTCAGTAGAAGCAACTTGCTTCGCTACCTTTTGCTTAGATTCTTCAGCTTCTGCAGATCTGTTCTCGTTCGAAGCATAAGATGATGCGTCATTGAAAAGTGCACCAAGACCTTTTCCTAAACCACTTTTCTGTTTAGCCACGTTGTATCACCTCTTGGGCAAGTTCGTTATAAGCTTCAGTGCCCTTGTTCTCAGGAGCATATTCGATAATGGGCTGACCATAACTAGGAGCCTCTGAAAGTTTGACTGTGCGCGGAATGAGCGTTTTGAAAACGGTATCGCCAAAGAAGGAGCGCACCTCATCCACAACCTGCTTGGAAAGATTCGTGCGCGAATCATACATCGTAAGGACGATGCCATAGATATCCAAGCTTGGATTAAGAACACTTTTGACACGTTTCATCGAATCAAGAAGTTTTGTCACACCTTCAAGTGCGTAGAATTCACACTGAATGGGAATAAGAAGTTTGTCGGCTGCGACTAAAGCATTGATCGTGAGTAAGCCAAGCGAAGGTGGGCAGTCGATAAGGATATAGTCATAACGACCGCGCAAACTACCAAGAGCGTTCTTGAGACGATTCTCGCGCGCCATTTCGTTAACCAATTCAACTTCAGCTCCAGCAAGGCTGATCGTTGAAGGAAGGACATCTACTCCTTTACCCACGTTTGCAAGGATGACGTCCTCAACGGGTGTTTCACCAAGAAGCACATTATAAACGCACTGACCGATATCGCGTTTATCGATACCATAGCCACTTGTCGCATTTCCCTGAGGATCAAGATCAACGAGCAATACTTCCTTGCCTGCAGCGCCAAGCGCAGCAGCGAGGTTCACCGCAGTCGTAGACTTACCTACGCCACCTTTTTGATTGATGATAGCCAGGATCTTCGTTTGTCCGATAATATGCGAAACTGGACCTTTTTCCCTGAACGGTACATATGAAGGACCTTCATCGAACTCTTCGTCGATCTCTTCGACTGCAACACTGCCTTGGCCTGCTGGCATAGCTGGCTCTTCATACGGCGAAGTTGAAACAGCTGCATCACGCTCAATAACTTGAGCAGTTTCGTTGATCTCTTCGAAGTTTTGGTAGCCAGGATCGGCTGGTTGAGATGCTTTCGGTTCGTAAGGCGAAGTCGGTGCTGGTTTTGTATTGCGTTTAAGACTGTCAAGTAATCCCACGAACACTCCTTTCATGAAATATCACTGAGATTATACCGATAAACTGTTTCACGTGAAACAGCATATCGAGGAAATGTTGCGTGGTTATGCCTTATAGGGCCTTTTTTGTGCCATGCCTGGACGACGCGGTAATGAGACCATAGGTTCTCCAACCTTTTCATACACTAAAATAGTGCGATTCGTTCCATTATCTGAAAGCTGTGTCGTCCGCATCGAAACAAGTTTCATGCCCAGCTTCTCTTCAAGCCCGGCTGCTTGTTCTAATTCTTCAGCTTCAACAGCCGCTTTATAACAGATAAGTTGCCCGCCTAAAGAAAGCAGCGGAACTGCAAGTTCAAGCAAAGAAGGAAGAGAAGAGAGTGCGCGGGCAGTAATAACTGCAAATGATTCAGGCATTTCAAGAGCAAGCTCTTCTGAACGTCCGGTATAGGTTGAAACTTGACCTTCCAGACCTAACTCTTCGATCATGCGATCAAGAGCAGTGGTCTTCTTCGTAACTGAATCAACCAGCATGATCGGTCGTCCTGATACGATTGCTAGAGGGATTCCAGGAAAGCCTCCTCCTGAACCAAGATCGGCAGCGCGGCCTGAAGGAGCGTCTTCGAACTCTTGCAGCCCTACCAAAGAGTCTTCAATGTGGAGTAACTGTCCTTGCTGCCAGTCAACAATACGGGTAAGGTTCGAGCGCTCATTCTCTTTTAAAACAAGCTCTAAATGAAGATCGAGCAACTTCCGCTGCTCGATCTGAAGTTCGGGTTGATGACCCATGATATTCCTTACTGTTTCACGTGAAACACTAAACAGGGGTAACAACTACGCGGCGCCCGTGACCTTCACCTTCTGAGTGCGTCTCAACCTCAGGGTTATCACGCAACGTGATATGGATGATACGACGCTCATACGGTGTCATGGGGCGAAGTGCAATCTTCTTATCCTGAGAAACAGCGCGACGGGCAGCATTCTCTGCGATAGATTCAAGTTTTTGACGCTGGCGAGCCTTATACCCCTCAACATCGATCACGACAGGATAACGGAATCCTATCTTACGTGAAGTGATAACAGAAATGAGGAATTGCAGTGAATCGAGCGTGCGACCATGACGGCCAATGAGCACCGCAAGATCATCACCAGTGATATCAAGGATCAGCTCGCCCTCATCACCTTCATATTCATCAATCGTAACCTGACCGACGTTAAAGTACTTCAAGATGTCTTTGAGAGCGGCAATGGCGGTGTCAGCAACAAGATCAAGTTCTTCATCGGTAAGAACTTGCTTAGGAGCGTCTTCATCCTCCATCTGATCGATAGTCTGTTCTTCTGCTTGTTCAGCAAGAGCTTGCTCATCCTGCTCGAGTGATTGAAGCTCTTCACCTTCTAGAATTTCGTCAGTCATGATTCTCCTTAATATTCAAATCTCCCAAGATGGGAGGAGCCTATAAAAGAAACATGGACGATAGTTTCCTAACGTCCATGTTCGATCAGTTATTTTGCTTTCTTAGTCGGACGAGGTTTCTTAGCCTTACGCGTAACATCCACCTTAACTGGCTTGACCTCGGCTTCAAGCGCCTCACGCTCTCGATCCTTGCGGCGAAGAATACTGAGCGTGATCTGCTGCTGCGCGACCGCAAAAACTGAAGAAGTAGCCCAGAATAACAACACGCCTGCAGGAGAGCCCCAACCGATCCAGAGCATCATGAGCGTCATGATGACCATCATGAAGATCTGCTGATTCTTCTGCGGGTTATTCGTTCCTTTTTGCTGAAGCAAAGTAGGAAGGAAGGTCGCACCTGCAAAGACAATAAGCAAGATTCCATAAGGAATGAACGGACCAACACCAACCGACCATGCGTTTGCTGGTGAAGCAACGAGGTTTGGCAGGATGTTGTAGAACGTATACTCAGAACCACCAGTACGCGTGTTCATATCGTACAGTACTTGGAACAACGCGATAAAGATCGGCATCTGTAGGATCATCGGCAAACAGCCAGCAAGCGGATTAAAGCCTGATTCAGCATAAAGTTTCTGCATTTCCGCAGATTGACGCTGCTTATCATCAGCGTACTTCGTCTGAATCTCCTGCATGAGCGGGCTGAATTTCTGCATTTGGAACGTTGATTTGATCTGTTTCTGCATAAGCGGGAACAAGATCAAGCGGAAGATAAGAGTAACGATAACGATGGCAAGACCCCAGTCATGCACAAAGTTATAGAAGAACTCAATACATATGAATATTGCGTCCTTAAACGCGTCCCACATTATGTGTGTCCTCTCAGTTTCTATCTCCCAGTTTCAGTGAGAAAGTTTCGGGCACCGGATCGTATCCGTAATCGCCGCCTGGGTGACATCTTACTATTCTTCTTATGCTGAGATAAGAACCTTTTATAAAACCAAAGCGTTTGAGTGCAGTAATACTATATTCCGAGCAGGTTGGTACAAAGCGACATGACGGAGGTAGTATCGGTGAAAGGGCTAGACGATAGAACTTCACGCAAAGTACTGCAATGGTACAAGGAATCGACTTAAGAATTGTCCACAACTTCCGCATCGCACCCTACCTCGTAAGAACAAGCCTTTTCGATCAAGCCTCTTGTTCGTTTCTTTGAGCCTCTTCTTTACGGAGTGATCTCATTATCTTCATGCCTTCGTTTTGCAACTTCTGGTAGGGAAGCTGTAAGATCCTACGTTTTGCAAGAAAGACGATATCTAAACCTGAGATCGATCCGCCGAAATCAGCACAGAGTGCCCTCATCCGCCGTTTTGCGGCATTACGCCAAACTGCATTACCGTTCTTTTTCCCCGCTATAAAAGCAACACGACCAGAAGGGCCGTGTTGAGCATCAAGCACGATCAGCGTCATACCTGAGGTGTTATAGCGCTTTCCGTGCGTAAAGATAGAGGAAATTTCAGTAGAGGATTTTATCGTATTACGCACAAGTTCGGTAAAAGCCGCTGGTTAGACACACAGACGCTTACGACCCTTAGCGCGACGAGCGGAAAGAACCGCACGACCGCCTTTGGTAGACATACGAGCACGGAAACCATGCGTTTTTGCACGCTTGTGTTTATTGGGTTGATAGGTACGCTTCATTACCTGTCCTTTCAGATTACGTGTAGCCTAAAAATTGTAGAAATACTTAATCTGAAAGTCAATCTATAACCTCTATGAACGGCTGATAACATCATACTCAGCGGTTTCGATGATATGCCCCTTCATCGCCCAATGAAGTTGATTATAGAAATACCCCTCAGCAAGATCGAGATGGTTATCAAGCGCATAAACACGCAAGGTATAGGTATGATCAGCATCGGGTGGACGTGGACCAATATACGCTTGCGCAACCGTAAGATCGTTATCTATCTCTTCCATATTACTAAAACAGCTGTTGAAACCTTGTCTCCATTCAGGCTGAGGATTCTGGCTCGCATCTTCTGGGATGACTCCGATGTTCGGATCTATCTCACACATGAGCCAATGGATCCATGTGAACCCGCAAACAGGAGTTGAATCGTAGTCGATGAATGTAAGCGCGAGCGTTTGAGTCCCCTCAGGCACCTCTTCGATCGTAATAGGGAATGAACAGACCGCATGATCATACTTACGATCAGCAGCTGGAGCGTATTTTCCATACTTATCAGGAAGAAAACCATTTTCTGTTGGAAGAGATATCTTCATATCGATCACCTTATCCCGTCGAAGGTCATACCTATGCCGTAACATATGAGACCATCATAAAGGAAGCAAAAAAGAAAGTTTTCAACAATACCATTTTGTATAAATGTTGATAATGTTGAAAAGTATTTGTTTGATATATAAATCAATGTTGATTTCTTCTCTTGTTTCATTTTGTCAAGCACTTTTCACCGAAATTTTGAGAAAACTTTTACAAGAATCTTTTGAGATGAATTTCAATAATAGGCTTTTGAACTGGTATTTTGTATAAATCACAACAATCGACAAAGAGCAAGGAAAAACTTTTTAATCAGTGATCTTCACCATCTGATCTACTGCTTTTCCACGCTCTATCTTTGCTTTTATTTCTCATGAAACATCACTGGAGAGCCAGAGTTTTCCATATTGTCTATCAAAATCTCTTCCTCCTATCATTATGTTTCAATTCGTTTTTCATGTTTTTACACATTTTCTTAATAAATTGTTGAAAAAGCTGAAAATACAAGATGAAAAGGTAGTGAAAATCAGCAATAGAATGAAAACTAACTTGAATCTTATCGATATTTACCTAAAGTGCCCTATATATTCCCTAAAACACGTATTATTATGTGAAAACTCGTGAAAATTTTGGAAAGGCTCAAGGAGCAGCCATTACCATGGATGAATCTCAAGATAGACCCATCAGTACGAACGGAGGGATCGACCCTTATGGTCCGTTCGACAGGTCAACATCTTCAGTAGCTCCAGAATGTGCTGCAGTTCCTCAGTCCGATCCATCCAACTTCAATTATGACTATATCGACACGATCGCCTGCGTGGCTATCTATGACACACTCACGAGCACGCCTCAGATCATTCAGATCCCAGGTGGCCCAACGCATCAATTCATTGAGAATATAGCTTCAACTACCTATAGAGAAGCACAACAACGAGGCGGCATGATTCCTTATACAGTCATTCGCGAGGTCACAGAAAACTTCATCCATGCTAATTTCAGTGAACCGGTCGTTTCAGTTTTCGATAAGGGCAACACCATCCGCTTTGCTGATCAAGGTCCAGGAATCCAAGATAAAGACCGTGCTCAAGAACCAGGATTCACTTCAGCAAGCGAACCAATGAAGAAGTATATTCGTGGTGTTGGATCTGGGCTTCCGTTAGTGAAAGAAGTGTTGAGCTTTTCTCATGGCACTATAAAGATCGAAGATAATATCGGGCAAGGCTCTGTGGTAACCATCTCTCTTTTGCGCGATCTGGATAATTCAAAACAGCCCCAAACAACCGAACTTCCTTCATTGACCAACAATGATAAAAAGGTATTACTTGCCCTTATGCCGCATAATCAACTTGGCGTTACCGATATCCACAATGAAACAGGTATGCCGAATGCAAGCATTCATGCATCCTTTAAAAAGCTTGAAGGAGCAGGTATTTTAGAAAAAATCGGCAAAAAAAGACAACTTACGAACGAGGGAAGGCAAATCACGCTTTCGCTCTAAATTCCGATCTTCTCTTACTTTTCCACAATTACTTGCTAAGATAAAACCCCATCTTAGACATGTGGAAAAGAAAGGAAGGACATGGATATCCAAGAAGTTTGGGATAAGCTCATCTCAACTATCAAGAGCTATCCAGGTGTTAATCCTTCTCAGCTCGACGCTTTTTTCTCTCGTATTCAAATCCAGGCAGTTAGTCCTGGTTTTATCATGCTCACTTCGTGCACGGCATTCGTGAAAGAATGGGTAGAACGACACTATATGAAAGATATCCAGCGTGCGCTCGAAGATATCTATCATGTTGAATTCTTCGTTCAGATCGAGGTTGATACCACTGCTGAAGAAGCAGAAGGAGTAGGTGCGAACAACATACAACAAACGACGAATCCTTCTCCCCAACAGCAGGTATCGAACGAGCCATCTCTGTCAGGAGTAAGTTCACAGCCAAGCACTCAAACCTTACCTTCGCATCAGCCGAGCGCTCCAGCCACTACGATTGAGAGCTCCTCTTCGCTGAATTCTTCGGTTTCGATTGACAATGCTTCACCATCGATAGATACTCCTTCGTCATCAGTTCCTCAGATACCTCCTGTTTCGCCTGATCAAACGAACGCGAATCAACGATCATCCTCAAGCGATCCATCAACTCGATTATTGACGTTCGATTCGTTCGTTATCGGAGATTCGAATCGCCTTGCTTATGCAATGGCAACTGAAGTTGCTGAACGACCGGGAACATCGAATCTCAATCCATTGTTCATCTATGGACGAAGTGGGGTGGGTAAGACTCACCTGATGTGCGCGATCAAGAATTACATTGATGAGCAATATCCTAATTTGAACGTACTCTATATCGACTCGAACGAATTAGCTGAACGTTATACCGAAGCTGCACGTGAGAAATCTGTCGACAAGTCTTCTTTCAAGAACTTTGACAATTTCCTCAAAAACGCTGATGTCTTGCTTGTCGATGATATCCAAAACCTCCAAAGCTCTCCTGGTACGCTCGGAATCTTATTCCGTATCTTCAATGCGAACATCAACCAGGGAAAGCAATTCGTATTCAGCGCAGATCGTGCACCGAAGAATATCGACTTAGATGAGCGCTACACTTCTCGTTTCAATTCAGGTGCAACGATCGATATCCAACCGGCCGATCATGAAACGAAACGCGGGATCATCAAGAACTTCGTCCAGCAATATCAACAGGATGAAGACTTCAATTTCGAACTTTCTGACGAGATCTTGGATTACGTGGTTGAACATTCCGGTACGAATATTCGCGAACTGAAGAGCGCTATTACAAACGTGATGTATGCCGTAAAGATGAAAGGTGAGAACAGTGTTACCACGCAAGATGTGAAGGATATGCTGGCTAATCATTTCATCAATGAGACGGGTACGCGCTTCACGATAGAAACGATCCAAGCTGCTGTCGAAGACTTCTATAAGGTTTCACATGCTGATCTCGTAAGTAAGAGCCGAAGCCGATCGATCGCACATTCGCGTCACGTTGCGGTCTATCTTGCTCGCGAGCTCGTGAATACTACCTATAAAGATATAGGTAAAGCGTTCAACCGCGATCATTCAACCATCATGCATTCATTCGATCTTATTGAAAAAGGCCTGAACGAAGACAGGAATCTACGTGAAGAGATCGAAGCGATCCGAGGAATGTTGCGCTCGAAAGAATACTAAGTGAACTTTCGCGACAGCGTTACCAGATCGTTCTTGTTAGAGTTAGTCGAGATACCACTCACAGCACTATTTCTTCATATTTAGAAAAGTTTTTTAGTGCATAAGTGGTTGAAACGCTATGTCAAAACATGTCCGAAACTAGGAGGAAGGTAAGGATAAGTTTTTCGACTGTTTTTCCTTGTGGAAAACGAAAGCTTTTCTTAACAAGATATTCCTCCCTTCTTTTTCACGCTTTACCAGCAGAAAGCTTCGTTATGCACATTTCAACCATGCCTATTACTATTACTACTTAGATTTATTTATAAAAAAAATTAAATAGGAGAAGGCTTTTTCGTGGCTTAATTTTCGTTCGTGCGGAATGAAGAGAGCAAGCTATAATCAAGTCGTTCTCAGTTACCGATTTTGAATGATCGATGGTAGCTCCTTGAACAGAAATCGTTATCAAGCGATGTTTGCCTGCCAGATTGTCTTCGATATTTGGTGAAACATCGCCAACCAGATAAGAATGTGAGTTCACTCTATGAAGGTAAGCGTCAATCAATCTGAATTATCTCGTGCTCTTGCTACTGTGGTCAAAGGATCTTCGAGCCGTTCAACGCTATCGATTCTTTCAGGGATCTTGATCCAAGCACGTGATGGTGAGATCGTTCTCCAAACAACCGATCTTAAGCTTTCGATTCGAATCATTTTGCCAGCATTGGTAGAGGAAGCTGGCGATACGGTCGTTCCTGCAAAGCTGTTCAGCGATATTGTGAAGAACCTTCCCGATATGGCAGTGAGTATTTCGACCAATGATCAAACAGCAACGATCTTCTGTAATAACACCACGTATTCTCTCAAGACATTGAATCCTCTTGATTTTCCTCTGTTTCCTGAGGTTGAAGCAGGGCAGGAGATTTCCTTTCCCTTTGATACCTTTGCTTCAATGGTGAAGAGCACAGCAAAGACGGTTTCGCGCGATGAGAGTCATCCTGTTCTTACGGGTGTCCTTATCACTCAAGCAGGGAACACGCTCAAGATGGTCGCTACCGATTCCTACCGTCTTGCAGTAGCTGAGGTTGAGCTCGATTCTGTACCTCCTCGTGAATTCGAGGCGGTAGTGGCAGGCACGTTCTTGCAGGATATCATCGCTTTGCCCTCGAGTTCGGATCCGGTGACCCTTGCCTTCAATGACAACCAAATTGTCGTTACCTATCACAATGCAACCTTCATCAATCGCCGTATCGAAGGGGTATTCCCGAACTACAAGCAGCTTCTTTCAACGGATTTCACGACGAAGATCAAGCTTTCTCGTACTGAACTTATGGATGCAATTCGCCGCGTTTCTCTGTTGAGCAACAAAGTTTCCCCTGTTCAAATATCGGTCGATGCTGAAGCAGGGGTGATCACGCTCATCTCAACTTCCCAAGATGTGGGAAATGCACAAGAATCGCTTGTCTGTGATGTCGAAGGTGCGTCGATCGATATTGCCTTCAATTATTCGTTCATGCTCGATGGACTCTCTTCTATCAAGACCGATGAGATATCTTTCAATCTGTTAGGCGAGATGAAACCCGGTATTATCGAAGCGCTCGGAGAAGAGCAGTTCCTGTATCTCATCATGCCTGTACGCTTTTAAGACGTTTTACCTGCGGTAGTTCACTCACTAAGAGTATGAACAGGTAATATTCCGTTCATGGGATTGAAGATTCAACAGATTCATTATCGTAATTTTCGTAATTACGATAATTACGAGCTTACTGATATCGGCGATGTTACGGTATTTGTTGGACCGAATGCGATCGGGAAGACGAATCTGGTCGAAGGAATTCAGCTCATAACTGCTTTCAATTCGTTTCGTAGCTCTAAAACAGAGCATCTCGTTCGCTTCGGAGAAGATTCTTCCTTTATTAGAGCAGTGCTCAGCGATGGGGTGCGTAAGCTTGATATCGATTTCACCATTCATGAAGGAAAACGCTCGTTCTCGTTGAACGGAAAACGAAAGCAAATCAAAAATTTGCGCGGTATCCTTCCTTCAGTAGTCTTTTCTCCGGATGATCTGAATTTCATCAAAGGATCTCAAAGCATCAAGCGCGCTGAGATCGATAACCTTGGTTCCCAACTCTCAGCAAACTATAGCAATGTGCGTCACGATTACGAGCGTATCCTTAAGCAGAAGAATCGGTATCTCAAGGAAGATACAACGCACACGTTCCTCGAGAGTGTTAATGAAGTGCTCACTACGATCGGTTCTCAGTTCTATGTATTGCGCACTCGGCTTGTTCAAGAGCTCATTCCTTACATCAAGACCTATTATGCGGAACTTTGCGTTGGCAAAGAAGAGGTTTCGATCGCGTATATTCCTTCATGGTTGAAATATGAGGACCCCTCACTTCAAGAACTCTTGGATTCTCAGTTTTCTCGTGATGAAGTGAAAGAGCAGCTTGATACCGTGATTGAACGAGAGTTCTCTCGCGAACATCAACGAAGGCTTTCTTTATTCGGCCCTCATGCAGACCAGATCGTATTTCTTATCAATGGCAAAGATGCAAGCCATTTTGCGAGCCAAGGCCAGCAACGATCGCTCGTTTTGAGTTATAAGATGGCAGAAGTCGCACTTTTGCGCGATCGTTTGAATCAGACCCCGGTGCTCTTGCTCGATGATGTGATGTCAGAGCTTGATGAACAGCGCCGTACTCAATTGATTAAGGTGATATCCCAGGATATTCAAACCTTCATCACCTCAACGAATCTTTCCTATTTCGATGATGAATTTCTCTCAAATGCTGAGATTATCGAGCTAACTCAAGAAGGGGAGAGGTGATATGAAAAGACCGCAGACTCACGTTTCGAATTATATGACCGCCTTCTTCAACCAACTTCCTGATGAACAAAAGAAGCGCGCGCTCATCGATCGCAAGATCAAGCAAGTGCATGCTCAGTTTGCGGCTTGTGTTGATGAGTTCATTCTCGAACACATCAATTCGGTCTATATGACCAAAGAAGAGATCCCTGATTCTGGGGATGTTTCTCGTGAAACACATCAGATACTTACTGTCTACGTTGATAATTCCTTGGTAGCAGCAGAACTCAACGCGCAGCGGGAATTGATTATTCTTAAGTATCGCGAGCAATTCGACGTGAAGGTGGATAGATTCGATATTAAAATATCGCGCGGTGCCTATCGGGAGAATTATCCTTTCAAAAAGCTGCAAAATCAAAAAAATTTACCCACCCCCCACAAGCTGACTGCAGAAGAAGAACGAGAGATAGAGACGTGTGTTTCTGGTATCGAAGATAAAGATATTCGCGAATCATTTCGGCGTGTTCTAAAAGCGACTAAAGAACACCCCTTTAAAAATTAAGTATTTTCTCAAAAATATCGATATACCCGCTCATACGCGCTTACAACCTCTTGTGGATATATCATAAGTAGAGGTACATAAACCACCATATTTTATGGTAGAATGAGCTGCTGTTCATAGGAGCGTTCTGTGCGCTTCTTCGTACCAATAAAACGCTGTTTAAAAAGGAGCAAGATTGGCTACAAAAGATTCTCACTATGATGGTTCCGACATTCAAATCCTTGAAGGACTTGAGGCGGTTCGTAAACGCCCTGGTATGTATATCGGTTCAACGGGACCTCGTGGTCTTCATCATCTTGTGTATGAAGTTGTCGATAATGCGGTCGACGAAGCACTCGCTGGTTATTGTACCGATATCGTGGTGACCATACATGAAGATAATTCGATTACTGTTGATGACAATGGTCGCGGTATCCCTGTTGATAAGCATCCAAAAGAGAAAATTCCAACAGTTGAGGTTGTTCTTACGATCTTGCATGCTGGTGGTAAATTCGGTGGTGAAGGATATAAGGTTTCCGGCGGCCTTCACGGCGTGGGCGTTTCAGTAGTGAATGCTCTTTCAACTAAGGTCGTTGTGCAAGTTCGTCGTGATGGTACGGAATATGAGATCTCGTTCGATCACGGCAAAACGAAAGAGAAACTTCACAAGATCGGTTCAGCGAAACACACTGGAACTACGGTCACGTTCTGGCCTGATCCCGAGATCTTCCAAGAGACTACGGTCTACGATTACAACACGTTAGCAGCGCGTTTCCGTGAGATGTCTTTCTTAAACAAGGGCCTTAAGATTACGCTCATCGATGAACGTACCTTGAATGAAGATGGTAAGCCCACTAAAGAAGTGTTCCAGGCGCTCGGCGGTTTGCAGGATTTTGTCAAATATATCAATACCGGTAAAGAAACGCTGAACAAGCCCATTTATTTTGAAGTGGAAAACGCTGATGGTATGGTCGAGATCGCTATGCAGTGGACCACCTCCTATTCAACGAATTCAGTGTTTTCTTTTGCAAACAACATTCATACGATCGATGGCGGCACGCATCTTGATGGTTTCAAGCAGGGTGTGACCCGTACGATCAATGATTACGCCCGCAATAAAGGCATCCTGAAGGATAAGGACGCAAACCTTTCTGGCGACGACACGCGCGAAGGTCTTGCCGCGGTCATCTCAGTGAAATTGCGCGACCCGCAGTTTGAAGGTCAGACGAAGGGTAAACTCGGTAATACCGAGATTCGCGGTCTTGTTCAAGGTGCGGTTACGCAGGGACTTGCTGAGTATCTTGAAGAAAACCCTGCTCCGGCGAAACGCATTATCAATAAGGCATCTCAAGCATTCAAAGCTCGTGAAGCTGCACGAAAAGCACGTGAGATGACTCGCCGCAAAGGTGTACTCGATTCTTTCTCGCTTCCGGGCAAGCTCGCAGACTGCTCTTCGAAGAGTCCAGCGGATTCTGAGATCTTCATCGTCGAGGGCGATTCTGCAGGTGGTTCCGCGAAGATGGCGCGCGACCGAAAGTACCAGGCTATCATGCCTTTGCGCGGCAAGATCTTGAATGTCGAGCGCGCTGGTCTTAATCGTAGCCTCTCTTCAGATACGATCTCTTCGCTCATCACTGCGATCGGAACGAATATCGGCGCAGATTTCAATGCGGATAATGCACGTTATCATCGCATCATCATCATGACCGATGCTGACGTTGACGGCGCTCATATTCGTTGTTTGCTGCTCACGTTCTTCTATCGTTATATGCCTGAGCTCATTCAGCGTGGATACATCTATATCGCGCAGCCGCCGCTGTATGGTCTTAAGAAAAAAGGCGGTAAGAAGCTCGAATATATCTTCAATGACGATGCCCTTACGAAGCGTCTTGATGAGATCCCTGAGAAGGATCGCGATAGCATTTCGCTTCAACGCTATAAAGGTCTGGGCGAGATGGATCCTGAACAATTATGGGAAACCACCATGGAACCGAAATCTCGCACCCTTCTGCAAGTGAGCATCGAGGATGCTGCTGAAGCAGAGCGTGTGGTGAGCGAATTGATGGGCGATCAGGTTGAACCGCGTAAGGAATTCATCCAGAAACATGCGCACGATGTTCGCTTCCTCGACTTCTAAGAGCACATCTATTCACGAGATTCCATCCGTTTTATTCATTTGGTAAAGAATGCCCTGGTTAAGGAGCTTTTGTGGCTGATAACAACGAAACAGAGGTCGAAGAGACCCAATCAAATATCCTTTCCGCTGAACTGAGCAAGGAGATGCGCACGTCGTTCCTTGAGTACTCGATGAGCGTTATCGTTTCTCGTGCACTGCCTGATGTGCGCGATGGCTTGAAGCCTGTTCATCGTCGTATCCTCTACGCGATGAATGAAAGCGGCATCACGCCGCGCCGTCCGCATGCTAAGTCAGCACGTACCGTTGGTGACGTAATCGGTAAGTATCATCCGCATGGCGATACTGCAGTTTACAACACGATGGTCCGCTTGGCTCAATGGTTCTCGATGCGCGTTCCCCTGGTCGATGGCCATGGAAACTTCGGCTCGATCGACGGCGATTCGGCTGCTGCTATGCGTTATACCGAAGCCCGCCTCGATAAACCAGCGATGGAACTACTGCGCGACCTTGATAAAGAGACGGTTGATTTTCAGCCGAACTACGATGATTCGCTCGAAGAGCCTGTTGTTCTGCCGGCTCGCTTCCCGAACCTGCTGGTCAATGGGTCTTCTGGTATCGCCGTTGGTATGGCGACGAACATCCCGCCGCATAACTTAGGTGAGACCATCGATGCTACCTGCATGATGCTCGACAATCCTGATGTGACCACTGAAGAGCTCATGACCGTACTTCCCGGACCGGATTTCCCAACGGGTGCGATCATCATGGGCCGCGAAGGCATTAAGGAAGCTTATGAGACGGGCCGTGGAAGCCTCACGATTCGTTCGAAATGCCGCATCGAAGAGGGGAAGAACGGCAAGAGCTCGATCGTGATCTCCGAGATTCCCTACCAGGTGAACCGTACGAACTTGCTCAAAAAGATCGCCGATCTGGTGCGCGACAAGAAACTGCCAGAGGTTTCGGCTGTTCACGATGCTGCTGACCGTAGTGGTATCGATATCATCATCGACCTCAAACAAAATGCGATTCCGCAGGTCGTACTAAATAAACTCTACAAGCATACGCAGCTGCAGGTTGGCTTTGGTTGTAACATGCTCGCCTTGGTGAATGGCGTTCCTCGCACGCTTTCTTTGAAGGAAATGCTGCATTATTACATTCTTCATCAGGAAGAAGTTATCGAGCGTCGTACGCGTTACGATCTGGCGAAGGCCGAGGCGCGCGCCCATATCTTAGAAGGTTTCGTCATCGCGCTTGACGATATCGATAAGGTGATCAACATCATCCGCTCTTCTGAAACTGATGTTGAGGCTAAAGAGCGCTTGATGGAAGCATTTAAGCTTTCAGAAAAACAAAGCGAAGCGATCCTTGAGATGCGTCTACGCCGTTTGACCGGACTCGAGCGTGAGAAGATCGAGAACGAGCTTGCTGAGTTGCGCGAATCGATCGCCTATTACAAGCAGCTTTTGAATGATACGAACATGGTCCATGGAGTCATCAAAGACGAATTGCTCGAGATCAAGAGCCGCTATTCCACCCCGCGCAAGACGAAAATCACGGGCGCGGTGAAAGAGCTCGACGTTGAAGACCTCATTGCCGAAGAAGAAGTTGCGGTTACCGTTACGAAGGCAGGCTATATCAAGCGCTTGCCCGTATCCACCTATCGCCAGCAAAAACGTGGCGGCAAAGGCATGCAGGGCGTGAACCTGAAAGAAAGCGACTTCGTTGAGCATCTCTTCATCGCTTCAACGCACGACTACATCCTGTTCTTCTCGAACAAGGGCAAGGTCTACCGCCTGAAAGTGTACGAGATTCCCGAGGCTTCACGTCATGCCCGCGGTAATGCGATCGTGAATCTTTTGCCGTTCGAAAAGGATGAAAAGGTTTCAGCAGTCATCGCTACGAAGGATTTCCCTGAAGACGAATATCTCATGTTCGCAACCGCCGGTGGCATGGTGAAGAAGACCGCCATGAAGCTTTACGACCGTACCCGTCGTGATGGCTTGATCGCTATCAGTTTGAAAGATGGCGATGAGCTCATTTCCGTCCAGCGCGTTGCTACCGGCGAAAAGGTCATGATGGTCTCGTCTGCTGGTAAGGCGATTCAATGGGATGAAGAAGAAGTACGCGCGATGGGTCGCGATACGCAAGGTGTGCGTGGCATGAATGTTCAGGCTGATGCCAAAGTGTTGGGTATGGAGATCGTTCGCCCCGGTTCTGAACTGTTCGTGATCACCGAGCGTGGGTATGGAAAGCGAACCTCGGTCGAGGATTATCCCATTCATCATCGTGGCGGCCAGGGTGTGTTCACCATTACGATGACCGCAAAGAAAGGCCTGCTCGCAGCCATGAAGATCGTCGAAGAGAACGACGAGCTCATGATCATCACCGAGGAAGGCGTTGTGGTTCGTACGCCAGTCGAGGGTGTTTCGCAGCTTGGGCGTTCTACCCAAGGTGTTCATATCATGAACGTTGCCGACAAAGACAAGGTAACAGCGGTGGCGGTTACCGAAGGTACTTCATCGAAGAAATCGAGCAAGAAAGAGGTTTCAGAGAACCAGACTTCGTTGCTCGATGATTAACGACTTTTGCAGAGAAGCATAACAAGTGCTTCTTCGAAAATTCGCCGATCGCCTTGGTGCTGAAGGTTATGGAGCGCCAAGGCGATTGTGTCTTTTGCGCTACGACAAAATCACAGAGATGTGTCTTTTTAAGGTTCGCGCCCCCTCATGAGGAAAAAACACCTAAGGTGAAGGTAGACCAATAAGCACACGGGAATAAGAAGCACCTCATGGTTCGTTGCTATATACAGACGCTCATCATCTCGCAGGCCGTTTCGCCTTCGGTGCTTGTGCTGCGCCCGTATAGCGATGAGCCTGTTCAAGATACGTGTCGTGTGCTTCCCATCTGGATCGGGCTTACCGAAGCAACGCAGATGGGGCTCGCCATCGAGAACATTCGTCTTCCGCGTCCTGTTACTCATGATGTATTTCTCGATGCGCTCACGAACCTGAATACCTACGTTGATCATGTGCTCATAGCGGGTGTGAAGAACGAAACGTTCTTCGTGCGGCTCTATTTGCGCCACCATGGAGACCTGATCGACCTTGACGCGCGTCCAAGTGATGCGATCAATCTTGCGGTCCGTCAAAATGCGCCGATCTATATCGAAGAGGATGTGCTCGAAAAGGAATCGTACCCGTTCATCATCAAGAAAAACCATATTTTACAGGGGATAAAATAAAGATACTTAAGCCCAAATATTCTCAATTCAGCAAGAAAAATGCGCAATTTTTCTTAATTTCTATGAGAAAAGCGTTCTATGGTTTTTCTTGGGGGAGTTCAAGGTTTAATGTTGAAACATTAAACAACCAAAAAGTATTACTTCCAGTAAGGGAAGAAAATTTAATTGACTTTGATTTTATGGAAAAATTTATTGCTGAGCTTGAGAATCAGCAAGTTGCTAAGTTGTCTGATTACTTGACAGCAAATGGATTTGACAATTATGAAGTGTCAAACGAAGAGCTAACAGCTCTTCGAAAACTTACAGAGATTGGGATTGATGATTGGGGAACATACACTATAGGTAGTTTATTTGCAAAAGTTGCAACAAAGAAGTTACCATACAAGGCAAAAGAGCTACCAAAGAAACCGATAGAGGATTGTGTGCTTCCTTGTCTTACATCAAGCTTTCAAAACCAGGGATTGAATTATTATGCTCCTAAAGTAGGAGCGACTATTATAAATAATGTGATATCGCTACCGTCTAATAGTGATGTTTACAGAGCTTATTATCAGTCAAAAGATTTTACAGTTCTTTCAGATTCTTATGCTATTCAATGGAAACTGACAGAGCATAAAATTACTCCAAATCAATATTTGTTTATGGTTATGTGCATCAACAAAGTAACTGATTTGCCAATTTACTCCTATAAAAATAAATTGGGAGGATGGAATGTTGTTAAGCGTAAGCAAATTAATTTACCTCAGAAAAATGGAAAAATTGATTTTAATTTTATGGAAAGGTTGATTTCTGCTGTACGAAAACGGGTTATAAAAGATGTTGTTCTCTATACAGATAGGAAAACTGAAAATAATGAATAAGGGTTGTGAATAAATGTTAAGTATTAAAAAAATCTTAAATACAATATCTAATTTTAGATGTGAAATTGATGGAAAAGAAATAATATTTCCTGGTACTCTGCAAGAAAAAGAAGAAAATATCATCCTTATTACAATGTTTCCGATAGAAGGGTATCGAAAAATAGGGCTATATGATGAATTTGTTGTCACAGGAAAAATATCCGGTACAGAAATTACTTTAATGGGATGTCATATACAATCTGCATCATATACTATAGAGAATAATGATATCTCACTTTTTATAGTTCCAAATGAAATAATTGTTGGAAAATGTTTTTATTCAATGCCTATGGCAAAAAGAATAATTGTGTCCACTTCGGATTTAAATTATATGTTTGCTGGTTTATCACCTTTAGAATCTAATTATAACTTTACAAAAGAAAATCCTAGTGTTTTGAATTATACTTTTCCGAAATTGATTAATGCTAAGGATAAATACGGAGAAATAGAACTGTATCAAACGTTTGATGCCAAATGTTCAATTGATGTTTATGAATATAGCATCATTTCAGTTATTGAGTATTCTTTTACAAAATCAATGCCGTTGATGGATGCCGTTGCAAAAATAGCTGCGGCACGAAGTCTTTTTTCATTTTTTGGAAATGGATATGTTGCATTTGGAAGTATTACTTTTGAAGACGATATGGAAGAAACTAAATATATTTTGCACCTGAATTGCAAAGAGAAGGTTCCAGCGGTAAATGAACCATTTCTTATTACAACATCTATGTTTGGAAATCAATTTCAGAAAGTATGGGAATCTTGGCTGAATCTATATGAGAGTGCAAGTCCAATTCCAACACTATTTTATGAAATTGTTTGTAATCGTTCAACAAGAATAAATTATTATTTGAATTTGTCGCAAGCAATTGAAGTATATTCAAATACATATAGAAAGACAGAAGCAAGGGCGATTGCAAAAAGCGATCAAAAGAACACTACTAAAGGAAAAAATACGAAATTGAAACATGTATATCAAGATATATTAGTTGCATATAATAGTACTCT
>OGYY01000617.1_pt1 | contig 35433 bp, 21 predicted proteins | sample 1576671 | NCBI WGS metagenome assembly OGYY01 (sample SAMEA3541593, study PRJEB24748) | human gut metagenome | biome: human gut; feature: human-associated habitat; material: faeces | place: China | collected 2012 | reverse complement strand
ACATGTCCATATTCGTCACAGACATGATGATTGCCTCCCGCAAATACTGGTATCCCTTGATATGTGCCGGAACCCCAACCTCATGAATTATCTCTGTGACATCCTCTTCCAGTGTCTGTAACGAGTACTTTTCCGATTTCTTTTCCATCTCAACCGGTCTGCCAATTTCTTTTCGTACTTTGTTTTTTCGACGGTTGAGTGTCTTGATCCGGTCCAAAACAATATTCCGGTCAAACGGCTTCATAATATAATAATCTGCTCCCCGCTCAAACGCATCTTCGGTAATTTTTTCATTGCTGATTCCGCTGATCATCAGAAATGTCGGCCGGTTTTTTAGCGTGTGATCTGCCCTGATCCTGTCAAGGACTGCCAGACCGTCCAATTTCGGCATAATAATATCCAATAATACAACATCCGGTTCTTTTTCCCTGATCAGATGACAGGCTTCTTCTCCATCCTTCGCCATCCCGATCAGGTGCAGTTCATCATCACTGGTTACCATTTCTTCCAATAAGTCACGCATAACCTCGTTATCATCTGCAATTGCGACATTTAGTTTTCCCATGTAGGCCTCCTAGAATGTCAAATTCAGTCAAAAATAAGCATACCAGAAAGCACTGTCCGATTTTGTCAAAATTTGTCGATAAATACAGTTAAACTATAGCACAACTGCCAATTTATTTCAATGTCTTATGCATTCTCTTCAAACTGGGAATTATACAGATCTGCATAAAATCCCTTTTGCGCCAGAAGCTGTTCGTGTGTTCCCTGCTCTATGATATCGCCATCTTTCATCACCAGAATCAGATCCGCATTTCTTATCGTAGAGAGTCGATGCGCAATGATAAAGCTGGTACGTCCGCGCATCAGATTATCCAAAGCCTTCTGGATCCGCACTTCCGTACGGGTATCTACCGAAGAGGTTGCCTCATCCAGAATCAGAACCGGGTTATCCGCAAGAATGGCACGTGCAATTGTAAGAAGCTGTTTCTGTCCCTGGGAAACATTACTTGCATCCTCGTTTAACTCCATCTGGTAGCCACCCGGAAGTGTCTGGATAAAATGGTGGGCATGTGCGGCTTTTGCCGCCTCAATCACTTCCTCATCTGTGGCATCTAAACGGCCATACCGGATGTTTTCCATGATAGATCCCTTAAACAGCCAGGTATCCTGCAATACCATACCAAATGCATCCCGAAGTTCCTGACGGTTAAAGTCGCGGATATCATGCCCATCCACCTGAATGGCTCCGCCTGTCACATCATAGAAACGCATAAGCAGTTTGACCATTGTGGTTTTTCCTGCTCCCGTTGGTCCGACAATTGCAATTTTCTGTCCAGGTGTTACATGAGCGGAAAAATCCCTGATAATGATCTGGCCCGGATTGTATCCGAAACTTACATGGGAAAAATCCACGTAACCATCCACATGGTCGAGATGCACAGCATGTTCAACCGTCAGTTCTTCTTCCTCTTCGTCCAGAAATTCAAATACGCGCTCGGAGGCTGCAGACATCGACTGCAGCATATTTGCCACCTGCGCAATCTGCTGGATCGGCTGAGTAAAATTCCGGACATACTGAATAAATGCCTGAATTTCACCAACCCCGATGGTTCCGCGGATTGCCAGAAGTCCTCCGGAAATTGCCACTCCGACATAACCGAGGTTTCCGACAAACTGCATGATCGGCTGCATCAGTCCGGATAAAAACTGGGACTTCCATGCCGATTGAAACAGAATCTGATTGGTATCTTCAAATTTTTTGATGGTGCTCTCCTGCTTATTATATGCCTGCACCACCAGATGTCCGCCATAGACCTCTTCCACCTGTCCGTTGATATGTCCCAGATATTCCTGCTGCTGGCGGAAATATTTCTGCGAATGTTTGATAATAAACGAAATCAGGATGGCAGATACCGGAAGAATCACAAGTGAAATCAATGTCATAATTCCGGAAATTGAAATCATCATCACAAGTGTTCCGACCAGTGTTGCCACACTCGTAATGATCTGCGTCACACTCTGATTTAAACTCTGTCCAAGTGTATCCACATCATTTGTGATGCGGGATAGCACCTCTCCGTACGTGCGGCTCTCGAAATATTTCATTGGCATGCGGTTGATTTTCTCTGAAATTTCCTTACGCATGCGGTAACAGGTTTTCTGCGTGATTCCTGTCATGATCATTCCCTGTATAAAACTGAATACTGCAGAACAGATATACAGGCCAAGTGTAAACAATAACACTTTGGCAATATAGGTAAAATCAATAGATCCGGTTCCCGCGATCTTTTTTCCGAGACCTTCCACCAATGCATTCGTTGCACGTGCCATAACCTTTGGTCCGGCAACGGAAAAGACGGTAGACACCGCCGCAAAAATCATAACGGCAACGATTGCATACCAGTATCTTCCGAGATAACGAACCAGTTTTTCGATAGAGTTTTTGAAATCTTTTGGCTTTTCTCCCGGCATCATTCCTCTGCCCGGGCCGCCCATCGGACCGTGAGGTCTTCTTGTACGTTGTTCTGCCATCTTATTTCACCTCCTCAGAAAGTCCCAGTTCTTTGGCAGACAGCTGGCTCCTGGCAATCTGCTCGTAAACTTCGCAATTGTGCAGTAATTCCTCATGCGTGCCTTTTCCGACAATCTTTCCATCGTCGAGTACCAGTATCTGGTCCGCATGCAGAATTGTACTGATTCGCTGTGCGACAATGATCACGGTCGTATGTTCCGTCTTTGTCTCAAGTGCTCTGCGGAGCGAGCCCGCGGCTGAGAAGCCCGCTGTAAAAACGGCTGCAGCCAAGACGGTCGCGAGGGCCGTCGCAGAAACTCCTGCGAAGCCTGCTGCCGCAAAGGCTGCTACTTCCAAGACCACTGCAGCTAAGGCTACGGCGTCGAAGGCAGCTACTACAACGAAGGCGGCAACTAAGGCGACCGCCGCTAAGTCCACGGCGGCAAAAACCACTGCCACCAAGGCCGCAACTGCCACCAAGACCGCTGCCACCAAGACCGCTGCCACCAAGACAGCTACGGCCAAGACCATCGCAGCCAAGCCTGCTGCAGAAGAGGCGGCGTCCGCAGTAAAGCCTTCCGCTAAGGCAGGGATGAAGGACGAAGAGCCCAAGGCTCCTTCCTCGTCCGTAAAAACCGCTACCGCAGCGACCAAGGCTGCCGCCAAGCCCGAGTCCAAGTCCGCAGCTACGCCCGCGGCTGAGAAGAAGCCTGCTGCAAAGACGGTTTCCTCCGCCCGTAAAACTCAAAAACGCCGTTAAGACCTGCTGAACCGTCTTAACGCGCAGGGCCCCGTTCTCATCGCATCGGTGGGAACGGGGCCGTTTTCATGTTTCGATATTTGGTCTCGTCCACATAGATTGCATATAATAGTAACGCTGAGATTCTCATGAACCTGGCATTCGCGCTGGATAGTACCCGTAAATGCGCAAGGAGTCACGTATATGAACATTCGACACAACAGCCGTTTGGCAGAGTACCGCTCCCCCTTTGGCGCCGTCGTCATCGGAACCACCGTGGAGCTTTCCATTCGCGTGGACGAGATCGATCCCAAAGCGGTTACCGCCAAAACCCGCATTTGGGTGGACGGAGTCGGTGAGACCATAATCGATATGGATCACAAGGGCGATGGTTTTTTCAGCGCTTCAATTGAGTGCGACAAACCCCAGCTTAAGTGGTACAGCTTTATAGTTTCCACGCAAGATGGCTATACCTGCCACGTGGGAGCGCCCGTAGGCGCAACGGGCGGAGAGGCGGTCACTTACGACTACGCCGATGTCCCCTCGTTTCAAATTACCGTCTACAAGCACCGTGCAACCAGGCCGGCTTGGTATGAAAAGGGCATGGTTTACCAGATCTTTCCCGATAGGTACCGCCGCGATGCCAATTGGCGCGAGCGCGCTGTAAAAGAGGTTGAAAAGCCCCGCAAGGGTCCTGGAAAGAAGATCGTTTGGGATTGGAATACCCCGCCGGTCTACGATAGGGCTAGCGATAATTCGATCCAGAATTGGGATTTCTACGGAGGCTCGCTTGAGGGAATCCGCGAGGATCTTCCCCGTTTGCACGAGATGGGCATCACCGCCATCTACCTCAACCCCATATTTAAAGCTCTGAGCAACCACCGCTATGACACCGGCGATTACCTCACTATCGACCCCATGATTGGCACCGAGGACGATTTCAAGGCGCTGGCAAAAGACGCCAAGGAGCTGGGAATAAGCTTGATCCTCGACGGTGTATTCAATCATACGGGCGATGACTCGCTCTATTTCAACCGCTACGGCAACTATCCAACGGAAGGTGCCTGGCAAAGCGAAGACTCCCCCTGGCGCGACGCCTACCACTTTAAGGAAGATGGAAGCTATGCCTCTTGGTGGGGCATCGGCAACATGCCCGCGCTTAATGAGGACTCCCCGCTTGTTCGCGATCTTATCTTGGGCGAGGACGGCGTGATTCGCAAGTGGATCCGCGCCGGCGCGAGCGGTTGGCGACTGGACGTCGCGGACGAGCTTTCAGATGAATTCATTCGCGATATTAAAACGGCGCTGCTCAAGGAGCGTCCCGACGGCCTGCTTCTAGGCGAGGTATGGGAAGACGCCTCGAACAAAATTAGCTACAGCAAGCTTCGAACCTACCTGCAGGGCGACGAGCTCGATTCCGCGATGAACTACCCCTTCCGTGACATGATGCTCAACTTCCTGCTCGATAAGGAGACCGCGTACCAGGCTGCCGAGCGCATCGAATCGATTAGGGAGAATTATCCGCCCGAGGCCTTGATGTGCGCCCTCAACCTGCTGGGCAGCCATGATAAACCGCGTGTCGCCTCTGTGCTGGGCGACGGTCCGGATGAGTCGCAGATTCCCGAGAGCGAACGCGGTCGCTTTAGGTTGGACGAGAACTCCATGGGCCGCGCCAAGGGCCGTTTTTGGCTAGCCACGCTGATGCAGATGACGCTGCCCGGCGTCCCTTCGATCTATTACGGCGACGAGTTCGCGCTCGAGGGCCTCTCTGACCCCGGCAACCGCCGCACTCTTCCTGAAGAGGACGACATCCACGACCGTGACATGCTAACCATGATCAGGAACGCCTCGGGCCTGCGCAAAACGCTTCCGTTCCTTATCGACGGCACGCTGCAGGCGCGCGCTCTGAACGACGACGTGTTGTGCTTCAAGCGCCGCAGCGCCGATGGCCAGGTCGCCACCATCTTGATCAACCGCAGCCTGTCGAATACGCGCGTTGTTCGCGTTCCGGTTGAAAACGACATGGCAATCGACCTGCTGAACGGCAACAATCTAGTTCGCGCGGCAGACGGTTGCGCCGAGGTCAAGCTTTGGCCCTTGGGATCCTCGGTCATCTACGCGAACAAGCAGCAGCGCCTGCAAAAAGACATGGAGCCCGGTGCGGGCGTTATCTGCCATATCACGTCCCTCCCCAACACCAAGGGAGAGCCCGGCACCTTGGGCGCCCCCGCGCGTCGCTTCATCGACCATCTCGCCGAGATGGGCATGAGATACTGGCAGGTACTTCCCGTCAACCCCACCGATAGTTTTGGGTCCCCCTATGCCGGACCGTCCGCATTCGCGGGCAACGAGTCGCTTTTGGAAGAAAGCGCGAGCGAGCTGAGGCAGGCGTTCTCGCAATTCAAGAAGGCCGGCGGCTTCAAGAGCGCCTCTTACCTGGAATTTGCGCGCGAAAACGAGCAATGGCTCGACGCCTATTGCGCCTTTATGGCGGTCAAAGAGTTCCACGCCGGCGCTTCTCGTCATAAGTGGCCCAAGATATTGCAGCGCTACACCGTTGGTATCCTCTCCGATGAGACATTCTCGCCCAGCGCTGAATATCATGCATACGCCCAATATCGCTTTGATCGCGAATGGAAGGAGATGCTGGAGTACGCCCATAGCCGCGGCATCCAGATCATCGGCGACATCCCCATGTACGTCTCCGATGATTCGGCAGATGCATGGTCGGAGCCCAGCATGTTCTCCCTGGGAAAGGACGGTATGCCCTACGAGATCGCCGGCGTTCCGCCCGATCGCTTCTCTGTAACCGGCCAGGTTTGGGGCAACCCCACGTACAACTGGGATAGCATGAAGAAGGATGGATACGTTTGGTGGATGGCGCGCCTGCGTCGCTCCTTCAAGCTGTATGACCGCGTGCGTCTGGATCACTTCTTGGGTTTCCAAAACTACTTTGGTATTCCCGCGGGCAAGACGGGTGCGGACGGGCGCTGGCTCAACGGCCCGGGCTTCGACTTCTTCCGGCGCGCGTATGAGGAATTTGGTCCCCTGCCGTTTATCGCGGAGGACCTGGGCTTGCTTACCCCCGCCGTTCGCGCACTGGTCGCTTCGTGCGGCTTCCCCGGTATGGACGTTCTCGAGTTCGCCGATAACGATGTTCGCCAGGAGATCTGCCCCCATCTGGACAAGATCCTGTACATCTCAACCCATGACACGTCTACGCTCACGGGTTTTGTAGGCCGCGCATTCTGCTCGGACAACGACAAGCAAGGCGCCAAGTACCTTGCGGGTGAGATCCTCACGCGTTCGCTCAGAAGCCCCGCGCGCGTGGTTATGATGCAGTTGCAAGACTGCATGTTCCTGGATGATGACGCCCGTATGAACAAGCCCGGTATTGCCGAGGGTAACTGGGGTTGGCAGGCCGATGAGACGCAGCTCAACGCGTCTTGCAGCAAGATGGCGACGCTGCTCGTGGAATCGGGACGCTTTCACGACGCTAGCGAGCAATAATCGCCCCGCGCCTCCCGTAATTGGGTAAAGTATCAACCGTAAACGTGAGGCGCCCGCCATGTTCAAAATGACATGGCGGGCGATTTATGAGAAGCAGAAGGATTTGAAATGGCACGCTATGACTATCGCTGCGGCAGCTGCGGACATGTATTCGAGGTAGAGCACGGCATGCAGGAGCATCCCGCGGTCGCTTGCCCCCAGTGCGGACAGCCTGCGGATAAGGTGTTCTCTGCCAGCGGAATCAAGTTCGAGGGCAGTGGATTCTACAACACGGACATGCGAGGCGGATCGTCTAGCACAAGCGCTACCACCGGTTCGTGTGGATGCGCCGACTGCCCACACGCCAACTAGGCAATCAACAATTATTCGGTAGCCAACTACTCGGCCAATAGCGCCTAAGAAGGCATACGGCCCCGCCGACGGCTTAAATGACCGAGGCGGGGCCGTACTTTTTGGACGAGAATCACGTGGATAAGAGGCGAGTGGAGCGGTTTCAAGCGCTGCTCAAGAGCTAAGCGCGAACAAGGCGTGCGCAGAAATGGCCGTCCGGTTTACCCAGAGCAGGATGGCTCGCATAGCATCCGATCTCATTCTCGGAATCCCTTATGGTTGTAGACGCTTGAGCAAACGCCGGCAGATCGAAGATGGCAGAGCCGCTAACAGGGGCGAGCCTGAACTGGGACCCTAAAGGCGTAGACAAGAACCGCTGAACAACGGCAATGTTCTCGTCATGCATGATAGAGCACGTCGCGTAATAAAGCTCTCCTGCGGAGGCAACCCTTGAGGCGGCGGCGCACAGCAATTCAAACTGCAATGCAGGCAGCTCGCGCTCTATATCTTGTTTCGCGAGTCGCCAGGGAATCTCCGGATGGCGCCTCATGGTTCCCGTACCAGAACACGGCGCGTCGAGAAGAACGGTGTCGAACATCACACGCGCGGACACCTCGCTATCGATTTCGCTAAGGACGGCATCAAGATCGCGAGCGTCGCCATGCGCAAAGCGTGCCGGCGGCAAACCGGCGTCGATAAGTCTGGCGGCATTCATGCGGGATTTCTCTTGGTAGAGATCGACCGCCACGTGGTCGCGGCTCCATCCCGCCCTAAGTGCCTGACAAGCCATGATGAACGTCTTGGTTCCTCGTCCAGAGCCAATCTCAAGGCAAGATCCTGGGCGCGTCGCAGATGTGGCGATAAGCTGGGCGCTTGCATCGCTGGCGACCGCCTTATAGACGCCTAGAGCACCGGAGCGGATGTATGCAGCGGAGTCCACGGGTTCGATGCAACCGGGAAGAGAAGCCTCCCCAACGCCGTAGCCTTGCTCGCATTCTCCGGTAAGAGGATTGAGATGGAAGGTAACGGGCGCGGGCGTAAGCTCGGACGCGAAGACGTCGCGGGCGGCATCTTGCCCAAGGGAGTCCTCGATACGTCTTGCAAGCCACACGGGAGTGCCCGATGTGCGAGCAAGCGAGACGATGCGCGCATGAACGGGGTCGACACCTTCCGCATCACGGAAAGAGGACCGATTGGATACAGCGCGGTGGAGCACTGCGTTGGCAAGTCCTGCGGCTCCGCGAGATTGGGAGCGCACAAGCTCAACGCCCTGGCTAACGGCTACGTTTGCGGGAGCGTCAAGGTAGAGCAGCTCAAAGAGCGCGATGCGCAGCGCGCAGCGAACGCGGGGGTTGAAGCGGGTTTTAGGATCGCTACACTGCTGAAGGAAATCATCCAGGCATCCAGACGTTGCGGTAACGCCAAGTACAAGGCGCCGCGTAAAGCCCGCATCGCGCTCGTCCAGGTTTTTAAGCAAGGTATTGGCATTCATCACGTCGCGTGCGAAAGCATCGCGCCGCCCAACGTCGAGAAGGATGTCGAGCGCTAGACGGCGGGCGGGAGACAAGGTTGTGGCGTGGTCGTTCATTAGGAAATCAAATCCCAGCTAGCATCTTGCCCGCGCAGGCCGGCGGACCAGGAACGGGCATCCATAAGGCGCTTGCCATCGGGCTTGACGGAAAGGACCTCGAACGCGCCGTCCGCGCAGCCGGCGAAAACGCGACCGCCGTGAACCGATAGAACGCCTTGCTGAACAGACGGCGCCGCACCATCAGCCATATCGATAAGAGAGGCGTCTACAATGCGAGCGCCCTTGCCGACAAGCTCGCAGCGCGCGGGAGCGGTATCAGAAGATGCCAGCACGCGGCGCACGTTATCGAGGGCGGATGCAGACGGATCGAGCTTGAGTTCAGCTTTGGAGATCTTCGCCGCATGCGTTACCAGCCCCTCGTCCTGAACGGTCCAGGCAACCTCATGGGAAGCAAGCTTGGGCAACGTGTCGACAAGCAGGTTTCCGCCAAGGTTGGCGAGCTCCTGCGTAAGCTGGTCGGCATTTTTACCGGAAACCGAGCAGGTGGCTTGCGCGCAGTAGTCACCGGTGTCGATGCCGTGGCCAATGCGCATGATGGAGACACCCGTGACGTCGTCGCCCTCTAGGATGCAGCGTTGAATGGGTGCTGCACCGCGCCAACGCGGCAGTAGCGATGCATGGACGTTGACGCAGCCAAAAGGCGCGATCGTGAGCACCTCGTCGGGAAGGATGCAGCCATATGCAGCGACGCAGAACACGTCTGCCCCCGCATCGCGAAGGGCATTGAGCACGTCTGCATCGATGCGGTTCGCCTCGAGAACGGGAAGGCCCAACTCAAGGGCGGCCACCTTGACGGGAGACGGTTCGAGTTTCTTGCCGCGTGAGCGGACGGCGTCAGGCCTGGTGAGCACCAGGGCGACGTCGTGCTCTTGAGCAAGGCGTGTAAGAGACGGCACGGCAAACGCCGGCGTACCCATGAAAACTACGCGCATAGGTGGTTCCAATCTTTGGACGATGAAGGGGGCTACTCGGTGTCGCCGGGCTTGGCTCCGCGGTCCAGCGCTTCTTGATAGGCTCTCAGCGCATGCACGCGCTGCATGGGAGAGAGGCGCTCAAACATGGTCATGCCATGGAGATGGTCGATCTCATGCTGAAGGCATACGCACATCAAGTCGCCGGAGGCCTCGTAGCGCATAAGGTCGCCATCAAGGTTGTACGCCTCTACAACAACATGATCTGGGCGCTTGATCTCGCAGTTGATACCGGGAATAGACAGACAGCCCTCGTTATAGGGCACCAGATTGTCGGACTGTTCGACGATAACGGGGTTGATGAGGACGTAGGGGTCGTAATCTGACTCGTCCGAATAATCGGTATCGACGATGGCGAGCTGAATGAGCTCACCCACCTGGGGCGCCGCAAGGCCACAGCCGCCGTTCTCGAACATGTCGTCTTTCATCTTCTCAACAAGGTGCTCGATCTCGGACGTAATCTCCTCGATGGGCGCGCACTCCTGGCGAAGACGGGGGTCGGGTGAAAGGACGATGCCGTTAAGCTCCATCACGCTCTCCTTTTGCTACATCAAATCGTAGGCGTCGACGTCGACGCTGACGTTAATACCTGGCTGGGGCCCAATCTGCGACAACGCGCCGCCGACTGCCTCTGAAACATGGTACCCCACAGGGGACTTTACAATAAAGTGGAACCTATAGCGGTCTTTCGCCCGCTCGAGCACGCAAGGAGTGGGCCCTAGGACGATAGGGGCCGTTGTTGGGTCGCCGGCAAGCGTCCACGCCTGGTCGGTCCCTCGCAGGGAATCAAAGCGCTGACGCACAGCGGCGGCGAGCTTGTCAATATACCGCTTTGTCGCAGCCTGATTTGTCCCCCACACCAATACATTGGTTAGGCGAACGTACGGGGGATAGAAGGCCTCTTGTCGCTGGGCGAGGTCATGCGTGGTGAAGATCGAGCGATCATGGGTGGCGACCGCGCGGATTACCGGGTCATGCGGCAAATACGTTTGGATAACCACCTCGCCCGAAGACTCTCCCCTGCCGGCGCGTCCCGCAACCTGCTCGAGCAGGTCGTAGGCACGCTCCTGGGCGCGGAAGTCCGGCATCTTGAGGGCATAGTCCGCATTGATAACGCCAACAAGCGTGACCTCGGGAAAGTCCAGGCCCTTTGCGATCATCTGGGTACCTACCAACACGGAGCACTCCGATGCGTCGAACGCCTCGAGCAGCTCTTTGTGCGCATCCTTGCCCTTGGTGGAGTCCGCGTCCATGCGGATGATGTCCACATGCGCGGGCATGATCTGTCGAAGGGCGTCTTCAATCTGCTGCGTACCCAGCCCCATCTTCGCGAGATATCTACTGCCGCATTGGGGGCAGGCCGAGCCGGGCGCGGGGTACGGGTTGATGTGGTAGACGGCGCCACACGTATGGCACTCAAGCGTGTGAGTGCGCTCATGATAGGTTAGAGACGTGGAACAGTGCTTGCAGGTGGGCACGCATCCGCACTCGCGGCACAGCAAAAACGGGGCGAACCCTCGCCTATTATGAAGCAGCACCGCTTTCTCGCGGCGCTCGGCGATCCTCATAAGGCCATCGTAGAGCGGTTTGGAGAAAATGGAGCGGCTGCCCGCGGCGAATTCGCGGCGCAGGTCTGAAATAGTCACCCTTGGCAGTGCGGATGAGCCGGGACGCTCCGGCATCTCGACGCGGGTCCACCTCTGCCCCAGATGCTCCCCTGCCGCAACGCGGGCAAGCGCCTCTGCAGATGGAGTCGCCGAGCCGAGTACCAGCGGAAAGCCTCCGAGCTTAGCCATGAACGCGGCGACGTCCCTGGCGTGATAGCGAGGGGACGAGCCCTGCTTGTATGATTGTTCGTGTTCCTCGTCGATAACGATGAGGCCCAAATCCCTTAGGGGGCAAAACAGGGCGGAACGAGCCCCGACGACAACGCGAGCGGCACCGCTTTTCACCATATCCCATTGGTCCAGGCGCTCGCCGGCGGATAGACGCGAGTGGAACACCGCGACCTTGCCGCCAAAGCGAGAACGAAACCTACCGACGGTCTGCGCGGTAAGGGAGATCTCCGGAACAAGGACGCACGCCGTCTTCCCCTGCTTGAGGACGCGCTCGATGGCCGAAAGATAGACCTCCGTCTTTCCTGATCCGGTGACGCCGTCGATCAAGATAACGTCACCGCGCCCCGCTTGCAGACAAGAATCGATTTCCTGAAGCGCGCGTTGCTGCCCGTCGGTAAGCGTTTTTGGAGCAGTAGCGCGGGCGGAGGACAGCGTGGTCTCATCGCACGGCCCACGCCATGCGCGGCGCTCGTCCACCCTTACCACGCCTTTTTTTGAGAGGGTGCGAATTGTAGAAGACATATCCGTATACAGGAGATTGAGCTCCCTTGTGCTGACGGGGCCGCAGGAGAGTGCCTCAATTAGTTGGCGCTGGCGGTGCGCGTTCGCGAGCGGGGCATAATCCGCGCCCTCCGGCGTGATGGACACCACGCGCTCGCTGACGGCGTGCACGGCGGGCTCTTTGAGGCGATAGACCCCATCGTCCCCCTTGACAAGGCGCGGCGTGCCGCCTGGAGGAAGAAAGAGCCGTAGGCACTCGGAGAGCGCGGCGACGTACTCGCGGCTCATCCAAAAAGAAACGGGAGCAAACAGCTCGCTGCATGAGGATGAGGCGAGAAGGTCGCGAATAGGTTTTACCTTGGATGGGTCAAGATCGGCGGCACCGGGAAGCTCGGTGAGGACGGGCGACAACGCGACGACGTAGCCCATAACCATGCGACGCCCAAAGGAGACGAGGACAACAGACCCCTCATCGATATCGTCCGCATAGGCCGCTTCGACACCGTAGGCAAATGGGTCGGAAAGCGCCCTGGAAGGAATGTCGATGACCACGGAGGCGTAGAGCGGATACGAAGTACCGGCGGGGGCCGTGGGCGCCGAGCCTTCTGTAAGAGGGGCTTTGCCCGCAGATGAGGAAACGCCCGCGGTGGCGGGCGCTCCAAACAAACTCAACTGTTCTACATCACGGTGCACCATATGGCTATTCTACATGTCGCAGGCTGCGCGAAGCTGGTCAACGCGGTCGGTGCGCTCCCACGTGAAGTCGGCGTCCTCGCGACCAAAGTGACCGTAGGCTGCCGTCTTCTCAAAAATGGGGCGTCGCAGGTCGAGATCGCGAATGATAGCGCCAGGGCGCAGGTCGAAAACGGAAGTTACGGCACGTTCGATAGCGGACTCGTCCACATGGGCGGTGCCAAAGGTATCGACCATGATCGAGAGCGGGTGGGCGACGCCGATCGCATATGCCAGCTCGACCTCGCAGCGGTCGGCAAGACCGGCGGCGACCACGTTTTTGGCAACCCAGCGCGCCGAATAGGCGGCGGAACGGTCGACCTTGGTGCAGTCCTTGCCGCTAAAGGCGCCGCCGCCGTGACGGCCGTAGCCGCCATAGGTGTCGACGATGATCTTGCGGCCGGTCAGGCCCGTGTCGCCCATGGGGCCGCCTACGACAAAGCGACCGGTGGGGTTCACATAGATGTCCGCGTTGTCCCACGGCATGTTCTCGGCAGCCATGACCGGGGTGATGACGTGCTCGATGAGGTCGGCCTTGATCTTGCCCATGTCCTCGATCTCGGCTGCGTGCTGCGTGGAGATGACGATGGTCGTGACCTCGACGGGCTTGCCGTCCTCGTAGCGCACCGTGACCTGGGTCTTGCCGTCGGGGCGTAGGTAGGGCAGGGTGCCGTCGTGGCGCACGGTGGCAAGGCGCTCGGCCAGGCGGCTCGCCAGGTAGTGCGGCATGGGCATGAGGGTCTTGGTCTCGTTGGAGGCATAGCCAAACATCATGCCCTGGTCGCCGGCGCCGATCAGGTCGATCGGGTCGGTGGTGGCACCGGTCTGGGTCTCGAAGGACTCATCGACGCCCTGGGCGATATCGGGCGACTGCTCGTGGATGAGGCTCATAACGCCGCAGGTATCGCAGTCAAAACCGAACTTTGCGCGGTTGTAGCCAATGCGGCGGATAACGCCACGGGCTATCTCCTGCACGTCGACGTAGGCCTGGGTGCGGATCTCGCCGGCAACGATGACCGTCCCGGTGGTCACGAGGGTCTCGCAGGCGCAGCGGACGTTCTCAACGTTGGCGGGCACGCCGTTGGGCGCAATGTAGCCCTGCTCCTGCAGCTCTATTTCTTTAGCGAGGATTGCGTCGAGGACGGCGTCGCTGATCTGATCGGCGATCTTATCGGGATGGCCTTCGGTCACCGACTCCGACGTAAATACAAAGGACCCGTGTTGGGGTGGGATGGAACGAAGTTCTTCTGACATGATTGTCCTTTCAAAAACGTGTCCCGGCGACCGTTACCATTCCGCCGAGCTCTATATACAAGCGCTCATCATATCGCGTTAATCGAATATTCACACCCTTTCCGCACCTACTCATTGGGGACAGACTTAAATGACCAGCCTTGCCTAAGTGCCGACAGGTTGCCCAAAGACTGGTCATTTAAGTCTGTCCCCAATGAGTGGGTCGGTGCCCTTTGTGCGGAGGTGGGCATTGTTGCTTTATACTGATGCGGTTAGACATCCATCCTGCAATCGAGGAGATTTCCATGGCATCAGACGTTCGCGTCCGCTTTGCACCCTCACCGACGGGCAAGCTGCACATCGGCGGCGCCCGCACCGCTATCTATAACTGGGCTTTCGCCCGTGCAAACGGCGGCACGTTCATCCTGCGCATCGACGACACCGATCCCACCCGCTCTACCGACGAGAACACGCAGATTATCCTGCGCGCCATGCGTTGGCTGGGCCTGGACTGGGACGAGGGTCCCGAGGTTGGCGGCGACTTTGGCCCCTACGCCCAGACCGAGCGCCTGGACCTGTACAAGCAGGCCGCCCAGAAGCTCTGGGACGAGGGCAAGGCCTATCCCTGCTTCTGCACCAAGGAGCAGCTCGACGCCGACCGTAAGGCCGCGCAGGAGCGCAAGGACCCCTTCCAGGGCTATCAGCGCCGTTGCCGCGATCTTGATCCTGAGGAGGCCCGCCGCCGCATCGAGGCCGGCGAGTCTTACGTCCTCCGCATCAAGGTGCCCGAGGACCGCGGCGACGTCGTTATCCACGACGCCGTCCACGGCGAGGTGACCTTCGACGCCAAGGAGCTCGACGACTTCGTCATCTTCCGCTCCGACGGCACGCCCACGTATAACTTCGCGACCGTCGTCGACGACGCCATGATGAAGATCACCCACGTCATCCGCGGCGACGACCATCTGTCCAACACCCCGCGCCAGGTCATGGTCTACGAGGCCCTCGGTGCGCCCGTGCCCACGTTCGCCCACATCTCCATGATCCTGGGCGCCGACGGCAAGAAGCTCTCCAAGCGCCACGGCGCCACCTCGGTGGAGGAGTACCGCGACGCCGGCTACCTGTCCGACGCCTTCGTCAACTACTTGGCGCTGCTCGGCTGGTCGCTCGACGGCGAGACCACGATCATCCCGCGCGATGTCCTGGCCAGTAAGTTCTCGCTCGACCGCATCTCCAAGAATCCGGCGACCTTCGACCCCAAGAAGCTTGATTGGGTTAATGCCGAGTACATCAACGGCATGTCCGATGCTCAGTTTGCCGATGAGATCATGGTCCCCGAGCTGCACGAGGCGGGTCTCATCGAGGGTAATGTCGAGTACGGCGAGGATTGGATCGATGCGCTTGCTGCCATCGTTAAGCCGCGCACCAAGATGCCTGCCGACGCCGTGACCGTCGCTGCTCCCATCTTTGCTACGGCCGAGACGCTCGAGTATGACGAGAAATCCGTCAACAAAGGCCTGGCCAAGGAGGGCATGGGTGCCATTCTGGACGCCGCCAAGGCTGCTCTCGAGGGTGTGGACGAGTGGACGGCTGACAACATCGACGCCGCGCTTGAGCCGCTGCCCGAGCAGATGGACCTTAAGAAGCGCGTGGTGTTCCAGGCCGTGCGCGTCGCCGTCTGCGGCAATATGGTGAGCCCTCCGTTGGGTGAGACCATGGCGCTCGTCGGCCGCGACGACTGCTTGGCGCGCATCGACCGCGCCCGCACGATGGCGCTGTAGCAGCTGCGCAAACGTATGTATCCGAGCCCCGTTCACCCGAGCGGGGCTCTTGTTTCTGTACCGATGAGTGGGTTGCTGGGACAAAATAATCAGTAGTGTTTGTCCCATGTTCGAGTGACGCAACGAGCTCGACACTCGTATCGGCCATGGGACAAACTCTACTGATTATTTTGTCCCACCCCTTTCAGGTCCGTTCATTAGAGGTGGTGTATGGCTCAACAACTGTCGCTGTTTGGTTCGCCGGAACCGGAGGAGGTTCCAGCGGCGCCCGTGCCCGCCGCTGCACCGGCCAAGCCCGAGCATACACTTGACCCCATCGCCGCCTACGCGAGCGTGGTCCTCGACATTCCCACCCGCGCGCTTTCCGAGCCATTTGCCTACGGCATCCCGCAGTCCCTCGCCAACGATGCCCAGATCGGCTCCACCGTCCTAGTTCATTTTGGCAACCGTGCGGCCGCGGGCTACATCGTCGACATTGCGCCCGAGCTGGGCGACCTGCAGGGCAACAACGCCTTCGACCCCGCGCGCATTAAAGCCATCGAGGCTATCCTCAGCAAACCGCTCTTTACCGCCGAGGCTGCCCGTATCGCGCGCTGGATGAGCCGCGAGTATGTTGCGACGCTTTCCGAGTGCCTGCGCCTGTTTTTGCCCCCGGGTGGAAGCCCGCGCGTGGTCAAGGGCGACCACGGCGTGTGGTCGGTTGAGCGTCCTGCTGTCAAGCCCATCCAAAACCGTTGGGTCATGCTTACGCCCGAGGGCTTTGACTACACGCCGCCCAAGACCGCGGTCCGCCAGCGCCAGCTCATCGAGGCGCTCCAGTGCGGACCGGTCACGACGCGTGACCTCAACCTGCTCTATAACAGCATGTCGGCGACCATCAAGGCGCTCGAAAAGCGCGGCGTCGTGGTGGTAGAGGAGCGCCGCGCGTGGCGTGGCTGCAGTGAGCAGACCACGCTGTCCTCGGCAAGCGGCAAGGCGCCGATCGCACTTACCAACGGCCAGCAGCAGACGCTCGCGCAGATTGAGCGCGCCCGTCTGGACGCTCATGGCGACGTGGTGTTGGTTGACGGCGTCACCGGCTCCGGCAAAACCGAGGTTTACCTCTCCGCTATCGAGCGCGTGCTCTCAGCTGGCCGTTCGGCCTGCGTGCTGGTGCCCGAGATCTCGCTGACGGCCCAGACCGTCGGCCGCTTCCGCTCGCGTTTTGGCGAGACGGTCGCCGTGTTCCACTCACGCCTTTCGGCCGGTGAGCGCTTGGACCAGTGGGATATGGTCGCCAGCGGTGCCGCTCGCGTGGTCGTCGGTGCACGCTCGGCGCTCTTTTGCCCGCTTAACGACCTGGGCCTCATTATCATTGATGAGGAGCACGAGACCAGTTACAAGCAAGGCTCCAGCCCGCGTTACCACGCGCGCGAGGTGGCGGCCGAGATGGCTCGCCGCTATCGCTGCCCGCTCGTGCTGGGTTCGGCCACGCCTTCTGCCGAGGCCCTCGACCGCTGCCGCCGCGGCACGTATAACGGTGCCACCTGGACGCGCGTCGAGATGCCCGAGCGCCCGGGACACGCCGTGCTACCTACGGTCCGTATTGCCGATCTGCGCCGCGAGTTTTCACACGGCAGCCGCTCCATGTTCTCAAAGTCACTGATGGAGGGCTTGGAGCGTGTGGTCGAGCGTCGCGAAAAGGCCGTGTTGCTGCATAACCGCCGCGGTTTTGCGCCGTTTTTGATGTGCCGCGAATGCGGCTGCGTGCCCACCTGCAACCACTGCTCCACCGCGCTCACGTATCACGAGCGCACCCACACGCTGCAGTGTCACACATGCGGTTCGTCTTGGCACGTGCAGCCGTATCCCGCGTCCACGAGCCGTTGCCCCAAATGTGGCAGTCGCTACCTGGCAAAAATGGGCCTGGGCACGCAGCAGATCGAGGACGCACTGCATCAGATGTTGCCCGAGGACGTCGCCATTATTCGCATGGATGCCGATTCCACGCGCGGGAAGGATGCGCACAAAAAGCTGCTCGAGCAGTTCGATGCCGCCGATTGTGCGGTGCTGCTGGGCACCCAAATGATCGCAAAGGGTCTCGACTTTCCCGAGGTCACGCTCGTGGGTGTGGTCAATGCTGACTTCGCCCTCAAGCTGCCGGACTTCCGCGCAGGGGAGCGCGCCTACGATTTGCTGGAGCAGGTCGCCGGCCGTGCCGGTCGCGGTGATCGTCCCGGCGAGGTGATTATCCAGACCTACCTGCCCGAGGATCCGGTCATTCGCGCCGTCGCCGAGCACGATCGCTCTATCTTTACCGACCACGACCTGGACCAGCGCCGCGACGCGCTGTACCCGCCGTTTGTTCGCCTGGTCAACATCTTGGTGTGGTCGGCAAGCCGCGACGATGCGCAGGATTATATCGGGCGCATCGCGAAGTTCCTCAAGCGCCGCTGGCATGCCGCCGCGCCCGACTTTTTGCGGGCGGGGAGCGCCGTGCCGCAGGTGCTGGGCCCGGCTTCGTGTGTAATCGAGAGAGCCAAGGACCGTTATCGCTTCCACCTGCTTGTGAAGTCTCCCGTGGGGTACCATATCTCTGATGATATCGACGCCTGCCTCAAAGAGGTGGGCTCTATGCGCGGCGTGAGCGTGAGCGTTGACGTCGATGCCTATGATTTGATGTAACAACCCGAAAGGATGGCCATGGAAGCCAACGGAATCGTACTGTCGCCCGACCCTCGTCTGCGCCAGGAGTGCGCCGCCATCGAGGAGATCACCCCGGCGATCGAGGCGCTTGCCGAGAAGATGAAGAAGATGATGTTCGAGAACGGCGGCTGCGGCCTTGCTGCCCCGCAGATCGGTGAACTCATTCAGCTCGTCACCATCGACTGCGACTACACCGACAAGAATGACTACGACCCATACGTGCTCATCAACCCCGTCATTGTTGAGCAGAGCGACCATCTGGTGCCGTATAGCGAGGGTTGCCTGTCCATCCCCGGCATTAGCTGCGAGATTGAGCGTCCCGACCATGTCGTCGTCGAGGCGTATGACCTGGATGCCAACCTGATTCGCTATGAGGCAACGGGCGACCTGTTCTGCGTGTGTCTGCAGCACGAGATCGATCACCTGCATGGCAACACCATGTTCGAGCGACTGAAGCCCATGCAGAGGCTCAAGGCCGTCAAGGAGTACCAGGACGCCCTGGCCCGCGGCGCTCGACCGGGCGAGACGGAGTAGGTCCCACCGTCCCCGGGGCGCCCGCCTATATCATCCCGTGCTCAAACATTCTCGCTGCGCTGCGAAACTGCGCGCGGGACGATATAGGCGTGCGCCCCGGGGACTACGTTGACGCTGCTTGTCTCGCCCAGGTGCCGTCGGGCCAGGGATGGGCGTCTTCGCTGATAGGTGCTTTCTTGGGAGGGCTGCTTTCATGCGGCTCTTTCTTTGTTTTTGGGTATATTTGTTCTTGTTAAATTGTTCTTGCGGCTGGGCGCGCATGCGGCCTGGAACGCTTCTTTTGTAGCCGTCTCGGCTCGTTATTGAGAGGAGACAAACTTATATGCGTATTGTGTTTATGGGTACGCCTGATTTTGCTGTGCCTTCTTTGACTTCGCTTGTTGAGGCTGGGAATGATATTGCGCTCGTAATTACTCGTCCTGATGCTGTTCGCGGACGTGGTAAGAAGCTGGAGCCGTCTCCTGTTAAGGCTAAGTCGCTTGAGCTGGGGTTGCCGGTTATTGAAGCTAATCGTATGACGCCGGAGGTTATTGAGGCGCTCCGGGCTGCCCAGGCCGATATTTTCTGTGTGGCTGCTTATGGCTGTATTTTGCCTGATGAGGTGCTGCATATGGCGCCGCTTGGTATTGTGAATGTTCATGCGTCCTTGCTGCCTCGTTGGCGTGGGGCTGCTCCTATTCAGCGTGCCATTCTTGCTGGTGATGAGATTGCTGGCGTTTCTATTATGCGCATTGGGCATGGCGTGGATACCGGCGCCTATTGTGCGCAGGCCTCGACCTCGGTTGCCGGTAAGCATGCTGAGGCGCTGACCATGGAGCTCGCTGAGCTCGGCGGCAAACTGCTTACCGATACGCTTCCCTCTCTTGCCGATGGCACTGCCGTGTGGACTGAACAGGATGAGGCGCTCGTTACCCATGCTGCCAAGATTTCTAAGCAGGAGATGCGCTTGGATCCGCAAATGGCGGCGCTCGATTGCGTGCGTCATGTGCTCGCTTCGTCCGATACCGCGCCTGCTCGTTGCGTGATTGCCGGCAAGACCGTGCGTGTGCTCGATGCTGCGGCGGCTGATGTGTCGCTCGGCGAGGGTCAGGTTCTCGTTAAGGCCAAGCGTGTTTACCTGGGCCTTTCTGATGGCTCGGTTGAACTGCTCGAGGTTAAGCCCGATGGCAAGCGTGCTATGACTGCTTCTGCTTGGTCTGCTGGCCTGCAGGGTGCCGATCTTATCTGGGGTGTTTTGTCATGAGCAGGCTGTCTCCCGCGCGCAAGCTTGCGCTCGATGTGCTGATGGAGGCCGATCGCCGCGGCATGTATGCACGCGACGTGCTGTCCTCTCGCGCATCGGCCAAGGCTATTGACCAGCGCGATTCCGCTTTTGCCGCCCGCTTGGCGCTGGGTGTTGCCGCCACGCAGGGTATTTTGGACGAGCTGCTCGATCAGTTTCTCGATAAGCCCAAAAAGGTTGCGCCGCGCGTTCGCATGGCGCTTCGTATTTCTGCCTTCGAGATGCTCTACCTGCATACGCCTGGCCGCGTTGCCGTAAGTCAGGGAGTTGAGCTGGTTCGCTGCGGTGCTAAGTCCGCCGCCGGTCTGGCGAACGCCGTTCTGCATAAGGTTGCGGACAACGTCGATGATTTTGCCGCCGCGGTGGATGCCGATGAGTCTGAGCGACGCTTGGTTCGCCTGTCTCGCCTGATGGGCTTGCCGCGATGGCTGTGCGCTCGCATTATGGCATCGTTTGACACGCCAGAGGGTGCGCTTAACTTTGCCGGCAATCTGGCCCCCGCGCCGCTGGCCCTGCATGAGAACGCTTTTGCTTCCAAGCCCGATCCGTATATCTCGCAGCTCGTCGCGCCTGTCTTCCCGGGCTGCCATGCCCCGGTTGATGCCCAGGTTACCGTTGCTTCGGGTGTGTTTGAGCGTGCTGCCGCGGTGGCCTCTGATCTCAACGCGCAACTTATCGCCACAGCTGCCACGCGCCCTGGTTGCTGCCTTGAGATTGGTGCCGGCCGTGGCACCAAGACCTATGTGATGATGTGCCAGGCCAAGCGTGCGGGCTATGAGCGTCAGCATACGGCGCTCGATTTGCATGATCGCAAGTGCGACCAGAATCTCGCTCGCCTGCATAAGGCAGGTATTCAGGGCGTTCGTACGGTTTCGGGTGATGCTTGCGAGCTTGATGAAGTACTGACGTCGTTTGATGCCATGCTTGGCGAGCCGGTTAAGTTCGATACGGTCTTTATCGATGCGCCGTGCTCTGGCACCGGAACCATGCGTCGTCATCCCGAGATCCCGTGGCGCCTGACCGAAAAGGATGTGACGGTTGAGCTGCCCAAGCTGCAGCTGACGATGCTCAAAGAGGCTGCTGTCCGCGTGGCTGCCGGCGGCGAGCTCATCTATGCGACGTGCTCGGTCTTCGACGAGGAGAACATGCAGGTGGTGGACGCTTTCCTGAACTCTCCCGAGGGCACCGGTTTTAGCCTGGAGCCGCTCTCCGAGGCGCAGATTCTGCAACTCCCCGAGTTCGATCAGGCCAAGAAGCTCGTATCCGTACGCCAGAATGATCGAGGCCTCTTCCAAAGCGTGCCGGTAAATGCCGACTCCTACGACGGCCACTTCTGCGCCCGCCTGGTCCACAAGTAACGACTAAGTTGCGGTGAAATAGGGATTGAATAGCGGCTTCTGCCCGCCAAACAGTCCTTATTTCACCGCAACTCATAAGGAAGCCTGGGCAGCTAAAGAAACAGCCCCGCGATTGGTGTCGGTCGCGGGGCTGATTGGTTTCTAGTGGTTATGCGGGCAGTTGGCGCAGCAGCCGCTGGTGGCGCTGGTGCTTGAGCCACCGCTGCGCTGGTCGGTGTTGTAGAAGCCGCTGCCCTCAAACTTGATGCCGCTGGCCGAGAACGTCTTGGCGGCCGGAGCGCCGCAGTTGGGGCACACGACCTCGGGGGTCTCGGACATGGGATGCTCAACCTCAAACACGTTGCCGCAGCTCGAGCACTTGTAATCGTAGCGCGCCATAATACTTCCTTTTCAGCACAAAGCGGGCAGATTACTCTGCCCGCAAAAATTCAAACGTCTGTAACTGTACCCTATATCGGGCGTTTTATCACGCTTCGCCCCAGAATCTATGCGTGTTGCGCAGGAGCTGTGCGGTTTTGCCCTCAGCGGCCGCAACGTCGGCCTCGTCAGCCTGCCAGGTCCAGTTGCCCGTGGCCACGCCCGGTACGTTCATTCGCGTGTCGTCGCCAAGCCCCAGCACGTCCTGCAGCGGCATCATCACCAGGGGAGCGTCGCTTGTCAGCGCGTCGCTCATCAGCTTGGCTGCCACCTCAACACCGCTCGGCTCGTCGCCGCCCGCAAAGGAGCGCGTGCACCAACCCGCGAGCGTCGACGTGTCGTGAGTCGATGTGTACAGGATCTTGCCGGGCGTAGGGTGCACGCCGCAACGAACGTCGTAATCGCTAAACTCCAGTACGTCCATACCGGGGAAGCCGCAAGTCGAAGCCATGGCGCGAACACCGGGCGTCAGAAAGCCCAAGTCCTCGGCGATAAAGTTGAGCGGACCCAGCTCGTCATAGGCGGTCTGGAACAGGTCTTTGCCCGGGCCCGCAAGCCAGCGGCCATCGACACAGGCCTTGCCGGCGGGGATGCTAAAGTAGCTGTGGAAGCCCAGGAAGTGGTCCAGACGCACGCGGTCGTAGAGCGAGAACGCGCGACGCAGACGGTCCATCCACCAGCTATAGCCGTTCTGCTTCATGTGATCCCAACGGAAGGTGGGGTTGCCCCACACCTGGCCCTCGGGCGCAAAGTTGTCGGGCGGCGCACCGGAAATCTCAATCGCTTTGCCGGTATCGGACAACCAGAAGTTCTCGGGCTCGCTCCATGCATCGGCCGAATCGTCCGAGACATACATCGGGATATCGCCGATGACCTCGATGCCCTTCTTGTGCGCGTAGTTCATGAGCTCGCACCAGGCTAGGTCAAAGCGGTACTGCATGTACGCCTGCAGCTCTGCCTCGTCGTGGAAACGCTTGTCGTCAATCAGGTGCTCGTTGTAGCGCGCGACATCCGTCGGCCAATCGTGGCGCGACTCGCCCTCAAAGTACTTCTTAACGGCCATGTAGACGCAGTATTTCTCGAGCCAATCGGCGTTGCGATGTTTAAACGCGGTGTAGAGCGGATCGGCATCTTCGCCGCCACGGGCCTTCCAAGTCTCAAAGTCGGCCGCCAGCTCCTCTTGGCTCTCGGGCAGCAGGTCAATATTGCCCGCAAAGGCCGAAGGCCCGGCGTAAGGGGAGCGGAAGAAGTCCGTTGGGTTGACAGGCAGGACCTGCCAGTAGCGCATGCCCATAGCGGACAGATGGTCGATAAAGCGACGCGTGGGTGCGCCGATCGTGCCGGGCTTGCCGTCATCGGTCGGTACCGAGGTGATATGGCACACAACGCCCGCGCCGTGATCGAGCGGCTCCTGCAGGCGATGCTCGGCATGATGATAGATGATCGACGAGCCCAGCGGATACAAATCGAGCGTGACCGTGCCGTTGTGGATCTCGCACTCGTGACCGCTGATCACGTCACTCGCGCATTCATCGAGCGCCGGAATCGTCACGCGGTGCGAATTGCGCAGACTACGGTTGATGATAACCGTCGCGGACTCGCCATCCTTGCCCGTGCGGTTGTATGCCAGCACCTCTTCGTTGAGCGCGAAGGCCTTGATCTCGCCGTCGATCATAAACGGCAGTGCGCGGCGTACGGCGGAGGCGTTTTTGACAATAGCCAGCGTGTCGAAGTCGTGCAGTTGGTCCTTGGTCGGCAGGGTGCGGCGGTTGCCCGGATCGGTTAGACCCTCCAGGCCGTATTCGTCGCCGTAGTAGATCGAAGGCACGCCGGGGAAGGTCATCTGCATGAGCGTGGCGAGCCAAAAACGGCTCTTGGCCAGGCCCATCGAGTTCTCGTCCAGGCGCCATTTGCTGCGCTCGCACTCGGGCAGCTGCGACTCGTCGGGGCCGCCGCCGAGCACCGAGATGATACGCGGACGGTCGTGGCTCGACAGCAGGTTGAGCGCGCAGGACAGGGCTTCGCGCGGATAATTCTCGCGCAGGGTTTCGATATCCTCGGCTGCCTGGTAGGCGTTCTTGTAGCCCATCAAAAAGCCGATGACCATGTCGCGGAAGGGGTAATCCATAGCCGAGTCAAGCTCGGATCCTTGCAGGTAACGACGCAAATGGCCATAGCTTATCTTGTTAGAGGCGTCTTCCCAGACCTCGCCGAGTAGCAGTGCGTCGGGCTTCTCGGCGATCACGGCCTTCTTGATCTCGGCCAGGAAGTCGTCGGAAAGCTCGTCAGCGACGTCCAGGCGCCAGCCATGAGCGCCGGCACGTAGCCATTTACGGATCACGCCGTCCTTGCCCAGAAGCCGCTCGCGTACCAGCTCGGAGCTCTCATTGATGGCGGGCATGTTGCCCACGCCCCACCAGCAGTCGTACGAGCCGTCCTCGTGGAAATAAAACGCATCGCGCCACGGCGAGTCCTCGCTCTGCCACGCGCCCACGCCGGGGTAGTTGCCGTAGCGGTTGAAATAGATGGAGTCGTCACCCGTGTGGTTGAAGACGCCATCCAGAATGATGGAGATGCCCAGCTTCTCGGCCGCCTGGCACAGCTCGGTAAAGTCCTGCTCGGTGCCCAGGATCGGGTCGATCTTGGTGTAGTCGGCCGTGTCGTAGCGGTGGTTGCTCGCGGCTTCAAAAATGGGGTTGAGGTAGATGGCTGTAAAGCCCAGCTCGGCGATGCGAGGCAGGTTTTCCTGGATGCCCTTGAGCGACCCGCCGTAGAAGTCCCAGGTCTTGATGGAGCCGTCATCGGCGCGCTCGTATACGGGCGGCTCGTTCCAGTCCTCGACCATGCGGCGCTGGATTCCGTTGCGCGGTTTTTCGACTTCGGCCAGCGTGCGCTCGCGCCAGTTTTCGTCGCGGGCATAGCGGTCGGGGAAGATCTGGTAAACCATGCCACGCTCGTACCACTCGGGACGAACTTCGCGGTGCTTGTAGACGGTGACCTGGAACGACGGAACCTCGGCGTAGTCGTAGGTTACGCCCTCGCCGCCGGTGCGGCCCTGCGGTGCGCCCAGACGAACCTCGGGATGGCCCTCGATATTGCAGATAAAGCTGTACCAGATAAGACAGGGCTCGGTGCACTCCAGCTCGGCGGTAAAGATGCCGTCGCCCTCGTGCGTCATGGGATACAGAGTTTCCCCGATCTCATCGACCCAGGTTCGCAGCGTAAGCGTTGCCTGGTTGGGGTCGGCATCCTCCAAAATTACCGACAGCGAAACGGAAGTTCCTATGGTCACAGCGCCAAACGGAGTGCGAAACTGCGGCAGACGGCTGTTGTGTATCAATCTCATAATACGATCCAGTTCAATAGAATCACGGCCTGCGGGCCATGGCTTTACGCACAGGATGTAAGTATATCTGTTGTACATAGGCTGTATAAACAACATCCGTTTACCATCGGCGAACGGTTGTCCTAGAAAATCGTTTTACCAACTATTAACAGAGAAGGGGCGCCCGGTTGGAGCGCCCCTTGCTTAGGGTTTGATGAGGTTTTGGATCGTCTGGATTAGCGGCGCTTGCGGGTGGCCGTTGCCTTGCGGACGGAAGTCTTCTTGGTCGGAGCCTTTTTCTCGGTCGGAGCGGCAGGGGAGACCGGGGTCTCCTTGGCAGGCTCGGGCTTAGCCTCCGCCTTCGGGGCAGCCTTGGTCTTAGCCTTGACCTCGGCGGCCTTCGGTGCCGGCTCGGGCTTGGTCTCCTCTTTGACGGCGGCGGGCATAGCCTCTGCCTTAGGAGCGGCAGCCTTTGCCGTGGTCTTCTTGGCCGTCGTCGTGCGCTTGCGCGTGGTGGTCTTGGCGGTCGGCTTGGCCTCGACGGCTGCTTCGGCCTTGGGCTCGGCAGGCGTCTCCTCGACCTTGACGGCGGGCTTTGCGGCAGCCTTCGGAGCGACCTTGGTCGCAGTAGCCTTGGCGGCCGTCGACTTCGTTGCCGTGGTCTTCTTGGCAGCTGTTGCCTTCTTGGCGGTCGTGGTCGTCTTCTTGGCAGCGGTCTTTGCCGGAGCCTTGGCGGCCGGCTTGGCCTCTGCGACCTCGGCCTTTACCTCGGGAGCAGCCTCGGCCTCGGCGGCTTTCTTGGCAGCGGCGGTGGTGCGCTTGCGCGCGGTCGTTGTCTTGGCAGCGGTGGTCTTGCTCGCAGCGGCTTTCGTGGTCGTGGCCTTCTTCGCCGTCGTCTTACGAGTCGCGGTCTTCTTAGCTGCGGGCTTTACAGCAGGCTTGACCTCGACCTCTGCCTTGGGAGCAACCTCAGCCTTCACCTCAGGCTCGGCCTTTGCGGGCTCAGCCTCAACAGACTTCTCCTCGGCCTTGGGCTCCTCGGCGGCCACCGGCTCAGCAACAGCCTCAGGCTCGTCGACAACAGCCGCTGGCCTCTCAATCTCCGGATGCATAAAGAAGTACAGGTCCAGATACTTGTCGGCCGAGCGCGTCCAGCTAAAGTCCTGGCTCATGGCCTGCGTGACCAGCTGGTTCCAGGCATCGCGGTTGTCCCAGAACAGGCGTGCCGCACGGAACACGGCGTCGCCCATCTCGTCGCCGTTAAAGTTACTAAACGAGAAGCCTGTGCCCTCGCCGGTAAACTCGTTATACGGGATCACGGTGTCCTTCAGACCACCGGTCTCGCGCACGATGGGCAGGGTGCCGTAGCGCATGGCGATGATCTGCGACAGGCCGCAGGGCTCAAACTTCGAAGGCATCAGGAACATGTCGGCGGCAGCATACATGCGCTGTGACAGCGCCGGATCGAACTCAATGCGTGCGGCCATGGTGCCGGGGTACTTGCCCTGGAAGTAGCGTAGACCGTCCTCGTAGTCGCGGTCGCCGGTGCCCAGCACCGCCACCTGCACGCCGCCGGCCAAAATGCGGTCGAGCGCGTACATGACCAGGTCCATGCCCTTCTGGCGCGTCAGGCGCGTGACCATCACCATGAGCGGACGATCGTCGCGAACCTCGAGCCCCAGCTCTTCCTGCAGCTTGGCCTTGCACACGGCCTTACCAGAACGGTCCTCCACGGTGTAGTTGGCGGCAATGCGCTTGTCGGTCGCCGGGTCAAAGCCCGCCACGTCGATGCCATTCAAAATGCCCTGCAGCGCATACGAGCGCTCGCGCAGCACGCCGTCCAGGCCCTCGCCAAACTCGGGCGTCTGGATCTCGCTGGCATAGGTGGGGCTCACCGTGGTGATGGCATCGGCATAGCGCAGCGCGCCCAGCATGTAGTTGATGCTGCAGGCGTCGCAACGCAGCTGCGAGGCGGCCGCCGGAATGTGCGCCACGCCCAGGATGTCCTCCATCACGGTGTCGCTAAACTGGCCTTGGAACGCCACGTTGTGGATCGAGAATACGGTCTTGACGCGGTCGTACAGCGGCAGGCCCTGGTAGAACTCGCGCAAGAACACGGGCGCAAGTGCCGTCTGCCAGTCATTGCAGTGCAGGATGTCGCACTCAAAGCCGGCCGGCAGGTGCTGCAGGCTCTCGGTGATGGCCTTGGAGAAGAACGCAAAGCGCTCGCCGTCGTCAAAGAAGCCGTACGGATAGTCGCGCGCAAAGTAGCGCTCGTTGTCGATGAACATATAGGTGACGCCGTCGTGCTCGAGCTTCTCGAGTCCGCAGTACTCGTTGCGCCAGCCCAGACTCACGTAAAAGTCGGAGAAGTGCTCCATCTGCGCCTTGTACTCGTCCTTGATGGTGGCGTACTTGGGCACCATCACGATAACTTCGGCGCCGGCGCGCACAAGCGCCGCAGGCAGCGAGCCTGCCACGTCGCCCAGGCCACCGGTCTTTACAAACGGTGCGCACTCGGCCGAGGCAAACACGATCTGCATCTTTTTGCTGGAATCTGCCATATTGTCTCCCATGTTGCAATTCGAGAATAGCCGCCTGGCGCTAACCGGGCGGCTATTCTACTTGTTACGAGCGATGTTGCGGTGCCAACGTTAACGTACGATGGTGGTGTCGGAAGTTAACGGAGCCTTGCCCAGCACCAGGATGTTCTCGGGCGTGCCGCGAAGCTCGGTGTTGGTGGGAACCACGTTGTTTTTGTCCAGAATGGCGTTCTCAACGCGGGCGCCGCTCTTGATGATGCAGCTCTGGTTGATGATCGAGTTGGTCACCGAAGCGCCTTCCTCGACCACGACGCCGCGCGACAGGATCGAGTTGCGCACGGTGCCCTTGATGATGCAGCCGGCCGAGATGATCGAGTTGCAGGCGTGGCTGCCGGTCGCATAGCGCGAAGGCGGCACGTCGTGAGCCTTGGTCAGGATCGGGCGCTCGGGGTCAAAGAGCTGGTCGGCCACGGTCTGGTCGAGCAGGTCCATGCTGCGGCGATACAGCGACTTCTCGCTAAACACGCCCACGACCTCGCCCTTGTACTCGTAGCTGCACACGTCGATGTTGCCAAAGTCGCCCTGGAGTGCCTCGAGCAGGTCCAGATAGTCGGCGGCCTGGTAGTGGTCGATGATCTCGAGCAGCGTCTCGCGGTTGACGATGCAGCAGTCCATGGAGGCGTTGTCGCCGTACACGACGCCGGCGCTCACGCCCGTCAGGCGGCCGTTCTCGTTAATCTCGAGCTTGGTCTCGTCATCGACGTTGCGCGTGGCCTTGCAGTACACCACGGTCATCTGGGCGCCAGAGTTCTCGTGCGCCTCGATGATGGTGTTGAGGTCCATGTTAAAGATGATGTTGGTGCCCATCATCACAACATAGGGCATGTCCGAGCGCTGGAACAGCGTCTTGTTGGAGATGATGTCGCGCAGCAGGAAGCGCATGCCGCCCTTGGTGGTGCCATACGCGTTGCCGGGCACCATGAACAGGCCGCCCTTCTTGCGGTCCAGGCCCCAGTCCTTGCCAGAGCCCACGTGGTCGATCAGCGAGCGGTAGTTGCCCGGCATGACGACGCCGACGGTCTTAATGCCGGCATTCATCATGTTGGACAGCGGAAAGTCGATCAGGCGGTAGCGGCCCAAAAACGGAACGGACGCGATGGGGCGGTCCTTGAGCAGGACACTGCCGTAGGACGAAGAGTAGTTAGCGGTGATATAACCGATGGCCTTGCGATTGATCATCGGATCATTCCCCCTTCCCGATAACGACGTCATTTCCAACGACGGCCGTATCCTTGGTGGTATCGACAGAGCCGAGCTTCACGCCCTCTTCGACCGTGGAGTTCTCGCCCAAAATAGCGCGGCAGATGTGCGCGCCGCTCTTAACGTGCGCACCCGGCAGCAGCACGGAGTCCTCGACCACGGCGCGCTCCTCGATGATGACATCGGTCGAAAGGATCGAGTGGCGAGCGGTGCCGTAGATCTTGCAGCCATTGGAGACCAGGCAGTCGTCTAGGCGGCCGTCCGGGCCAATGTAGTGCGGCGGACGCGTGGTGATGTTGGACATGATGGGGAAGTTCTTGTCGAACAAATCGAACTCGGGGTTGTTGCCCAGCAGGTCCATCGAGGTCTCATGGAAGCTGGCGATGGTGCCGACGTCCTTCCAGAAGCCGTGGAACTCATAGCTGTACAGGCGCTTGTTCTCACCGAGCAGCTTGGGGATGATGTCCTTGCCAAAGTCGTGGCTCGAGCGCTGGTCCAGAGCGTCCTCCTCGAGCGCCTCGATCAGCACGTCGGCCGAGAAGATGTAGATGCCCATGGACGCGAGGTTCGAATCGGGCTTCTCGGGCTTCTCGGTGAACTTGGTGATGCGGCCGTCTTCGGGGTCGGTGGTCAGGATGCCAAAGCGGCTGGCCTCCTCCCACGGCACGGGCATAACGCTCACCGTGAGGTCGGCGTTGTTCTCAATGTGCGTCTTGAGCATCTTGCGGTAGTCCATGCGATACAGGTGATCGCCCGAAAGAATCAGGACGTACTTGGGGTCGTTGGCCTTGATGTAGTCGAGGTTCTGCGTGATGGCGTCGGCCGTGCCCGCATACCAGGCGCCGCCGGTCTGCGTCTCGTACGGCGGCAGGATCGACACGCCGCCGTCGCGGCTGTCCAGATCCCACGCCTCGCCGGAGCCCACGTAGGCATGCAGCAGGTAGGGACGGTACTGCGTCAGAACGCCCACCGTGTCGATGCCCGAGTTGGAGCAGTTGGAGAGCGAAAAGTCGATAATGCGGAACTTGCCACCAAAGCTAACCGCCGGCTTAGCGATCTTTTGGGTGAGTGCCCCCAATCGGCTGCCCTGTCCTCCTGCGAGGAGCATCGCGATGCATTCTTTCTTACTCATCGATTTCTCCTTCTGTCATCGATGTTCCTAAACCCATTAGCGACGGGCGCGGCGCTCGGTCGCGCCCGTCGAATAATGCCGTGCGGCAAAGGGAGCTCGCGCGCCTTTACGCGTGCCAGATCTCGTCGCGGTATTCGCGAATGGTACGGTCGCTCGAGAACCAGCCCGAAGAGGCGGTGTTGAGCAGGGCCTTGCGGTTCCAGGTCTCCTGGTCGCCATAGCTGCCGGTGAGCTTTTCCCATGCATCCACATAGCTGCGGAAGTCGGCCATGACCAGGTCGGGGTCGTTGTTGTTCATGAGCTCGTTGTAGATGCTCTCAAAGTTGCCCGAAAGACCCGCAAAGGTGTTGTCCTTGAGCTCGTCCATCACGCGGCCCAGACGCTCGCGGTCGCCGTTGAGGGTGTCCCACGCAAAGTAGCTGTTGGATGCCCAGAGCTGCTCGACCTCGGGGGCGGTCAGGCCAAAGATGGCCTCGTTCTCGCGGCCGGCCAGGTCGGCGATCTCGATATTGGCGCCGTCGAGGGTGCCCAGCGTAATGGCGCCGTTCATCATGAGCTTCATGTTGGACGTGCCCGAGGCCTCCTTGCCGGCCGTGGAGATCTGCTCCGAGATCTCGGCGGCGGGGTAGATGAGCTGGGCGTTGCTCACGCGGAAGTTGGGGATAAAGCAGACCTTCATGACCTCGTTGACGCGCGGGTCGTTGTTGATGACGTCAGCCACGGAGTTAATGAGGCGGATGGTCTCCTTGGCGAAGGTGTAGCTCGAGGCGGCCTTGCCGCTAAAGATGAAGGTCGTCGGCGTCACGTGGAAGTTAGGATCGGCGATGCGGCGGTTGTAGATGTCCATCACCTTCATGATGTTCATGAGCTGGCGCTTGTAGGCGTGGAAGCGCTTTACCTGGACATCGAAGACGGTGTTGGGGTCAATAACCAGACCGGTCTCGGCCTTGACGTAGGCGGCCAGACGCTCCTTGTTGGCGCGCTTGGAGGCACCAACGGCCTTCAGGAACTCGGTGTCGTTCTGGAAACTTTTAAGCTTCTCCAGCTCAAAGGCGTCCTTGAGCCAGCCATCGCCAATGGCCTCGGTCACGAGCTTGGCGTAGGTGGGGTTGGCCTCGGCAAAGAAGCGACGGTGCGAGATGCCGTTGGTCTTGTTGTTGAACTTCTCGGGCGTCAGGGCATAGAAGTCCTTGAGCACGATGTTCTTGATGATGTCGGAGTGGATCTTGGCCACGCCGTTGACGCTGTGGCTGCAGATCACAGACAGGTTGGCCATGCGAATCTCGCCGTCCCACAGAATGGCGGTCTGGCGCAGACGCTCCTGCCAGCCCTCCTGCGTGGTGTCGAACGACTCGTGCCAACGACGGCTGATCTCGTCGATGATCTGGTACACGCGGGGGAGGAGCTTGGAGAACGTGCCGATGGGCCACTTCTCCAGAGCCTCGGGCAGGATGGTGTGGTTGGTGTAGCTCACGACCTGCGTCACGATGTTCCAGGCGTCGTCCCACTCGAGCTTCTTCTCGTCGATGAGGATGCGCATGAGCTCGGGGCCGCACATGGCGGGGTGCGTGTCGTTGGTGTGGATGGCCACAAACTGCGGCAGCAGCTCCCAGTTTTCGCCGTGCTCCTTCTCAAAGGTGTCGAGCAGGCTGTAGATGCCGGCCGAAACAAACAGGTACTCCTGCTTTAGGCGCAGCAGACGGCCGTGCTCGCCGGCGTCGTTGGGGTAGAGGATGGCGCTGATGGCCTCGGCCTCGGCGCGCTCGGCATCGGCCAGGGCGTAGTCACCGCGGTTGAAGGCCTCCAGATCGAAGTGCTCCTCGACCGGCTCGGCGGCCCAGACGCGCAGCTTGTTGACGGTCTCGCCGGCATAGCCCACAACGGGGATGTCGTAGGGGACGGCCAGGATGTCCTGCGTGTCCACCGTGCGGTAGAACGTGCGGCCGTCCTCCTCAAAGCCCTCAACGCGGCCACCGAACTTGATGGTCACGGCCTTGTCCTGACGGCGGACCTCCCAGGGATAGCCGTGGGTGAGCCACTCGTCGGTGGTCTCGACCTGGCTGCCGTTAACGATCTCCTGCTTAAACAGACCGTAGCGGTAGCGCATGCCGTTGCCGTAGCCGGCAATGCCCTCGGCTGCCATGGAATCCAGGAAGCATGCGGCCAGACGGCCCAGACCACCGTTGCCCAGAGCCGGATCGGGCTCCTGGTTCTCGATGACGGAAAGGTCAAAGCCCATGTCGTCGAGCGCCTCGGCGACCATGTCGCGCACGCCAAAGTTGAGTAGGTAGTTGTCGAGCAGGCGGCCGATCAAAAACTCGATCGAGAAGTAGTACACGCGCTTTTTGCCCTCGGCGGTAACGCGGGCGTCGCTCTTGGTGGCAACGGTGCGCGCCTTCTCGGCCACGAGCTTGGCCAGGGCGTTGAAGCGGTCCAGGTCGCTCGCGGCCTCGACGCTCTTGCCGCTGATGCTCATGACGGCATCGCGATAGAGCTCGGTAAACTCCTGCTTGTTGTCGAAGATCTTATTCATACGTTCCTTTCCCCCGGGGATGTTTCTCCCGGAACGGTTATGACTTTTATCCTACGCCCCTGCGGCGCGGGTAACTGCAGTGGTAACGACTTTGTTACGCATCCTTGCCAGACGCCTTAACAGTGCCTGTCTTGGCCTTGGGGGCAGCCTTTTTGGCGGTTGTCTTCTTGGCCGTAGCGGGCTTGGTTGCCTTGGCCCTCGCCTTAGCCGGAGCCTTCTTGGCAGCCGCAGGCTTAGGCTTCACCGAAGACATGCGCTTTTTGGGCGCAGCCTTGGGCTCCTCAACCACTGGCGGTTTATAGCTGCTGGGGCCGCGGCGCTTAAGCACCACACCTGCCAGGCCGGGAACCTTGATCTCGATGGAGTCCATCTGCCCGTTCCAAGGATAGGGCTCGCTCGGGCAGGTGTAGGGTTCCTCGCCGGCATAGCCGCTGCCGCCAAACTCGGGACGGTCGGAGTCGAAGATGACCTCCCAGTCACCCTCGCGCGGCACGCCCACGCGGAAGCTCTCGTAGCTCGCCGGGTCAAAGTTGATCAGGATCACCAGGTCGTCATCGACGTCCTCGCCCTGGCGCACAAAGCTCACGATGGACTGCTTGGAGTTGTCCGCGTCGATCCAGGTAAAGCCGTCGTCGTTGTAGCCGCGCTCGTACAGGGCGGGCTCGGCGGTGTACAGGTGGTTGAGCGCCTTGATAAACGCCTGATGATGACGGTGGGTCTCGTACTCCTCGGTTAGGAACCACTGGATAGACTCGTAGTAGCGCCACTCAATAAACTGGCCGATCTCGTTGCCCATAAAGTTAAGCTTGGCGCCGGGGTGCGTCATCTGGTAGAAAGCCAGCGTGCGCAGGCCGGCAAACTGGCGCCACCAGTCGCCCGGCATGCGGCCGATGAGCGAGCACTTGCCGTGGACGACCTCGTCGTGGCTCAGCGGGCAAATAAAGTTCTCGGTAAAGGCGTACATGATGGAGAACGTGAGCAGCCCGTGGTTGCCGGGGCGCCACGGAAAATCGGTCTGCATGTAATGCAGGGTGTCGTTCATCCAGCCCATGTCCCACTTGTAGTGGAAGCCCAGGCCGCCGTCCTGCGGCGGATAGGTCACGAGCGGCCACGCGGTGGACTCCTCGGCCATCATCATCACGTCGGGGAAGTGGGCCTCCACGGCGCAGTTGACCTGGCGAATAAACGCGCTGGCGTCCAGGTCCTCCTCGGTACCGTACTTGTTGAACTTCTTTTGGCCGGGATCGTCGATGCCAAAGTTGAGGTACAGCATGCTGGACACGCCGTCCATGCGAATGCCGTCAACATGGAAGTTCTCGAGCCAGTACAGCACGTTGGAGACCAGGAAGGAGCGGATCTCGCCACGGGCGAAGTCGAACTTGTGCGTGCCCCAGTTGGGGTGAATCTCGTGCTCAAACAGCATATGGCCGTTAAAGGTGGCAAGGCCGTGGGAGTCGGCGCAAAAACCGCCGGGCACCCAGTCCATGATCACGCCAATGCCCGCCTCGTGGCATGCATCGATAAAGTGCATGAGTTGCTGCGGGTTGCCATAACGCGACGTGGCGGCATAGTAGCCGGTCGTCTGGTAGCCCCAGGAGCCATCGAAGGGATGCTCCATGAGCGGCATGACCTCGATATGCGTGTAGCCCATGTCGCGCACGTAGTCCACGAGCTCCACCGACAGGTCGTCGTAGGTATAGAACTCGCCGCGCTGCGCGGGGAAGGGATCCATGGGGCCAGGATAGTTGCCGTACTCGTCCGGATCGCCCTGCGGCGCATCGCCGTGGCGCTTCCACGAGCCAATATGCACCTCGTAGATGTTTAGCGGCTGCGACATGTGGTTGTGGCCGGCGCGGCGCTTGAGCCATGCGGCGTCGTTCCACTTATAGCCGTCGAGGGTCCACAGCACGCTCGCTGTTCCCGGAGGGCACTCGGCCTTAAAGGCATACGGATCGGCCTTGTAGAGCTTCTCGCCCTCGTTGGTCTCGATGAGATACTTATAGAGCTGGCCCTGCTCGGCACCAGGAATAAAGCCTTCCCAAATAGCGCTCGTATGCACGGGCACCAGCGGGTTGGCTTCCTCATTCCAGTCGTTAAATTCGCCAATGACATGGACGCTCTTTACGTCGGGCGCCCAAACGCAAAAGCGCCAACCGCGCGTACGGTTCTGCGTGTCGGGGTGCGCGCCCATCTTTTCCCAGCTGCGCTCCCACATGCCAATGCCAAACAGGTAGACATCGTCCTTAGAGAGCTCCGGTGCGTGCGGGGCGGCTTTACGGGTAGCAGGCTTTTTGGTTGCTGGCTTTAGCTTTGTATCGCTCACGTTTGATCCCATCATGACGCGGCAGCGTGTTGCCTTGGTGACTAGATGCGAAAGGTCCAAGGCTGCACGAATCGAGGGGACGGCGATAGTTCTATGATTCGTTCCACCTCGCGTGCTCGGTGGAACTTTCGGCACGAAATACGATAACACCTGTTCGTTACTTTTATGGAGAAAAGTGGATTTGCGGCGGCGTTTAATCGGCGAGCGCCATGTTTATACCACTGGCAGAATTGCGATGGTAAAACGGTACCGTCAAGATTCTTTCGCAAATTGATCGAGGCGGCCTCGGCCCCGCCTTGC
>OGYY01000613.1_pt1 | contig 35552 bp, 30 predicted proteins | sample 1576671 | NCBI WGS metagenome assembly OGYY01 (sample SAMEA3541593, study PRJEB24748) | human gut metagenome | biome: human gut; feature: human-associated habitat; material: faeces | place: China | collected 2012 | reverse complement strand
CCACTGCGCTGGACAGCACCCGGAAATTCCGGGATTTTTTATTGTCCGGGCTGGCTGTGCAACGGTTGAGCGATTTGATTTGTCTGGAACATCAACTGTCTGCCATTGAAATCAAGCCGTACCGAGAGCGGCAGAAGAGCACCCTTTATCCACCCAGAGAAAGTAATCGAGATAAGTTGTGTGCCGTAATTGACAACGTCCTACTGAACGAGAAACCTGCAAGTTTCGAGGGCTTCCTTCAAAAGCTGGAACAGCAGGGCTACGAAATCAAACGGGGAAAGTACACTTCGGTCAAAGGAACACGGCAGAAACGCTTTATCCGTTTTCGGACACTGGGCGCAGGATACAGTGAAGATGAAATCAAGGCGGTCATTGCCGGAGAAGCCGAACACCGCCCGCATCAGAAGCAGCCACCGAAAGAGCAGCCGTTCCACCTGTTGGTGGACATTCAGGCAAAGCTCTCCGAGGGCAAAAGCGAAGGCTATGCACGGTGGGCGAAACGCTACAATTTGAAAGAGATGTCCAAGACCCTGATTTTTTTGCAGGAAAATAAAATCGGCAGCATCGAAGAAATGCAGGAGCGTGTGGATGCCGCTACTTCTCACTATCACGAACTGGGCGATTCCATTAAAGCCTCTGAGAAGCGGTTGGCAGAAATTGCGGTGCTGAAAGCGCACATCATCAACTACGCCAAAACTCGACCAGTCTACGATGCCTACCGAAAGTCAGGGTACAGTAAAAAATTTTTGGAAGCCCACCGGGAGCAGATTACACTGCACAAGGCCGCAAAAGCCGCTTTTGATGAAACGAGTTTGAAAAAGTTGCCAAAGGTAAAAGAACTAGATGCCGAATACGCTGCACTGCTTTCGCAGAAGAAAGCAGCATATCCAGCCTACCGTAAGGCACGGGATGAAATGCAGGAATTGAAAAAAGCACAGAAGAATGTGGAGCTGTTCTTCGCCGAGGAAAAAGATCCCAAGGAAAAATCGCAGACCCGATAAACAGAAAACACCGTGGATTCTTCCCATTTGGGAGAGAGTCCTCGGTGTTTTTTTTTCGTTATAGGAGCATTTGGCACAAATGCGTAGCCTGCATCCGGCGGATGCAGTACGCAAAGGGTTTGGGACTATCCCAACAAGCATTTTGCAACGCAAAATAGCGTTTGTATATACGAGCGCCCTGCTTGCGACGTAGATATTCCCGTCAACTACTGCGTCAGAAATTTTAAATCACTTCAGCTTTGCGAGGATCTCGTCTGCACTGACACCACTGGCCAGCAGCTTTTTCAGCACATCCTCTGCTTCAGCTTTCTTTGCAGATTCCGCTGCTTTGGTTTCAGCTTTGACCTTTTTAGCTTCGATTCTGACGATATCCTTGTCGATAGATTTCAGCTCTGCCTTCTTGGTTTTCAGGTCGGCTTTCAGCGCATCAATATTCGCAGTGATGGATGCAATTTCGGCGGCAGCGGCTTCCTTTGCGGCCTGCTTTTCGGCAATCTGTGCAGCAAAGTCAACGGTTGCTTTTGCGGTCTTGGGCTTGTTCTTGCTTCCTTTTGGACGGGGCATAAGGGACACCTCCATTCAGTATTTATAAGGCAAGTATAGCATTACAAACATTGAATGGCAAGCAATTTATATATCAGTGAAGTATTCTTGAACTAATCTAATATGATTATCGATACTTTCTTCTTTAGTGTCGCCGCCTCTCTGCCCCAGCACTGATAGTATAGCACTGTGGAGAATAAGATGACAACAGGGTAAAAATCAAATACCTTCAATCGCTTTCAAACTCTCAGGCCAATAGTCACTCAATTCTGGGATTTGCTTTTCTGCTGCCACTATCATCTGAAGTGCCAAACACTCAACAAGTGAAAAATCGCCTTTTCCTGGCTTATTAAAAATGGGTATAAGTATCGAAGATGCAATATCAATATGGGCTCCCCTTTTATCAGACAAATGCTTTACAAAATCATAAAGATTCAAGGAGTTATAACCTACTTTTTCCATCAAAGCATACACTTTTTCTTTTTCGCTAACATCTATAATGGAGTACCCTTGATACACATCGCCATCGATTGTTCTATCATCTTGTTGCATGTAACCTACAAAAGATTTTTTCTCTTCACCCTTTAAAGCATTAGATACTGCGTCATATACGTGGACTGACATCCATCCAGTGAAATCAGCTTCTGATCTGTCAAAGTAAGCAACCTTTTGAGCTTTCCAATCCTCCATGGAAAGCCATTCTTCTTGTGATACAAAACCTAGTGGTGGAAGAACCGCATGTAAGCCATCGTTTAGCGCCGTGTCCTGTCCATCAAGAGGAAACATTTTGAAATCTGGACATACCTTTAGCAAGACAGAATTCTTTTCACACAGCAATTTTCTTAGCGGCATGATCATTATACGATCAAACATCTCGCGCGCCGATATTTTGTACTTTGTCATATTGCTCACGCAGAACCTTATAATGTCGAACTCCGTTTTAATTTCATCTATCATCCCTTGCCTTGATAGTTCAAATTCATCAATAAAATTCAGCTCAATCTGAACATCTCTATCTGTCATATTGTCCTCCCATAACATCAAAAGGGAACTTTTTTCACCGACATCACATTATGTTTTGCATCTTAGCCACAGCATCTATACTGTGTTGTCTGCCGCTCACCGCATAGAGGTGTGCAAAGTTTCGAGCGGCAAAACCGTGAGAAAATTTCCCACGGTTCAAATATAACCCTTTAAAAACTAGTTTTCAAGGGCACAGGTGAAATACGCATCAACCCGTATGCTGTATCAAGGTTGCGTTCAGACCGCATAGCCCTTGCTCTTAGTGGTCTCCACGGCCTGAGACACATCCTTCTGGCAGATATCGTGATTGGGGGCTTCCATCATCACATACCTGACCGGCTCAGTACCAGACTCACGGACATTTCCCAGATCTTGTGGGTAAATCTTCAGAGACTATGTATGATTTGAGGTCAGTATAGCCCCTTTGGAACTCAGATAACAAGTCAAGTCATCTTCTTGATCAGTTCTTTACAATCATCCAATGCATCAATAATCTTTGGATATGCCTCAGAAGCGAAATCCAAATACTTCTGATCAACGATCTCACCATGTACGCCTCTATTAGCTATCCTCACCACCTGAATTAACAAATCTGTACATTTCGGATCAAGAACTCCCTGCCGGCTCAAGTAGTAGGCCGACTGAACAAGCGAAATATGATTTTTACCGTTATATCCAATCAAATCCATAGCATCGTTTAATTTTGCTTCAATTCCATACCGCATTTTAAACAATTCGAGATTTTGCGTTGGGATGTTTACTTTATCCTGCTGTTCTGCCTGCTTATTCTTATTTTGCTCATTATATAAATGGAGTTCTTCAGTCAACTTGTCAATTTTCCCTTCAGAAGGCAAAGAACCACCGTTAATTGTGAACTGCGGTGCTACACTGTTCGAGACTTGGATTTGCGATATAAGTTGCTGGAGATTGCTGATACTCGCTTTTACTTCCTCATTGCTTTTTTCTACAGCTTTCGCAACCTCTTTTTTGATCTTTACGCCAAAAAACTCCAGTTCTGAAAAAAGTGGGAAGAATAAAAGAATAACCCAAATGATAAACACGGTACTAATCAGACTTGCGTCGTCCAGTTTTTCAATTGCAAATCTATTGATTGCCAAGTAACCCGTGCTTACAGTTACGAGAATCGTGTACCAAACTTTTTCTTTTGGGATAGAGAACCGCTTTTTCCACCACTTTTTTCCCTCAGTCTTTTGTTCTTCCATTCTAAATTTCCTCCAGCTCAACCACATCCAAGCCACCAGCACACCAATCCATCCGCCCGTCGTATTACCGAACACATCATCGAACTCTGCAATGCCAAGTCCCGTAATAAACTGGGTTGTTTCGATTGCCACAGACATCACGAAAGGAATCAGCAACACCCACTTCTTCTGAAACCACCTATACAGCCCCGTTCCAAGTGGAATGAACAGCCAGATGTTATTGATGACCCCTACTCTCACAGATTGCTCTTTCAAGAACTTCCCAGCATAGGAAAATAGAACAAAGTTCGTTCTTACATCCCCTGACTCACGAAACATCAGTGTTTCATAAAGGATGAAAGCCACATAAACAATCGTCAGTACTACGCTTAAACTCTTCGGAAAAACAATCATCAGCAAACAGACAACGCTGCCAAAAACAACTACCATGCATGGGAAACCATTCAGAAGGTTGTCCACACACAGCATAGTGTTGCCGTTTCTGTCAAGCAGAAGGTTCACCTTGCCACTGCGTTTGATACCGTACTGCCCTTTAGACAATGCCTTTGAATTGCCATTCGTATCAAAATACATATCCGTATCTGCTGTGCCATCTCTATGATAGGTACGTTTGAGGATAGTATAGCCTGCATTGGTAGGGGTGGGTTTGCCATCTGCACCAAGATAGGTAATCTGACCGATGTATCCTTGCTCGTTGCGTTGGTATAACTCGCCATACTGACCCAGCAAAGACCTCGCTGGGTTCCCTTCTGTGTCAAAATACTGCTCACCGACAATGGTACCATCCATATCACGCTGATATGTCTTAATCGCATATCCAGATGAAGTGCTCACCGCATGACCATCTTTATCGAAAAAGGTCAAACTAATGTTTTGACCATTAGAGTTATACCCACGATGAAGCCCATAGTATCCACCGGAGCACTGTACCTGCTGTCCGTTCAAATCGTAGTAGAAATCATCGGAAGCCCTGCCATCATCCTGCGTTCTGACAATAGTAGAGTATCCGTCACTGCGTATTATTGGATTACCCTCTGCGTCAAGATATGTGATGACCGTACTCGTTTCATCATATTCATATGACAACCCGTAATAATCGCCATACCTTGCCACAGAGTCTCCGTTTGCATCAAGATAACGTTCCTCCACAACTCGGCCGTTATCATCCCATATTCTACACACGGTCGCATAGCCCATATCAATAGCTTCTGTGATTACTCCATCAGGATTCACATAGCTTGTGCTGGTCACGCTTCCATCTACGGTTTCTCGGATACTCAGCTCTGAGGAAGTGTATCCTGCATCGTGGTCAACATCCGCATCAGGCAACAACGCCAAGATAGACAGAAGAACCACAGATGCAATCAGCAGGATTCCGCATCCTCGTTTCAGATTTGCACTCAAACTCCGTAGCCTCTGCTCTTAATGGTCTCCACGACCTGAGAAACGTACTTCTGGCAGGTGTCGTGATCGGGAGCTTCCACCATTACACGCACAACAGGTTCCGTGCCGGACTCGCGCACCAGAATGCGGCCGGTATCGCCCAGCGCCTCGGCTACGGCTTTGACTGCTGCCTGTACTGCTTCGTCATCCTGTGCGGCCTTCTTGTCGGTCACACGAACATTTTCCAGAACCTGCGGGTAGATCTTCAGGGGCTCAGCCAGCTTGCTCATGGGCATCTTCTTCGCCAGCATGACTTCCATCATCTTCAGACTGGTCAGGATACCATCACCCGTACTGGCGTACTTGCTGAAGATAATGTGACCACTCTGCTCACCGCCGATACGGCAGCCGTTCTTAGCCATGTACTCATAGACGTACTTGTCGCCCACAGCGGTCTTGGCGTAGCCGATGCCCTTCTCATCAAAAGCCTTATACAGGCCAAAGTTGGACATGACCGTGGTAACGACGGTATTGGTCAGCAGCTTGCCACGCTCCTTCATGTAGCAGCCGTAGATGTACAGGATATGGTCGCCAGTGATGACATTACCCTTTTCATCCACACACAGGCAACGATCAGCATCACCGTCATAGGCAAAACCGATGTCCAGCCCCTTCTCTACCACGAACTTCTGCAGACCCTCAATGTGGGTAGAGCCCGCATTGTTGTTGATGTTCAGACCGTTGGGCTTGTTGTTGATAACATAGGTGTCAGCTCCCAGAGCATCAAACACAGACTTAGCGATGTTCCAGGAACTGCCGTTGGCGCAGTCCAGACCAACCTTGACACCCTTGAAGGAATAGATACCAAGGCTGATCAGATAGCCCATGTAGCGGTTGCGGCCGGACACATAGTCCACCGTGCAGCCAATGTGTTCCCTGTGAGCGAAAGGCAGCTCCGGCCAGTCCTTATCGAACACATGGAGCTTTCCGTCAATGTAATCCTCGACCAACAGCAAAATCTCCTCCGGCATCTTCTCGCCATAGCAGTCGATCAGCTTGATGCCGTTATCGTAGTAGGGATTATGGCTGGCAGAGATCATAATGCCACAGTCAAAGTCATCCACGCGGGCGATGTAAGCCACAGAAGGGGTGGTAGTGACATGGAGCAGGTAGGCATCCGCACCGGAAGCGGTCAGACCTGCGACCAGGCTGTACTCGAACATATAGGAGCTGCGACGGGTATCCTTGCCAATGACGATGCGGGCAGGATTCGTATCACCGTTGCGCTCACGCAGGGCGTTGTAGTACCAGCCTAAGAAGCGACCTACCTTATAGGCATGGTCTGCAGTCAGAGTTATTCCAGCCTCACCACGGAAGCCATCGGTTCCAAAATACTTTCCCATTATAGTTTTTTCCTCATCCAAAGAGTGAATTAACGAATAGAAATGTGCCTTTAGCCGGATAATTATCCGTTGCCTGCTGCTCACCACGGAGAGGTAGCATATTTGAGCAGCACAGCCATGTGGTTGAACACATGGCTGCGATAAGTATTAGTCTCTGCGGAACAAGTCACGAGTATAGACCTTGTCCTGTACATCATCCAAGCAGCTATCATAGCGGTTGGCAATGATGGCTTGGCTGCGGTTTTTGAATTCTTCAAGGTCATTCACAACTTCGCTGCCGAAGAAGGTAGAACCATTCTCCAGAGTCGGCTCGTAAATAATGACTGTCGCGCCTTTAGCCTTGATACGCTTCATAACGCCCTGAATAGAGCTCTGGCGGAAGTTATCAGAGTTAGATTTCATGGTCAGGCGGTATACGCCAACCACCACATTGTGTTCCTTGCTAGGATCATAAGCCTCGTTTGCTTCATATGCGCCAGCGATCTCCAGCACACGGTCAGCAATGTAGTCTTTTCGGGTACGGTTAGACTCCACGATTGCTGCAATCAGGTTCTCCGGCACATCAGCGTAATTGGCCAGAAGCTGCTTGGTATCCTTGGGCAAGCAGTAACCGCCGTAGCCAAAGCTTGGGTTGTTGTACTGATCACCAATACGAGGATCAAGGCACACACCCTTGATAATTTGCTGCGTATTCAGTCCCTTCATCTCCGCATAGGTATCCAGCTCGTTGAAATAGCTGACACGCAGAGCCAGATAAGTGTTGGCAAACAACTTAACAGCCTCGGCTTCCGTAAAGCCCATGATCAGGGTATCGATATTCTCCTTGATTGCACCTTCCTGGAGCAGGCCTGCAAAGGTGTTGGCAGCCTTCACCAGGCGAGCGTTATCCACATCAGTACCCACAATGATACGGCTCGGGTACAGATTGTCGTAAAGAGCTTTAGACTCCCGCAGGAACTCCGGGCTGAAAATGATGTTGTCGCAGTGGTACTTTTCACGCACAGAAGCCGTGAATCCGACCGGAATCGTAGACTTGATGACCATGATGGCATCAGGATTATATTGGATCACCAGCTTGATGACAGCTTCAACGGCGGACGTGTCGAAGAAGTTCTTCTTGCTGTCGTAGTTAGTAGGCGCTGCAATGACAACGAAATCAGCATCTTTGTAAGCTGCTTCTGCATCCAGCGTTGCAACAAGATTCAAGTTCTTTTCGGCAAGATACTTTTCAATGTACTCGTCCTGGATCGGAGACTTCTTCTGATTGATGAGGTTTACCTTTTCAGGGATAATATCCACCGCCATAACCTCATTATGCTGACTCAGCAACGTGGCGATGGACAGACCGACATAGCCGGTACCCGCAACTGCAATTTTCATATTGCTTTCCTCTTTCCTTACGACATATAAAACTCTTTATACCACTCGGCAAATTTCCGCAGACCTTCACGCAACGGAGTGTGCGGTTTGAAACCAAAGTCCCTCTCCAGTGCGCTGGTATCAGCATAGGTCACAGGTACGTCACCCGGTTGCATAGGGACAAGTTCTTTATGCGACTCAAAGTCATAGTCAGAAGGCAGCACCCCGGCACGAACCAGCTCCTCCGACAGTATCTGCACGAAGTCCAGCAGATTTTCCGGGTTGCTGTTGCCGATATTGTAAATTGCATACGGAGGAATGGGTAGACCGTCCTCGCCGTTTTTCTTCTCAGGCGGCTTCTTCATCACGCGGACAACGCCTTCAACGATATCGTCCACATAGGTAAAATCGCGTTTGCAGTTGCCGTAGTTGAAAATCTTGATAGTCTCACCGTTAACCAGCTTGTTAGTGAAACCAAAATACGCCATATCCGGGCGACCAGCGGGACCATACACGGTGAAGAACCGCAGACCGGTGGAGGGGATATTGTAGAGCTTAGAGTAAGCGTGTGCCATCAATTCGTTAGACTTTTTGGTAGCAGCATACAGAGAAACTGGGTTGTCCACCTTGTCATCGGTGGAGTAGGGTACTTTCTTGTTGCTGCCGTAGACAGAACTAGACGAAGCATACACCAGGTGCTCCACAGGATAATGACGGCATGCTTCCAGAATGTTATAGAAGCCAATCATGTTGCTCTCGATGTAGGCATCCGGGTTGGTGATGGAGTAGCGAACGCCAGCCTGGGCACCCAGATTGACTACAATATCCGGATGATACTGCTCAAAAATGCTGTTGATGAGTGCCTTGTCCGCAAGGTTTCCCTTGGTAAAGGTGTAGTTCTCGAACTTCTGGAGCTCAGCCAGTCGAGCTTCCTTTATGCGAACGTCATAATAATTGTTCATGTTGTCCAGACCGATGACCTTGGTATCCGGCTCGGTAGTCAAGATACGCTTGGCAAGGTTGGAACCAATAAAACCGGAGGAACCTGTGATAAATACAACCATTGTCCATTTCCTTTCATAGCATTGTTTTAATTAATCCAGTCCAAATAGAAACTGCGTCAATCTATTTTTCTTTATCATGGTGTGAATGCCTATGCCACCTAACATCCCCACCAAAAAGTTAACCGTTGTAAGTGCAATCGGTGGCATCCACGGTCTATTAAACATGCATATTGAAATATATATCAGCTGCTGATGAAACAAATACACCGTCATTCCTGCATCAAAATTGAAATCCGATGTGCTTATTGAAAAGCGATCATGTATTAGTAGGATTCCAACAATAAATGAAAGCACTCCTATCAAACTAACAACAGGATAGAATAGAGTTCCGATTGTTTTTATAGAGCTTTGAGTCGCGTAGAGATACTGAATAAATGCAAAGAGCAGAATGCTGGTTACCCCCCCCCTAAAAATACGGCACCATTCACATATCTTGCAGAATTAATTCTGCGAAACAACATTCCAAAATAAAAGAACAACGAATACTGCATAGCGGTCAGAATCTGATAAAAATTAGGAACGCCCACTCTTCCAAGAATCATTCCACCATATATACACAAAGCGAAAACAAATCCCCACACAATTGTTGTTTTCTTCTTTGCTAATATTTTTGAAGAAAGAGCTTGAAAAAGAACAAACTGCCAAAATAGCATTAGTAAAAACCAAAGTTGACTTGGTGATGTCCCCAAAACAAACTTTTCAATTAAGATTTTTGCTTCAGGTTTCCAAAAGAAGCAGTAAAATGGAATCACCCATAACACCATGGTTGAGACGTATGGGATAATCAGCCTCTTTATCTTCTTCCGAATAACAATACAGAAGTCGTAATACCTATCCGTTTCAAAATAAAGATAAGAAAAAATATATCCTGACACAAATGTAAAGGCGTAAATATGAATTCTGTTAAGATAACTTGAAATATAGTATAATGCTCTACTCGTATTATATGCTTCCTCTGGTCCCCAATCTCCACCTGCGCTACAAAGCATACTATGGTATAAAACAACAAGTACCATCAAAATGTCTTTGATGATTTTCATTGTTGCAAGTTCTTTTCTTTTATAATTCATCATTGAATTCATGTTTTCTCAGTTTCCTCACCATCTGGCATATCATATTTCGATAAAGCAAGAGGTTTATCAGTGCCATAATTAAAAAGGCACACACAGCAACCTTTACAGCCATAAAGATCCAGCCTATGTAGCTAGTTTCATTCATACCTATAAAACTACCCAAAGCCAAAATAAGTACTGCACTCAACACATCAACTGCAAATTGTTTGGCCACATTTTTGATTGGCCAGAAAATAAAGTGTTTCGAATCATAAACTGCAAGCCATACAGTCTGATACGCCATGGCCGCCAGCGTTCCAATTGCTACTCCAATCAATCCCCATGCTTTAACCGTCAAAACAGAAACCACAATATTCAATACAGCCGCAACAATGTAATTCTTTTGAGTCTGCCGGTAATGACCTGCCGCAAGAACCATTATGTTATATGGAAGTCTCAAACAGTGCATAGCATTTGCCATCGTTAGTAAAACAGCAAATATCGGCTGAATATAATTTGCATCTGTAATTCCCAATGTATAGACCTGAACAAAAGGAACAATCAGCGCAGCAGTACAAGAAAACACAAAAGTCGTTCCTGTATGTATAACCCACTCTACCAATGCGAAAAAATCATTCAACCGTTTTAATTCCTGCTTTGCCCACAGCTCACCAATCAATGCCTGAATTCCGTTTGTCATTGAAAGGAAAAGCGTCTTGACACCTCGAACAACCAAGGAATATACCGAATAGATTGAAACATTAGATAGTGTAGATAAAATCGTAAGAACAATTGTATCTGTTCCATCTAGGACGACCGCTGCAATATGTTGTGCCACGCCATTCCACTTTTGCTTTATTGGCTCATCATCATAATGTATATGCCAGTCTATTTTATATTTCTTGTCAACATATAGCCGTAGCGCAATAGGTCTAATAAGGAAAATAAGAGAAGATACGAGTTTTACAAGCTGAACAGAGCCCCCTACCGATATTAAAGCAACGCACATAACTGTATTCAGGATAACTGTAATTGTCTGTGCATTATACTGAATATATCCATGTTGATCTGCATTCAGCAAAAGCGCATTTGTTATTCCAAAATAATATTGCGCAAATGAACTAATCGAAATAGCTAAAATTAGGGTTGCCGTATAAAGAAAACCAAATCCTTGATTTGTAATGAAGGGATAGATGAATATAAGCACAATAACATAAACGGCCAGAATTTGAGCAAGACGTTGAAAGAACTTATTCGCTGAAGCCATCACCTTGCTGATTTCCTCATTATTCTTCTCCGCTAAAGGCTTATACAGTGCGGACTCTACTACCGCACCAACACCTAATTCCAGAAAAGAAATCACTCCAAGGAATTGTGCTATGGAATTGACCATTCCGTTTACTTCTGAACCAAAGCTCTGTAAAAAAAACCTAGGGAGGATAAAGCCACAGACTAAAACTGTCACCTGGGCAAGCAAAGATGCCATTGTATTTTTAGCTAATAGTTTTTTTTGCACGTCGATTACCTCATACTTTTTTTGGAGGAAGCTCTAACATATTCCCGATTTTGTAATCCCACTCTTCCGGCTCGATCTTGTCAAATCCACTTCCATCAAAGAATGTCAACTCACCAAAATAGATTTTCCCATTACAATCATATAAATCCACTCTAATGTGTGGCAATCCTTTTGCGAGCTTTTCGGCAATTGCAATCATTTTCTCAAATTGTTCAGGCTTCTGGGGATGAACCTCCGCATGACTGTATCCCCAAGTAAAATCAAGCCAGTTGAAGTCTCTATCAAAATAATCTGCTCTTGTAGGTTTTGATGTGTTGCGATCAGAATTAATCATCACAAACTTCATCTCACCATTAAAACAGTAAAATTTATAATCTTTAAGATCTCTGCTAGCATCTTCCATGTATTTTTCAGCGATAATTTTTCTAGGCACATCTTTGTAGGGCCATTCGCGCCTGGTTAAATAATAGTTCTGCTTTAATCCTTTTTTTAATTCATCTTTTACTTTTTGGATATCCAACTTGCTCTTATCTTTACATATGCACATCCCAAGCCCAGAATTATGATTGCACTTCAATACAAACTGCTCCGGCAAGGCATCAAAATCGATATTCTCCGGATCATCCCACACACCCAACAGGGGAATCAGATACTGTTCACCAATTGTATCCGCAACGTATTGACGAACCTTATACTTATCCACCATGATAGTGTACTCAGGCTTACGGTTATACAATTTGAGCCATTGGAGCTTTTCATTAAATGTTTCCGGATTATCTAAATTTAGTTCCCTATGAAAAACGGCTCGGTAGTATTTTTTAAGGAACTCCTCGTCGGATAGACTATTATACCTTCCACATGCTGTATTAATAATTACTCTGTACGCACCATCCGAGCAGTATCGTATACCTGCCTTTACAAGTTTAGTCAAATCTTTCATCATGATACCCCATTTCTATTAGCCGTTTTACTATTTTGTGCCTACTCAAAATGAGTGACTGAATTTTCAATCTCTGTACATTCGATAGCTTTTCTTTTCATACACTGAATATTTATAAATTGAATCATTAGATAGAACCATGATGTTTTATCATAATACGACACTATGCCATAATCCATTGACAGCATTAAGATCAACCACACTATGCATATAGAAAAATCATGTTTATCAATCCAACGATATCTAATTAGATTGAGAATTATATAGATATGCATCGAATAATACAGAACAAGCCCTACAATACCGCCTCCACATAACAGCTCAACATAATTATTATGTAAATAGGCATCAAAGTTCATATATCTTGCATTTATAATATGTGGATTACCAATTCCTATTCCACATATAGGATTTTTAATCCACCATTCAATTCCTAAAGAAATCATGTTGTTCCGCTTTATGGTGGAACTGTCAACTTTTCCTTCTCCTGTGACCGCACTCATTAAAGAAGTCATACGTTCAGTAACACCACTAAAAATATCAAGTTGTGAGAGCACAGAAAATGCCACAATTGCCAAAAGCACCGCCGCAACTATTTTAATGAGGCTCTTCATAAAGTCACGGTTGTCCATGTTTTTTATTATAAGTAAAGCAAAAACTCCTCCAATAGCGAAAACTAACGCTTTTCGACTTTGCGTTGCAGCAATAACTACGATTGCAGGAATCATAAAAATAGACGTCCATTTTCCCTTGCTTTTATATTGGAGTTCCGAAAATTGTATCACGCACGAAATCGCACATGCCATTCCAATACTATTAATATTTGTATATTCATTGTTGAGTCTTGCGGATGCAGCCTGAGATGCGAGCATTATATTGCTCAATCCATAAAAGCTAATTGAATACAAAGCAACAATGTAGCCAGACCACATAACAGCTCGTAAGACTGAGTCAATATTATCCAACTCGACATAATAGACATATATCAATGTAAAGCAAATTAGTATGCTAAATAGAGTCTTTGCTTTCACAAGTGAATCTGTACTATCAATTGCCCATAACGATGAGGCGAATGCATATATTGCAAATCCACCCAAGAAAAATTGGTATTTCCCAGTCCTAATTGAAGCAACGCCTTTATGTGGAACAGAGGAAAGAACAAATATCAGTGCAGATACAATAAACAAAACATATTTTCCCCATGAATATGTATCAAAAACCAAAAAACACACTAAGAGGAAAACGGTTAGGCACCATATAATTCGATGTGTAGCTTTTTCTACAGATATTATGTTCAATTTTTAGTCCCTCCGCTTTCAAACAGATATAGGTGTTACGAAAAAAGGAACTCATCCCATTGCCCCAGCACTTTTTCACTCATAAAATCAGAAGCTCTATTCTTTGCATTCTCTCCTAGCATGGTCTGAAGCTCATCACTACTTAGAACAGTTTTTAGTGCATCTACCATTTTATCTTCATCCTTGCAGGGAATCAGAATACCCTGTCCTTCGTTTTGAATAAGCATACGAGGTCCGCCACATGGGCAATCCGTAGAAATACAGGGCAAGCCAACTGTCATAGCTTCCATTAATGCATTCGGCATACCCTCATAATCCGATGACAGAACAAAGACCTTTGCTTTGCGTAGCACTTCTTCTACATTTGAAACATTTCCTGGCATACTTACTCTGTTCTCTAATTTCTTGCCGCTGATGTACGTTTCCAGTTGCTCTCTTAATGGTCCCTCTCCATAGATAATCAGATTCATCTCCGGAAAATCATCTGCGATTCTTGCAAAAGCATCAATTAAAAGAAAATGGTTTTTCTGTAGATTCAGTCTGCCCACTGTGATTACATTCTGACGTGAATCAGAAAGACTGGTCTCAAAAAATTTTTCTGCCACTGGATTGTATATAATCGTAGATTTATTTCTTACATCTTCTGTAAAGTACTTTGCTGCATCTTCAGTCTGAAAAACACATCCACTTGCTTGTTCAAACAGTCTCCTAACAAATGCCCTTTTGATGCGATTTTGACCATATTCTTTATTAGGATCATTTCTAACAGAAACCATTTTTTTAACTTTTATGCCCATTGTTGAAATCAACATTCGTATATTGGGTCCGCCAAGGAACGAAAGCACAACATCTGGCTTCTCATCTTTAATGAGTTTTCTCAGCTTTTTTAATCTGTAATAATTATTTACCACTGGGCTTTTTGTATACGAATCTCGCAGGTATACTCTTTCAATCTGATCAGACAGATTATAATTTAAAACACCTTCATCCGGCGGATAATCATTTACTAGAATCACCTTGATTTGCTTTGACAAGAAATGCTCCGCAAGATTTCCCATAACTCGCTGCGCACCGCCGCGATTCATGTTATCGATATATAAGACAATTTTCTTCATGAAAACTTTTCCTCTATAATTTCATCTATCTTCATATTATCATTAAAAGTTCATTCATTTGTGGGGTTCAATTCCGCTTCGATGGCCTTGATATAACTATCCACATAGAATTTTTCTGCGGATTTTTTGCTTTGGAATCTAATTATCCTCAAATACTCTCTGTCTTTATCTAGTAGCATGATTGCATTTGTGAGTTGTTTTTTATTATTTCTGCTCAAAACAATTCCATTAATACCGTCTTGAACCAATTCAGCATTATAGCTCTTTTTACTGACAATCTCTGCTAAGCCAGCAATCTTTCCTTCTACTAAAATTCCTGGAACTCCTTCGGTTTCCCATTTTGTCGGAAAAAGAAGAACATCATATTTTGCCAACTCCCAATACACCTCAGGATTACTCCCCTTAAAAACTCCCTTATACTGAGCATTTGGAAGGGTTTTTATGGCAGCATAAAATTCTTCAGTATAGGATGGATCAATAGATCCATAAAAGACAAACTCGACATCCTTGCTTAGAGTCGCCGCTTCCAAAATCAAGTCGACGCCCTTTTGTTTCTGTATAAGTGAGAAGAACACACATTTTAGTCGCCTAGGGTTGAAAGTAAGGTAGACCTCATGCGTTACCCCCCCCCAGTTGAATATTGAATTCATCTGTATAGTTCTCTACAAAGTATTTTTGCGCTGACATCCAGCTCTTGTATTTCATTGAATCCAGCAGCTTATTATCTTCAGACAAAGTGAGAATTGCTTTCCTCAAAGAATCAATAGAGTTATCTCTTAACACAACCCCATCTTCTCCGTCTGTTACTATTTCCGCATTATAGTTTTGGCTACTGACAATCTCGGCCAAGCCTGCTATCTTAGCTTCTACGAGAATGCCCGGAACCCCCTCATTTTTCCATCTTGTCGGCAAAAGAAGGACATCATATACACTCAGCTCATTATATTTCTCAACATCCGATCCAGTAAAAACCCCCTTATAACTCACATTATTTAGGGACTTCACCTTTGAGATAAACTCAGCCTCATATTCTTTCTTTACGGGTCCGTAAAAACAAAATTCAACATTTGTAAGTTCTTTTGCCACGTCAAGAATTATATCCACACCTTTTTCAGGTTGAATTATTGAAAAGAATACACATCTAATTTGATTAGTGTTTTTTTTCTCGTGGATATCATAATTGGGTCTCTTACGACAATTTGGAAAAACCGCCACATTATGCATTCCTGCATCAACCAGGCATTTCATCATCGTCTCAGTCTCAACGTATATTTTTTTATAGCAAGCGTACTGTTTTATTTCTGATTGATTTTTTGCTATTCTGTAACACTCTTGCCCGCCCATCATGAAATATAAAGATCTTCTCATATTATTGCGAGCAAGGAAATACAACATTCGAGTGACTTTTCGCGATTTATGACCTGCTGCACTAACCCCTATGATAAGCCTTTGCCTCGGAATTAAAGCTGACAAAAGATTCAACGGCTGATATACCGCGCCTGGCATCCATGCGGGTTTCCGTAGGGTTACAACCTTATGATTCTCAGAAATACATTCAAAGATTAACTTATTCTTGATTGTAACACCGCCATAAGGTGGTGGAAACATCCCGATATATCTAATATTCATAATTTCTCCTTATCGCCGTCCATGTTAAAGCTCAATAGAACCTTAATTGTATTATCCGCATTCACTGTAGCAGATTTCACCTCTTTTGCTTGCCCGTATTCTTCCGAATATAAGGTTTTATTTGTCTTCAACTTTCCGTTCGTGTAGATTCGGATAATATCTATATTATCTATATTAAAATGAAAATAATTTTCCAGATGATTACCTTGAGAAACATCTATCAAAGTGATTCCGTCAGAACCCATCTGAATAGTTCTTTTTACTTTGTTTTTCTTATAATCGGTTATCTCCATTGAAATAGAGTTCGGGCTGAAATCAAGGACGTGTATTTGAGCACGTTTCGCCATACGGAAAGCTCCCCAGCATTGGGATTGTTCCGTATCATTTACCATCACCGTGTTGTGAGCTGCCGTGCTACGGAAGAAACTGCGTTCTTTGCACTGATAAGCATATGTTCCGCAATTTACAATCACAGGCTTCCCAGCTTTAAATAATTCGAAACTACCAGCATCACAGTGTGCGTGACCAGGAATATAGGATGGTCCGGGTTGGCCGGCATCAACAATCAGCTTCCAATCATCTTTCTTAAAAAGATAGAATCCGCTGTTCTCAAACTCTGATTTGTAAACCGGTCGAATACCAAAATATTCTTCCCCGGCCATGACCAGTGCCTGCATACTCTTTGTAACATTATTCCCGGAATCATTGAACAGCGGCACTCGTTCCAGTCCTTCTTCAAAAGACCATGCGACATCAAGCATCGGCTGTAGATATCGCTCAATTTCTGCATCTGCCTGGTTTCTATCTTTCAGAGCGACCGCCACTCTAATGACGCCTTCCAGAATCAATTTATGATACATTGGACTTAGCTCAAAGTGCATACCATCCGGAAGGATTTCCTCTCTGCACTCCTTACGAAACTCTCTCAAAGCTACATCAAGAACTGGAGCGTCATCAAAAAACAAAGCGCATAGAACCAGTGTCTTCAAATCTTCAAAATAATGGTTTCCCAAAATATCCTTTTCCAGATGCCGACTTAGAAATGCGTATTGCTCGTGGATAGATTCAAGCATCTTTTCCTTAAATCCAGATTCCAATTCCTCGTTGACATACGCATAATAGCCCAACCAATTTGTGAGCCTCAAGTCAATCGTATATGGAGACCAACCTTCTCCACCGTTTCTTTGCGGATTTTCCTCAATCCAGCAGCTGATGATTTCAACTGATTTATCAAGATACTTTCTATCGCCAGTCGTTTGATATGCATTAACAAGCGAGAGCAAATACTCAAAATAGTGTAAATTGAAATTCCATAAAGCTGATTTATCATCAAAATGCCATTTCTGGTTCCAATGAAACTCTTCCGATGTATGTAAGAAAGTAACTTTGTCCGTAAGGATCTCGTCAGCGGGGAAGCGTTCTAGAAAAGCCGAATCAAAATCCAACATTGACACAGTAGCAATTGGTTTTGCTCGTTCTACTCCACTTGAGACAGAACACCCAAGACTACAATTCATCTTCAACATTTTGCGAATACGATAGTAGATTTGACTCGCTTTCATCGATTTAATTGTGTCAGCATAAAGCTCAAGTTTTGCAAGCATCAAGCATACCTCTTTTAAAGTCCCTTACATTTTGCAAAGCACATCTGCAATTCTCTCACATGCGTGACCATCGCCATACGGATTACTTGCTTTGCTCATTGTTTCATACTCTTCCTTATCCGAAAGTAGACGGCTGAATTCGTTGTAAATGGTTTCTTCCTCCGTGCCGACCAGCTTCAGAGTTCCTGCTGCAATGCCCTCCGGACGCTCCGTCGTGTCACGCATAACGAGAACCGGCTTGCCGAGAGACGGTGCTTCCTCCTGAATTCCACCAGAGTCAGTGAGAATCAGGTAACTACGGCTCAAGAAGTTATGGAAGTCCAGAACATCAAGCGGCTCAATGATGTGGATACGGTCATCGCCGCCAAGGAACTCGTCCGCAATCTCACGCACGACCGGATTCATATGAATTGGATAAATTGCCTTCACATCCGGATGCTCATCCATCACACGGCGAATTGCCTTGAACATATGACGCATCGGCTCGCCAAGGTTCTCGCGGCGATGCGCGGTAATCATAATCAGACGACTGCCCTTTGCCCATTCCAGCTCAGGGTGAGTGTAGTTCTCACGCACGGTGGTTTTCAGCGCATCAATTGCCGTATTGCCAGTAACATAGATGCTATTCGGGTCTTTCCCCTCCTTCAGCAGGTTCTGCTTGGAAAGTTCAGTGGGGGCAAAGTTAAACTTGCTGATGATGGAAACAGCCTGACGGTTGAATTCTTCCGGGTACGGGCTGTAAATATTGTAAGTACGCAGACCGGCCTCAACATGGCCAACAGGGATCTGCAAATAGAAGCAGGCCAACGCAGTCACAAAGGTCGTAGAGGTGTCACCGTGAACCAGAACGACATTCGGCTTTTCCTTTTCCAAAACTTCCTTGATACGATTCAGGATGTTAGTCGTCACATCAAATAGAGTCTGCTTGTCCTTCATAATGGACAGATCATAGTCGGGTGTGACATCAAATGTCTCCAGCACCATATCCAACATCTGCCGATGCTGACCAGTTACACATACTACAGTCTGAAGTTCTTTCCGCTTCTTCAGTTCATTAACAAGCGGGCACATTTTGATTGCTTCCGGTCTGGTACCGAAAACGAGCATTACTTTTTTCATTTTACTTCTCCAACCTTAATTCCACACATTTGCGCGAGTATCGGTACTTTGGGCAAAATGCATTTGCAAAGAACCAAGCTAATCGCCAAATCACAGAGCCAAATCGAACCCACAATTACCAAAGGATTTCTTATTTTCAGGATAGAACATAAAATAATTCGTATTATTGTCAACAGATACCCGTTAAACAAATAGATTTGCAATGAATACTTACTAGCATCAACAAACAAATCTCGTAGTAGTTTCACACAATGATTGCTGTTACTCTTACTGATTAATGTGATGCAGCAGTAGATAGCCGTGCATATTGCAATGGCTCTCACGAAATGCAATACAGCACCCAACTTATCACCGGTATAGATTTCAAGATGGTCTAAACCGATGAATACTATCAATCCAAATGAAAACAGTACATCCAGTCGAAATGAAATACGGCAAGTAGTGAATAATCGTATTCAATGTAAGAAAACTGGTTACTGCCACACATTGATCTATAATCAATAATGTAGCGCAAGAAGCCACTTCTAACCAGAAGCACTTGTTCAGAACTTTATCCAAAGCTGGATAGAACATAAAAATCATGAATGAAACATAAAGGAACCAATATCCGCCTCCACGAAAAAGGAGTTTCTCAATTCCTTCATTAAGCGGTTCGATTCCATTAACTACTGCCCTGCCAAATGCCCTCAGCATCATTGCACTTAAGCCAAATATAAAATACGGAACCACAATCCTCTTGATTTTCTTTTTCAAATACTCTTTATAGCACACACAATGATAAACAACCCCTGCTAAGATAAAGAATAACTCCATGTGAAATGTATATATAAAATGACTTACTGCAGCACACCATGGCACTTCTGAAATATTAATGGGATATACAATAAACGAATGTCCAAGTACCATCAGTACAGCTGCAATGCCCCTTAGTATATCAACCTTTTCATTCCTGATTCCGACAGCCATAAATGGGTAAATCCTCCAAAAGAAAAGGCTGTGCAGAATTAATCTGCCTTTTCTGAACAGCACTAATCATCATATTTTAAATGTGATACACGCCCGGCAGATCAATGACATTATGGCAGTCCAGAACAACCTTTCCGGCCAGCTTGTCCACATTTTCACGGATCTCGGTATGCTTAACCATGACAACGACCATATCGACATCTGCGAGAAAAGTGTCAAGATCATGGTACTGGTTCTTGACCACATCCTTGGTGATGAACGGATCATAGACCTTCAGTCCGGTTGCCAGATGACGCTCCTGGCTCTCCAGCAGCTGCAGCGTCGGAGACTCACGCATATCATCGACATTCTCTTTATAGGTCAGACCATATAGACCGACCCGGCTCACATCGGTCAGCCCCTTTTCCTTCATGATCTCGTAAATACGATTCAGTACGAAATCAGGCATGCCGTCGTTGGTCTTCATAGACTCGTCGATAACCTTGGCCAGAGAGGGATAGTCGCCAACAAGGAACCACGGATCAACGCTGATGCAGTGACCACCAACGCCGGGACCCGGCTGCAGGATATTTACGCGAGGATGCATATTGCAGATCTTGATGATTTCATAGACATCCATGTTGTCATGGCGGCAGATCTTCGCCAACTCATTTGCGAAGGCAATATTGACTGCACGGAAAGTATTCTCAACAACCTTGGTCATCTCAGCAGTGCGAATGTCGGTGACAACAATCTCGCCCTGGCAGAAAGAAGAATAGAGCTTCTTCACCTTTTCACCGATAGCCTTGTCATCAGCACCGATGGTGCGGTTGTTATGCAGCAGCTCATAAACCATGTTGCCCGGGATGATGCGCTCCGGAGCGTGGACAAGGTTGATGTCCTCGCCAATCTTAAAGCCGTTTGCCTCTATCACAGGGCGGACATACTTGTCGATAGTTCCCGGAGAAACAGTAGACTCCACGACAACCGTTGCACCCTTGGGGCAGACACGCATAACATCCTTCACTGCCTCAACAACGTAGCAGGCATCAACCTTCTTGCTGAACTTGTCATACGGAGTAGGAACGGACACGATGTAGGTGTCGGTAACCTGATACTCGGTGGTGAACTTCACACCGGCTGCCAGAGCATTCTGGAACAGTTCGTCCAAACCCTTTTCCTTAAAAGTGGTCTTGCCCGCATTCAGGGTTGCAACCAGTTCCTTATTGTAGTCAGTACCGATAACCTCTACACCGTGAGATGCCATCATCAAAGCAGTAGGCAGACCAATGTAGCCCAAGCCAATTACGTTAACCATTATTCTTTCCTCCGTCATTAGTTCAGCAATTCATGCAACTGTTTTTCAAAGGCAATCGCAATCTGTTGCCGCGAATATTTTTCATGCATCAATTTTCTTGCTTCAGTACGATGCTCACTGTATGTTGAATAGTTCTCGACCATTTCATCGAAAACTTCTGCAAGCTTCTCTGTGTGATCCGGCGAAACGCATCTGCCCATTTCAGACTCGTTTACGATATCACAGGAATCTCCTTCTGCAACAAGAAGTACAGGACAACCAATTCCGAGAGCTTCATAGACCTTTGTTGGGATACTATCCTTCATATTGGAATTCTTCAGAGGGATAAAACTTATCTTGCCATAAGAAAGTAGCGTATATACTTTTTCGTGTGGAAGAACACCACAGAAGTAGACATTGTCCAGTCCACGCTCTTTAGCTTGCTGTTCCAGCATCTCCTTCTCTGCGCCTTTACCAAACAGCAAAAACTGAACTTCTTTATGCTTAGACTGTTCCGCCATATCCAGCAGAGCTCCCAATCCCTGTGCCAGTCCAATATTACCAACATAAACACAGGTAAATTTCTTATCCAACTCATACTGGTCAATCAGTTCTTTGTCTATGGAGCTATTTTCCACGCTCTCATCAAAGCCATTGCCGACCAACTTCACCTTATCTATATGGTCAGCGCCACCCTTTTTACCGCCTACGGAAATCACGTGGTTTTTGATTTTCTCAACTTTTCCCAGCGAAACAGTAGTCACCCAATCAGCATGCTTGTACATAAAGCGTGTGATTGCTCTGAACACCTTGCAGTAAATGCTGCCTTCTGCAAAGCTTCCCATCTCAAGTGCAACATCCGGCCAGATGTCACGCACATCATAAACAAGCTTTGCGCCTTTGCACTTAGCAATAATCCATCCAGGAATACTAACCAGCGGAGGCGGAGACGTGGTGATAACCACATCTACCTTGCCAGCTTTCAATGCTGTGAAAATGGATGTAACACCAAAACTGAGATTATTGAGCATCCGCATTACAGTTGTCTTTTTCTTCATGCGGATTGCCGGAGAGTACAAAATCTTTTCTCTTCTCGGCTCAATCTTTCCATTTCCTTTATTTGTAGAGCTGGCAATCACCACAACCTCATCACCTTGGTCAATAAAGGCATCCGCCATCGTGCGCATTCTATAAGAACACGCTTGGGCCGTGGGATAATACTCGTCCGTATGAATCAGTATCCTCATATACTTATATTCTTCCTTTTTTGCTTCTCGTTTTGATCGATTTGAACTAACAGCCCAGACTCAATCTCAAAGAGTCTGAGCCGTTTATTCCTTATAAAGCTCTACCAATCGTCCTCAGCAGTGTGAATCACACGCTGCTATGTCTCTATTTCGTTCCAGTCAAAATGGTTTTTAGGTTGGTTTTACGCCTCACGCCAGGCAGGCAACAGCATTCCTTTTCCCAAACAGGTCATTAAACCGTTTCCTTTTCGCTATTTTCTGCTCCCATTGCGGTGGTTGCACCCTCTGCGATACCCTCGGTAGACTCCGGCATAAACAGGATCTTCACCGTAGCCAGCATGATCTTCAGGTCCTCGACCAGGCTGGGGTGGGCAATATACATCAGATCCATTTGCAGCTTATCATACGGTGTGGTGTTATATTTTCCGTACACCTGTGCATAACCGGTGAGGCCAGCCTTTGCCTGCAGACGCAGCGCAAACTCCGGCATCTCTTCACAGTACTGTGCTGCGATCTCCGGACGCTCCGGGCGAGGACCTACAATGGACAGATCACCCTTCAGGATGTTCACCAGCTGCGGCAGCTCATCCAGACGGCAAGCACGGATAATATGGCCAACCTTCGTGATGCGGTCATCCTTGTCACCGGTGGAAAGGCGAGCCACGCCGTCCTTTTCAGCATCCACACGCATCGAACGGAACTTCAGGATCTCGAAGGGCTTACCATCCTTGGTCAGACGCACCTGCTTATAGAATGCAGGGCCGCCATCCGACTTCACCGCAATCGCCGTGATCACGAAAATCGGGCTGAGAATGATCAGAGCTACCAGGGACAGCACAATGTCCATTGCACGCTTGACAAAGAGGAACTCCGGCTTTGCCATGTACCGACCGACTCGCAGCACCGGAAGGTGAAGCATGTGCATCGGCCAGGCACCACTCATCAGAACATCGCCCACACGAGGAATGATGAACGTATCGATGTCGTTCATCACGCAATACTTCAGGATGATATTGCGCTCATGGCTGTGAACGCCGCTGAGGAATACGGTCTTCATACCGTCCAGAACGCTCAGATCTTCCAGGCATTCCTCTACGCTCAGAACATTTCTCACCTCGTACTTGCTATCCAAACCGTAGTCCCGAATCAGCTTTTCCATACCACGGCGCACATCATAGACCACGGTGGTAGGCTGCGGAGGGAATGCCTTATAATACCAGCGATGTGCAACCGCAGACCAGATGCCAGCCATCACAAACTGCCCTGCAATGGCAGCGATTCCCGGCAGAAGATTGCACAGCTTAGTGGCCATCAGACAGATCACAATGTAAAAGATCCCGTCCGTCGCCATCGCCGCCAGGATCTGACCGTACATCAACTCGGAAACTCGCTGCATAGACATCCAGAATGCATCATAGGTCTTGCCCAGCAGAATAAACAGCACCGCATACAGGCCCAAAATAACTGCATGGCCTTGCCAAGTTCCATCCATCGGTGTTTTTGCCGCATAGTACCAGATCCAACAAGCCGCAAACGGAAGTGTGATCATCACCACATCCAGCACCTTTACGAGTCTCAACATCACATCGTGCCGAATTTTTGTCATAATACCCTAACTACTCCTTTTTCACTCTATCATCAATTCTTTTTGACTCTATTACGAGCCCATCTTGTTCCAAATCATCCCGATGGCGTCCAGCCGCTCCATCCGTTCTTCTGTCAATGCGCTGCTGCTTTTTTCGGGATTCAGCCGTGTGTAACGCTGCCGCTTGACCCATTTACCGAGGGCATATCCCTCCGGCGAAACATAGTTGACCGGGGCCCTCAGATCCCCGTGGGCTTCAAAATAACGTTTTGCTTCCTGATATCCTTGGTTCCACTGGCGGTCATTTCGGTTGCCCCAGACCATGCCGATGCTGTCCAGCCGGTCACCGGTGTCTGTTTTGAAGTCCGCAAAGACCTTGTCCAGACCATCCGCCTGCTCCAGTGCGCGGCGCAGTGCGTCCAGATATTTCTGATTCACATCCTGAATGCCCGGTGTTCGCAGGTTATCTACCCGCGCCTGATACTTTGCAAGTGCTTTCTGGTACTGGTAGACCGTGGTCACATATTTCGGGGCAGGCAAAATACCCATGACGACTGCTTCGCCAAGGGTCATGTTGCTCGCAACACGGCTATCAAAAAGTTCTTCAGCCATGTCACGGTTATTATCCAGATATCGGATGTTTGTTGCCGTCAGCCTCAGAAACTTTGCATCCGGGCATAACTTTAATAAAGCCACCGTGCTTTCGCCCCAACATTCAGCACCAGCACGGTGGAATTCATCGAATATAATATAGGCAGGCTTCTGCGCTGCTATTTCGTCCAGCTGTGCCTGCGTGCAACACATCAGTTTGGCGTAGGTATAAAAGTGAACATTTGCCAACGGAAAATCCGGGTCGTTCCTTTTCAGGCTTTCCAGCTGGGTCTTGAAGATATATTCACTGGGAGAAAGCCAGATTACAACCTTCTCCGGGTTGTCCTCGATCAGCTTGAACGCAATGTAGCTCTTTCCGGTGCCGGTGGGATGGACAATGGCAGCCTTGCCATACTGTTCCATCATCCGGACTGCCGCACGATACGCTTTCTCGTTGTGCTCAAACAGGCGCAATGCCACCTTGTTCACCCCTTTCCGCAATAAAGGGGTATCTCTCATACGGTCAATGGAAGATACCATGTGTTGGACGATCTTGTCATTCTCACTGTTCTATTCTAACATTGAATCGCATGATAGGCAATAGACTTTGGCACTCTTTACCAGAGAAATTTCGGCGATATACTTAATCTTTTTTTGATTTGTTGTCCAATTTGTTCAAAAAATCGGCCACGAATTCGATTTTTAGGCAATTAGTGGTCCATAAGGTGTCAGCAGGAGGATTTGTATGGCAAGACGTGGTGAAAACATTCGGAAACGCAGCGATGGACGATGGGAGGGCCGATATATCAAAGGTCGTTCTGCGGACGGCAAGCCTTGCTGGGGGTATGTATATGGGACAACTTATACCGAAGTACAAGCAATTTCTGCTCGCAAAAAGGCAGAGTGTGGCATTTATAACCTGAATAGTACCGATATTACTTTTTCGGAAATTTCAGAGCAATGGTTATATTCTGTCCGGCAGGGTGTAAAAGAGTCAACTTTCTCGCACTACCAGTATACTCTGCGGCACTATCTCCAGCCTGTTTTCGGGGATTTCAAAGTGAGTGCTTTAAGCGAAAAAATTCTGGAGCAGGGACTTTTGGCAGTGATAACACCAGCCAACGGAAAGCAAAAGACTTTAGGGGCAACCATGGCACAGGAGTGTTTATCGATGCTGCGGCGCATCTGCAAGTATGCAGCGCACTTTCATCTCATTCGCCCTTTTGAAATTATGGTAAAACTGCCGCAAAAATCCCACAAAGTACCGCTGCCGTTTACTACAGAAGAACAAAAGAAATTGCAGACGTTTGTAATGGAATCGCCTACGTCCCGGAAAATCGGTCTGCTGCTTGGGTTTCAGTTGGGGCTGCGTATCGGCGAAATTTGTGGGTTAAAATGGGGAGATTTTGATTTATCGGCAGGAACTGTGACAATCCAACGAACAGTGACTCGGATCTCTTGTGGAAATGGTCACACAAAAGTTGTTGTTCAATCTCCCAAAACCAAAAGCTCTCGTCGTGAGATTCCACTTCCAAAATCGCTGCTTCGTGTTCTGAAGAAGCTGTCGAAAGATTTCAGCAGCGGAACTTGGTTTCTTTCTGGCAATGAGGAAAAGCCAGTTGAACCTCGATGCTACCGTAAGAGCATTCACGGCTATCTGAAAAAGGCCAGCGTCCATCAGGCGCACCCTCATGCGCTTCGTCATACCTTTGCAACCACCTGCTTGCAAGCGCATTGCGACATCAAAACCTTGAGCGAACTGTTAGGTCATTCAGATGCAGCAGTCACGTTAAAAAAATATGTTCATTCTGATATGAAACGCAAACGACGAGAAATAAATCGTGTTTTCGAAAACTTTTAAGGGGTGATTGGTGGTCACATATCCAAAAAGATTTCGATAAAACGTAGTTTATTGAGCGTTTTCTTCCATTGACCGTATGGAGGATACCTCTTCTTATCTTTCTGTCGGTTGATTTTCGTGTCAAATCTTCGGAATTGTCATTTCTGAGTATACGGCGCACCGTACACAAAAACAACCTATTTCCGCTAATATCTACAAAAAAGGAGAACAAACATATGATATTAGCGACCGATGAAGATACAAAAGTAAAAGATGCCGTTGCATTACGTTTCAAAGAGCTTTGCGAGGAACGCAACATAAGTCCCAATGCCCTTGCTGTCCGTTCCGGTGTCACTCCGTCCACCGTTTACAGCATGCTTGATTCCTCCCAGCAGAGCGTCACCGTTCCAACCGTCAAAAAACTGTGTGATGGCCTTGGAATTACGCTTGTAGATTTTTTTAACGCCTCGATTTTCACTGCAATCGATCAGGAAATCCGATAAATAACACATTGACATCGGTTTATGTACCCTATTGGAAATGCACCAGCATTGTACGAAGCCGCTGCTATTTATCAATGCCTGCATTATAGCCCTGACGTTTTTCTTCTTGCCCTATAACATAGAGATTTTTCTCTGTTATTAAAGATGCACCGCGCTTTTTGCGCTCTGCCCGCCTTCCACCATTGAAAGCGAAAGGACAAAAACATGAAAAGGAGAATCATCGAGTACAAACCAAGTCCCGGCAAACAGAACCTGACCCGCCGACTGCATCCCTGCACTCCGACCCTGTGGCGCAGCTTGTGGCTGCCCCTTTGCTTGGTCGGAGGGCTGGCTTATGTACTTTGATTCTTATGCCACCGGCAAGCGCATCCAGCAACTGCGTAAAGCAAACGGTATGACGCAGGAAGAAATGGCAATCCGACTGAACATCAGCGACCGTCACCTAGGAAGAATTGAGAGAGGTGAATGTGCTGCTTCCATAGATCTCATGGTGGAAGTAGTGGTTCTGCTAAAAGCCAACTTGGATTTTTTGATTATTGGTGTGACTGAAACCCCAAGAGAAAGGGACCTTATCGCACATATCAAAAAACAGAACAAGACGATTCAGATGTTCAAAGACGGGTTGAATACTCTGATAACAGAACTGACTGAAACAGAAATTGCATAAGTTTATCTCCCAGAAGCCGAGAAGCGATTCTCGGCTTCTTTTTTGCGTATTTTTCTGACGCTTCTACGAAAAACAGGACATGGGATGTCCGGTTTCTTTATAAAAAAGACTCGTTTTTTCTCAAAAATAGGACGTAATGCGTCCTAAAAAAACATTCAGTTTTCAGGTACACTATGGTCACAGCAAGGGCAACACCCCAGACGGGGAGAAGCCCAAAGCTGGAAGCCGTACCTTGAAAACTGAATATCATTCCCTCGGACAAAACAATGAAACTTCCGTAATTCGCGGCCCGGCCATAAAGAAGGCGGGGTGGCTGAAAAGCCAATGAGAGGAAGGGTGCGATCCCCCTCACCGAGGTGTATTCCAACCCCACCGGGCGTCGAGGACAAATAGGGTGGGACACTTAACTAAGACTCCAAAGCCCACTACCGGGATTCTTCTGAATCAAGGCGGCGGGCTTTTTCCATACCGAATATTCATTCTGATGACACGGAGGTAATGACTATGAGCCGTACTTTTACCGACGAATCGACCCTGACCACCCTCTGCCCCCGCTGCCTGAATGCCTTTCGGAACACGCGTGGCATCCGTGTCCGCCGTGCAGACCCCTATCAGCTCACCAAGGAGCCTTGCACCTACTGCCAGACCAACTTTGGCTACGACTACTACATCCAGCCCACCAGCCCGAAATCCACCTACTTTAAGAAGGGACGGTTCGATGATGAATCTGAATGCGCTTAAGATCGACCCGGAGTTTCAAGGCAAGATTCCGCCGCTGACCTTTGAGGAACTGAACCAGCTCGAAGCCAACATCCTGCGAGATGGCCGCATCATCAATCCCATCATCGTATGGCAGGGCTTGATCGTAGACGGGCACAACCGCTACACCATTGCCAAAAAGCACCCGGAGATCCCTTTCACCGTTCACGAGAAAGAGTTTGCCAGCCGCTATGAAGCAATCATCTGGATCTGCAAAAACCAGCTAGGGCGGCGCAACCTTACCCCGGAACAGAAGAAATACCTTATCGGTAAGCAGTATGAAGCTGAGAAATGCGCCAACGGCGGTGACAGAAAAAGTCCTGTTGCAAAATCAGGTTACGGAAAGCGTAACCTGATCGGTGCACCCAAAACCTGTTATAAAGTCGCTGCGGAAAGCGGTGTAGGAAGAACGTATGTGATTGAAGCCGAACATTATGCTAAAGGTTTGGACGCTGCCGAAGAAGCTGTACCCGGTACACGGCAGAAAGTGCTTTCCGGCGAGGTCAAGCCGACCGCCGCTGAGATCGCATCCGTTGCCCGTGCCCCTCCCGAAGAACGTCCTGCACTGGTGGCTGAGATCTGCAAACCGAAGCCACCAAAGCCGTCTGCACAAAAACAGAAAACTCCCCCAGCTGTAGCTACACCGCTGCCCGATGCCAGTACATCCGATGAAGAAGCGCCTGACGAAGAACCAACGTCCACTCCTGCTCCATCCGAGCCGATCTTTCCACAAAAGGAGAATGAACCGTTGAAAGTTGACCGTCAGCAGATTCTTGAAATCGCAAACAATCGCTACCATGTCAAGCAGCTTGCCAATGGTGCGGCAATGCTTTGTGAGGTATCGGGAGCCGCCAACAGTATGATGCGCCGCTGGGAAAGCGTTTTCCGGGAATATCCCGATATTCTATCCGATGCAGAGAACCGTGCATCCGTAGGACGAACGATTCAGAAATTGAGAGATTACCTGAAAAATTTGGAAGATAAGATGGAGGAACTGCTATGAAGAATATGAACTGTGTCAGCACCATGCCTGAGATCATGCCCGAAATCACGGATGAAGCCATCATCGAAGCCCTTTTCGCTCAGCGGCCTTACGAAGAAAAGGTCATCAACAGTGCCTTTCTCGAAATCCCTGCGGAATATCAGCGCAAGCTGAACATTCCCAATGTCGAAAAGATGTCGGCAGAGTTCACCGAGCTGATTGCCAACCCGCCCAAGGTCAGCTACCGGGACGGTCACTACTTCGTCTTTGACGGTCAGCATACCATCGTGACCCGTCGGGCGATGAACGGCGGGCAGGATCTTCCGATCATCTGCAAAGTGTACGAGGGACTGACAGAGGAAGAAGAAGCCATGCTGTTTTCCCGGCAGACGGGCGTTTCCACGCCGCTGACCGCTGGCGCAGAGCTGCGCGCCGCTTTGGTGGGCAAAGACCCGGAATCTCTCGCATTCGTGAAAGCCACCGAAAGCACAGGTCTGCAGCTTGGTCTGGACAGCTACCGTGCCCCGTGGAAGATCATCTGCATCCGCACGGCTTTCAAGGAGTACAAAGCCTACGGCGCAGACCTTTACAAAGAAGCCCTGACCATGATGGCAAAGGGCTGGGAGGGTGACCCCGATTCCCTCCGCTCCGGCATCCTGCAGGGCATGGTTCGCTTTGTGGCTCTGTATCAGGGCGAGTATGACCCGGAGCGTCTGGTGAAGCGTCTGCAAGCCATCCACCCTATGACGCTGGTGCGGGATGAGAAATCCCTGAGCGGCACCGTCAGCTACAAGTATATGATGCTGATCCTTCGCACCTACAACGGCTCCAGCCGCCGCTTCAATCTGCCCATCAAGCAGTGATCTTACTTCTTCATGCAGGTCTCCTTTCACATCGAAGAAGCCGTCCGCAAGGGCGGCTTTTGCCTACATAAGCAAAAGGGGGTTGACTGCCACCGTATATGTAACAAAAGACTTTGGTTTTCTCCGGGGCGAGATCTACTTTGCAGACCTTGACCCGCACTATGGTTCTGAGCAGGGAGGTAAACGCCCTGTTATTGTGATACAAAATAATACCGGAAATAAATTTGCACCGACCGTGATCGTGGCTGCTGTGACCTCAAAAGTCACCAAAAAGCCAAACCAGCCTACCCATGTTCTCATTGACCGAAATCCAGCGTTTTCAAGGCCCTCTATGGTGCTGCTGGAGCAGATCTTCACCATTGATAAGGAGCGTATCCAGCGGCTCCTGGGGCAGACTACGCCGGACGAAATGTACCAGATCAACGAAGCCCTGATGAACAGTCTGGACCTGAACGGAGGTCGATAATATCAACAAGAACGCCTACTCTCCCCTTTCCCCCGCTGTTCCTCCCGATGTTTTCAGCATCGATGCAACTGCACTGAAGCTGATTTCTATTTTATTTGACAACAACCTGATCTCTGCTGAGGTCTATCATCAGGTCCTTAGCAGATATTCTGCGTAATGTCAAGGATGTCGCTGACACCGGCGACATCCTACATATTCCCTTCGCAATCTTCTATACTACGGGCAAAGGAGGTACAGCGATATGAACATCACACAAAGAATGTACTTTGGGCAATTCCCATTGGACAAAGACCGTGACCGCCGCATTGTCTTTTACGGTCGTGTTTCCACCCAGCATGAAGCGCAGGTCGATGCGCTTGGCAACCAGATGCAATGGTACGATGACCAGCTTCGGTATCATCCCAACTGGCAGGTCGTTGACCGCTACATCGACGAAGGCATCACCGGAACCTCCGCCAAAAAGCGCCCGGCCTTTATGAAAATGATTTCCGATGCCAAGTGCGGAAAATTCGACCTGATCGTTACGCGTGAGGTCTGCCGCTTTGCCCGCAACACCGTCGATACCCTTCAGCTCACCCGCGAACTCCGTAATTTCGGCGTAGAGGTCTTTTTCGTATCTGACAACATCTGGACGATGGACGGCGATGGCGAACTCCGGCTTTCCATCATGGCAACCATGGCACAGGAGGAAAGCCGCAAGATTTCAGAGCGTGTTCTTGCTGGGCAGAAGATAAGTCGGCAGAACGGTGTGCTTTACGGAAGCGGCAACATCATCGGCTATGACCGGGACAAGGTCAACCGTACATACGTTATCAACGAGGAACAGGCTGCAACCATACGGATGGTTTTCACGCTCTATTCGCAGGGCTACGGGGAAAAGGCGATCGTCACTGAACTTTCCCGGCTGGGCCGCAAGGATGGGCATGGAAACGTCAGTTGGTCCTGTACAAAGATCAGCCGTATCCTTCGTAATGCAACGTATATGGGCTATGTCTGCTACAACAAGTCCAAGGTCAACAACTATCTTGAAAAGAAGCGCATCAACAATCTGGACGAAACTTCCTTCGTCTATGTAAAAGGCAACTTCGAACCTATCGTATCAGAAGCCCTCTGGCATGAATGTGAGCGCATCCGTAAAAGCCGTATTGTCAATCTGCGTCTTCCTGATGGAGAAACACGACGCAAGGGCATTGACAGCACCAAATATTTATGGGTCGCAAAGCTTCGTTGCCGCTGCGGTTCTTCCTACCGCATTTTCAACTGGCGCAAACTGAAGGACGGAACGCCGGTCTTTGGCTACCAGTGCAATATGCGAACCGTCAACCCGACCCGTTCCTTCGTTCTGGAGCACAACATGACCGAACAGCTCAGTTGTGATGCCATTTCTATCCCGGAGTGGAAGTTGGAACTGATGGCGAAGAAGATCTTTGAAAAGGTCTGGGGCAATCAGAATAAAGCCATCCTTCGTGCCTGCAAGATGATTGAAAGCTGTCAGAACGGAAAAGCCGCCACACGAATGTCCGCTGCACCGATTCAGGGCCAGATCGAAAAAATCAAAAAACGCAAGCTGAACTACGCTGCCATGCGTGCAGACGGCGAACTGCCACGGGAAGAATATCAAGCCCTTTGCAAACAGGCAGATGACGAGATTGCCCGCTTAGAGCAGGAGTTGAAAGCCCTCTCCCCTGCGCCCGAACCGCAGACGGTTTCTTCGGACATGAAAGCAATCTACGATTTTCTCTCTCAGAAGGTCGATGTGCACGGTGCCCGTCTTGCTCCCGAATTGATTGAGCAGTTCGTTGAAGTGGTCACCTCCTTTGCCGATTACGCCTACCGCTGGAAGCTGAACACCGGCTGCAAGAAGTCCAAAGAGGAGCGCACTGATCTGATGGCTGTATCGGAAAAGCCCATCCTTACCTTCACCATCGACTTTGAAACCGCCAAGCGTTACCGGGAAGCCAACAAGATGCCCCACCAGTTCCGCCGTGCAGCGTGGACCGACCTGACCGTGGAGGTGTATCTGTGATGCTTCCGGAAAGCAGCCCTGTGTTAAGCGCAATTCACTTCATACATGAGCAAACAAATAAGGCCCACCGCCAAAATTGACGGTGAGCCTTATTTTACGCTCGATTTTTAACGATAATCCGCTACAAAATCCTTATGCTCTCGGGTTTTTAATCGCAGCCTGGGCGGGTGTCAAAATTACAGAGCGTTTGAAGTAACGATAATGCGTCATTTTATCAAATTCCCTGCCGAAGGACAAACATTGTCACACCTATGTACTCATCCCAGATGTCCTGAGCCTGCATGTCGGCAATGATCTCCTCGACTCTTTCCGGGGATAATTCATTATCTTCGTCCAGAACCATCAACATATCCTCTGCCGCTTCATATGCATCCTTCCGCTTCTTCACGAGTTCTGTCGCAGTATCTGCCAGCATGGTTCCATCATTTTTGACACTGCCGTTCAGTCCAAGATGATACCACAAATCTCCACGAAGCGTATTCCGGATTTTAGCGGTTGCATAGCTTTCCGAGAAATCAATCCGTCCATCCGAATAGTATATAATATTTTCCATCATCCGCTCATTGCGTGGGTCAACTTTAATAGACGCATCATGTTTCTTAGCATCGCAACAGCAGATTCTATGTACTCCCTTCACGGTCTCTTTTTGGCCGCCGTAGCACGAAGCGAACAGATTTTCGTATTGGAGAGCCTTTTCCTTGCTCTTACTCAGAGGATACCAATGCTCTATCACTGTGCTTTCCGCTGTATTCTCTATGCGGGACATACAATATACGCACAGTCCGTGTTGTTCTTTTATAAGAGCATCTCTGAGTTGGTCCTTATTGAGCTTGTCAAAAAATTCCTCTCTCAGTATTCTGGCCTGTTCCTTATTGGGTTCTTCTGGTATGTCATTCCATTCAGGTTTTGCTTTTTGGAGATCAAAGTCTTTCTGAATATCTTCTGGACATGAACTCTTTTTAACGTAGATCATTTCAGTTCCAGTTCTTTCTCATCCGCATTTTCGCTTCTGCGCGCTTCACTTCTGTATTATCTTCGCCAAAAAGCTCTTTCATCCCATCCAGTGCCTTTTGCGAATTTTGCTTATTTCTCTGGTAGAATGCATCTTCAAATTCTTTCTTTCGTTGCCAAAGCTCCTGCGGAATGCCAGAGCTTCCCTGCTTGTACGCCACAACATCATCAATCGAGTAGGCATACGCTCCGCTGAGCTCTTCTACGCCATTTTGCCCTATGGACAATAGCTTTGCATCCCTAAAGGACGAAATAATGATTGGCGAATGCGTTGCTGCGATAAACTGAACTTTCGGGAAAGAGCTGTGCAATGCGTCCAGAATCTTCCATTGCCATCTCGGATGAAGGTGCATATCGATTTCGTCAATCAATACGATTCCCTCAGCCTGACTGTAATCAGACATTTCCGGGTTCAGTAGCGCAATACGGAACGAAATCTCCATCAGCATCCACAGAAGAGATTGATAGCCTGCACTCAGATAATTGACCAGCATCGTTTTTCCATTTTCGGTATAGGTAATATCCTCAAAATCGCGCGTATACTCCACCAGCGGAATCTCATCCAGGTCATTCATCTTCTGCATAAAGGTGCCGACCGCTTTTTTGAACGCCTCATATTCAGCAATCGGCATTCCTTTTTTATATTCTGCCATTGCCATCTTAAAGGCCCAGTCTGTAAGAGCCTTTCGATCAAGCGTCGCATTCAAGCAGTCCATATAACCACATCTGCGGTCATTTAACTTGTTCTTTCCCACTGAACTCGTAGATGCTTTTTGCGTATCTACAACACGCGATGTGCTGAAATAACAAATCACTGGAAGAATTTCCGTCTGAGAATTAAGAAGCTCTCTGCCCGCAGCCGCAAGTTCCTTGCCTGCATACTTTGTACGAGTAGCATTCGTTTCATCCTCTCTGGATATTTCACTCGAATACTCAACTCCACCAAGCCCAACCGTGCTTTTGATCGTTGTTGGTGTATAGTACATCCGATGCTGGGAAGCATCACCAACAAGGCTACTGGTAAAACGGACATCCTTTTGGGTAATTCCCTTTTTCGTGATGTCATTCATCCGGCTGAAGTAAGTCTGAACCGAAAGTGCCAATGCCTCCAATACCGTCGTTTTGCCAACGCCGTTGTCGCCAATCAGCAGATTAACACCCGAAGAAAAATTCAAGCTCATTTTTTCAATGCTCTTGAAGTTTTGGATTTCTGTACGTTTAAAATGCATCTTTCAGCCTTCTTTCCTACGAATGGCAACAAGTCTTTTCAGCCGTCATGTGCTTTATTCTCTTTATTTTACCATAGCAACCGAAAAACATCAATCTCAGAATTTCATTTCAATTCGTCAAAAAACTCATTTCTAGCTATCACACAAACTGAAATGCAATCGGCATCAGTTCTTCCATGCTGTGCACCACATCACCGGTATTCAGGACTTTCGCATCCACCGGGAATTTTTTCTTGCCGAAATCCATGAGATGCCGCAGGTTGATGGTC
>OGYY01000609.1_pt1 | contig 35711 bp, 30 predicted proteins | sample 1576671 | NCBI WGS metagenome assembly OGYY01 (sample SAMEA3541593, study PRJEB24748) | human gut metagenome | biome: human gut; feature: human-associated habitat; material: faeces | place: China | collected 2012 | reverse complement strand
TAAATAAAAGATTAGATAATACTAATATTTATTATTATATTCTATGGAAAGAAAGTGCCAAATTTGATATTATATACATAGAGACTTTTAAGGAGAGAAAAGGAATGTACGATACTGTAGCATATATATACAAGGATTATCGAATTGAATTTAAAGAAGAAGGGTATCATGTGTACGGAGAGGCTTTTTATCCGGGAGAAGTTTTGCCGGTTGGAACAATTACAGGACATTCATATAACTCTAAAGACGAAAATGATATTTCACATATGAAAGACAATTCACTTCATATTGATATGCTTATTGTAAGTGAAAAGCATAATGGAAAAGGGGTAGGTTCAACCCTTATGAAGATGATGATGTTGTATGTTGAAAAAAGAAAATTTAAACATGTTACTACGAATCCAACTCCGATAGATGGGAGAACTACAAAGCAGTTGGAAAAGTTTTATCATAAATTTCATTTTAGCACAGGTATTATGATAAAACGAATTGAATTTGTAGATGACAAGGATATGTTTGAGTTAGATAGTGACGAGAATAGCGAGGAAGAATTCGAGACTCAGAAGATAAAAAATATTAACCACGATGTAGAAAAAGCCGTAAGTTCACAGAAGTCCGGCAGTTATCAGGAGGAAGAAGTTATTGAAGGACTTCAGCCTGTTGAAAAAATTGAACTTAAAGAAAATATACAGGCAGCGCTTAGAGTATTAGACGAGGAAGCTCATAAAATAGAAATGAAAAAAGTTATGCTTGAAGAGATATCTAATGCGAACGGAATAGAAGAATCTTTATATGAGTTAGAACAGGATGTTGAATTAAAACAAGAAGCTACTAATAAAAGAACGGCTTCTGATAATGTTAAAATATCTTTAAAACAAGATGACAATAAGAAAAAACAGAAACTAAAGACTGAATGCAAGATAAGCGATAAATTGGAAGATGATTTTACTAAAGAGGGAAAAGACGATTATGCAGAGCATTTAAAAGAAAAAACGGGCTCAGAGGAAAAGGCAGCTTCACAAGTTAACCATATTCCGAATTCTTACAATATTGGTATATTGACAACGATCTATTATGTAGAGGAAAGATTGCCAAAGAAGAGCGATATTCTTGATATAAGCTCAAGATTTGTAGCAAAGAAAGCTTATTTTGAACAGAAAGGTCACAAAGTTACTTCTGTTAATTCCATAGATTTAACAGAATTTAATGATGAGAGTTTTGATGTTGTACTTGCAGTTGAACCTATGGATAAATTAAAGACAAAAGAAGAACAGGTGTCATTTCTTAAAGAAGCATACAGAGTGTGTAAAGTAGGCGGAAGAGTTTTCGTTTCATTTACTTCTAATGATATGATGCTTGCAAATGAAATTTTAAATTACGATCCTGATTTTCTTAAATCTGAAAATGTAGACAAGAAAACAATGAAGATTCTTCATGGAAGTAAAACTACATTTACCATAGATGAGATGGAAGATGTAATTCATTCAAGCGGAATGGAATTTACAAATAGATTTGCCATGGATGGAATAGGTTCTATGATGACTGAACAAATTGATGCAATGAATGATAGTCAGTTTAATAAATGGATGAGTTATCATTTATATGCGTGTGAGAAAGAACATGGAATAGGATATAGTTCATCAATTGTTTATATAATTAAGAAGATAGACTTAAGTGTTTAGAATAATTAAGAAAAAGAACTTAACTAAAGATGAGAAAAATAGACTTAAATTTTTACAACAAAAATGAATTTAAGTGATTAGAATCATCGAGGTAAAAGTATCAACATCAAAGAAATTTGCTAAAAAGACAACAAAAACAGTAGATGCAAAGAAGTTATCTGTTACAGTTAAAAAGTTACAACCAAATAAAAAATATTTTGCAAAAGTAAGAGCGTATGTTATCGTTAATGGAACAAAAGTATATGGCAAATATTCAAAGGCTGTAAAGATTAAGTTAAAGTAAGGCTTGAAAAATAAGTTGTATTGAAAACTAAATTGTAAATGTAAAATATTATATTTGAAGAGCTGTCGTATTTATGCGGCAGCTTTTTTTAACCAAATTCAATCTAATTCAAAAAAATAGAGATTTTTTTGCAAGATTATGATAAAAATAGTGTATAAGTTAATGTACGTACAAAATCCTTAAGGAGAACAAAGAAGTGACAGATGAAAGAATTTTAAAGTTGCTGATAAATAAAGACGAAAAAGCTCTTTATAAATTATCAGGAAAATATGACAAGTTACTTAGTTACATTATTTCAAATATTGTGGGAAACAGACCGGAAGATGTAGAAGAATGCCTGAATGATACTTATTTTAAGGTATGGAAAAATGCACATAAAATCGATTTAAAAAAAGCATCACTTAAGACATATTTGAAATATGTAGCAAGAAATACGGCGATTAACAGAATAAGAGATTTAAGCAAAGATGAAATAATGCTTGAACATGGGGACGCGGAAGAAATGCTTAAAAATTATGTTTCCATAAGCAAAGGACCTGAAGACAGGGCAATGATTGAAGAAGATGTAAATTTGCTTAAAAATATATTAGATGATTTAAAACCAAGAGAAAAAGAATTGGTTATTAGAAAATATTTTTACATACAGAGTTCCAAAGTAATAGCGCAGGAAATGAATATGGAAGTTACGACGGTAGATTCATATTTATCAAGGCTTAGAAAGAAAATGAAAAAGGAATTCCAGAGGAGAGAAGAAAGTTATGAGTAATCCAATAATTGAAAATGCGATTTTTGAAAGCAAGTTAATTGATTTATTTAGTAAAATAGATATAAGTGAAGTTGAAACAGATTATCCGGACGAAGATATTGAAAAGTTGAAATTTGAAGAAACACTATTTGAAAAATGGTGGAATAATAAAAAAGTAAGAAGAGTTACTGAAGTAGGTGTGCTTGCGGCATCCCTTACAACAGGAATAATTGTTGCAATCAGAGTTATTCACAAAAAGCGAAAGGCTGCATAACAGTGAATCAATAAGATATTAAAAAAATAAAAAAATAAAATTTTGCAAAAAAATTGCAAGGTTTTATTTTTTTTTGTGTATAAGTATATGTCCGCGTTAAAAAAGTGGAACAAAAAGAAAAGAGGAATTAAAAAAATGGTAGAAAAGATTATTGAATTAGCAAAAGAAAATTTAAGCATTGATGGAGAAATTACAGCAACAAGTTCTTTCAAAGAAGATTTGGAAGTAGATTCATTAGACTTAATGGAATTAGTTATGGCATTAGAAGATGAATTTAATGTAGAAATTCCATCAGAAGAATTACAGAATATCAAGACAGTTCAGGATGTTGCTGACTATTTAACATCAAAAGGCGTGGAGGCATAAATGAAAACAAGAATAACAGAATTGCTTAAAATTAAGCATCCTATTATTCAGGGAGGTATGGCATGGGTAGCTGACCATCATTTGGCAGCTGCTGTGTCAAATGCCGGCGGACTTGGAATTATAGGTGCGGCAAATGCTCCAGCAGAAGTAGTTAGAGAGGAAATAAGAAAGACAAGAGAATTAACAGATAAGCCTTTTGGTGTTAATGTAATGCTTCTTAGTCCATCAGCAGATGAAGTTGCAAAAGTAGTTGTTGAAGAAAAAGTTCCCGTAGTTACAACAGGTGCAGGAAATCCTGAAAAATATATGGAAATGTGGAAAGAAGCGGGAATAACTGTTATTCCGGTTATTGCTTCTGTAGCGATGGCAAGAAGATTAGAAAGAACCGGAGTTGACGCGGTTATCGCAGAAGGATGTGAATCAGGCGGCCATATTGGTGAATCAACTTCAATGACTTTAATACCACAGGTAGCTGATGCGATAGAAATTCCTGTAATTGGAGCAGGTGGCGTAGGCGATGGAAGAGGCATGGCAGCAATGTTTATGTTAGGTGCTGAAGGAATTCAGGCAGGTACATGTTTCTTAGTGGCAAACGAAACAAATATTCATGAAAATTATAAAAATAAAGTTTTAAAGGCAAAAGATATTGACTCGGTTGTAACAGGAAGAAGCCATGGACATCCGGCACGTTCATTAAGAAATAATATGACAAGACAATATGTAAAAATGGAAAATGAAGGTGCAGGATTTGAAGAATTAGAATATCTCACATTAGGCTCGCTTAGAAAGGCAGTGCAAGATGGAGATACACAGAATGGCTCTTTTATGGCAGGACAGATAGCAGGACTTATACACGAAACAAAAAGCTGCAAAGAAATAATTGAAGAAATGGAAAATCAGGCAGAAAAACTTTTGAAATTATAAAAATTAATTGAAATTTTTTGAACAAAAAAATAAAAGTAAGTGTGTATCAAATAAAAAACATGAATTATAACTCAAAGTTAGGAGGAAACATGGGAAAGACGGCATTTATTTTCCCGGGACAAGGTGCTCAGTATTTTGGAATGGGAAAAGATTTTTTTGATAAATATGAAGACAGTAAAAAATACTTTGAAGAAGCAACGAAGATTCTTGGATTTGATATGGAAAAGATGTGCTTTGAAGAAAATGAAGATTTAAACAATACACAGTATACACAGGCAGCAATGTTTACAGTATGCGCAGCAATTTTACAACAGATTGAAAAAACAGGAGTAAAGCCTGACGTGTGTGCAGGATTAAGTCTTGGAGAATATGCAGCACTTTATTCATGCGGAACAATTACATTTGAGGATGCGGTTTATCTCCTAAGAAAAAGAGGAATGTTTATGGATGAAGAAGTTCCGGATGGTAAAGGAACAATGGCAGCAGTGCTTGGAATGGATGCAGATAAAATTGATGATATTTGCAAAAATACAGAAGGAGAAGTGGCAGTTGCAAATTATAATTGTCCGGGTCAGATTGTTATAACAGGTGAAACTGATGCAGTAGAGAAAGCTTCAAAAACTTTAGCAGAAAATGGAGCAAAGAGAGTTTTGCAACTTAAGGTAAGCGGACCATTTCACTCTGCCATGCTAAAAGGGGCAGGAGATAAGCTGGAAAAAGAATTGAAAAATATTGAGCTTAAAGAACTTAAAATGCCGTATGTGGCAAATTGTAATGCAAGTTACATATATGATAATTCACAAATAAAAGAACTTCTAAAAAAACAGATTTCATCACCTGTAAAATTTATGCAGAGTGTTGAAAAAATGATAGATGATGGAGTTGATACATTTGTTGAAATAGGACCGGGGAAAACACTTTCTAAATTTGTTAAAAAAATCAATAAAGATGTAACGGTAATAAATATTGAAAAAGTGGATGATTTAGAAAAACTGAAAGGATTAGAAATATGTTAAGTAATAAAGTAGCAATTGTTACAGGAGCTTCCAGAGGAATAGGCGCTAAGGTGGCAAAGACATTTGCTGAAAATAACGCAGTTGTAATAGTAAATTATGCAGGCTCTAAGGAAAAGGCAGAAAATGTTGTTGACGAAATTATTAAATCAGGGGGAAAAGCAGAAGCTTATAAATGCAATGTAGCCTCATTTGATGAAGTAAAAGAAATGATGGAATATGTTGTAAAAACTTATGGAAGAATAGACATTCTTGTAAACAATGCAGGGATTACAAAAGATAATCTTTTGCTCAGAATGTCAGAACAGGAATTTGACGATGTAATAGATGTTAATTTAAAAGGAACATTTAATTGTATGAAAAATGTAACAAGACAAATGATGCGACAAAAAAACGGAAGAATAATTAACATGTCTTCAGTAGTTGGAGTTCATGGAAATGCAGGACAATTAAATTACAGTGCTTCAAAAGCAGGAATAATAGGAATGACTAAATCGCTTGCAAAAGAAATGGCTTCCAGAAATATAACTGTAAATGCAATTGCACCCGGATTTATTGAAACTGATATGACGGGTCAGCTGGATGAAAATGTGAAGAAACAGATTTTATCAGGAATTCCGGCTAATTGTCTTGGTAATGTAAATGATATTGCACAGACGGCGCTGTTTTTGGCATCTGATGGAGCAAGATATATTACAGGACAGGTTATCGGAGTAGATGGAGGTATGGGAATTTGAAACGAAGAGTAGTAGTAACCGGATTAGGAATAATATCACCAATTGGTAATGACATAGATACATTTTGGGAAAATGTGAAAAAAGGAACAGTAGGAATCGGAGAGATAACAAAATTTGATACTACGGATTTTAAGGTAAAACTTGCAGCAGAAGTTAAAGATTTTGATGCTACAAAATATATGGATAAGCGCGAAGCAAGAAGAATGGAATTGTTTTCTCAGTATGCAGTAGCAGCGGCAAAACAGGCAGTTGAAGATTCAGGGCTTGATTTGGAAAAAACAGATAAAAACAGAATGGGTGTTTCTATAGGCTCAGGAGTTGGAAGTTTGCAGGCGATGGAAAGAGAACATAAAAAGTTACTTGAAAAAGGACCGGGAAGAATTAGCCCGATGTTAGTTCCGATGATGATTACAAATATGGCAGCAGGAAATGTGGCAATTCAGTTTGGCTGTAAAGGCAAGTGTTTAAACATCGTAACTGCATGTGCAACAGGAACACATTCGATAGGAGAAGCATTCAGATACATTCAGTATGGTGATGCAGACATTATGCTTGCAGGCGGAACGGAAGCATCAGTTTGCCCAATTGGAGTTGGCGGATTTGCAGCACTTACAGCACTTTCAACGCAGGAAAATCCTTTAAGAGCTTCAATTCCATTTGACAAAGAAAGAAGTGGATTTGTTATGGGAGAGGGTGCAGGAGTTGTTGTATTAGAAGAATACGAGCATGCAATTAAGCGTGGAGCAAAGATATATGGTGAAGTTGCAGGATATGGAGCAACGTGTGATGCGTTTCATATTACATCACCTGCCGAAGATGGCGAAGGTGCAGCAAGGGCAATGATGCTTGCTATGGAAGATGGAAATGTAAAACCTGAACAGGTTGAGTATATAAATGCACATGGAACAAGCACACATCATAATGATTTATTTGAAACAATGGCAATTAAAAAAGCATTTGGTGATAAAGCATATGATTTAAATGTAAATTCAACAAAGTCGATGGTAGGTCATATGTTAGGTGCAGCAGGGGCTGTGGAATTTATCGTATGTATCAAATCGGTTATGGAAGATTACATCCATAAAACAGCAGGCTTTAAAGTAAAAGATGAAGAATTGGATTTGAATTACACACCTGAGGCTGTTAATAGAAAAGTAAATTATGCCATAAGCAATTCATTAGGTTTTGGTGGACATAACGGCAGCATAATGGTTAAAAAATTTGAAGCATAATAGCTGAAAAAATAAATGATTATGATTATGAAAAGGAAATTAAAATGAATTATGAACAAATAGAAAAACTGATAGATAAGGTTAATAAATCAAAAATAACAGAATTATCAGTTGAAGAAGGAAATTTTAAATTAAATATAAAGGCAGAACAGAGCGTGGCAATGGCAGCTTTAACAGTTCCCGGCAATTTGCCTGATGCAAATGTAGAAACTATTAGAACTGTGGGCGTGAATGAAAATGAAGGACAAAGTGATGATTTAGAAGAAATAAAAAGTCCTTTGGTTGGAACGTTTTATGCGGCAAGAGCTGAGGGGGAAGAACCGTTTATTAAGGTGGGAGACAAAATAAAAAAAGGTCAAACAATAGGAATCATTGAAGCCATGAAACTAATGAATGAAATTAGTGCAACATGTGATGGCGTAGTTGAAGAGATTCTGGTTGAAAATGAAGATTTAGTAGAGTATGGACAGGTAATCGTAAAAGTTAGCAAATAAGAAACTGTATTAATTAGAAGATTAGAAAAGTGAAGAATCGCTTTATAGAAATAATGAATCTTAAATGCTAAAAAAGTTGCGCATTTGCAACAGAATGGAGATTAATATGTTAAACACAAAGGAAATAATGGACATAATTCCTCACAGACAGCCATTTTTACTTGTAGACAGAATAGAAGAAATGGAAGTAGGAAAGAGAGCAGTAGGAATTAAATGTGTAAGCTATAATGAACCGTTTTTTGCAGGACATTTTCCGGATCAGCCTGTAATGCCGGGAGTGCTTATTATTGAAGCAATGGCACAGGTAGGAGCTGTCAGTTTATTATCAGACGATAAATATAAAGGAAAAACTCCTTTGTTTGGTGGAATTAAAAACGCTAAATTTAGAAGAAAAGTTGTTCCGGGAGATGTGCTTAGAATGGAAGTGGAAATGACTAGAGTGCGTGGACCACTTGGTATAGGTGAAGGAAAAGCGTATGTGGATGGAGAACTTTGCGCACAGGCAGAACTTGTATTTGCAATACAGTGAAAATGTTGTTAGTCGAAAAGGAGAAAGTAGATGTTTGAAAAAATTCTAGTAGCAAATCGAGGCGAAATCGCTGTTCGAATAATAAGAGCTTGTAGAGAAATGGGAATTCAAACAGTGGCAGTTTGCTCAGAAGTAGATAAAGATGCACTTCATGCACAACTTGCTGATGAATGTGTGTGTATTGGTTCTTATAAATCAAAAGATAGTTATTTAAATATAGAAAAAATATTAAGTGCAGCAATTGCTACAAAGGCAGATGCGATACATCCTGGATTTGGTTTTTTATCAGAAAACAGCAAATTTGCAAAAATATGTAATGAATGCAATATAGAATTTATCGGGCCTTCAGTAGAAAGTATGATAAATATGGGAAATAAATCTATAGCAAGACAAACTATGATTAAAGCAGGAGTACCTGTAGTTCCAGGAACAAATGAGCCTCTTACAGATGCTTATCAGGGAAAGAAAATAGCTGACGAAATAGGTTATCCGGTAATAGTAAAAGCAGTTTCAGGCGGTGGCGGAAAAGGTATGAGGGAAGTAAGAAAAAGCGAAGATTTTGTAAAATTATTTGAAACTGCAAAAAAAGAAACAGAAATTGCCTTTGGTGATGACCAGATGTATATAGAAAAATTTGTGGAAAATGCAAGACATATCGAATTTCAGATTATAGGGGACAAATTTGGAAATGTATTACAACTAGGAGAGCGAGATTGCAGTATTCAAAGAAGACATCAGAAGTTAGTTGAAGAAACTCCTTCGGTTGTTTTAAAAGAAGAAGTAAGAAAGAAAATGGGAGAAGCGGCAATTAAAGCCGCAAAGGCTGCAAAATATTACAGCGCAGGAACAATAGAATTTTTGCTTGATAAAGATGGTGAACATTTTTATTTCATGGAAATGAATACAAGAATTCAGGTAGAACATCCTGTGACAGAAATGGTGACAGGAGTTGATTTGATAAAAGAAATGATAATGGTAGCAGCAGGTGAAAAACTTACAATGACACAGAACGATGTAAAACATTCGGGATGTGCAATAGAGTGTCGAATAAATGCAGAAGACCCTGACAATCATTTTATCCCATGCCCAGGTACCGTAAATGAACTTCATTTCCCGGGAGGAAATGGAATACGGGTAGATTCCGCATTGTTTCACGGGTACAAAATTCCTTCGTGTTATGACTCGATGGTGGCAAAAATAATAGTTCACGGCCACGACAGAAAAGAGGCCATTGAGAAAATGAGAAGTGCGCTAGGGGAAGTTGTAATTGATGGGATAAAAACGAATTTAGATTTACAGTATGAAATTATTAATTCAAATGAATTTGCCAAAGGGAATGCACTGGAAATCAACAGACGTTTGGATGATAGAGGTTAAAAATCATTGCAATGAATAGTCATGTGCTAAAGACAATAAAGATTATGGCGCCCGGGGATAGAGATAAAAATGGGTTGTAAAAATATGGATGCTTTGAGATCAGAGGTTAAAAAATGTTAAAAGAAATGTTGAAAAAAACTCCGAAAAGAATAGTAAAGAATGAAAGCAGCAAATCAAATGTTCCTGATGGAATGTTTATGCGCTGCCCTAAATGTAAAGAAATAATCTATTCTGAGGATTTAGTGGCAAATAAATATGTATGCCCTAAATGCGAACATTATTTCAGAATTAATGCAAAACAAAGAATTGAAATGGTGTTAGACAGGGGTAGCTTTGTAGAATGGGATAAGGAAATTGTAACGGACAATCCATTACAGTTTCCAAATTATATTGAAAAAATAGAAAAAGCACAAAAGTTAACAGGGCTTGATGAAGCTGTAATTACAGGAAAAGGAACAATTAAAGGAAAAGAAGTTGCGATTGGAGTAATGTCTGCGGATTTCATAATGGGAAGTATGGGAAGCGTAGTAGGAGAAAGAATTACAAGATTATTTGAGAAAGCAACTGAAGAAAAATTACCGGTTGTTATGTTTTGCTGTTCAGGTGGAGCCCGTATGCAGGAAGGCACAGTGTCTCTTATGCAAATGGCAAAAACGAGCCAGGCAGTTAAAAGACATGATGAAGCAGGACTTTTATATGTTTCAGTATTAACTGACCCAACAACAGGAGGGGTTACGGCGAGTTTTGCAATGCTTGGAGATGTAATAATTGCTGAACCGGGAGCATTGATTGGTTTTGCCGGACAAAGAGTAATTGAGCAGACAATTCATCAGAAACTCCCTGAAGGATTTCAACGGGCAGAATTTTTATTGAAACACGGATTTATAGATAAAATTGTGACTAGAACAAGATTGAAGAAAACATTGGAATTTCTTATTTTATCTAATTAAGCAAAGCGAAAGGGCATAGAAATGGAACAAATACTTACGCCATGGGAGCGCGTTAAAATAGCCAGAGATAAAGACAGACCATATAGTTTTGATTATATAAATGAAATATTTGACAGATTTTTAGAATTACATGGTGACAGATTTTATGGAGATGACGGAGCAATTGTAGGTGGAATTGGTGAAATCAATGGCAGCTATTTTACAATAATAGCTCAGCAAAAAGGAAGAAATGTAAAACAGAATATTACCAGAAATTTTGGTATGCCATCGCCTGAAGGATACAGAAAAGGAATCAGACTTATGAAGCAGGCAGAAAAATTTAACCGCCCAATTATTTGCTTTGTAGATACGCCGGGAGCATATCCGGGAATTGAGGCAGAGGAAAGAGGACAGGGAGAAGCGATTGCAAAAAGTATATTTGAAATGTCAGGACTAAAAGTTCCGGTTCTTACAATAGTTATAGGCGAAGGAGGAAGCGGAGGAGCTTTGGCAAATGCAGTGGCAAATAAAGTTTTAATGCTTGAGAATGCAATGTATTCAATACTTTCTCCTGAAGGATTTGCAACAATTCTTTGGAAAGACGGTTCAAGAGCGGATGAAGCTGCAAGCGTGATGAAATGCACATCTCATAAATTGCTTGAACTAGGTATAATTGATGGGATTATTGAAGAAGAACAGCAGGCATCACTTGAAAATGTAGATATAATAGCTGAAGAAATAAAAAAAGAAATTTTAAAGTTTGCTGATGAGTACAAAGACAAAAATCCTGAATATATCAGAAATCAAAGATATGAAAGATTCAGGCAAATGTAATATATGAATTCAAAAACATAAATAGCAGAGTTGGAAAATAAAAAATCGAAAACATAAATAGTTGAGTTGAAAAAAACGGAAAAATGAAAACACTACACAAATTTAGGCAAACTAAATATGGAGATATAAATGAAATCATTAAAAATTGGAGAATTAGAGGCAAAAATTCCACTCATTCAAGGTGGAATGGGCGTTGGAATAAGTCTTTCAGGACTTGCCGGGGCAGTGGCGCTTGAGGGAGGAATAGGTGTAATAAGCACGGCACAAATAGGTTATAAAGAGCCTGACTGGGATAGAAATCCGATAGAAGCAAATTTGAGGGCAATAAAAAAAGAAGTAAAGAAAGCAAAAGAAATCAGTCATGGTGGAATAATTGCGACGAATATAATGGTTGCGACAAAATTTTATGATAAATATGTTAAAGCTGCAATCGATGCAGGCGTTGATATGATAATATCCGGAGCCGGACTTCCACTCAATTTGCCTGAACTTGCAAGGAAAAGTAAAGTGAAATTAGCACCGATAGTTTCATCTAAAAAGGCTGCGCAAATCATATTTAGAAGATGGGAGAGAAATTATAACACGACTCCTGATTGCGTTATAGTTGAAGGACCAAATGCCGGTGGACATTTAGGATTTAAACCGGATGAAATTGAACAATATAATGTATGCCGAAATGACGAACCAGAAAATACAGACAAGTATAATAAAACAGAAACGAATAATATAAATGTATGCCAGAAAGCAAATTCTGTTAATTTAGAATTTGATAATAGGGCAAAAACAAAATTATACTCAGATGAAATAAAAGATATTATAGATTTTGTACACACATATGAAGAAAAATGTGAAAAAGATATTCCGGTTGTTGTTGCAGGAGGGATATATGATAAAGCGGATGCAGATTGTATATTCGAATTAGGTGCATCAGGAATTCAGGTGGCAACTCCATTTGTCGCCACAAAAGAATGTGATGCCCATGAAAATTACAAGATGGCATATGTGAATTGTAAAAAAGATGATATTGAAATAATAAAAAGTCCGGTTGGAATGCCGGCAAGAGCAATAAACAACAAATTTCTTAAAAGGGTTAAGAAAGAGGGGAGAATTGCACCTATAAAATGTCATCAATGTGTATCTACATGCAACATGTTAGAGACACCTTATTGTATCACGGATGCTTTGATAAATGCCGTAAGTGGAAATGTTGATGAAGGCTTAATATTTTGTGGAGCGTATGCATATAAAATTAACGATATATCAACAGTAAAAGATATTATAAAAAATTACTTTTAAATATGCTATAAGCAGTAAAAGATGTTAAAAAAAGTGGCTTTATAGGCAGTTAAATAGGCAATTTTAACAAAATTATTTTTCAACAGAACATACGGTTGTATTTTCTCACTGTTAAGATATAATTATGATGTGATAGGTCTGTATAGTAAGAAAAGTATACAAACTTATATCATTTTTTTACTTGAATTCTAATATACTTATGAAAAGAATATGGTGAGTGCGAATGGAGAACAACAAAAAAGACAGATACGAGAGTGTAAGTGGAAAAGGATACAAATCAAAGAAACCTGTAAAGAAGAGAAAAAGAAATAAGCCTGTTTTTTCTAATTTGAAAAAATACATAGGAATAGTTATAGGAATAGTATGCATAGCTTTGGTGGCAATATATGTAAATGGAACGGTTTATTATACAACTCATTTTTACAAGGGAACACATATTAACGGAATAGATGTATCTAAATTGACAGCAGATGAAGTTGAAAATGCTATAAAGGATTATGAACTTACAATTACTGAAAGAGGTAAAGAAAAGTCAGCTACATATATTGAAACTCTTGCAGGAAAAGATATTGATATGAAAGTAGTTTCAAGAGAGTCATTGGACAATCTTGTAAAAGAGCAGAATCAATTTGTTTGGTTTACTGCAACCGGTACAAATCATGAAGAGAAGCAGATGATAGAATATGATAGCGACAAACTTGCTGAATTTGTAAACAACTTAAAAGGTTTAGATTCTAAATATGCTGATAAGCCGACTAATGCGTCTATATCTGATTATAATAACGGATATACAATAGTTGAAGCTAAGCAAGGGAACTTTCTTAATAAAAAGAAAACAATTGAGTGCCTTGAAAATACTATCTCTTCTTTAAAAGAAAAAGTTGATTTGGATAAAGAAGGATGTTATCGCGTGCCTAATATTGCATCTGACAGTGAACAGCTTACAACAGTTTTAAATCAGTTAAATAAATACACGGGAACAACAATTACATATAATTTTGGTGATACTCAGGAAGTCGTTGACGGAAGTGTTATTTCAGGTTGGCTTGTTGTTGATGGAAATAATGTTTCATTAAGTAAGGAAAAAGTTGATGAATTTGTTGACTCAATACGAAAGAAGTACGACACAATTTTTTCAAACAGAGAATTTAAAACAACATATGGAAAGACTGTAGAAGTTAAAGGCGGTGATTACGGTTGGTGGCTTAATACAGCTAAGGAATCTGAGGGCTTAATGCAGCAGATTGAAAATGGTGAAAGCGGTGAAAGAAAGCCTGTTTATTACCAGGAGGCTGCAAGTCATGACAAAAAGGATTATGGAGATTCATATGTAGAAATTAATCTGACTTCACAACATTTGTTTGTATACAAAGATGGTCAGAAAGTTTTAGATACTGATTTTGTTTCAGGAAATGTTTCTACAAAGCATGGAACACATACAGGTACTTATGGAATTACATACAAGGAAAGATATTCAGTGCTTGTAGGTGAAACATATGAGTCAACAGTATCATATTGGATGCCATTTGATGAAGATATAGGAATGCACGACGCAATATGGAAAAGTCAGTTTGGAAGCAATTTCTACAAAACAGATGGTTCTCATGGTTGTATAAATCTTCCATATCTTACTGCAAAAAAGATTTATGGATATGTTGAAAAAGGAACACCTGTAATTGTATATGAACTTCCGGGAACAGAATCCGGCTCAGTTACATACCAGAATTCTTCTGAAATTGCTCAGGCTGCAATTGAAGCAATTGATGCCATCGGCACTGTAACTAAGAATAGTGGCGATACAATAAAAGATGCAAGATATATGTACAACAAAATCAACTCAGATGCTAAAAAATATGTAACTAATTATGACAAGTTACAGGCAGCTGAGAAGAAATTTAAAGAATATAGTAATTAGAGTAGTATTATGGTAGTTGCTATTTTAATATAGGAGTTAAAGCAACATAATGGAAATTACTATTTGAATATAGGAATTTGAATGTAATTATAGAGAGCACTCCATTCTAAGAAACAAGTTATTATAGATTGACTTGAATATCTTAGAATGGAGTGTTTTATTATGCTTCAAGTGATTGAAGTGCACCATATAAGTTGGAACACTTTCGCCATGAAACAATCCACAATATTCCAAAAAAACCAAAAGCTTTTAATTATTCAAATTAACATGAACTCTTCCTTATGAATGATATTTGTGGTAAAATACAAAAGATGTAAATATAAAAATACAATTGAGAAGAAATTACGGATGTGTTTAGATAAAAAGAATAAATACGTAACAAACAAAAAGTCTATAAAATAAACACATCAAAACAATACTTCACAAGTAATAACAATAGGAGATAAAAAGATGGCTGAGAGATACGAAGATATATTAACACTTGAAAATAATCAGTGGACTTACGGATGTCCTGTCCTAATAGAGGGAGGCGTATTGCAGTATGACACTGTAAGCGAAAGAAATCTTTTAACAATTAATTTTATGAATATCTGTGATGCTGTTTTGTCAGAAGTAGATTTGACAATTTATGCATCAGATGAAGCAGAAGAAAATATATTAGAAATTGAGCATCAGTATTTGAAACTCCATTTAGAGCCGGGAGCAAAATTTGGAAACAATGTACATTTGCCAATAGAAGATAAAGAGGCAAAGAAATTTAAATTAAAAATAACCAAAGTTGTATGCGAAGATGACGGAAGTGAATGGATAAAGGATGATATATTTGAAGCACATCCTGAGATAACTAATCCTGAAGAATTTGGACAAAAGATGGATCAGGAATACGAAGACAAATACAATAAATGCGAAGAGTTGATTGTATTAGAGGATTCCGAAAATCTTAAAAAAGTTGTAGAGATTCTTGAAACATTAAGATGGTACAAGAACTGTGAAGAAATGTACGATTACGCTAAGAGAAAATATGATATAACTCTTAGAACAGAGAAAAGAAAAAAACGTGAAGGCGAAAGAAAAGATGCACGCAAGAAGAAACAGAAAATGGCAGCAGCAATTGCAGCTTGTATTGCCGGCGTAGCAGTCATAATATTTGCAATAGTTTACCTTACAGTAATCGGACCAAATCATCAGGTTAAAGTTGCTAAAGAATACAACAATCAGGGTGAATTCCAGAAAGCAATTGAGATTTGTGAAAACCTTCATGGATTTGGAAACAGTAAAGAAGTATTAAAGGAAGCAAATTATCAGATTGGATTTCTTGCATTTAACCAGCAGGATTTTGAAACTGCATTAAAGTATTTTGAAAAAACAACAGGCTACAAAGGAACAAATAATTTACTTTCACAGTCTTACTACAATTTAGGACAGCAGTCAGCACAGGGTGAACAGTATGAAGCAGCATTGGATTATTATACAAAAGGATATAATACAGCAACAGAAGATAAAGTAAAACTAAATTGCCAGACAGGAATAGCATTAGCACAGTATAAATTAGCTTATGTAACAGAAGCATGGTCAACAATCAATGCCGTTTATGAAGCAGATAAAAATGTAAAAGCAGCATACGATGAATACGGATACGCTTATGCAATGAAAGTTTTATCAGAAGGAAATGTAGACGAAGCAACTGCAGTATTTAAGTTAATAAAAGGATACGCAGATAGTGCAGCACAGTATGGAAAGATTATTTATGAAAAGGCTGTTCCGGTTGCAGAAGCAGGAGATTTGGCTTCAGCATTAAGTACATTAAAAGAAGTTAAAGATGATTATGAACCGGCTGGAAAACTTTATAAAGAAATGGATGAGTTTATAACAGCAAGTTCTAACTGGGTTGGAAACTGGAAAATGAAAGGTGACCAGGGTGATTACACAATGACAATAAGCACGTTATTGTATAAAGGAGAGTTGTGTCTTCATGTAACTGACACATATTTAGATTATGATAAAATCATAAGCACGAAAGAAAAGGTTAGAAAAATTTATGTGGCATCGGAAAGAGTTGAGTACAAATTAAAAGATGTTCATAATTATAAAATCATTCTTACAAGAGAAACTTCTAAGAAAATCAAGAGAGTTTTATCTTATGATGGAGCATCATATATAAGAAAATATAAGAAAACAAAATAATAAACATAATGAATGGGGCTGTTGTGCTAATTAAAGTTAGTGTAACAGCCCTATAATAAAATAAATAATTTGAGGGAAGAAATGAAGAAAAGAATATATTCAATAATTATAGCTGTGGTGCTTATGCTTTCGTCTATAGCAGCACCTACCAAAGTATCAGCGTTAGAAATTCCATACAGAGTAGATGTAACAAAATATACATCAGACGAAGCAAATGCCTCAGCACAAATTAGGGAACAGGTAAAGACACACGCAAATACAGTAACAGTATATGTAAGAACAAAAGACAAAGATTTGTATGCAGTATTTAATCGAATATGGAATAATGCATTTGCAGAAACTACAAATCCGGACGAAGGAGATTATTTATATTGGCAAATGTCAAGCATGGCAGCAAGCTACAACGCCCTTATGCGTAAAGAGAAGGGAAGCAATACATATTATACAAAATACACAATTAATGTAGATTACTTTATTTCTTTAGAACAGGAACAGATGTTGACACAAGAATTAAATAAAATAAATGAGAGTTTTGGCTTCACGGAAACAACAACAGATTATGAAAAAGTAAAAACTATCTATGATTATATTTGCCACAATGTAACATATGATTACAGCGATAACAATATGAAATTTACGGCTTATGCAGCAGTGACTACAGGTAAATCAGTATGTCAGGGATATGCAACTCTGTTTTATAGATTGGCAAAGATGCAGGGGATTTCATCCAGAGTGATAGCAGGCCATGGAACAAATACAGATGTATATCACGGATGGAATATAGTTAAACTGGGAAATCTGTATTACAATGTTGATGCAACATGGGATGCGGCAAATTACAAACTTGGTCATCCATATGAATATTTCTTAAAAGGCGATGTATTTGAAGACCATACACGAACTGATGATTACAAGACAAAGAAATTTTATGCCACTTACCCTATGGCAGCAGATGATTACAAAGATGGAATAGAAGGTGTTGAATCAGCTGAAACAGTAAATTCAAAATTTACAACTTATAGAACTTCGATTAAAAAACTAACTAGAAGTAAAATTGGTTTTGGAAAAATAGTGGAAGCAACGGGATATGAAATTCAATATTCGACAAATAAAAAATTTGCATCAAAGAAAAAAATGACAACAACAAAGACAACATGCAAATTTAGCAAATTAAGTAAAAAGAAAACATATTATTTTAGAGTACGTGGTTACAGAGAGTCAGGCAGTGGAAAAATATACACTAAATGGTCAACGGTTAAAAAAATAAAGAAAATAAAGAAAATAAAGAAATAATTATATGGATGGAGATGACAATGGAAATATTAGATGTGGTTGATGAAAATGGAAATCCGACAGGAGAAACAGTTGAAAGAACTGTAGCGCATAAAACGGGAGTAAGACATAGAACGTCTCATGTGTGGGTGGTTCGCAAAAACAATGGAAGTATGGAAATTCTCTTGCAGAAAAGAAGTAAAAACAAAGACTCGCATCCGGGGTGTCTTGACTGCTCAAGCGCAGGACATATTCCGGCAGGAGTGGATTTTATTCCGTCTGCAATTAGAGAACTCAAGGAAGAGCTTGGAATTGATGCTAAAGAAGACGAGTTTGTGTATTGTGGCAAGACCGTTGGAAAAAGAACAAATGTATTTTATGGAGAAACATTTATAGATAATCAGGTTAGCAACATTTACTACATAGAAAGAAATATGGAAGCTGACAAATTCAATATACAAAAAGAAGAACTAGAGTCCGTTGTATGGATGAAATACGATGATGTAGTTTTTATGGTAGAGAATAATACAATACCAAGTTGTATTAAAATGGAAGAACTGGAAATGCTGGGAAAGAAAATTAATAAATAATTATTGCGATAAAATAAACGCCGTTTAAGAAATTATTGAAATATTTGAATAATAATAAAAATGCTTCGATAACTTTTTAAATGGGGTTTTATAATGTTTGCGATAACATTTAATACGCTTACTTGTGCAAAATCACAAAAATAGTAAAAACATTTTTATGATTGAAAAGATAAAAATGTTTTAAATTGTGCATAATGAACAAAATATATGACTATAAATTGTTAAATAATATGGTAAAAAACAGTAAAATAGTGAGTAAAATGAAAAAAGTAAATAAAAAGTATACAACTATGACTATGGGTGATTGAAAAAACTGTTTTAATTTGGTAAAATTATCTAAGGAAATGGGAGAATCAGTATATGATTTGACAGAATATTTTAACTGAAAGGGGAAAAAACATGAATGTTATTTCAAAGAAGAAACAAGGAATAATCGCAATAATATGTGCGATAGCAATGGTTGTAACATCACTTATGATTTACAATCCAAGAGAGGCAAAGGCTGATGCAGATTATAGTCAACTTACTTATGATTATAAAAACAAAGGTGAATCCTATATGAAAGGGGCAGAGACAACAAAATCAAAGTGGAGAGTGGCTGTTGATACATCACAATCAACTGGAAATATTGTAAAATGGATGACAACAGGTAATGGAACATTAGATTTCTATAATGATATGTTTATGAAGGTTATATGGCATGGAGATTATTCTGATGCAACATTAGAAATAAACGGCAAAAAAGTTGAAAGTAAAGCAGAAGGTGTTCAGGTATATGCACCTGCTGAAATTCATGTAAATGCAAAAACTTGGATTAATAATAATGCATATAATGTTGTTAAAGTAACAAGCAAAGATGAAAAACAGTATGTTACTTTTATTGTTGCAACGGGTAATAAAGTTGATACTTCAACTGAAGAAAGCACAGAATTACAGAAGCCAGCAGCACCAACAAGTTTAGTTGCTAATATTAATGCTTTAAATACAGATTATACAATTGCATTTGCTAATGTGCCAACAGCTGAAAGATATGAATTTTATTTAGATGGTGTATATAAAAGAGATATAACAAATGGTGGAGTTGTTACAATTGAAGAGTTGAATCTTAAAGCTGGACAAACATACACATTTGGTGTAAGAGCAGTTAATGCAGCTGGAAAATCAGAAATTACAACTGTTAGTGTTACAGTACCTTCTAAAACAACAGGGTCAGAGGAAACAACAGAGACGCTTGACCCGTCAACAATTAAAGATTGGACTGAAGTTGGAAATTCAAACAAAACAATGTTATATTATATCGCAAATAAAGCATCAGATAAAGTGCCAACTAAACCGGAAATCCGCGGTGACAATCTTTTTGCGTCATTTACGTTAGCTCCTAAGTATAAAGTTGAATTGAATGGAAAAGCAGTTAAACCTCTTGATGGTGCTGAGATATCAATAGCTAAAACATCATTTGAAGAAGGTTACAATAAATTAGTAGTAACAAATTACTATGGAAATGATTCAGTTACAATATATATTAAAGTTGTTTCAGCAACTGAAAAAACAAAATACAAAGTAACAGTAGACGGAACTCCTACAGAAGTAGAAGAAGGAAGCACATATACATTTGGCGATAATGCACAGGGTTATTATGATACAACAAATAGTGTAGCATATGCTTCAGGTGAAAAAATTACTGTTAATAGTGATATTACAGTTACAAGTATTAAATTAAATGTAGCAATGCAAAAAGGTGCAAGCGTTAGATTGGCAACTCCAACAGGTTTAAGATTCCAGACAGTTATTACATCAGGTAATGACATTGCTGCATCAGATATTTTAAATAAAGATTTTGTAACAACAGGAACTCTTATTACAACATTTGATTTATTTAGTGCAAATGGAAATGTACTTAATAAAGACAGCAAATATACTAATTTAGATATAGCAAACAGTGGATGGTACAATGATGAAGTAGGTAAGTTCTGTGGCTCAATCATTAAGATTAAAACAGATAACTATGAAAAGAAGTTTGTTGGTGTAGGATATGCAACAATTACATATCATAACGGAGATAAATATTCAATATATGCAGATGTAAATGAAACAGATAATGCAAGATCAATTTATTATGTTGCAAATGCAGTAAAAGAAGCAGGATATAAGAATTGTGATGCTGCTCAGAAAGCTATAATTGATAAATATCTTGCAAAGGAGGAGTTCTAATGAAAAAGAAATATATAAGACCGGAAATGGATATAATAGAATTTGATACAAAAGACGTAATAACTACAAGTGGTATAGGTGGAGAAGCAGGAGATTCTACAGATACTTTAATCGATGTTAATAAAAATACAAACTGGTCAGACTTCTATTAAAATATAACCACTAAGCAAAAAGGTGCTTTCCTTTATCGGAAAGCACCTTTTTAATACAAAGATATAAAGAAATTTTAAGGATTGTTACATACTACGAACTCTTGCAATCCTAATAAATACATACAACAAAGGAGGAGGCGGATGAAAGGTAATTTAAAAAAATCAGTTGCAGTTTTACTTACAGCAACAATGGTAGCAACACCGATTACAGCACCTGAAAGTACGAAAAAAGTTCAGGCAGAGCAGTTAGGAAGTATTGCTAAAGAAGTAACAGGTACATGGTCTTATTGGGACGGAAATAAAGACGTAGTACAGACAAATAAGATGTTGTTAGATAAGTTGCCAACAAGAGCGAATCAGGGAACTTACAGATTTACAACAGACAATTACGATGCAAATACAAATGCAATAGATGTTGGTGGTTTCTCATCATCAATGTTGTGGAATTATAATACATCTGCATTTGGAGAATGTGTTTATGCAATACCAATGTCATATTGTGGAACCGCAAATGGAATGTATGTGTCAAAACCATCTACTTTGATTATAAAAGATACATATACACAGACTGTTGTAATGTCGATGAACAGTATGGGAACAATGTCTGATTTTATTGTAGGTACAGACTATACATTTGCAAGTACAAAAGTTGACAAATCAGATGAGTGGTTAACAGACGTTGTAATGGAAAATGCAAATGATTCATCACAGTATTTGAAGACAACAATGGTACAGGGAAGCCCATTTGCATATTTCCAGGTTGAAGGTGGAAATACAATTACATTACAAAGACCTAGAACACTTCCTAGTGAAGTTGCATACTACAACGGAACTACATTAGAAGATTCAACACAGTTAATTATCAGAGTATATGATAATGCAGATTTAATATCAGGATATAGTGATTATGATTACTATGCAGTATATTTGCCTGAAGGTACAAAAGTATCACAGGCAGATGCAACAGCTAAATATGCCGATAATAAAATGGGTGATTTGACATTTACATTACCATCAGACAGAGCTTATATGTCTATGGCTTGGTTAATGGAATCAAATGGAAAGAAGGATGCAGATGCGCAGGAAGTTAAAGATGCATTTGCACCATATGCTTATAATTTTATAACAGGTACAAAAACATCATTTACACAGAATGGTGCTGAAATTAAGACAGCATACAAATATACAGTTGATAAAAAGGCTGAAAGTACAGCAGATGGTACTGTAATGGGAATTTTGCCACATCAGTATAAGAATATGAGCGGATATGACTACATGGATTATACTGCAAGAACAATCAGAGGAACAATGAAGTATTTGATTGGTGATTCTTATCAGACTACATTACAATATACAGGAATTCTTCCAACATTACCGGGTATTGATGAGTCAGACAAAGCTACACTTCAGGGATATGTAAATGATTTTATGGATGTATATGGTCCTACAGATGATGGTGGACTTACAAAAGAGTCATATGAAGTAAACACATACGACACAGGTAAGAAATTGAATCGTGCAATTCAGGTTATGGAAGCAGCAGAAGCTTGTGGAGATACACAATCAGCTGATAAATTATTAAAAGGCATAGAAAATGAATTGGCTGATTGGTTTACAGCAGATGGTGAAGATGATGACAAATATTTTTACTATGATAAAGAAGTAGGAAGCTTATTTGGATTCCCTCAGGCTTATTACACTGTAGATGGTATGACAGATCATCATTTTCATTACGGATATTTTGTAAATGCAGCAGCTCAGGTGGCAATGCGTGATGCTGAATTTATAAAGAAATATGAAAATGTTATCAATGAGATAATTGGAGATTTTGCAACTTATGAAGAAAATAATTCAAATTCAAGATATCCATTTTTAAGATATTTTTCAACATATGAAGGACATTCATGGGCATCAGGCCATGCAAACTTTGGTGATGGTAATAATCAGGAATCAAGTTCAGAAGCAATTAATGCATGGGCAGGACTTATTTTATATGGTCAGGCTACAGGTAATAAAGAATTGACATCACTTGGAATGTACTTATATGCAACAGAAGTATCTTCAGTAAATTGCTACTGGTTTGATACTGATGGCGATATTTTAGATGAACAGTATACAGAAGGAAAAGGCGAAAACGCTAAATATAGTCAGGCATCAATGGTATGGGGTGGAAAATATACTTATGCCGCATGGTGGACTGATGAACCTTTACAGATACAGGGAATTAACATTTTACCTATGACTTCTGCTTCATTTTATGCAGCAGCTAATAAGGACTTCATTTTAACAAACTGGAAAACAGCAGAAAGAAATGAAAAGAATTATAATGGTAAAAATGAAAAAAATCCAAAGCGTTGGAATGAAATTTGGAGTGAATATCTTGCAATGGCAGACCCTGACAAAGCGTTGGAGTATTTTGATGAACAATGTGACCCGGAAGCAGGTGAATCAAAAGCACATGCATTTAACTGGATTATGGCAATGCAGAAAAATGGTACTCCTGATTTAACGGTTACAAGTGACAATCCACTTGCCTGTGCATTTAAAAATGCAGACGGCGAAATGACATATGTAGCATATAACACAACAGATGAAGATGTTAAAGTTTCATTCTCAGATGGAACAGAAATAGTTGCAAAACCACATTCAATGACAACAACAGGCGATGGAGAAGTCACAACAAAATCAACATATAAGGTTGAACATTATTTGTCAGATGGAAATGGAAATTACAATCTTTTTAATACAGAAAAGAAGTCAGGAAAGATTGGAAATGAAGTAACAGCTGTAGCAAATACATATCAGGGATACAAATTTAACCCTGAAGTAGAGGGTACAGTTCAGAGTGGTGTTATTGCGGAAGATGGCTCACTTGTATTGAAACTTTACTATGATATTACAGAGATAGAAACAACTAATGAGTATGAAGATGATAGTGAATATACGTCGCTTGGAGTATCTAACGGAGTTGAAATATCTTACAGAGTGTTAAGGAATGATTTCAATGCAGGTGTCAAATTATTGGATGCAAATGATACATTTTACATGGAATATCAGGGAATTTATACAGCAGAAAATACAGCTGCTTATTTGAATAAAAAGTCATTAAGTACGCTTAACGGAGTATTCAAATTTTCTGTTAAAAATACGTTGACTGAAAATACATATAACACAATTAAACTTGTTAGTGACAATAAGCAGGTTTATATTCTTGTAAAATATGGAAAGCCTACTAAAGCTCCTGATTTATCAGATTATGAAAGTGAACAGGAAGAAACAACAGTTGATGAAAATGCACCTACAGATGCAACAGGCCTTGTTTTAGGAACGCCTGCAGATAATGTGATTTCAGTTACATTTAGGGCAACACAGGAACAGAATGATAAAGGTCAGTTGTACAATGTATATGTTGATGGAACATTAAAATTATCATCAGTTGCAGCAGGAAATTATACAATTGATAAGATTTATGCCGGAACCCGTACTGTAGAAGTCAAAGCAGTATTAAATGGAAAAGAGTCAAAAGGTATTTCTTCAACAATAAAAGTTACAGGTGAAAAAGAACCAACAACTAAGCCGGAAACAACTACTAAAAATGAAGTGACAACAACTAAGTCAGATAATCCTGGTGAGACAACAGGAAAGGGTGAAACACCTGGTGAAGTGACAACAAACAATGGACAGGGCGAAACAACAAAAGCTCAGTCATCAGATACAACAACTAAGAAAGATGATTTTGCTAAGACAACAGTTACAAGTCAGGATACAATAAATGGCCAGAATCAGGCAAAGGCTGTAAAAGTTAGCAAAGCAAAGATTAAGAGTGCAAAAATTACAAAGAAAGCATCTGTAAAGAAGTTAATAATTACATTTAAGAAAATTAACAATATTTCAGGCTATCAGGTAAAACTTTCATCTTCAAAGAAATTTGCCAAAAAAGCTACAATGACAAAACTTGTTAAGAAAAATAAGAAATCTTATATCTTCAAGGTTTCAAGTAAAAACTTAGCAAAAGCAAAGAAACTTTACGTTAAAGCCAGAGCATATAGAATCGTTGATAATAAACGTATCTATGGCAAATGGACTAAGAAAAAAGTTGTTAAGAAATAAGAAGTTTAAGAATAAAAAATTTCTAGAAATAAAAGTTGTTTAGAAATTAAAAATGTAGTGTAAATAATTACATAATTACAAAAAAATATAGAATAGTGCCATGCTTCATTGCAAGATGGCACTATTTTATTTGCCAATTCTCGGATTATAAATAAAATGCTTGAAATATCTCATACAGTATGTATAATAAAAAGAAACACATACAATAAGCAACTAATACTACTTTGACGAGGAGGTATAAAGGTGGGAATAAACAGAAAGTATAAAGACAGGATTTTTTGCATGCTATTTGGGAATCCGAACATGCCTCTAAGAGGAATTCTTTACAGCGCAAGACTATTTTCAAAATACATAAAGGCAAATAAGCTTAACATATACAGCGAAAAGCTTATAAAAATACCGACGCCGCAATATTACGTGTTGTATAATGGAAAACGGAAAATAAAAGACAAAGTAATATTGAGGCTATCAGATGCATTTTCAGCATTACAGAACGAAGGTCAGTTTGAATGGACAGCAACAGTGCTTAACATAAACAAAGGACATAATGAAGAATTATTATCCAAGTGCCAAATTTTAAAGGAATATGTTATACTTATAGACAGAATCAATGAAAATCAAAAGAAGTATGACTCGGTGGAAGAAGCAGTTGAAAATGCAGTGTCCTACTGCATAAAAAATAATATATTACAAGACTTCCTAACAGAGCATAAGGCGGAGGTAATTATGAGTTTGTTAACGGAATATGATGAAGAAGAAACGATGGGCTATGTAAGGCGGGATGCGTACCGTGATGGAGAAAAGGCTGGAATAGAGCAAGGTGAAATGTTAATGTTAATATCTATGGTAAATAAAAAGATACAAAAAGGAAAAAGCATTGAAGAAATCGCTGAAGATTTAGAAGAAGATAGGGAAACGATAGAAAAAATAGCCAAAGTAATAGAAGAAAACGGACATGACATCAATGCAGAAAAAGTGTATGAGATGATAAAAGGTAAATAAAAAAACAGAAATTTGAATAATGGTGTTATAATTATTAATGAAATAATAAATTTATTAATAAAACTTACAAGAAAGTATAATATTATTAATAAATAATTATCGATGCAAAGATAACATAATAATTGCTTTGAATTAATCGCAATTATAATTGTGGTATCATAATAAATATTTTACAAGGAGGCAGTTAATAATGAATGACGATAAGATGATTGATGACATCGTAGCAATGCTTGATGCAGGAGTGGCTAAAGGACAGGGACATATTAATGTAAAGGTTGAGGACAAGAATGCAACTGAAAAAGAAATTGTTAATGGAACAGCAGACTGCTCTATGAATTCAATGGCTTGTGCTGTGCCAACAATGATTTTGGATGATGACGATGAATTTGAACTATAAAAGAAGTGGTGAATAATTGAAAGTGGAAAATAAGGAAAAAGCAAAAAAAATAGCAAAATTCATATGCAGATATATAGTTATTACTTTTGCTGCCTGTATATATGCAGTAGGAATTTCTATGTTTTTAGACCCTAACAATTTGGCACCCGGAGGCTTGACAGGTGCGGCAGTAATTTTGACAAGAATTATACCAATAACATTAGGTACTTTAATTGTGATTATGAATATACCTATAATGATTTTAGGTGCATGGAAATTTGGAGCAAGATTTACGTTGTCAACATTATACACTCTTGTAGTTTCATCAGCATTTATGGAAATATTTGAGAGAATGGGATATGTTGTAACACACGATAAGATTTTAGCAGCATTAGTAGGTGGAACTTTAATGGGAGCAGGAATGGGACTTTGTCTTAGAATGGAAACCACGACAGGTGGTATCGATATAATAATTAAAGTTTTGCGTCAAAAATACAGGCAGGTTAAATCCGGTGAAATGTATTTGATAATTGATGGACTTATTTTAGCAGCGGCAGCATTATATTTTAAAGATATAGAAGTGTCAATGTATGCAGGAGTTGCGATTGTTATATCGACTTATATTTTGGACAAGGTTTTATATGGAAGCGATGAAGCAAAGTTAGTTTATATAGTAAGCAATAAGCGAAAAATAATAGCTACAAGAATGATGGTCGAACTTAATATGGGTGTCACATTGGTCGAAGGAAAGGGCGCATATAATATGGAAAATACAGAAGTTATTATGTGCGTTATGCATAAACAGAATCTTACAAAGGTAAGAAATCTTGTAAGTGAAGTTGATCCGGAAGCGTTTATGATAGTTTCTTCCGCTACAGAAGTGTTTGGTGAGGGATTTAAAGGACACACGGATGTGGAAATGTAAAGAAAAAACTTAATTTTGTAAGAAATTAAAATAAATTTAGTAAAATTTTGTTTACAAATAACAAAAGTATGCGATAAAATAAAAAAGTATTTTTTCTAATAAGAAAGAAATTATTTTTTATGATGGAGGAACAAAGCAAATGAAGAAACTATTAAGTTTAGTGCTTGTGTGCGCAATGACAATAGCCCTTGTTGGTTGTGGTCAGAAGGCAGAAAGAGTTGACAATGGTTCAGGTAGTGATAAGAGCTCAGCTAAGAAGATTGGCGCAATTCTTCTTGGAGATGAAACAGAAGGTTACACATTAGCTCATATTAACGGAATCAAGGAAGCAGCTAAAGAATTGGGAATATCTGACAGTGATATTGTATGGAAGTACAACATTTCTGAATCAGATGAAGTTAGTAAGGCAGCAGACCAGTTAGTAGCTCAGGGATGTAAATTAATTATTTCTAATTCATACGGACATCAGGATTATATGTATGCAGCAGCTCAGAAGTATACAGATGTTGATTTTGTAGCTATGACAGGTGATTATGCAGCAATTTCAGGATGTGACAATTTCTACAACGCATTTACAAAGGTATACGAATCACGTTATGTATCAGGTGTAGTTGCAGGTATGAAGATTGCAGAACTCGTTAAAGAAGATAAGATTCCGGCAACAGGATATGATGCGGATGGAAATGTAAAAGTTGGTTATGTTGGTGCATATCCATACGCAGAAGTTGTATCAGGTTATACAGCATTTTATTTAGGAATTAAATCAGTATATGATAAAGTAGCAATGGAAGTAAGTTATACTGATTCATGGTTTGATATTGAAGGTGAAGGTGCAGCAGCTGAATCATTAATGGCCGACGGATGTGTTATCATCGGACAGCATGCAGATTCGACAGGGGCTCCAAGTGCAGTTCAGGCAGCACAGGATAGCAGTAACACAGTAGCATTCTCAGTTGGATACAATGTAGACATGTTAGACGTAGCTAAGACAGCAGCTTTAACAAGTGCTACAAATAACTGGGCAGCATACTATACAACATTATTCAAGGCTTATGAAGATGGAAAAGAAATTCCTCAGAACTGGGCTGAAGGATATGATGCAGATGCAGTAGCAATCACTAAATTAGGTGATTCTTGTGCAGAAGGAACAGCAGATAAGGTTGCTGAAGTAGAAGCAGCGTTAAAGGATGGCTCATTACATGTATTTGATACATCTAAATTCACAGTAACAGGAAAGAATGTTAAGAAGAATGAGGACAATGGTTTAGACCTTGAAATTGATGATAACGGAGCTGTTACATCAAATAAGATTGATTTATCAATCATTGATTTTGCAACAGGAGATGTAACATACAAGGGAGATACAGTTGAAGCAATCGTAAAAGATGACAACGGTGCAACATACTTTGATGAATCATCATTCCGTTCAGCTCCATATTTCCAGATTAGAATTGATGGAATTACAGAATTGAATAAGTAATCAAATCAGACATAATTATATAAGACATAAAAGGGAACTGTCGCTTTAGCGGTTATTAAATATAAATCGTTGAAGCGACAGTCCCATTTTTACAAAGAAAATCTAATGATGCAAGGAGAAACAAAAGTGGAACAAAAATATGCTGTTCAGATGAAAAATATAACTAAAACTTTTGGTCATGCTATTGCAAATGATAATGTAAGTATTGACTTAGAGTACGGTGAAATTTTATCTCTATTAGGTGAAAACGGAAGTGGGAAAACAACTCTTATGAACATGCTTTCAGGTATTTATTTTCCTGACAGCGGAAAGATATTAATAGATGGAAAAGAAGCAACAATTCGTTCGCCACATGATGCAATGGAACTCGGAGTGGGAATGGTTCATCAGCATTTTAAATTAGTTGATGTATTTACAGCTGCCGAAAATATAATATTAGGTTTAAAAGAAAAAGAACCGCTTAAAAATGTAATAGATAAAATAAAAGAAATTTGTGATAAATATGGATTTGAAGTAGACCCAAATCAGAAAGTATATAATATGTCAGTTGCACAGAAACAGACATTAGAAATAGTAAAAGTATTGTATCGTGGTGCAAATGTTTTAATACTTGACGAACCTACAGCAGTATTAACTCCACAGGAAACAGAAAAGTTATTTAAAGTAATGCGTAATATGAAAGAAAATGGAAAATCAATTATTATCATTACGCATAAACTTAACGAAGTATTAGAGATTTCTGATAAAGTTGCCATTTTAAGAAAAGGCGATTATGTAGGAACAGTAGAAACAAAAGATGCTACAGAACTTTCACTTACAGAAATGATGGTGGGAGAAAAAGTAGAACTAAACATAGAAAGACCGGAAGTGGAAAATAAAGAGGTAAGACTTGAAGTTTCACATTTAAGTTGTAAAAGTCCGGATGGAATTAATATATTAGACGATGTATCATTTGAAGCTTACAGTGGTGAAATATTAGGAATTGCCGGAATTTCAGGATGTGGTCAGAAAGAATTACTGGAAGCAATTGCAGGATTACAAAAAACAGAAGATGGTAGCAAGATAACATATGTTAATCACCAGGGCGAAAAAGAAAGTCTTTTGGAAAAGTCACCAAGACAGATTAGAGAATGTGGCGTTGCTTTATCATTTGTTCCTGAAGACAGACTTGGAATGGGACTTGTAGGTTCAATGGGAATGCCTGAAAATATGCTTTTGAGAAGTTATGATGAAGGAAAGAAATTTTTCATATCAAATAAAGAACCTAAAAAACTTTCTGAAAGAATTAAACAGACTTTAAATGTTCAGACAACAAGCATAAATGCCCCTGTAAGAACAATGTCAGGTGGAAATGTTCAGAAAGTATTAGTAGGAAGAGAAATTGCAAATGCACCATCTGTTTTAATGACGGCATATGCAGTTCGTGGACTTGATATTAACACATCTTATACAATTTATGATTTATTGAATGAACAGAAAAAGAAAGGTGTAGCAGTAATCTACGTTGGAGAAGATTTAGATGTATTGCTTGCCTTATCAGATAGAATTCTTGTTTTGTGTGGCGGAAAAGAAAATGGAATTCTTGATGCAAGAAAGACAACAAAAGAAGAAGTAGGATTACTTATGACAAATTTGCAGAATGGAGGTGCCGACAATGAGTAATAAGCCAAATCAGGTAACGAAAGTAAAGGAACCTCTTGTAAGAGTAACAAAAAGAGATGTAATACCAACATGGCAGAAGTGGGCAGTAAGACTTATAGCAATTTTATTATCTCTTGTAGTAGTTACAATATTTGTATTCAGCCTTACGGGAATTGGACCGGGAGAAACATTTGGTCTTATGTGGGAAGGCGTATTTAGCAATATGTACTATAGAAAAGGAACGATTTTCTTTACTGCAAAATTGCTTTGCATAGCAGTAGCACTTGCACCTGCATTTAAAATGAAATTCTGGAATATCGGTGCTGAAGGCCAGGTGTTAATTGGTGCTTTATCAACAGCGATAGTAATGGTTAATTTTTCAACATTATCAACACCATTATTATTTACACTTATGATTGTTTCATCAGTTGTAATGGGTGCAATCTGGGGATTGATACCTGCAATTTTTAAAGCAAAATGGAATGTAAATGAAACACTTTTTACTTTAATGATGAATTACGTTGCAATGCAGTTAGTTGATTATTATTACAACATATGGAAAGGCTCAAAGGCTTCGCTGGGAATGCTTAATCCTGGAACAAAAGCAGGATACCTTCCCGAATATAATGGAAGTTCAAATAACATAATTGTAACAGTTGTATTGATAATAACCGTATTAATGTATATTTATTTAAAGAAGACAAAACATGGTTATGAAATAGCAGTAGTAGGTGAATCAGAAAATACGGCAAGATATGCAGGAATTGATGTTAAAAAAGTAATTATCAGAACAATGCTTATTTCAGGTGCAGTATGTGGTATCTGTGGATTCTTAACAGTATCGGGTCAGGATCATTCAATTGCGTCTGATTCAACAGCAGGCGGTTATGGTTTTACGGCCATTATCGTAGCATGGCTTGCAAAATTTAACACAGCAATAATGATAGCAATTGCGTTACTTATAGTATTCCTTGAAAAAGGAACAGCTCATATCGCAGATACATTTGTAGGATTTGATGCAAATGCTTCTAAGATTGTAATTGGTATTGTATTATTCTTCATAATTGGAAGTGAATTTTTCATTAATTATAAATTAAACTTCCCTAAAAAAGAAAGTAAGGAGGCGTAATCAGATGGCAAATTTAATATCATGGATTAATATTGCAGTAGTGTTTGGTTCAATAGTATTATTTGGCGCTGTTGGCGAAACCCTTACGGAAAAAGCAGGAAATCTTAATTTGGGAACACCGGGTATTATGTGTATGGGAGGAGCTTTCGGTTTTGTTGGAGCTTATATTTATGAAACATCAGTTGGTAATCCCAATGCGTTTATGTGCATATTAGTTGCTTTAGGAACAGCATTTATAGTTTCAGCATTAGGCGGACTTATTTATAGTTTCCTGACAACAACTCTTCATGCAAATCAGAATGTAACGGGTTTAACACTTACAATATTTGGTGTTGGTCTTGGAAAATTCTTTGGAACATATGTAATTCCAAAGGGAGCAGTATCAACAAAGGCTGATTTTGCTACAAAGATTTTTAGAGCAAGAATACCATTCTTAAGTGATAAATTAGGTGTAGTCGGTGATATATTATTTTCATATGGATTTATGATGTATCTTGCATTAATAGTTGCCATCTGTGCAACATTGTTTTTAACAAAAACAAGAACAGGATTAAATCTTAGAGCAGTAGGTGAAAATCCGGCAACAGCAGATGCAGCAGGAATTAACGTAACAAAATATAAATATCTTGCAACATGTATTGGCTCAGGAATTACAGGTCTTGGTGGCGTTTACTACATTTTAGATTACAGTAAAGGAACATGGGCTACTGCATCAGGAACAGCGATTGAAAGCCTCGCATGGCTTTCTGTAGCATTGGTAATATTTATCAGATGGCGTCCGGTTCATGCAATATGGGGTTCATATTTATTTGGATTATGCTATTGGGCATATCAGTTCCTTCCAAAAGTAATTGGTATAAAGGTAAACACAGACCTTGCAAAGATGATTCCTTATGTAATTACAATACTTGTTTTAATTATTTCAAGTATGCGTAAGAGCAAAGATAATCAGGCACCTGCAAGTCTTGGATTATCATATTTTAGAGAAGAAAGATAGTAAAATACAAAGCATAAATTGTTTATAAAGTGATGTAAACACATGTTTTGAAATATATTTAGAAAATAGTATAAAATATTTAATATAAAGTTATGCAAGAGCTATTGCGCAAAACTAGTAAAGTTGCACAATAGCTCTTTTTATGTAAGTAGAATCATGTCGAAAGTATATAAGTAGTTTTTTGAAGCAACATTGTTAAAAAAATAACAATAAAACAATTTTTGAAAAATGATTTTATATATGAAAATTGCTTAAAAAGCCGTTAAATAAAGGGTTTTATAAAAAAACAAAATAACAATAAATGAAATGAAAATATTGAAATTTTGCACAAAAATAAAAGCAGTTTTATGCTGTACGTTGGTTGTTATTACCAAATTGGAGTGATAGAATATACATATGTAATATAACATATAAAGGGACCAGAGGGGTCTAAGAAAAGAAGGGAGTTACAAAATGAAAAGGAACTTGAAAAAATTTATTTCTATGCTGTTAGTGTTAACAATGATTTTTACATCAATAACAGTAAGTAATACTACAGCAAAAGCAGCAGACGAGGAATTGGTACAGTTGACAAGCTCTAAAACATCTTTAAGTGGGCAATCAACAAAAGGAACTGTTGCTTGGGTATCATCAGATACCATAGGAACGTTAATTAATAAACCTCATGAGTTTTGTGGTTTTTTAATAGCAGGAACTGACCATGATGGATGGGGAAGAATTGGAACAACACATCCGTTATATAAAAAAGGAGTTTTGGCTATTCCATCAAAATGGGGAGATACAGCAAGTATGTCTGTTAGTAAAATGGATGAAGAAGATACAAGTATTAATCTTGTTGATACAGGCGTATCTGCAAACATAAAAGATGAAACTGGTAATGCAATGTTTGGCGGAGATTGTATAGCTATTGATGAATCTATTTTTGATATTGGAGATTCAGAGCAGGGAACTTTTAAAATAAAAGCTACAAGTGTGGCAGGAAATGAAGTTTCTTTTAGTGTTATAGTAAAAAAATATGAACATATTGCTAATTATACTTTGAATTTACATCAGACAGAAGGACAAAATGCAGGACAAGCAAATTTTAGATTTGATTGGGACAAAATTGATGATGCTGCAAAATATAAATTGACATCACTTAATGCAGATGGTACAGAAGTGCATAGCGAAATAATAAGTACAAATTTATTTGAATATTATTCAGCAATTACAACAGAAACTGTAGGAGAAACATATACAGTTACAGTTACAGCGTTAGATAGTGATGGGAACGTATTAAAAAATCCACAAGGAGAAGACATTAAAGAAAGTATAACAGTCAATAAGAGATATGTGGCACCGTCTACTCCAGACAATACACAGGATTTGTCGGAAGAAGATAATGAAAAATTATCAGCTATTGTTCCGGAAGAAATTTCTGAGGATAAATGGATAGAATTAAAAGGACCTTCAAAGAATGGTTCTAAAGTATATGCTTCATCAGTAGATAATATGGGTAATGATGGTTTAAGGGGATTTCATAATGATGGAACTCCTGATTGGAATAGAGGAAACGCAGTTAATTTTAAAACCATGGCTGTTTTCGGATTTGTAACTACAGGAACGAATGCAACTTCTTTAATTTTTGACGATAAAGAATATATAAATCCAAACTATTATACAAATGAGAAAGTCTTTATTGGTAGTGATTGCGTATATATCAATCAGGAATTAGTTGAAGCAGGTGTAGGTGAGACTAAATATCATATTATATGGGCTAAAGGAAGTAATGTAGCTCCGTTTGCAATTAAAGTAGTTGGACCATCTAAGGCAATTGATCCTGATGCACCGGCTAAACCGGTTGGATTAGTAGTGAGTGAGACGAATCCATACTATTATTCTTGGGGAGCAGTTGAATGCGATTATTATAATATATATGTAGATAATAAATTAGTTGGTGAATCAACAAATGCTAATTATGATGTAGTAAACTATTTATCTGATAATAATTTTGCCGCAGGAACATATAAATTTGGAGTCAGTGTTGTTAAAGATGGTCATGAGTCAGAAATAACAGAAGCTGATTTGATAGTTACAGCAGTTAATGTAACAATAGGAGAAAAAATAACATCAGCGGTTAAAGGTGGAACATTCACATTCCCAACTGACGCAACAGGTTATGATTTGAATGGTGAACTTTATGCACCAGGCTCAAAATATACAGTAACAAAAGATGTAACATTTGAAGCAGTTGATATCAAGGCTACAATGGATACAAGAGCAGGAATCAGATTTTCAAAAGATAATCCGGGATTAAGATTCCAGACTACAATAACAGCAACTAAAGCAGGAACTGCAACAACTGATTTTGAAAAGTATATTTCAGAAGAAGGCACATTAATTACAACAAGTGAATTAAATACAGAAAAAGGAAATCCAACTATTGAGTCATATTCAGTTTATACAGTAGGAAAAGATTTAATACAGATTAAGAATAATGGTTGGTATAATGGACAGACAGGAGTATATTATGGCTCTGTTGTAGGCATCAAGAGTTACACAACAAACTTTATTGCAAGATCTTATGTTGCTGTTAAATATGCAGATGGAACAGTAAAGAATATTTATTCAGATATGAGTGGAGTAAGAACTGTACAGCATGTTGCTCAGGCAATAAAGAATGATAAAAGAGTTAATGAAACAACAGGAAAAACTTACTATGAATCTTTATCTGAAGCAAATAAATTAATTGTAGATGAATTTGCAGGAACAGAAACATCTACAGAACAGTAATTAATGGGAGGCATTAAATGAGAAAATTATATACAAGTCCGGAAGTGGAAATAATTGAATTTGATACAAAGGACGTAATAACAACAAGCGGAATAAATGGATCGGGTGATTCTGCTAATAGTGATGTAGATGCTGAAGAAGATGGCTTAGATGTTTATGTTATGCCACTTGGAAATGAAGCAAAAGATCTAGCAATGCAAATTGTTACAATGCTACGTGCCAAAGGCACGTCCTACGCCA
>OGYY01000608.1_pt1 | contig 35804 bp, 29 predicted proteins | sample 1576671 | NCBI WGS metagenome assembly OGYY01 (sample SAMEA3541593, study PRJEB24748) | human gut metagenome | biome: human gut; feature: human-associated habitat; material: faeces | place: China | collected 2012 | reverse complement strand
CTCCGAGGCCACAAATATAGGGGTTAGACTCTCTTCGGGGGCTGTGCTTTGGCTGGGGAGGGAATTGCTATTTATTGTTGGAGGGATTTGATTCTCAGACTTCGTCTGTCTACTCACCCCGGCAAATTACTATTTAATTTATCTGGGGAATATATTATAATGAAAACAGTAATTTGCAAGAGGAAAATATGGTTATTATGGAGAATGAGAAAAATAAAAACACAAATAATTTCAAAATTATTCCATCTGTAAAAGAGGTAAAATACTTAAAAAAAGCGATACAATCCGATAATCCCTGTATACAGCTTACAGGTGTTCATATTGGAAATTTGCAGCAGCTTAGTCACATATGTCATCAGGCTGGAAAGACGGTTATTGTAAATCATGAATTGGTAGATGGACTGGGAAAAGACAGGATTGCTTTTCAAATGCTCAAAAAGCTTTATCATGTGGATGGAATTATTGGATCGAGTATTACGAAATTACATATGATGAAGGGATTAAATGTCAAGGTGATTTATCGAATTACGCTGATGGATTCCATTTCTGTAGATAATGCCCTGAAGACGATCAATGAGGTGAAATTCGATGCTATTGAGTTGCGTCCGTATTATCATGCTATAGAATTTCTTCCTACATTTAAAAAAGCATGGGACGGAGAATATTATGTAGCTGGGTTTGTTAATACAGAAGAAAAATTAAAGAAATGTAAAGAGGCCGGCTTTAGTGGGGCGATGACTAGTACAGTGGAATTATGGAATAAGAAGTTTGAAAAATAAGAATTAGAGCATTTTTCAGACACGCTCCAGATAAAAAATAAAGGGTTTGGAGATTTCCAAACCCTTTACTATTTTTGTAATGCGGATAACAAGACTTGAACTTGCATGAGCGTAATGCTCACTAGAACCTGAATCTAGCGCGTCTGCCAATTCCGCCATATCCGCTTACGGATATTAATTTTACCATAAATAGAATATGAATGCAAGAACTTTTTTCTGTGAATCAGACTTCTGGATTGGATTTCTTAGGTTTTCTTTTTCTGCGCGTCCTTCTTACTGGTGCTGGCAGGTCGAGTAATTTGTGTACTGCTGGCTGCATTTCTTTGTGTTCACGATATGATTTTATGAGAGAGATTTCCGAGACAGACAGTGGATCTTGAAGGAAAGAGGTCTCAGCATCTCTGTATCCAAAGGCGGTAAGGACATCATCTATCTGGTAATATTCGCATAAGAGCATGAGGATATCTGCGCGAGGCTGGTTAGAACCATTTTCCCATGCGTAAATAGTTTTTTCAGAGACATCATAATCATGTTCTCTTAAAAAAGCTATGATATCGTCAATACTTTTGTGGTTGACATTTCTATAGTATCTTAATGATCGTGCAATATTGTCGTTTCTCATTGCGGCCTCCGCTTGTTGTGAAAATTCTATTTAAACTAGAAAAAATATTAAAAAATTCTTGTTTAAATAGAATTACTATGCTATAATGTGTTTAGTTTCTAAGAGTGAAAGGCTCTTATTAAGGATGGTTGCTTTATGATAAATTTACAAAAGATAATAGATTATTTAGAGCAGCATAATATATCCGAAGAAACATTTATGATCTCTACTGGACTTTCTAAGTCCTCTTTAATAAAGGCTAAGGGCTCACTCTCCGCGGATGATTATTTAACAATCTGCAGTACACTAGGGGTGAGTCCGTGGTTTTTTTATGAAAGAGAATTGACTGAAGGCAGTTCTGATTCATAATTATTATTTTTATTTTTGAACATAATATTTAATCTTAATTACACAGTCCCAATTTATTTATTATTTTCTGTTAGTCTGCCTATTTGGCAGTTTTTTATTACAGGTATGCAGACATAGTTTATGAAGTTGCTATAGTTTCTATTCTATATGAAGTTTTTCAGAAATACCATAAAAATCTTACAATGCACAGGTAAAGTTTGTTCGGATTTCTTTTCTTAAGCGATTACTATGGTGTACAGCCTGTTCGATATATTCACAAGACAAAGCAGTTTTTCCAGAGAGCGCAGCATAGGAAAAGGCCATCTCTAAAAGTGTGAGAGGAAGTTCGGGACGCTTTGCAGGCTGGTCATCTGGCTGATTTGCAGGTATGGATATAGAGATTAAAGTGCGCAGAATTCGTTCCGTTGTATTAGCAGAGAAAGTATTTTTTACCTTTGTTTCATATTCTATAGAAGGAATACTTCCACTAAGGATAGATAAAGTTAATTCTTCATCAGGTTCTTCAATAGAAATTGGATAAAAACGGCGGGTAAGTGCTTTGTCAGGAAGAAGAAAACGAGTGTATTCTTCCCGTGTCGTTGCGCCAATAATTTTAATATCTCCTCTGTCAATATAGGGTTTCAGCATATTTGAAATGTCATTATTAGAGCTTTCTGTGGAGCCGGCTCCAACAATTGTATGAATTTCATCGATAAATAAAATGACATCAGGGTGTGCCTCTAATTCGCCAGCAAGCTTTTTGATACGGTCTTCCATTTCGCCAACATATTTTGTGCCACTCAAAAGAGAAGTCGTAGTCAATTTAAATATTTTTTTATTTTTTAACAAATCAGGGACAGTGCCGCGCTGAAGACGATAGGCCAGCCCTTCTACGACGGACGTTTTTCCGACACCAGCTTCTCCAATTAATAAAGGAGATTTTTTAGGAGAAATCAAAATTAATTCTAAATCTGAAATCTCCTGATCGCGACCAATTGCCGGATTAGCATGATAAAGGCGTGTGGTCATGTTGTAGGCAAAAGTATTTAAAAACTCGCTGTCTACATAAGCATTTTCTATATTTGACAGAATTGCAGAATCTATGGAGGCAGAGGTTCCTGCAGATGTGACAGATGCGTTGTCTGCTGCATTTTTCAGTAAATTATCAGAAGTAGTTCGGGCGTGTTTATAAAAATATAAAGTTCTGCTGGAAAGATACTCAGAAAAAGAAGAAAAATCTTTTGATGCTCTGTTTTTTAAGAAAAGTTCCTCCCATTCAAAAAATGTCATTAAAAGAGAGGGAGTATTCCATTTCTTGTTGCTTGTATTTTTAGGTAAAGAATGTACGGCATTGTTATTTTCAAAAAGATTAATAAAAGATGCCAGCCAGTATTCTTTTTCATCACCAAAAAGAGCCAGAGTATTTATCAAAATATCAGAAAGAAGATTTTCTTTGATATAAGAATATTTTTTATAAACTGGCGCGTGCTCAATAATTTTTCTTATGATAGACTGTTTTTTTTCGGAAGATTTGATTAGTACAGAGTAAAAAGACTTCTGAACCTTATCAAAAAGCTGTGGGTCTGTAAAACAGGACTCTAACGTCAGTAAAGTAAAAGAATACACGGAATAGTACGGTGTTTTTAAAGACTCAAGAAGGCTTGTTGTATAAGAAAGCCATACAGTCTTATCAAAATTCCCGTTGGACTCTAACTGTTCTTTTAGCTGAATGCAATCTGAAAAATATTGGTCAAATGCAGACTTTTCTTCCGGAAAGGAAACATTGAACCTTTCTTTTACGAGATTCTGGATATATTCTAAATACAGTTCATTATTGTGGAAAGCTTCAATGTGAGAAGGAGATAAAAATATGTATTGTATACAAGTAGTTTCCGAAGCTAAAGGCTGTCCTCCTTCTTCTATAATAGAATAAGCTTTTGCAAGGGTGTCGGCTATAGAATCTATAGAGTAAGTTTCTGTGATTGTGCTGGCCGCAGAATCCATAGTATAAGACTCTATGCTTGTGTTAGCTGCAGAATCCATAGAGTAAGCTTCTGTGATTGTGCTGGTTGTAGAATCCACAATAAATTCCTCCTGAAAATTTTTAGAGTATTTTTCAAACGTGCTTTGGCGTTATTATATGATATTATTATAAAGCATCAGAAGGTAAAAGTAAAAAAAATATTGAAATCTCTCGCAAAATATATAGAGCGTGTTTGAAAAATCATTTTTGCAACACGTTCTAAAATAGTTGAAAAATATTTTTCTACACTTTAAAGTTAAAAAGTGTTGTGTGAATACATCTTTTATGTTAAGATAAGGAAGATTTATAAATACGCAATCATTTTTACAAAGAAGAAAGTAATATAAAGGAGAACAGACGATTATGGATATGGATATGAAATTTTTCAGGAAACTGCCAGTACCAAAGGAATTAAAAGAGCAGTTTCCGGCAGATGAGAGAATCGTAAAGATTAAACAGGAAAGAGATCCTGAAATCCGAAGAATTTTTGAGGGAAAGTCTGACAAGTTATTATTAATTATCGGACCTTGTTCTGCAGACAGAGAGGATGCTGTCCTTGATTATCTGACAAGATTATCAAAAGTGCAGGAGAAAGTTAAGGATAAGATTATGATTATCCCTAGAGTATACACGAATAAGCCTCGTACAACAGGCGGCGGATATAAAGGTCTTGTACATCAGCCAGACCCGGAAAAGAAGCCAGATATGCTTCAGGGTATTATTGCGGTTCGTGAACTTCATCAGAGAGCGATTCTTGAGAGTGGACTTACTTGTGCAGATGAGATGTTATATCCAGAGAATCATCGTTATGTTTCTGATTTATTATCTTATGTCGCAATCGGAGCACGTTCTGTAGAAGATCAGCAGCATCGTCTGACGGCAAGTGGTGTTGGAATCCCAGTAGGAATGAAGAATCCAACAGGTGGAGATTTATCCGTTATGATGAACTCTATTACAGCCGCACAGGGACAGCATGTATTCCTGTATCGTGGATGGGAAGTACAGTCATTAGGTAATCCATATGCACATGCATTATTAAGAGGATATGTTGACAAACATGGTAAGACATACTCTAACTATCATTACGAAGATTTAAATGAATTGTTTGAGTTATATCAGGAGAGTAGCTTAAAGAATCCAGGTGTAATTATTGACACAAACCATGCAAACTCCGGTAAACATTACCTTGAGCAGATTCGTATTGCAAAAGAAGTAATGCATAGCTGCCATCTTTCCAAAGATATCAGAGGACTTGTAAAAGGTCTCATGATTGAGAGTTACATCGAAGACGGCAATCAGCCAGTAGGCGGCGGCTGCTATGGTAAATCCATTACCGACCCTTGCCTCGGCTGGGAGAAATCCGAACGCTTAATTTACGAAATCGCTGATTTATTATAATCCCGGCGATTCCTATAATTTCTAATTATAGATCAAAATAAATATGTTCTTATAATCAAAAACAGAGGAAACGAAAAAGAAATTTTAATCTTTTATAATTCTTTTTTATTTTCTCTGTTTTGTGGAATTGCGTTTTTTCTGTGCAAGATGCACAATCCGCAGGCTTTTCTGCCGGTGGAAAACTCCCCTACCCTGCTTTTGCAGAGGTAGTATGGACGATTTTGCTGCGGATTATACCTATTATATAAAGGGAAGCGGCCTCGCCCTCTCAGTCACTTCGTGACAGCTCTCCCAAAGGGAGAGCCCTTGGCAAAGAGGGAAACTTTTCCGTACTGCCAAGGGCTCCCTCCGTGAGGGAGCTGGCGCGTAAGCGCCTGAAGGAGTTCGTTTTTTATCTCTTCTTCAGCTGCTCCTCCAGCCCATCCCGGGGCGTGATATAGACCGTGGTGTACACCTCGTACAGCACCATGCCGGGTTTGGCACCGCTGGCTTTCCAGATGTTTTTCACCTCGGTGGTGTCCACCGCCACCTTGGCACCGGTGCCCGCCTTGTAGGTGCTGGAGTAGATGACTGCCAGCTCCGCGGCTTCCTGCTTGGTGGTGTCCGGGATCTCCTCGCCCCGGCTCATGACCACAACGTGGCTGCCGGGGGCCTTCTGCACATGGAACCACAGGTCTTTGCCCCGGGCGGTGTGCAGGGTGAGCTTGTCGTTCTGGGCGTTGTTGCGGCCCACCAGGATCTCAAAGTCATCGGTGGAAGTGAACCGCAGGAAATCTGCAGGCTTCTGGCGCTTATCCCGCTGCTTGTAGTATTTCAGGTAGCCCTGACTCTTCAGCTCTGCCCGGATCTCGTTGAGGGCCGCTTCACCGGAAGCGGACTCCACCTCGTAGAGCACCGTTTCCAGATAGGCGATCTCCTTTTCACCCTCTGCCAGCAGGTCCACCAGCATCCGGGCGGCGGTCTGCTTCTTTTTATAGTTCTTGAAGAAGTTCTGAGCGTTCTGGCTGGGGGTGAAGCGCAGATCCAGCGGGATGGTCACCTCTTTGCCCTCGTCGTACCAGTTGGGCACGGTGATGCTCTTCATGCCCTTCTGGGCCAGATAGAGGTTGGCCGAGAGCAGCTCGCCGTACAGCCGCAGCTTTTCGCTCTTGCCGCTGGCAGCAAGCTCTTCCTGACGGGCGGCCTGCTTGCGCACAGCGCGCTCGTACATATTGTGCACTGCCTTGTGCAGCTCCTTGCTTTTGGTGCGCAGGCGTTCCGCGCGGTCCTTCTCAGCGTAGTAGCCCTCCAGCATGGCGTTGAAGGAGGACCACTCCTTTATAATATATTTTTCGCCGTACTGCTGCGGGCGGAAGAAGGTATACTCGATGGGCTTGCCGCTGGGGTCGGTGACGCTGCAGGGCGTACCGCCGGTTGCGTGCTCTTCCTTCAGCTCGTCGATGGCAGCCATAAGCTTGCGCTTCTGTTCCTCGGTCAGCTCATTGGCGGGCAGATGTTCGCCGTCAAAGGCACGCCATGCAGCTTCGCGGCAGACCACCGGGCCAACACCGGCCACGGTCTTGTTGAGGGCATCTGCCACCGGCAGATCTCTCTGGCAGGCTGCTGCCACGATGGACGCACTGCTCACCAGCAGGAAGTCCGGTCTTGCAGGCTTGGGCGGCGTGGTGTAGGGCAGGCCCGGCAGCAGCTGGCGCACATCGCTGTCCTCAAAATCCACCCGCTTGAGTGCGTCAATGATCTTGCCGTTCTGCACCAGAACCAGATTGGAGTAGCGGCCCATCAATTCGGCACACAGGGTGTTGCGCACAAGGTCGCCCATCTCGTTGGTGCACTGGAAATCAAAATACACGATGCGGTCTCCCGGCTCCATGTGCACGTCCAGCAGCCTGCCGCCGGTGAGATGCTTGCGCATCAGCATACAGAAGGAGGGCGGCGTCTCCGGGTTTTCAAAGCTTTCTTCGGTCAGGCACACGCGGGCGGAACCGCTGCGGGCCGAAAGCAGCAGCGCATAGGTATCCGTGCGGGTACGCAGGGTGAGCACCAGCTCATCACGGGTGGGTTCAAATAGTTTTGCGATCTTGGCGTCGGTCAGCGTTGCTTTGAGCTCTGCTGCCGTAAGGGCCAGTGTCGCGGCATCCAATGCCATAGTGTTTACCTCATTTAACGATTTTAAATGGCCGCCGCATTCGCTTTGGCCATAATCAGCGGAATTTTTATTTGTATTTGTAATTCGGCCAAGCCTGCGGGCTTTGCCGAATTACTCTTTCACAGAAGAGGCTGCAGCGGCAATCTTCATCTCAGCCGGAAAATCGCCGCAAGAAAAAGCAGCGGCTTTTCCTTACAAATACGTATACGGATCCCGGTTTTCAGTGCTCACCAGCACTTCCAGCTCCGGCAGGGCGGCGCGCAGCTTTGCAGCCACGGCGGCAGTCACCGGAAATTCGGTGGCATAGTGGCCCGCCGCAATGAGCGAAAGGCCCAGCCGCTTGGCATCGATGGCGTGGTGGTGGTTGGCTTCACCGGTCAGCAGGCAGTCCGCGCCCATGGCAATGGCATCTGCAAACAGGCTTCCGCCCGCACCGCTGATGACCGCCAAGCGCTTGACCGGCTTACCCGCATCCACAAACTTCACCTGCACCGCCGGGCCGTTCTTCGGCTGGTTGCAGCGCGCAGCAAGCTCCTGCTGTGCCTTGCGGGCAAGCTCCGGAACCGCGATTTCTTCAATGGCTCCCACACGGCCGCAGCCCTCGGCAAAGGTTTTCATATTCTTTATGTCAAAGATGCCTGCCAGCACTTCGTTCACGCCGCCCTCGGCAGCATCCAGATTGGTGTGCATACAGATGGCAGAAATGCCTGCCTGCACCAGCTGGAACGGCACATCCTGCGGGCCGATCTTTTTGAGCGGATCAAAAATGACCGGGTGGTGGGACACGATCATCTCACACTGCTTTGCGGCGGCTTCAGCCACCACTTCGGGGGTGATGTCCAGTGCTGCCAGCACCCGGTGCATCTGCCCGCCGCAGTCCACCAGCAGGCCGGGATTATCCCAGTGTTCCGCCAGCTCCAGCGGCGCGATGGCCTGCATTGCTTCGTATACCTGATTAACTGTTATCATATCTTCACCATCCTCGCCCTCTCCGTCATTGCTTACGCAATGCCACCTCTCCCATGGTGAGAGGCCTTGGCATTCCATGCAGCGTTCATCATTTTGCCAAAGGCTCTCCCTTTGGGAGAGCTGGACGCGAAGCGGCCTGAGAGGGCAAGCCAGCTAATAAACTATCGATTTCCTGCGCAAGTTCGCTGCCATCCGGCACGCCAAGGCGCATCCGGGGCAGCTTTGCCTTCTGCCAGTCGGCGTAGCCTTTTCCCTCGGGCCATTCTCCCGTACTGCCAAACAGGCACTCGGCAAAGGTGGGCGCATACACCCTGCCGGTGTACTCCGCCGCCATCACCGCGTACCAGCGGCCCGCCGCCTGCACCGGGCGGTCGGCTGCAAAGGAGAAGCCATGCTCCCACAACCAGCGGCGCAGCGCGTCGTGGCGGGTGGCCGGGATCATGATGATCCGCGGCCCTCCCACGGTGAACACCCACGGGGCTTTCTCTAAAATTTCCCAAGTGGTCTGGGCGGAAACGCCCGCCAGCACGATGCTGCCTACTTCGTTCTCCGTAAGCACAGAAAGACCGTCGCCAAGCCGAAGCTCAGCGCGGTCTTTACAGCCTGCATGTTCCAGCGTCTGCTTTGCCTTTGCCAGCGGGCCGGGCCGCAGGTCGGCACCGATCACCTTCGGGTATTTTCCCGAAGCCGCCAGCACCGCCGTCAGCTTGCCGTGGTCGCAGCCGATGTCCGCCACCGGCTCTCCCGGCCGCACAAGCTCTGCGGCGGCAGCCAGACGCGCATCCAGTGTGGGCAGCAATTTATGCCTTCTTTGCGGCCAGATGCTCGTTCAGCTTCTCGATCAGCTCATCGCAGTCCACGCCGTGGACAGCACAGGCCTCCTCGATGCTCTCGCCGCGGGATGCAGGGCAGCCCAGGCAGTGCATGCCGATCTCCATGAAGTAGGGAGCGGTGGTCTGGTCCATATCCAGAATATCGCCGATGATGGTCTCGCGGGTCACCTGCTTTGCGTCCTTGTGTTCTTCCTTCTTGAGCATATTGAAAATATCAAACATGATGTTTTTCCTTTCCTGTTGGGTAAAATCACGGCATAACCTACCGTTCTTCTATACTATACCCTAAACCGGTACTGTTTTTCAAGTATCTGCTGGGATTTTCAGCGTTTACTGGTAATTCTTATCCAGCGAGAAGCCGCGCCCGCTCACCTCGGTCACATGGCTCACGATCATAAAGCAGGTGGGGTCGATGGCATGGGCCAGCTTTTCCAGCTTCGGCAGCTGGCGGTTGCTCACGATGCTCAGCAGCACCTGCTCCGGCTCGTGGCTGTAGCCTCCCTCGCCATGCAGCACGGTCACACCGCGGTCCAGCTGGATGAAGATGGCCTCGCGGATATCATCGGCGTGCTGACTGATAATCTTTACCTCGGTGCGGGTAGTGCCGAAGATGAGCACCTTGTCCAGCACCACCGTATACACGATCACCATCACGATGCCGTACAGACACTGCTGCAGCGGGCTGAACGCCGCCTGCAGGCAGAGGATGAGCATATCGAACACCAGCATACTGGCCGACACCGGGATGTGGAAATATTTGTTCAGCACCAGCGGAGGGATGTCCATGCCGCCGGTGGATGCGCCTGCCCGGATGGTGATGCCCAGCGAAATGCCTACGCCGAGGCCTGCAAAAATGGTGTTGAGCACCAGATCATCGGTGAGCACAAAGCCTGTGAACACCCGCTCCCACAAAGCCAGAAACAGGGGGCTGAGCACGGTGCTGGCAATGGTGGTGATGGCAAAGCGCCGCCCCAGCAGCACCCAGCCCACCGTAAGCATGGTCATGTTGATGACGAACAGCACACCGGACACCGGCAGTCCCAATGCACGGTTGATGCCCAGTGCGATGCCGGTGGCCCCGCCGGTGATCAGGCCTGACGGCACAAGAAACAGCACCACCGTGAGCGCATACAGTGCATTGCCCACGATGATGGACAGCGAATTGAATGCGATCTGCTGCTCATATGAAAGCTTTATCATCTTTTGTCCCTCATCCTTGAATTTCTTTCTTCTATGATAACGAAAAAATCCGCATTTATCAAGCGTTTCGCCCATAAATGCGGAATAATCCCGAAATAAATTACATTTTGTTGTTTACTGCGCAGAGGTCTCCTGCACCGGTTCTTCCTCCTCCAGCAGACGCAGACCGGCGGTATCCGTCACCGGCAGCGAGAACACGATCGCACCCGCCTTTGGCCCGGCACCGTCCATGATGGCTTTCATAATGCGGTTCTTTTCCGGCGTGCGGGCCACGATGAGCACCAGCTCCTTTTCGTTCACCAGCTCCACACCAAGGAACTGGGCTGCGCCTTCCATGCCGGTACCCTTGGCGTGGATCACCGTGCCACCGCCGGCACCTGCGGCGCGGGCGGCATCCATAATGGTGCCGGTGTGGCCCTGATTGGCGATTACCAGCAGCAGTTCGTAACGGGTATCCTTCAAGGTGCTCTCCTCCTTCAATGTCAGCGGCTGGTGCTGGGTGAGGAACATCAGCGCCCTTCTGCCGCCGATGCTGCTCAGCGGCACCGTGAATGCAATGCCGGTGCCCGGCACGTCGATGCGCATTTTGCGGCGCAGGTCTGTCCGGACGGCCTTCCATGTATCCTCTGTCACCACCGCCAGCAGCACGGCCTTCTCGGTCTTTTCCAGACCCAGCGTGGCCAGAGTCTCCCGCACCGCTGTGCCGCTGCCCACCGTGCGCAGGTTCACATCCACGCCGCGCTGCTGGTACAGCTGCAAAAAGGCATCGGTGGAGCGGCGGTCGGTGATGGTCACCATCAAAAACAACGAACTCATGCCGAGCCCTCCTTACAGTTCAATGATATCATCGTCCGCCAGACCGGCAAAGGCCGCACCCATGGCCGCAGGCTGCAGCCGCCGGGCCTTGCGGGTGCGCAGCTGTGCCACAAGGCCCATCAGCTGCACCGTAATGAGCGGGGTCATGGCCACCATGGCCACCACGCCGAAAGCGTCGGTGACGATATTGCCGCCCACGGCCACGCAGGCACCCTGTGCCAGCGGCAGCAGGAAGGTGGCTGTCATAGGGCCGGATGCCACGCCGCCCGCGTCAAATGCAATGGCGGTGAACAGCTTTGGCACCACAAAGGAGATGCCGATGGCAAACACATAGCCCGGCACGAGGAACCACAGGATGGAAACGCCGGTGAGCACCCGCACCATGGCAAGGCCCACCGAGATGGAAACACCTGCCGAGAGTGCCATGCCCATGGCTTTGGCCGAAATGGCACCGTCGGTCACCTCTTCCACCTGCTTGTTCAGCACATAGACGGCCGGCTCGGCCTTGACGATGAAGTAACCGATGAGCATTCCAATGGGAATGATGATCCAGCGGAAGCTCTGCCCGGCCAGCACCTGACCCAGATAATTACCGGCGGGCATAAAGCCCACATTTGCGCCGGTGAGGAACAACACAAGGCCCACGTAGGTATACGCAAGACCCACCGCAATGCGGCCCAGCGACCGGCGGTCCATGTGCAGAGCCACAAATTGAAAAATGCCGAACATCACGATGATGGGCAGCAGCGAGACAGCGATCTCTTCCAGATACGTAGGCAGGCTGACATGGAACAGCTGCCACAGCTCCACCGAGTCTCTCACCTCCGGCAGCACCGGCGGGATATAGGTGCTGTCCGAGGCGCGGAACACGATGCCCAGAATGAGCACTGCCAGAATGGGGCCGATGGAGCACATGGCCACCAGACCAAAGCTGTCGTCCGCCGCGTGGCGGTCGCCGCGGATGGACGAAACACCCACGCCCAGCGCCATGATAAAGGGCACCGTCATGGGGCCGGTGGTCACACCGCCGGAATCAAAGGCCACAGCAAGAAATTCCTTGGGCACAAACGCCGCCAGAAGAAAGATCATGCCGTAGAACAGCACCAGCAGCTTTGGCAGCGAGATGCCAATGAGCATACGCAGGAAGGCAAACACCAGAAACAGGCCCACGCCCGCCGCCACCGATAAAATAAGGGTGCGGTTCGGGATGGAGGGCACCTGATTTGCCAGCACCTGCAGGTCCGGCTCCGAAATGGTGATGAGGAAGCCCAGCAGAAAGCCGATGCCCAAGATCGCCGGCAGCTTCCGGCTTTTGGTGATCACCGCACCCACGCGCTCGCCCATGGGGGTCATGCTCATCTCCGCGCCCAGTGTGAAGAACATGATGCCCACCACGATCATGGCGGCCCCCAGCAAAAAGCACAGCAGGATGCTGGGTGACACCGGCGCAATGGTAAAGCAGAGCACCAGCACGATGGCTGCAATGGGCAGCACTGCCTGCAGCGCTTCCAATAGTTTTTCCCGCAGTTTCGGGAGGGATGCTTTCAGGATAGCGTCCACCGCCTTTCACTGTTTTATATCCAGTTTGTACAAATCATAAACAAGTATATGAATAGTATACAAGGCAAACGCCGCCCCGTCAACAAACGGAGCGGCAAAGATCGGCAAAGACGCAGAAGCTTTACAGTTTCTTCCAAGTTTGTCTTTATTTCGTCAGATCTCCTGCTTTGCCAGCACGTCCGAGGTGGGGGTCTGGAACACCGGGATATTGGCATAGGGGTCAGCCACTTCTTCTGCAGGCAGGCTCTTCATGTAGGCATCCATGCTCTCGGCCACCTTCTTGGCCACAGCCACCGCCTCCACCACGGTGCGTGCGCCCATCACGGCATCGCCGCCGGCAAATACGCCCTCGCGGGTGGTGCTGCCGTCCTCGCTGACGGTGAGCAGGCCCTTCTGGTTGGTTTCGATGCCGGTGGTGGTCTTGACGAGGTTGCTCTCAGAGCCCTGACTCACCGAGACGATGACACCGGTGTGAGGGTAGAAGGTCTCGCTGCCCTCCACCTGCGTAAATTTACCGTCCTCGCCCTTGACGGTATCGCGGCAGATCAGGCCGTTCTCGCGGATCTCCACCGGTGCTTTGCAGAAGCGGAAGCCCACGCCCTCCAGCTTTGCATAGCTCACCTCGTACTCGGAAGCACTGATGCAGCTCTCGTCGCGGCGGGCATAGCAGGTGACGTGGCGGGCACCGTTGCGGATGGCGGTGCGGGCGCAGTCCATGGCAGAGTTGCCCACGCCAATCACGGCAATATCGCTGCCCAGACGGAACGCCTTGGAGTTTGCCAGATAATCAATGCCAAAGGCTACATTGCCCAGCGTCTCGCCCTTGATATGCATGGCGTTTGCCTTCCACAGACCGGCACCGATGAACACGCTCTTGTAGCCGTCGCGGAACAGGTCATCGATGGTGATGGTCTTGCCGATGGTGGTGTTGGGCCGCACCTTGATGCCCTTCAGCTCCAGATGGCGGTACTGGAAATCGTCCAGCACGCTGTCCGGCAGGCGATAGTTGGGGATGCCGTAGCGCATGACGCCGCCAATTTTATCGCGGGCATCAAAGATGGTCACATCGTAGCCCCAGCGTGCCAGCAGCACCGCAATGGTCAGGCCCGCCGGGCCGGAGCCAACGACAGCCGCCTTCATGCCGTTTTTGGGGGCAGGGCCGGCGGTCATTTTGTTGGCGTAGGTCGTGGAAATGTAGTCTTCAATAATGGAGAAGTGCACCGGGTCGTGGCTGGGCATCCGGTTGCGCACACAGTGGCCCTCGCACTGGTTCTCGTGGTTGCACACCAACGCACAAACGGTGGTCAGCGGGTTATTCTCAAACAGCATTCTGCCAGCTTCGTCCATCTGGTTTGCCTTGAGCAGCCGAATGACCTCCGGGATGTTGGTGTGGATGGGGCAGCCCTGCTGGCACAGCGGCTTTTTGCAGCCCAGACAGCGGTTGGCTTCGTCCAGAACGTGAAGTGCCATGAAGTTTCCTCCTTATTGCATGCGGTTTTCTGATTCCGTTCTCATTTGTTGTATCCAACATTGCATTGCTTTAATCATACACCACAAACCGTCCGGGCACAAGTGTTTCTGCATAAAATTTCTTCGATTATTTTTTGTCAATTCGTCAAAAAGATAATTTTTTGACGATATACTCCCCCCATCGGCCCGGGCACCCGGCGGCACAGTGCGCCAAAATCGCTGGCTCCTGCCTGTGCCGCCGCCATGCGGGCGCAGGCATCGTTTTCTTTTTCCAGCTTTGCCAGCGAGTGGCTCAGCGGCAGGGATGCATGCTTCAGCAGCGGAAGTGCTTCCCGCCTTGCCCCCAGCAAATGCAGATAGGGCGACAGGGCAGGCACGGTCTCCGCCGCATAGCCCAGTGCCGCATCCATGGCAAGGCGGCGCATCCGGGCCCGGGGGTAACGCACAGTGGTCAGCGCGTCCAGCAGCTGGGGCAGGCCGGTGCAGCTGCGCACGGCGTTTTCCAGCCGGTGGTCCAACCCCTCGGAAACGCCCCGCACTGCGGCAAAAGGTTCCGGTCGTGCACAGGCCGCCCGCAGCAGAGCCAGCTCACACCGGCCTGCGGCGGCATAGTCGGTATACATTCCGTCGATTTCCGCTTTTTTATACAGCTCCAGTGCTTTTTCCGGCACATAAGGAGTCAGCGCATCCGCGCCCTGCTCTGCCCAGAGGGCGCGCAGCGCGCTGGCACTGGCAAACTGGGCGTGGCCGCTTTCGGCAAGGGCCTGCCCGTGGCCCGCCCCCACGCGGGGCAGCGGCACCGGGGTCATGGGTGCCTCCTGTTCCAGAATGGCCTTGCAGTATTCCACTGCCAGATTGTTGTTGGGCTTATCCAACAGCGCGGCCAGTGCCGTGCCCGGGCAGAGCGCTTCCACCGCTGCCTGCCGCGCAGCGGCAAAGCTGCGGGCACCGGCTGCAAGCTGGCGTTTCAGCTCGGTGCGGTAGGCTGCGCTGCACAGCACCCGGGCAGCTTCCATCAGCAGGGCTGCGTCCGGTGTCTCTGCCCCGAACACCAGCGCATCGCACCCGGCGGCGGCAAGGATGCGCACCCCCGCCCGGGCAAAAGCCTCTGCCCCCGCACAGGCACAGGGCGCAGGCAGCGCAAATATCAGATCTGCCCCGCATTGCAGTGCAGCCTGCACCCGCACCGCTTCCGGCAGCAGCGGCAGTGCGCCGCGCTGGGTCAGCCCGCAGCTCATGGCCACCGCCACATGCTGTGCTCCCAGCGCTTTTGCCTGCGCCAACTGCCATGCATGGCCGTTGTGAAAGGGGTCGTACTCTGCAATGATACCGGCAAATTTCATAGATAAGCTCCTCTGCAGGGCTGCTGCGCCCTCGGAAAGATTGTTAAATTTATATCGTATATACAGAAAACTGCAGTGGTTTTGCGCATTTGTGGGCAGGATGTACAAAAACCTTGTACACAAGCTTTACCGCTTTGCCCGGGTTGCGGCTTGAAAAGCTGCCCACCCTATTATATAATAAACACAGGAATCTGTAAAATTCTGTCCTCAGGTTTAAAAAGAGGACAGACCAAAAACATACAGGAGGCAACACAGATGAAAGTTCTGGTTATTAACTGCGGCTCTTCTTCTCTGAAGTATCAGCTGATCGATATGGACGGCGAGAAGGTGCTGTGCAAGGGCCTGTGCGAGCGCATCGGCATGGAGAGCAGCATGATCACCCATGAGGCCAACGGCCATAAGGCAACCACGCCCGCCATCTTCCCCACCCACACCGAGGCCTTTACCGAGGTCGTGAAGAAGATGACCACCGGCGAGGGCAAGGTCATCGACAGCGTTTCCGAGATCGACGCCATCGGTCACCGCGTGGTCCACGGCGGCGAGAAGTTCAAGGAGAGCTGCCTCATCACCCCCGAGGTCGTCAAGGCCATCCACGACCTGAGCCCGCTGGCTCCCCTGCACAACCCCGCCGCCATCCTGGGCATCGAGGCCTCCTACAAGGTCTTTGGTCAGGACAAGCCGAACGTTGCGGTCTTTGACACGGCTTTCCACTCCACCATGCCCCCGAAGGCTTATATGTATGCCATCCCCTATGAGTACTATGAGAAGTACGGCGTCCGTCGCTACGGCTTCCACGGCACGAGCCACAAGTATGTCAGCCACCGCGCCGCTGAGTTCCTGGAGGAGCCCATTGAGCGCCTGAAACTGATCACCTGCCATCTGGGCAACGGTTCCTCCATTGCCGCTGTCGATCAGGGCAAGGTCATTGATACCTCGATGGGCATGACCCCGCTGGCCGGTCTGATGATGGGCACCCGCTGCGGCGACCTGGACCCCTCTGTGGTCAACTACCTGAAGTACAACCTCGAGATCACCGGCCACGAGCTGGACGAGATCCTGAACAAGAAGTCCGGCCTGCTGGGTGTTTCCGGCGTGTCCAGCGACAAGCGCGATGTCGAGGAGGCCGCCATGAACGGCAACAAGCGCGCACAGCTGGCCAGCGACATGTTGAACTACCAGATCAAAAAGACCATCGGCAGCTACATTGCCGCAATGGGCGGCGTGGACGCCATCGTCTTTACCGGCGGCATCGGCGAGCATGACGCCGACTCCCGCGCCAAGATCTGCCATCACATGGATTGGCTGGGCATCCGCATCGACACCGACAAGAACCGCGATGCCCACAAGCAGAAGAAGGACGTTGTGGAGGTCACCGCCTGGGGTGCCCGCGTCCGCACGCTGATCATCGAGACCAACGAAGAGCTGATGATTGCCCGTGACACGAAGGAAGTCATCGAGAAGTAAGTCTTACTTTTCTTGAAAGAAAAGTAAGCAAAAGAACTTTCAATATTTTTTCCCGGGAACGGGTTATAGCGAGAGGCTGCGGCATGGGGTTTGACCTTGTGCGGCAGCCTCTTTTGTGGTATAATCGGCTTAATGAGGTCGTATATTTGAATTTCAGGAGGGTTGTCCGTATGAGCAGCAAGGTTTCAAAAGGCATTGCACTGCTTCTCTTTGGCATCCTGCTCTGCGCAGGCAGTGGGGAAATCAACACCACGATTCTGTACAATTTCGGTGATTTCCCGTTTGCCGCGATAGGCGTCATTGTAGGGGCCGTGGGGCTGTATATGGTGTTCTCTGATATGGCGGAGTAAGCGGCGCGGGCGGCATGTATGCCGCCGTTTGTAGGGAGCGGTCTTGACCGCTCCGGGCATGCTGCGGCAGCCGCCAGGTTCCTGCGGAGGGGTCAAGACCCCTCCCTACAGAGCAGACCATAAATAGGGTACCGGCGTAAACTCGCGGGCCGGGCGTGTCCGGCCCCTACGGCACAATAGAAATTCAAAAAGGGAGGCTGCCCGCTTGGACAGCCTCCCTTTTACGGTTTATTTGTTTGGAGTTCTTTTGGTTACTTTTCTTGCAAGAAAAGTAACTTACTGCTGGGCGGCCTCGGCGCGCTTCTTGGCGATGGCGGCGATGGCGTCCTTGCGGGACAGGTTGATGCGGCCCTGCTGGTCGATGTCGGTCACCATGACGAAGATTGGGTCGCCGACGGCAACGACATCCTCAACATGCTCAACGCGGTGGTCGTCCAGCTTGGAGATGTGGACAAGACCCTCCTTGCCGGGGGCGATCTCAACAAAGGCACCGAAGTTCATCAGACGGGTCACGCGGCCCTTGTAGATAGCACCGATCTCGGGGTCCTCGACAATCGTCTTGATGGTCGCAATGGCGCGCTTCGCGTCGTCCTGATCGACGGCGGAGATAAAGACGTGGCCGTCCTCCTCAATGTCGATCTTGCAGTTGAAGTTCGCGCACATCTCCTGAATGACCTTGCCACCCTTGCCGATGACGTCCTTGATCTTGTCAACGGGGATCATCATGCTGAACATCTTGGGCGCATACTTGGACAGCTCGGCGCGCGGCTCGGCAATGACCGGCTTGATGATCTGGTCAAGGATGTAGAGACGGCCCTTGCGGCACTTCTCGAGGGCTTCCTCAACGATCTCATAGGTCAGGCCGTCGACCTTAATGTCCATCTGGATGGCAGTGATGCCGCGGCGGGTACCGCCAACCTTGAAGTCCATGTCGCCGTGGAAGTCCTCGACACCCTGAATGTCCAGCATCGTCATCCAGCGGCCGCCGTGCAGCGGGTCACCATCGGTGATAAGGCCGCAGGAGATACCGGCAACGGGTGCCTTGATGGGCACACCGGCGTCCATCAGAGCCAGCGTGGAGCCGCAGATGGACGCCTGGGAGGTGGAGCCGTTGGAGGACAGGACCTCGGAGACGCAGCGGATGGTATACGGGAACTCGGCCTGATCGGGCAGGACGGGAATCAGCGCGCGCTCGGCCAGGTTGCCGTGGCCGATCTCGCGGCGGCCCGGGCTGCGGGGTGCGCGGGCCTCGCCGACGGAGTACGGCGGGAAGTTGTAGTGGTGGATGTAGCGCTTGTACGGCGTATCAGACAGGTCGTCCATGAGCTGGGCGTCCTTGGTGGAGCCAAGGGTGCAGATGGTCAGGACCTGGGTCTGGCCGCGGGTGAACATGCCGGAGCCGTGCACACGGGGCAGCAGACCGACCTCAGCGGCCAGCGGGCGGATCTCGTTGATGCCGCGGCCATCGACGCGCTTGCCGTCCTCCAGCAGCCAGGTGCGGACGACCTTCTTCTGCAGCTTGTAGCTGATGAGGTCGAGGTCGGCAGCGGTCAGCTCGGGATGCTCGGCGGCGATGGCATCCATGATGGGCAGCATCGCGGCGTCGCGGACGTTCTTGTCGTCGGTGTTCATCGCGGCCTTAACGTCCTCGAGGTGGTTGGCGTAAACGTCAGCCAGCAGGGCGTGGTCAAGCTCCACGGGGGTGAAGCTCTTTTTCGGCTTGCCGATCTCGGCGACGATGCTGTTGATGAACGCCAGCATCTTCCGGATCTCCTCGTGACCGGCGCGGATGGCCTTCATCATGGTCTCCTCGTCGACCTCGTTGGCACCGGCCTCGATCATGACGATCTTTTCCTCGCTGGCGGCCAGCGTCAGGGAGAGGTCGCTGTGCTCGCGCTGCTCCTTCGTGGGGTTCAGCACGATCTCGCCGTCCACCAGACCGACAAACACACCGGCAATAGGGCCGTTCCAGGGAATATCAGACATGGCGATGGCCAAGGACGCACCGTTCATGCCGGAAATTTCGGCAGAGCAGTCGGGGTCCTGGCTCATGACGGTCATGGTCACGCAGACATCGTTGCGCATATCCTTGGGGAACAGCGGGCGGATGGGGCGGTCCACAACGCGGGAGGACAGGATGGCGTGCTCGCCGGGGCGGCCCTCACGGCGCATGAAGCTGCCGGGGATGCGGCCTGCGGCGTAGAGCTTCTCCTCAAACTCGACGCTCAGGGGGAAGAAATCGACGCCGTCGCGGGGCTTGTCGCTCATCGTGACGTTGCAGAGCACGCAGGTCTCGCCGTAGCGGATCATGGCGCTGCCGTTGGACAGACCGCACATTTTGCCGGTCTCGACCACAAACGGGCGGCCCGCAAAGGTCGTCTCGAACTTGCGGTAGTTGGGGAAGGTTTCCAGTCTGGATGCGAATTCGTAAGCCATAGGGATTCTCCTTCTTTGGTAGATTTTTACTTTCAGCGCTTCCCTGCCCCGGTTCTGTACAATAAAGCCAGCAGCCAAGCCTGTTGCTTGGGTGCTCGATTTACTGCACAAAACGCGGCGGGGGCGGCTGTAAAATACGGGTGCAGTGGATTTTTGTGATGCGCCGCGTTGTAGGGGGCGGCAGCACACATGTATAAAAAATCGGGCAGAGTGCAAATGCACCCTGCCCGTTTTTGCGAAAATTACTTACGCAGACCCAGCTCAGCGATCAGGGCACGGTAACGGTTGATGTCCTTCTTCTGCAGATAGGCCAGCAGATTACGGCGGCGGCCGACCATCTTGAACAGGCCGCGGCGGCTGTGGTTGTCATGCTTGTTGGTCTTGAGGTGCTCGGTCAGGTGGTTGATACGAGCGGTCAGCAGAGCAACCTGGACCTCCGGAGAACCGGTGTCACCCTCGTGGATGGCTGCCTTGGCGATGATGGGCTGCTTATCGATAGCGGATTTCTGGCTCATGGGTATATACCTCTTTCATAAAAATGTATTAGCCGTCGGCGCAGTAAGGGGTAGTTGGAACCGTTGAGGCATACGCCCCATACCGGGCCGCGGTAACAAGAATTAGTATACCACAACATTTTGCGGAATACAAGAGCATTTGCGGCATTTCCGCAATTATTTTGCACCGTTCAGGGCCGCAAAATACGCCTTGCTCTCGTCGGCGGCGTGGTGGATCAGCGCGGCCAGCTCGTCCATCGAATTGAACTTGCGCACCGGGCAGAAATATTTGTGAAATTCCAACACCGGCTGCTGCCCGTAGACATTGCCGCAGAAGTCCGGCACAAACGTCTCACAGGTCACGGCGGCGTTTTCACTGCTGTCCACCGTGGGGCGCTTGCCGATGCCGGTGGCTGCGGGCCGCCACCGGCCATCCAGATAAATGCGGGTCAGGTAGACGCCCGCGCAGGGCTGCAGGGCCGCGGCGGGGTAATTCTGGTTCAGCGTCGGCGTGCCGAGCTTTCCGCTGCCGATGCCCTTGCCGCGGACAACGGGCCAGTCGATGGCGTAGGGTGTGCCGAGCATGGCGTTGGCGTCGTCGAGACGGCCCTCCTCCAGCGCAGCGCGGATGCGGGTCGACGAGACGGTCTGCCCGCCGTACTGCGCCATCGGCACGATATGCACGCCGATGCCGAGGGGCGCGCAGAGCTCCCGCAGACGCTCCACGTTACCGGCAGCGCGGGCTCCAAACGTAAAGTTGTCGCCGCAGAACAGCTGCTTTGCGTTAAAGCAGTCCACCAGCACCTTTTGCACAAAATCCTCCGGCGTCAGCGCACGGAACTCGTCAAACGGTGCCTCCTGGTATTCCTCGATGCCTAAGCCTGCAACGCGGGCGTGCTTCTGCGGCAGCGAGAGGATGCGCCCGCCCTTCAGCGTACTGCTGGCGGGCAGCTCAAACGTGAAGGCCGCAGCGGTCAGGCCGCCGGCCCGGGCGCATTCGACGGCTGCCCCCAGCACGGCGCGGTGACCGCAGTGGACGCCGTCAAAATAGCCGAGCGCCACAGCACTGCCCTGCGGGGCGTGGATGGGCGTCAGACTTTGATAAATTTGCATTGGGCAGTCAGCCCCTTTCGCAAAATAGTTTTTCGACCTTGAGCACGCCGCCCTCGACGTTGGCCAGACCCAGAAACGCGCCGGTCTCATCGTAGGTGCGGTAGCGGCCATCGGCGGCAGCGTAATGGCTCGTCGGGCAGCCGTTGAGCAGGTGCGCCTTGACGCCGCTGTTGACGTGCAGGGCGGGCAGCGGCGCAAAGACTGACTCGATCGGCAGTACCCAGCCGTTGGTTTCGAGTTCTCCGCTCTCGGCGGCGGCTAAAATTTCCGGCAGCGTGTGGCACTGGGCCAGACTGAACACACCGGCCTGCGTGCGGCGCAGGGCGGACAGCGTGGCGGGCACGCCGAGGGCGTCGCCGATCTCCTCGGCCAGCACGCGGATGTAGGTGCCCTTGGAGCAGGCGACGCGGACGGTGTATTCGTCGGGCGCGGGGCTGCCGAGGTATTCGATGTCATAGATCGTGATGGGGCGGGGCGTGCGCTCAACGGTCTGGCCCTTGCGGGCCGCTTTATACAGCGGTTGGCCGTTGATCTTCACCGCGCTGTACATCGGCGGCAGCTGCATACGGTCCCCGCGGAACTGCGGCAGCACGGCGCGCAGCTCGGCCTCCCCCACCGTGACAGGGGCAGTTTCCAGCGTCGTGCCGGTCACGTCGCCGGTGTCGGTGCGCAGACCCAGACGCAGCGTAGCTTCGTAGGTTTTATCGTGGTCAAGCTGGCGGTCAGCGGCGGAGGTTGCCTTGCCGATAAACACCGCGAGCACACCGGTGGCCATAGGGTCCAGTGTGCCCGAGTGTCCCAGCTTGCGTGTGCCCAGTGCGCCGCGCAGCTTGGCCAGCACATCAAAGCTGGTCCAGCCTGCGGGCTTATCGACGGGCAGAATGCCGTTTGGCGTTTGCATAGCAGGGTTCCTTTTCTGTTGTTAGGGTTTAAAAGGCTTCCCCCTAGGGGGGGAAGTTGTCACCGAAGGTGACTGATGAGGGGCAAGTCTGCCATTGCAGACCGTTTACGGGTTGTTGCGGGCAGGTTCGCCCCTCATCCGGCCTTGCTTCGCGCGGCCACCTTCCCCCAATGGGGGGAAGGCTTTATTGCGCTTCTTTCTCCGCGTCGGCGCGGTCCAGTTCCTTTTTGACTTCCTCGAGGATCGCGTGCTTGGCGTTGTCCGGGTTGCCGCTGATCTCGCAGCCGGCAGCGCGGGGATGCCCGCCGCCGCCCAGACGCCGCGCAATGTTGCAGGCGTTGGTGTCGTGCCCGGTGCGCACACTGATCTTGAAGCTGCCGTCCTTCTGCTGGCGCAGGGTCAGACCGACCTCGACGCCCTCAATGGAGCGCGGCAGGCTCGTCAGATCCTCCAGCTCGGCCCCGGCCACACCTGCGGCCTGGATCTGGTCCCAGGTCAGGCAGATGAGCGCACAGCGGTCATCGTAGTAAAACTCCAGGCTTTCTAAAGCCATGCGTTCCGCGATGACCCGCGCGTGGGAGCGGCTCTCGAACAGGCGCTCGTTCAGCCTTTCCACGTCGGCTCCGGCCTCGATCAGAGCCGCTGCCGCCTTGTGGGTCTCCGCCGTCGTGTTGCTGAACCGGAAGCAGCCGGTATCCGTTGCCACACCCGTATACAGGCAGGAGGCAATTTCCGGCGTGATCTTCGCGCCCATCTCGGGGATGAGCGTCGTCAGCAGCTCGGCAGCTGCGGCAGCCCCGGCGTCCACCAGCGTCTCATAGGCATAACCGCTGTTCGAGCCGTGGTGGTCGATGCACAGATTGACATGCTCGGCGTATTCCTGAATGTTGTTGCGCTCGCCAAAAAGCTGAATGCCCGCAACATCCACCGCCACCACAAACGCGGGGCGGAAGCTGCCGTCAAACACCGTGATGGGCATGTAGTCGTACATGGCAGGGATCGGATCACTGCACAGCACGGCGGCATTTTTGCCCAGCTGCTGAAGCGCCAGGCAGAGCGCCGTGCCCGAGCCGATGGTGTCACCGTCGGGGTTTTTATGGCACAAAATCAGGATGTCATCTGCAGCAAGCAGACGCGAAACAACCGTCTCGCGATCTACGTTCTGAGTCATAGGTTCCTCTTTTCTAACTGGGGTGCTTTACTCTGCGTCAGAGTCAGGCTCAATGTCCAGCTCACCCAGCAGCTTGTTGATGTGCGCGGCATAGGCTGCGCCTTCATCTTTGACGAATACAAAGCGCGGTGCCTTGCGGATGTGCATCCGGCGGCTGACCTCGGTGCGGACATGGCCGGACGCCTTGTTCAGCGCCTTGACCACCGGCTCCGGGCCGCCCTCACGGCCCATGACGCTGATGTAGACCTTGGCCTGATCGAGGTCGGGGGTCACATCCAGACGGGTCACGGTCAGCAGGCCGCCCGTCACGCGGGGGTCCTTCATCTCGCCGATGATGGCGATCAGCTCACGCTTCATATCCTGGGCCATACGGCCATGGTTTTTGGTTGGCATTTACTTTACCTCTGCAATCAATCGCGGTACTCCTCCATCTTGAAGCACTCAAAGACGTCGCCTTCCTTGATGTCCTGGAACTTGGCCAGGGTGATGCCGCACTCAAAGCCCGCGGCAACCTCCTTGGCGTCATCCTTGAAACGCTTCAGGCTGGCGATAGAATCCTCGCAGATGACGATGCCGTCACGGACCAGACGCAGCTGGGCGTCGCGGGTGATCTTGCCGTCGGTAACGCGGCAGCCTGCGACGGTGCCGACGCTGGAGATCTTGTAGACCTGGCGGACCTGGGCCTCGCCCAGGGCGACCTCGCGGACCTTCGGGGCCAGCATGCCCTTCATAGCGTCGGAGACATCGTTGATGGCGTCGTAGATGACGCGGTACATACGCATCTCAACGCCGGTCTGCTCGGCCTCGGCCTTGGCGACGGCGTCGGGACGGACGTTGAAGCCGATGATGATGGCGTTGGACGCATCGGCCAGAGAGACGTCGGACTTGGAGATGGCACCGACACCCGCATGGATGACGCGGACGCGGACCTCGTCGTTGGAGATCTTCTCGAGGCTCTGCTTGACGGCCTCGGCGGAGCCCTGGACGTCCGCCTTGACGATGATGGGCAGCTCCTTCATATCGTTGGCAGCCATCTGGTCAAACAGGTTATCCAGTGTGACCTTGGTGTAGGCGGCAAACTGCTTCTCCTTGGCCTCGGCGGTGCGCTTGTCAGCCAGCTCACGGGCGAGGCGCTCGTCCTCGACAGCCTCGAACAGCTCGCCGGCCTCGGGGACCTCGGTCAAGCCGGTGATCTCAACAGGCGTGGACGGGCCGGCCTCGGTGATCTCCTGGCCCTTGTCGTTGCGCATCGTGCGGACACGGCCCACAGCGGTACCGGCGATCAGGCAGTCGCCCTTGTGCAGGGTGCCGTTCTGGACCAGCAAAGTTGCGATGGGGCCCTGGCCCTTGTCCAGACGGGCCTCGACGACAGCGCCCTTGCCGCGGCGGCTCGGGTTGGCCTTCAGCTCCATGACCTCGGCCTCGAGAGCGATACGCTCGAGCAGGTCGCTGATGCCCATGCCGGTGACGGCGGACACAGGGATGCAGGCGACGTCGCCGCCCCAGTCCTCGGGCACGATCTCGTACTTGGTCAGCTGCTCCTTGACGCGCTCCGGGTTGGCGGTGGGCTTATCCATCTTGTTGATGGCGACGATCAGCTTGACGTTGGCGGCCTTGGCGTGGTTGATGGACTCGATGGTCTGGGGCATGATGCCGTCATCGGCCGCGACGACCAGGACCGCAATGTCGGTCATGTTCGCGCCGCGGGCACGCATCGAGGTGAACGCCTCGTGGCCCGGGGTGTCCAGGAAGGTGATGACACTGTCATTGCTCTTGACCTGGTACGCGCCGATGGCCTGGGTGATGCCGCCGGCCTCGCCCTTGGTGACATTGGTCTTGCGGATAGCGTCCAGAATGGAGGTCTTGCCGTGGTCAACATGGCCCATAACGACGACAACGGGCGGGCGCTCGACCAGATCGGCGGCGTTGTCCTCCTCCTGCACGAACAGGCGCTCCTCGATGGAGACGTGGACCTCATGTTCGACCTTAGCGTGGAACTCCTCGGCGATCAGGGCGGCGGTGTCGAAATCGACAACGTCGGAGATGGCGTGCATCTCGCCCATCTGCATGAATTTGGCCACGACCTTGGCGGCGCTCTGCTTCAGGCGGGTGGCAAGCTCGCCGACGGTGATCTCGTCGGGGATGGAGATCTTGAGCTGGGCATTGCGGGCCTTCTCAAGCTGGATGCGCTGCAGGCGCTCGGCCTCGGTCTCGCGGCGGCGGCCAAACTGCTGGCCGCGGCGGTTGTTGCGGTTGTTGAACTTTTCCTTCTTGCCGGTGGGCTGGTTCTTGCGCTTGCTGGGCATGTTGCGGCTGTCGGCCAGGTCGTCATAGCGGGCGTTGAACTTGTCAACGTTCACATCGACGGTGCGGGTGTCAACGGACACCTGCACGCGGTTGACCTGGACCTGCTCGGTCTTGACAGGCTCTTTAATGCCGGTATCGGCGGCCAGCTCCTGCAGGGTGACACGCTTCTCGCTGCGCTTTTCCGCCGGCTTTTCGGGCTTGCGGCTGTCTTTCTTCTGCTCGGGCTTCGGCTCCTGCTTGGCGGCGGGCTTGGGCTGCTCCGCAGGCTTGGGCTTGGCAGCGGGCTTCTGGGCCGCGGCGGGCTGCTTCTTCGGCTCGGGCTTCTTTTCTGCCTTCGGGGCCGGGGCAGGCTCCTTGCCGCTGGCAAGGTAGGCGTCGAGGCTGTCCTCGGCGTTCTCGCGGGTCAGGGTCTCCAGCAGGACGTTGAGCTCTTTTTCCTCAAACGTGCCGACGGTCTTATAGGCTTCGCCGGTCACGCCGGAAACGGTCTCAACGACCTTTTTGGCGGGCATGCCGAACTCCTTGGCAACATCAGCGATCTTGTATTTAAAATCCATATAGTGTGGTCCTCCTCATCAAAGGTATTTTGCGCACAGCTGTGCAAGGTGTTCGTCGGTCACGCCGAACACGGCGGCGGGCTTGGGGGTAAGCATGGCCAGGTCAGCGCTGGTCAGGGGCATCTGCTCACAGGCGACGATGCCGTCGCAGGCGTCCTTTATATGGCTGACCGTGCGTTCACTGGCGTCCGAGGTAAGCAGCACCAGGGCCACTTTGCCGCGCAGTGCGTTTTCCTGTACGCGGTCATACCCGTGCAGCAGCTTGCCGGCCTTGCGGCACAGCCCCAGTGCACCCAGCAGCGGGTGCTGATCGTTATTCATGGCTCGCCGCCTCCTTTGCACTTTGCTCCGCACAGGCGATCTCCTCGGTCAGGCGGTCATAGATACCGTCCGGGATGGGGACCTCAAATGTGCGTTCGAGCCGCTTGGCCTTGCGCGCCTTGGCAAGGCAGGCAGCCGAGGGGCACAGATACGCGCCGCGTCCCGGTGCCTTGCCGCGCAGATCAATACTGATCTCGCCCTCGGGGCTGCGCACGACGCGCACCAGTTCGCGCTTGGGGCGCTGGGCATTACAGCCCACGCACCGGCGCACGGGGATCTTTTTTTGCTTTAGCTGCTGCAACTGGCAGACCTCATTTCACAAATAATAAAGAATAAATAAGAAATAATAAATATCGGGGGGTATCGTAGGGGCGGATTCCCTATCCGCCCGCGGACGTGTGCCTTGAGCAAGGCCGTCCGGGCGCATATAGAATGCGCCCCTACGTTTTGTTTTCGTCCGCAGGGCGAAAACTCCGCATTCTCTATTATTTACTATTTTTTATTTCTTATTTTAACAGCTTACTCCTCGTCCTCGCCGTAGTAGCCGGACTCGGGGCGGATGTCAATATTATAGCCGGTCAGATGGGCGCACAGGCGCACATTCTGGCCCTTGTTGCCGATAGCCAGGCTCAGCTGGTGGTCGGGCACGGTCACGCGGCAGCTCTTGGTCTCGCCGGGCAGCAGTTCGACCTTGACGACCTTGGCCGGGGACAGGGCCGCGGAGATAAACTCGGTGATGTCCTCGCTCCAGCGGATGACATCGATCTTCTCGCCGTTCAGCTCCTGGACGATCTTCTCGACGCGGACGCCGCGGGCACCGATGCAGGCACCGACGGGATCGACATCGGGGTTCTTGCTCCAGACAGCCAGCTTGGTGCGGGCACCGGCCTCACGGGCGATGGCCTTGACCTCAACGGTGCCGTCATAGATTTCGGGGACCTCCAGCTCAAACATGCGCTTGACCAAGCCGGGATGGGTGCGGCTGATGGTGACGCGGGGGCCACGGTCCGTTGCCAGTACATCCACGACATAGACCTGCACGGTCTGGCCCTCGGTGAAGGTCTCGCCGGGGACCTGCTCGTTGCGGGGCAGCACAGCGCTGCCGCCCTTGCCCAGATCCAGCACAACGTTGCCGCGCTCGGGGTCGATGGAGACGACGGTGGCGGCGATCAGCTCATGTGCGCGGGACTGCATCTCGCTGCACTGCAGGTTGCGCTCACCCTCGCGCAGGCCCTGACGGATGACGTGCTTTGCGGTCTGGGCAGCAATGCGGCCAAACTCCTTGGTCTTGAGGGGCGTGACCATGCGCTGGCCGACCTTGTAGCTCTTGCGGACCTTCTGGGCATCCTCCAGGCTGACCTGGGTGTGGGGGTTCTCGACCTCCTCCACGATGTCACGCAGCAGGCTGGCACGGAACGCGCCGAGCTCGGGGTCAATGTCCACAACGACATTGTCGTCCTCGACCTCGTAGTCCTTCTTGACCGCAATGACGATGGCCGCCTTGATCTTGTCGATCAGGTAGTCCTCGGGCAGGCCGCGCTCCTTTTCCAGTGCAGAAAGGGCCTCAAAAAATTCGTTGTTCGCAGTAGCCATGTTTCTGGTTTCCTCCCAATTATATTTCAAGTACACGCAATACAGTAGTTACAATCGCTCTGCCTCCCCCTGGGGGAAGGCGGCCCCGCAGGGCCGGATGAGGGGCAGCTGTGCCGTTGCTGCCCGGTCATGGGCGATCACGGCAGGTTTGCCCTCATCAGTCCGCTTCGCGGACAGCTTCCCCCTCAGGGGAAGCCTTTTCTCAGCCGAACAGATCCTCGTCGTCGCAGAGCTTGACGTAGCCGGCGCTCTTGACGGGGAAAGCGTAGGTCTCCTCCCCGTCGGTCAGGGTCACATTGCCGTCGGCATCCAGCCCCTGCAGGATGCCCGCATAGTCGCGGCGGCCCTGCTCGTCGGGGCGGATCAGATGCGCCGCGCACTTCTGGCCCTTGAGCTGCTCGTAGTGCTCGGGGCGGGTCAGGCGGCGGCCCAGGCCCGGGCTGCCGACCTCGAGGTAGTAGCTCTGTTCAATGGGGTCTGCCTCGTCCAGCAGCGGATCAATAGCGCGGGAGACAGCCTCGCAGGTGTCGGTGTCCAACGGCTCATCGCGGTCGATCAGCACGCGCAGGAACCAGTCCGGGCCTTCCTTTTCAAAGCGGACATCCCACAGGCGCAGGTCCATCCCCTCAACAACGGGGCGGACGAGCGCTTCGACGACCTTGACCGCGCTGCCCTGCTGCGGTTTACCGGGTTTTGCCATAAAAATGCTCCAATCATAAAAAGAAAGCGGACCTTGCGGCCCACTTTCAGTAAAATCATCATCGAACACTAAGACTATACCACATCCGTGCGCAAAATGCAAGCCCCCGCCGGGCAGATTTGCCTTCTAACGGGCTTTTTCAGCGTGCATTTTTTGCGGAGTTTGAGAAAACGGCCTGTAAATTCCGTATTGGACTGAATTTGAACGCCGCGGTTGGCTTTGCCTGATGGCTGCGTTGCCGCGCGGATTCTTCTTCCGGGGCTGGTTGTGGTTCGTCAGGTGTTGGTACCTCGGTGGGCTCCGGTTCCGGAATATTTGGTGTTGGCGTTGGAGCCGCAGTAGGTTCTGGTATCGGCTCAGGCGTCTGGGTTGCGGGCAGTACTTCCCTATAGTTTGCGTACAAAATCGTGGCATCCCTGTACGTAATGCAGCGGGTCTCTTTTATTATACAGGCAAGCCACCCAATCAGTCAAATAAAAAAGTGCTGCAACGCCGTGCAGCACTTACAAAGTTTAGCGGTTAAATTTGGTCAGAACGCCCATTCGCCGTTTTCAAAGATCGTGACTTCTTCCCCGCGCTTCGTGATGCCGGTGACATGGGTATCCGCCGCGCCGATCATGACATCCTCATGGATGGCGGAGTTGTTCAGGCCCTTCTTCATCAGGTCGTCGCGGGTCATGGCAGAGCCACCCCTGATGTTCGTCGGGTAGCCCGCGCCGAACGCAATGTGGCAGGCGGCGTTCTCATCAAACAGGGTGTTGTAGAACAGCACGCCGCTGCGGTTGATGGGGCTGGAGGCGGGCACGAGGGCGATCTCGCCGATGCGGTTCGAATTCTCGTCGGTGGAGAGCAGCTCGGCCAGCAGGTCGGCATTCTTCTCGGCACCGTGCTTCACGACAACACCGTCCTTGAAGGTGACATGCCAGCCCTCGATCAGCTGGCCGTTGTAGGCGTAGGGCTTCGTGCCGTAGACGATGCCGTTTGTGCGCTCGCGGTGGGGCGCACAGAAAACCTCCTCGGTGGGAACGTTGGCGATGAACTCAATGCCGTCCTCGGTCTTGCTGGACGCGCCCTCCCAGGTGGCGTCGTCGGCCAGACCGACGGTCAGGTCTGTGCCGTTCGAGCTGGTCATGTGGATGCGGTCCAGCTCCAGCGCGTTCATGCGGTCGCGGCGGGCCTTGGTCACGGCGACATGCTTCTGCCACGCGCTGACGGGGTCACCGGTGGAGACGCGGCAGACGTCAAAGATCAGCGCCCAGAGCTTTTCAACTGCCTCGTCGAGCGGCAGCTCCGGGAACACCTTGGCGGCCCAGCCCGGAGCGGGCACAGCCGCCACGCACCACTGGACGCGGTCATTCATCGTGTACTCCTGCCAGGGCTTCATAAAGGTACGGCGCGCGAGGTTGACGCGGTTCAGCTTACCCGCATCGAGGCCCGCCAGTGCCTCGGGATCCTCGGCATGGATGGCCAGCGTGCAGCAGCCGTCCGGGTCCTCGGCGTAGTCGAGGTAGCTGCGCAGCTCATAGGGCTTCATGGCAGTCAGGTCCTTTTCGTCGGCCAGCTCCATGTTCAGGCGGGTGAGCTTATCGTCCTCCCAGCGGACAACGACGGTCTTGGCCCCGGCCTCATAGCCTGCGCGGACGCAGGCATGGGCGAAGTCGGGCATCGTGACCGGGCAGCGGACGATAAAATTCTGGCGCGGACGCACATTGACGCCCACCTTGACGATAAAATCAGCGTAGAGCTGGAGGTAATGTTGGTTCATTGCGAGTGGCTCCTTTTATAATGTATTTGGTTGTATTGTACCATAAAGTGGGCGGTAATGGCAAGGCTGCGTGCCTTCCCCCCGAGGGGGGAAGGTGGCCGAGGCCCCGCCCGAGGTCGGATGAGGGGCGGCCCTCCGGGGGTTGCCCGTTCACTGGCTGCCGCAGCGAACCTTGCCCTCATCAGTCAGCGAGCGGGGTCGCTGACAGCTTCCCCCGAGGGGGAAGCCACTCTACCAAAAAACAGGCCGCCCGGGCAGCCTGTCGCAAAGCTTATTTTTCGACCATCATATCCGCGGCCTTGTACAGATCGCCGCAGCTCATGCAGACGACGAGGTCGCCCTTTTTGGCGTTCTGCCTGACCCAGGCGGCGGCACCCTCGAGGCCGTCCACCACGACACTGCCGGGCAGCTTGGCGGCCAGATCCTCGCTCCTGACGCTGCCATCGTCCTTCTCGCGGCCGCCCATGATGGGCAGCAGCACGACCTGATCGGCGGCACGCAGCACCTTGGCGAAATCGTCCATCAGCATCTTGGTGCGGCTGTAGGTGAACGGCTGATGCACGGCAATGACGCGGTCATAGCCCATCTCCTTGGCCGTCGCCAGCGTGGCGGCCAGCTCGGTGGGATGGTGGGCGTAGTCATCGACGATGACCGCGCCGTTGCACTCGCCCTTGATCTCAAAGCGGCGGCCCGTGCCGTGGAACTGCTCGGCTGCGCGAACGGCGTCCTCGGGCTTGAGGCCCAGCGGGCGCACGCAGCAGCACATGGCCAGCGCATTGTAAATGTTGTGGTAGCCGGGCACGCCCAGCTTGATGTGGGCGAAGTGCTCACCGAGTTCGAGGACATCGAACTCAAAGAAGCCGGGCTTGTACTCGCCGATGTTGACGGCGCGGAAACGGGCCTCCTCCTCGATGCCGAAGCTCAGGACCGGACGGTCAATGGAGTTCACGACGTCCATCGTGTTCTTATCGTCCATGTTAAAGACAACGGTGCGGGACAGCAGCGCAAACTTCTGGAACGCCAGCTTGAGCTTGCCCATCGTGCCGTAATATTCCAGATGGTCGTTGTCAATGTTCAGGATGACGCCCACCGCGCAGGTCAGATGCAGGAAGGTCTCGTGGTACTCACAGGCTTCGATGACAACGCTCTGGCCGCTGCCGGCCTTGCCGTAGCCGCCGATCAGGGGCAGCTTGCCGCCGATGACCGCCGCCGGGTCCCTGCCCGCCAGCTCCAGCATTGTGGTGATCATGCCGGTGGTCGTCGTCTTGCCGTGGGTGCCGGCCACGCCGATGCTCTGGGCATGGGTACGGCTGATGTAGCCCAGCATGACGCTGCGCTCAACGGCTTTGATGCCGCGGGCGCGGGCAGCCTGCAGCTCGGGGTTATCGTCATGGATGGCGGCGCTGTAGACCACAAGGTCCGCGTTGCCGACGTTGGCGGCGTCATGCCCGATGCAGACGCGCACGCCGAGGGCACGCTCGGCCTCGGTGTTTTTGGTTTCCTCGACGTCAGAGCCGGTGATGGCATAGCCGCGGCTGTGCAGGATCTGGATCAGCGGATAGGTGCCGGAGCCGCCGCAGCCGATGAAATGGATCGTGCGGACACCTTCGAGCAGCTTGGGGTCATACATACTAAAAACCATAACAGTGGTCACCTCAAAATTTATCCGCTGCCGTAGGGGATGGCACGCGGTATACTTAACTATATTACGGAGTAATTATACTATTTTTCTGCAACAAAATAAACACCTTTTTTTAAATTGCAGCCTGACCGACCAATTTTTGGGTAAAAGGCACAAATTCAGTGAGCCAAAACACAGCAATACGTCGAGGGTGCCGCTTGCACCGCGGCCTTGACGGCACAAAAAACTTTTTACGGTACGATAAACGCCGCCCTTGCTCTGTGATTTTTCTGGCTTTTTCCGGTGCCGCCTGTTATAATGAAGAAAACCGCAGGAGGGATGCAGCATGGCAAAGCTGATTTGGGGCATTGACCCGCTGGCCGTGTCACGGCTGGGACGCACGGCGAAAAAGCCGCCGTTCACGAAAAAGGAGCTGGCGCGCATCGGCATTCCGGCGCACAAGATCCCCCGCGTGCGGGAGGAGCTGGCGCGATTGACGGCAGATAAGACCCTTACCCGGGAGGAATTGGGGAGACTGGCGGAGGAAATCAGCTGGCTTTTGCTGTGAGCTTGCCTTCCCCCTCGGGGGAAGGTGGCCGAGGCCCCGCCCGAGGCCGGATGAGGGCGAAGTCGCCGCCATTGCTCCATAAACTGGCAGCCTCGGCAAGGTTTGCCCTCATCAGTCAGCGGGCGGGGCCGCTGACAGCTTCCCCCCTCGGGGGAAGCCTTTTTCGCAAACTGCCCTTGTCCCCTCCCGCAACCTATGCTATAATAAGCGTATCGTGCCAAATTCATCCGGCGCGGTGGGAAAAACGCTTTGTGTGGCAGCCAGCCATGCGGAAGGAGTAACGTAATGAAGAACAGTGAAAAGACCCTTGACATGATCGTGAACCTGTGCAAAAACCGCGGGTTCATCTATCCGGGCAGCGAAATCTACGGCGGCCTGGCCAACAGCTGGGACTACGGCCCTCTGGGTGTCGAGTTCAAAAACAACGTCAAAAAGGCATGGATGAAGAAATTTGTGCAGGAAAGCCCCTACAACGTCGGGCTGGACGCCGCCATCCTGATGAACCCCCAGACCTGGGTGACCACCGGCCACGTGTCCAGCTTCTCGGACCCGCTGCTGGACTGCCGCGCCTGCAAGAGCCGCCACCGCGCGGACAAGCTCATCTCCGAGTGTGAGCAGGGCAAGGGCGTGGACGTCGATGCCATGACCTTTGACGAGATGGACGAGTTCATCGCCACCCACCCCGAGGTCGTCTGCCCCGTCTGCGGCAAGCACGACTTCACCCCCATCCGCAAGTTCAACCTGATGTTCAAGACCGCCATTGGCGTGACCGAGGATTCCTCCTCCACCTGCTATCTGCGCCCCGAGACCGCGCAGGGCATCTTCGTCAACTTTGCGAACATCCAGCGCACGACCCGCCGCAAGCTGCCCTTCGGTGTATGCCAGGTCGGCAAGGCGTTCCGCAACGAGATCACCCCGGGCAACTTCACCTTCCGTACCCGCGAGTTTGAGCAGATGGAACTGGAGTTCTTCTGCAAGCCGGGCACCGACCTTGAGTGGTTCAAGTACTGGAAGGATTACTGCCACAACTTCCTGCTGTCTCTCGGCATGAAGGACGAGAACCTGCGTCTGCGCGACCATGATCCGGAGGAGCTGTCTCACTACTCCAACGCTACCACCGATATCGAGTTTATGTTCCCGTTTGGCTGGGGCGAGCTGTGGGGCATTGCCGACCGCACCAATTTCGACCTGACCCAGCATCAGAACACCTCGGGTGTTTCGATGGAATACTTCGATCAGGAAGCAAATGAGAAGTATATTCCGTATGTTATCGAGCCTTCGCTTGGTGCTGACCGTGTTGCACTGGCCTTCCTGTGCGACGCTTACGACGAGGAAGTCGTAGGTCAGGACAAGAACGGCAAGGACGATGTTCGTACCGTTCTGCGTCTGCATCCGGCTCTGGCACCGTTCAAGGCTGCTGTACTGCCGCTGTCCAAGAAGCTGACCGACAAGGCTATGCCGATCTGGCAGGAGCTGGCTAAGCAGTTCTCTGTTGATTTTGACGATGCAGGCTCTATCGGTAAGCGCTACCGCCGTGAGGACGAGATCGGTACGCCGTACTGCGTAACCGTCGATTTCGAGACCGAGCAGGATGGCTGCGTAACCGTTCGTGACCGTGACACGATGGAGCAGGAGCGCATCAAGATTGAGGAAGTTGCTGCTTATATCGCAAAGAAGATCGAGTTCTGATTTTTCGCTGCTGAACATTGATCATCAAAACCGCTGCACAATCCCTGTGCGGCGGTTTTCTTTTATTTGGATGGCGAACAGAAAACACTGCCCTAAAGCCTATCGAAAAAATAGGGATTGGACCATCGGAAATTGGGCAATCTGCCGGAACGAAAAAAGTTTGTCGGAAAGGGTTGACAGAAGAGGGGGAGTTTAGTATAATCATAGCAATCCCAGTGAAATAATATGAATTTAGGAGACGCGGTTATGCGATACTACTTTGAAAAGCTGCTCCGCTCGAATTTCCGATTTGGGCGAATGTGAACCTTCTTTTTAGTACACGAAACGAATCAATCACTTCAAACATGTATATAAAAAGGAGATTATTATCATGGCAACTATCAAGAATACCGAAAACTGGTCCTTTGAAACCAAGCAGCTGCACATCGGTCAGGAGACCGCTGATCCGGTTACCGATTCCCGTGCAGTTCCGATCTACCAGACCACTTCTTATGTTTTCCATGACAGCCAGCACGCGGCTGACCGTTTCGGTCTGGCTGACGCAGGCAATATCTACGGTCGTCTGACCAATTCCACGCAGGATGTGTTCGAGAAGCGCATTGCAGCACTCGAGGGCGGTGTTGCCGCGCTGGCTACCGCTTCCGGCGCCGCAGCGATTACCTACACCATTCAGGCACTTGCTCAGGCCGGCGACCACATCGTAGCACAGAAGACCATCTACGGCGGCAGCTACAACCTGCTGGCACATACTCTGCCGCAGTTCGGCGTTGAGACCACCTTCGTTGATGCACACAATCTGGAAGAACTGGAAGGCGCTATCAAGGATAATACTAAGGCGGTTTACATCGAGACTCTCGGCAACCCGAATTCCGATATTCCGGATATCGAGGCTATTGCAAGGATTGCGCACAAGCACGGTCTGCCGCTCGTAATTGACAACACCTTCGGCACTCCGTACCTCATCCGCCCGATTGAGTACGGTGCTGATATCGTTGTTCACTCTGCTACCAAGTTCATCGGCGGTCACGGCACGACCCTCGGTGGTATCATTGTTGATTCCGGCAAGTTCGACTGGAAGGCATCCGGCAAATATGCACCGATTGCTGAGCCGAACCCGAGCTATCACGGCATCTCTTTCGCAGATGCTGTTGGTCCTGCTGCGTTCGTAACCTACATCCGCGCTATCCTGCTGCGTGATACCGGTGCTACCATTTCTCCGTTCAACGCATTCCTGCTGCTGCAGGGCACCGAGACTTTGAGCCTGCGCA
>OGYY01000587.1_pt1 | contig 36562 bp, 31 predicted proteins | sample 1576671 | NCBI WGS metagenome assembly OGYY01 (sample SAMEA3541593, study PRJEB24748) | human gut metagenome | biome: human gut; feature: human-associated habitat; material: faeces | place: China | collected 2012 | reverse complement strand
TGGGGATATCTGTCTCGTAGAGCTTTTTGATCTGCCCGATGATCTCCGTGCAGGTCTCCGGGTCCCCGGGGCCGTTGGAGAGCATGATGCCGTCCGGCCTGGAGGCGATGATCTCCTCAGCGGTCGTGTCTGCCGGATAGATGGTCACCTGGCAGCCTCTCTTGTTGAGGGACTTTGCGATATTGTTCTTGGCTCCGAAATCCATCAGCGCCACCCTCGGTCCATTTCCTTCCAGCACATATGGTTCCTGGCATGTAACCTTTGACACAACATCTCCCACTGTGTACGCATGAAGTTTCGGAAGGATCTCATCCAGATCAAAGTTTTCATTGGTAGTGATCATACCGTTCATGGTTCCCTTTTCCCTCAGGATCTTGGTGAGGGCGCGGGTATCAATTCCTGCGATGCCCGGGATATCCTGCTCCTTTAAGAAGTCCTGGATAGTTCCCTCGCAACGGAAGTTGCTTGGCATTCTCGATAATTCTCTTACGATGTAACCGTCCGGCCATGCTTTCTTTGACTCCATGTCCGGTGTAATTCCGTAATTTCCGATCAATGGATAGGTCATAACTACGGCCTGTCCTGCGTAAGAAGGGTCAGTCAGCACCTCCAGATAGCCTGTCATGGAGGTATTAAATACAATTTCACTTATCATGTCTTTCGTAGAACCTATGCTGGTTCCTGTAAAGACGGTTCCGTCTTCTAAAATAAGAAACGCTTTCATTTATTCACCTTTTCCCTTCACTTTGTTTTAATGGCAATATGTAAAGTCATGTTTTGCCCCATAAAAAAGGCAGTCCGTGCAAGCACAACTGCCTTTCTATGTCTATTTCCAGCGACAAATCATGTCTCCACAAATTGTATTGATTATACTACAATCTAAGACTTTTTTCAACCACTTCTCGCATTTTTATTTTTGTTCTTACATCTGCATAGCGTCAACTATTGTCGGCGTAATCTCTCCCAAAGGGTAAATGCCTCCTGTTTGCATCAAGATTTTGTATAAGTCAATCACCTTCCGGACTTTTTTGCATATACTATATGCAACAGACTTAAATGGCCTGAGAGGTTCTTATTATGAATGGTTCCATTCCCACTAATTCAGACACTCCCTCCAAGGGAAAACTTCAGATCAATGTTACATCAGAAATCAATCACTTTCCTGTATCCGGTGCCAATATCCGCATTTCCTACACCGGAATACCTGACAGTACAGTAGAGGAAGTGACCACGGATTCCTCCGGACAGTCAGAAACTCTGGAGCTCGATGCCCCTCCGGTAGAATACAGTCTGGACGTCACTTCAGAAGAACAGCCTTATTCGGAATATACCCTTCTTATCACTGCTCCGGGATTTGAAACGATCAGCATTGCCGGCACAGAAATCCTTGCAGATGTCACTGCCATCCAGAACATACAGATGCGTCCGTCTGATTCTTCGGAGACGGGGGAAGAACGGTTCGTGATTCCCGCACATACTTTATATGGAATCTACCCGGAGAAAATTCCTGAAGCAGAGATCAAACCTGTCAATGAAACCGGGGAAATCGTATTAAGCCGCGTGGTTATACCGGAATATATTGTGGTGCATGACGGAAGCCCCCGGGACAGTACAGCTCAGAATTATTATGTCAAATATAAGGATTATATCAAAAATGTAGCGTCAAGTGAAATATATGCCACCTGGCCTGCCAATACAATCCGTGCCAATGTTCTTGCCATCATGTCTTTTACTTTAAACAGGGTTTACACGGAGTGGTACCGGAATCAGGGTTTTGACTTCACTATTACTTCCTCCACTGCTTTTGACCACAAATGGATTCCGGAACGGAATATCTACGATACCATTTCCGTTATTGTAGATGAATTGTTTGCCAGCTATCTTTCCCGCCCCAACGTCCGGCAGCCGATCCTGACACAGTACTGTGACGGGCGGCGCGTGCAGTGTCCCAACTGGATGACACAGTGGGGGTCGAAATCGTTGGGAGATCAGGGCTACTCTCCTATTGAGATCCTCCGCTACTATTACGGCGCAGATATGTATATTAACACCGCAGAGGCAATCTCCGGTATCCCATCCTCCTGGCCGGGTTACAATCTGGAGATTGGGTCTTCCGGCAATAAGGTCCGACAGCTTCAGGAACAGCTTAATGTAATTTCAGATGCGTATCCGGCCCTTCCAAAGCTGACTGCCGACGGAATTTACGGACCTGCCACTGCTGAAGCAGTCCGAAAATTCCAGGAAGTGTTTGGGCTTCCCGAAACCGGAATCACTGATTATTCGACCTGGTATAAAATTTCAGAAATTTATGTCGGAGTATCAAGAATCGCTGAACTGACCTAGATGAAATCTCCCACAGCTTCTCACTGTGACTCCGGCAGCCGTCAAAAGAAAATAGAGTTCCGCAAGCGGAACTCTCGCGCCAAGCGCGGTCGTTTTAGCAGCAGCCTCCACTTCGCGCGAGTGCGCATCCCGCGGAGCGTTTTATTTAATAGGAAAGAAATTTCCTATTAAATAAAATAGCGGCAGAAACTATATCAGTTCCTGCCGTTCAAAATACTTCATTAAAATATCTGCACAATTTTCCAGCCCCAGATCCGATGTATTCAAGATCATATGGTAATTGTTAACATCTCCCCATGCCTTTCCTGTATGTTCATGGTAGTAATCTGCCCTCTCCTGGTCTGTCATCTCTATCTTGTTACTTGCTTCCTCATAGGTCAGATTTTCTTTCCCCATAATTCGCCGGATACGATCCTCCTTATCTGCGCACACATAAATATTAAACGCATTTCTCTGATCTTTCAGGATTTCAGAAGCGCAGCGTCCCAGGATAATGCAGGGCTTTTCTGCCAGTTTCTTTATCACTTCCACTTCGGATTCATAAGTATGCCTGCCAAGCTCTTCCTCTACATTCACCTTGTCATATACCGGAATGCCAAGCCTTTCTGAAAGCTCCTGTGCAATCCTGCTTGCTCCTGTACCGTATCGCCGGCTCATTGTTATTACTAATTTCATACCAATTCCTCCTTTGTAGTCCAGTTTACGCTATGCCTGCTGCCGGGCCCTTCACGCTCTCGCTTCCGGGCTTTCGCATGTATGCTGTCCGCCGTGCCAGCTCGCGCCCTTCCAGGCTCTCGCTCACGGGCTTTCGCATGTATGCTGTCCGCCGTGCCAGCTCCTGCCCTCCAGGCTCTCGCTCACGGGCTTTCGCCCTATAAAAATGCGAAAACCTCAAATCGCCTGCAAGCAGGCGTTTGCGTTTTCCACATTTTTGCACGGCTCATTGCTTACGTGGACATTATACCACAGCTTCTCCGGGATGTACAATCTGCTTTACCCATTCTTTGCGGATCTCCCAGATATTTCCGCAGACATTGAAAATAGTCCAGTTGTCAATTTCAAACACTCTAAGCCAGCTCTCTTTTATGCGGGCCTCCTCCTGTGGATATTTTCCCGCATACCTGCCCTGGAAGAACTCAAATCCGTTTACAACGCCAATATCTTTCAAGTGCTGTTTATACTCCTGTCTGTCCGTTTCATCTTTGGGAAGGTAGATCCGGTTCAGCACATAATCCCACTTTCCTTCATCGAAATAGATGATCTTCTCCGCCGGCACTTCCAGAACATATACCACTGTTCCTTCAATGGGCTTCAGGCAGTTTTCCCTGCTGATGGAGCACCAGATAGGCGCATGTACGTCTGCCGGTTTTTCCACTCTCCTGGCCGCTTCTTCTGTAAACCAGTCGTAGCTTTCCATAAAAAGAGGAGCAATGTCTCCGAAATGAAGTTCCACGTACACTCTCTGGTTGATGATCCTTCCATCTCTTTCCAGCTGGTACAAAGTTTTGTCATTCTGCCTTGTATAAAGCCTGACCATCTCCCCGCCGGATCCTTTTTTCGCATCTTGGTCCACCATTTTCTGCCATTCTCCTTTCTATTTTCTCAAATTTGTTTCACGTGTTCTTACCTGGCTCCGCTTCCGGTATACCAGGCCGCAATTTCTTTTCCCCAAAGAAGACCTGCAGCCATCCCGGCACTTAAAAACGGTCCAAAGGGAATGGACTCTTTCCCGGTAATCCTTCTCGTCAACACAAGGGGCGTCAGTACAATTCCGCACAGCAATACGGCAATTCCGCCAGCCGCTATCATTCTTATCGCTCCCAAAAAGGCTCCGCCGGCTGCTGCCAGCTTAATATCTCCTCCTCCAAAGGCTCCCGGCCGCACCATCGTTATGGCTGTCATAGGCAGGCTGATACACAAAAGCCCTGCCAGCCTCTCTGGCAGAGCCATCCCACCGCTCCACATATCTGCAGCCGCAAGTAAGATCATTGCTGCCGGTATGCCATTCGGTATTTCCCTTTTTAGCACATCTCCAAAGGAAACCCACAAAAGAAGGCTAAGAAAAACTCCTTCCAGCAATTTCTCTGTCATAAAATTTCAGCAATGCTTTCACAGATCTCACTACTTATCGCCTCTTACGCTTCCCCCGTCATTTCATATTCTTCGAATAATTCCTTCACTGCCGCTTCATATGCTTCCAGCTTCTCTGCTTTACGGATACGCTTGAGAGGCTTTTTGGCATCTGCAAAAATCTGTCCCATATAAGCCCACAATTCTTTCATCTTGAAAAGCACCGGCTTAGGCCCCGGCATCTCTTCTTGATAGCCTTCATAAACCTTATCGTGAAATTTCAAAAGCAGCTCTTTTCCCGGCGCTTCTTTGTTTTGAAGCCGTAAGATCAGCCCCGGATCTCGAAGGAATCCTCTGCCGATCATAACCTTATCTATCTGCGGATAAGCGCTGGTAAACCGATTTAAGTCTCCAACCGTAAGGATATCCCCGTTGTAGCACACAGGACTTTTCCCCTTTTCGGCAGCATAGCCAAAGGCCTTCATATCCGGACGCCCCTGGTAGAAATCCTGCTGGGTTCTCGGATGAACGATCAGCTCTTCCAGCGGATAACGATTGTATATCTCCATAAGTCGTTCAAACTCGTCAGGATCATCCTTCCCGATCCTTGTCTTTATGGAAATACGCATATCCGGCATCTTTTTATCTCTGTCTGTAAAGACGTCATCCAAAAATCGTTCCAGCTTGTCCGGTATTGCCAGAAATCCGGATCCTCTGTACTTTGAGACAACTGTTCTGGACGGACATCCCAGATTGAGATTGACCTCCTTATATCCAAGACTCTCAAGCTGAAGGGCTGTCACCGTAAAATCCCCGGCGTCATTGGTCATAATCTGGGGAATCAGGAAAATTCCCCGATTATTCTCCGGATCAATATCCTTCTTCTCCCTGGCGCTGAACTTCCCCTTCTGATTGGGTGCAATAAAAGCGGTAAAGTATTTGTCCACACCAGGAAAACAGGCGTCAAAAGCCTTCCGGTGAATGGGTCCTGTAATCCCTTCCATAGGCGCAAAGTAGTATTTCATGTTCTCCCTCTCTTACGTCACTTTGTCTTACTACTTTAGCATGATTCCAGATAAAAGTCCAGCGACGCCAAAACAGGGAAAGCTCCTAAGCTTTCCCTGCCTGTTATTCTCTGACACGCGGGAATACGATTTCCACCCGGAACAGATCTGCTTCTGTGGAGATTTTCAGTGTGCCGTGCATCAGCTCTGTAAAAGATTTGGCTATGGACAGTCCCAGCCCGGAGCCTTCTGTATTTCTTGACACATCTCCTCTGACGAAGCGGTCTGTGATCTCATCTGCGTTGAAATTCAGCTCTGCGGCCGAGACGTTTTTCATCTGTACAGACACATTGTCCTGTTCTTCTTTCACCTCGATAAATACGCGGGTATTAGGGAGGGCATACTTGGAAATGTTGACGATCAGATTTTCAAAGATCCGGTACGCCTTTTCGCTGTCCAGCTCCACAATAACCTTCTCTTCGGGCACATCCCATTTCACTTCCAGTCCCGCTGCCTTTAAATTCCTGTCGTACTCCAGCTCTATCTGCTTCAGAAGTCCTGTGATGTCCAGTTTCATAAAGTGCAATGTCACATTATGGCTGGTTGCCTTGCTGATCTCAAACAAATCCTCAATGAGCACTTTCAGTCGCTGCGATTTCTTCTCCAGTATCCCGATATACTCCTTTCTCTTCTCTTCATCTTTTTCATTTTTCAAAAGATCCACATAAGTGATGATGGCTGTGAGCGGCGTCTTTAAGTCATGGGATACATTTGTAACCAGATCGGTTTTCATCCTCTCACTTTTCATCTCTTCTTCTACTGCCCTGCGGAATCCTGCCTGGATCTTCCTAAGCTCATCCTGCACCGGATTAAATATTCCTGCATCTTCGCTGATCTCGGTATCCAGATCCCCTGCCGCCAGACGGGAAGTTGTTCTCAATACACTTTTATACTGCTCCTGCACCTGGTCCAGATATTTTCTGAGGAAAAGGAACAAAATGATAGAATAGGCGATCAGTACGCCGATACCAAATACCCAGAAGAAGGTAATGATAAAAAGCACGACAAAATTCATGATCACCACTTTCAGAATCATCTTGTTTGTCTTATCTGTAAAATCAAAGTGAAGCAGAAGGTCATACTGACGGCGGAGAAACTCTTTAAACCTCTGCCATACTCCTCCCGCCGTATTCTTTGCTCCCCGGACACTGCGGGTACCTCCCCGTTTCACCCACAGGATAAAACGTATGGTCCACACCCTCTGACGCCAGTATTCTTTTCCCATGGCGAACATAGGACGAAGGCAGGTTACAAGCCAGAATACAATGCCAAAGCTAAACGCCCACACAAAGAAATTCAAAAGATAGGAAACTGCCGTATTGACAGGGGCCTCTGCCGGAGATACGATCAGGATCAGTTCATGATTCATAGTTTTCCAGATCATGCGCGCCTGATAAAACAGCGTAGAAAAGAATATGACCGCCACCAGCAAAACGATCTCCAGGGGAGCCCGGAAAAGGGCCGGCCCGTCTGTCCTTTTCCAGAACGGCAGCAAAATCGCCGCTGCTGCTGTTATCCCAACAAAAAGCAGAAAAATCCAGAAAAAACCATCACTTTCCAAAACCCAGTATACATCCGCCGACTCTTCATCACCCATCCGACCGGTATACAAATATTCCGTCAGATTTTCTTCCGTCATTCCGTACCGCACCGTCACATTCTCCGGATTGGAAATCTTCCGGAATCCATTATAGTCAAAATCATACTCCAGGTCTTCCTGCGCACTGATCAAAGCCTGCTCCATCCCATAGGCCGTTTCCCTATCCAGCCTGCTGCCGGATACCTCTACAGAACTTACCTGCCCGTGGCTGTCAAACACAAATTCCACTTTAAGCGCATAACGTCCGTCCTGCCCGCTCTCCAGCGCTTCCTGTACATCCTGTTGGCTTTCCAGAAGGATGTTCCCCTCCTCGTCCGTAATGCTGTAATCCGTATACCGCTCCAGAAGGCGAAATTCATTATACGCATTTTCCTCCAGGACATCCGCCTGGGAAGTTTCCTTTGAGAGCTGATTATAAAGGACATAGTTCCCTTCTGCCAGGGAAGTAAATTCATCTACGTACAGCCCAAGTTCATTGCTGCTCTCATTCCTGTCTTCCTGTGCACTGTTCCGGATAGACGGATAGAGAAGGATCATTCCTGCCGAACAAATGCAGAGAACAAGGATCACTGCCAGCCATACAATTTTAGGATTGTTTTTCAATTTTGTATCCAACACCCCACACCACCTTTAAATATTTCGGATTTTTCGGATCCAGCTCTATTTTTTCGCGGATATTTCTGACATGGACCATAACCGTATCCGTTCCCACTGCCTTTTCCTGCCAGACTCTTTCATAAATTTCTTCCGCCGAAAATACTCTTCCAGGATTTTTCGCAAGGAGAAGGAGGATCTTATATTCAATAGGCGTCAGCTTCACCGGTTTTCCATCCACTGTCACTTCCACTGTCTCCTCATTGATCTCCAGTCCGCCGATCACGTGAACATTTTCCTTCACTTCCAGCTTCTCCATAAATTTCCGGTACCGCCGAAGCTGTGAGTTTACTCTCGCCATAAGCTCCATAGGCGTAAAAGGCTTTGTCACATAATCATCTGCCCCGAGATTCAGTCCGGTGATCTTATCGACTTCCTCTGATTTGGCTGAAAGCATAATGACGGGGAAATCATACTTTTCCCGAAGTTTCATTGTCATCTGGATGCCGTCCATCCGGGGCATCATAATATCCACGATCGCCAGATGGATCTCCTCCTGTTCCAGTACCTTTAAGCCTTCCACTCCGTCTGCAGCCCGAAACACCTCATAACCCTGGCTCCTCAAATATATTTCTACGCCTTCCCGTATTTCTTTGTCATCTTCCACAATTAAGATATGATTTGCTTCCATGGTTCCCTCCTGCTAAATATTCTCCTGTATTCCTTCCTGAGTATAGCACTTTTGCCTCACTCATAAAACCACATTTCCTTGCCCTTCCCGATGCCGGAAGCGGCGGGATATTCTTTCTTCTCACAACGCCGTAATTGTGCGCAAATACAGACACTCTCGAGAAAGGCAGCGGAATCGCATATTCATCCCAGCGCCACCAAAGGCGGATACAGGCAGAATATTCCAGGGTAAATCCTGTAAATTCTTTTTGCATCTGTTCTGAAAAATAGAAAGCCAGTTTCTTCGGTTCGTGCCTGGGTCCCAAAGGACCGTCCAATGCCGCCGCGATGGACTCTTCCTCTTTTGCAAGATCTTTCTGTATCGATTTCAACGTATGATAGGAAGCCTTTCCGTCGGGCACTCTGACTGCTTTTCCGCCGCAGCTTTCCACCATATTCTGAATATAATCCCCCCGGCGGTCCGCAGTGACGATCACATTGACCGGTCCTGCACTTAAGGCCAGTTCTTCCAGTATAAGATTCATACAGAAACTGTCCTCATGCCAGAAGCCGAAAATCTGTCCTTCGCGTCCCACTTCGTTTTCTTCCCACTGAATACGCATGGTTCGTTTAAGTAATTTTAAATAACCTTGAAAAAGATACTGCAGCATGTTCCCTTTCACCCGCTGTCTCCTCCTTCCATTTTGCCTCTATACAATTAGTATAGATCTGCTCCTCTCTTGCAGCCAGAGCCAGATTCCGGTAACTGGATACGCTCTTTTTGGCCTCCTCCCTCATCTTTCCCCTGCCGGGACCTTCCAGAGCCTTCCAGATCTTCATACACCACTCCTGTACATCCTCTTTCGCCAGATATCCGTTGCATCCGTCTTCTATCGTGTCTTCCACTCCATTTGCCCGGATGGCTATCACCGGACATCCGCTTGCCAGCGCTTCCTGGATCACAATACCCTGAGTCTCTGACTTTGAAGAAAATAAGAAGAGATCGCTTGCCTGCAGATAAGCTGGAAGTTCTTCATTGGGAATATTTCCGGTAAATGTCACACAATCCTCCAGTCCCCATTGGACTGCTGTCTTCTCCAGTTCCCCTTTCAGACTTCCCTCTCCGATAAGAAGGAGCCGGAAAGACTCCATGCCTTTTTCTTTCAGTTTTTTCATCCCTTTTAATAAGAAGAACAGATTCTTCTCTTCCTCCAGCCTGGAAACTGTACAGAAGAGATACTTCTTATCCTTTCCATACTGCTTCCTGACTGCAATCGCCGTCTCTTTGTGTTCCTCAAAGAACCCCTCGTCCAGGCCTGTGGGAAATACTTCCACCAAAGAAGAAGTTCCATTCAGCAGGATGTCTCTTTTCATTCCTTTTGTCGGTGCAAGTACGGTATCACACCGGTTGGTAAACCATCTCATATACCAGGGGATCACCCTCTCTCTGGCCGCGCGGATCAGGAGCCTTCGGATTGCTCCTGCCTTTTCTTCTTCCCGGAATACCGGAAGATAATGAAGATAATCCTCATAACGTGTATGGTACGTATAGATAATGGGAATATGGTATTTTCTTCCGAGATACAAAGCCATATTTCCCATATAAACCGGCTGATGCACATGGATGCAGTCAAACTTCTCCCTTCGGAAGGCACTCTCTGTCTCAGGGCTGAATAATCTGGGATATACCATCCCATTGGCCATCCGTCTTTTCCGGATCCGGCAGCGGATCACTCCCTCTTCTTCCTCTGTATCTCCATAATCCGGTGCAAAGATCATCACCTCATGCCCCAGTTCTCTTAAAGCCTTAGCCTGCCGTTCAATAGAAATCGGCACGCCTCCCACAAAAGGTTTGTAATTGTTTGTCAGCATAGCAATTCTCATTGTCTTTCCCTCCTCCAGCTATCAGATACGAATTGCGGCTTCTCCGAAGAAATATCCGGCTCCTACAAATACCAGATTCCACAAAAAGATTCCAAGCGTAGAGCTTATAGTATATTTTATGAAATCCATTTTCACCATACCGGCCGGTATAGAGATCAGTGTGCGCACCATCGGCAGAAGTTTGCTCACAAACACGCCGATACACCCTTTTTCCCGCAGCATCTCTATCTTTCCTTCAATGACCGGCTTTTGTTTTGGAAATTTCCTGAAATAAAAACCCAGCACCTTCTCTCCCCCGGCCCTTCCCAGAAAATAAAGCGCCCAGCTTCCTGTAAGACCTGCCGCCACTGTCAGTATCATAACCATGAAAAAACTGATCTCTCCCTGAGATGCCCATATTCCGGCCAGCGGCATAATGACTCCCGCCGGAAATCCCGGCAGATTCAGGTATTCCAAAAGCACGATGAGATAAATAAAAAAAGCTCCGTATTCGAGAAAATATTGTGTTAATGTCTGGATATTCATAGAAGCGTCCTCCTTGTTATTTTTAGGATACCCCAAAAATCTAAAGGAGGACGCTATAAGAATCGAAAGATTTTCTAAAGAAAATTTAATGTTTTATGATGTTTTATTGTAAGGTCCTGATCATCATGACCGTCTCATAAGGCCGCAGCTCATTTGCTTTCATACTGCTGTCGTAATTGCTAAGAAGCACTTCGGCTTCCTTCCACTCTTCCGGCCAAGTACACTGCGCCGGACGGTCCGTAAAGTTGGCCCATACCAAAAGCTCTGACTCTTCGTCGGTTCTTGTATAGGCAAAAATCTGCTCATCTTCCTCAAGAAGCAACGAGAATACGCCGTCTGCAAAGACAGGATATTCTTTTCGCAGTCTGATAAGCTTCTGATAATAGCGAAAAACAGAATCCGGATCCGCCATTTCCCTGGCAGCGTTGATCTCCCGATAATTGGGATTGACTGCAATCCAGGGAGTTCCTTTTGTGAAACCTGCATGTCTGCTCTCATCCCACTGCATCGGTGTACGGGCGTTATCCCGGCCTTTTGCATAGATAGAGGCCATCACTTCCTCTTCGGAATATCCCTCTTCCATCCGTTCTTTATACATGTGCAGCGTTTCAATATCTTTATACTGGCTGATATCATCAAAATGCACGTTGGTCATTCCAAGTTCTTCTCCCTGATAAATATAGGGAGTTCCCTGCATTCCATGCAGCACAGATGCCAGCATCTTGGCGGATTCCACCCGGTATTTTCCGTCATTTCCCCATCTGGAGACAATGCGGGGAAGATCATGGTTGTTCCAGAACAGGCTGTTCCATCCTTGTCCTGCCAATTCTGTCTGCCATTTTGCAAGAGTCTTTTTCAGCTTCACAAAGGGAAGAGGGCTAAGATCCCACTTCGTCTTTCCCTCCTGCTGGTCAAGACCGATGTGTTCAAACTGAAATACCATAGAAAATTCACTGCCGTCAGGATTGCTGTAAAGCTTCGCCCTCTCGGTATCCGCACCCCATGCCTCTCCTACTGTGATCAGATCGCCCTTCTGGAACGTCTCCTTGCTTAACTCCCGGATAAATTCATGAAGCCTTGGGCCGTTATTTGTAATTTTCAGATCCGGCTCCTTGGCGATCTGGTCGATCACATCCAGCCGGAAGCCCCCGACGCCCTTATCCATCCACCACAGGATCATATCGTAAATCTCGCGGCGCACCTTGGGATTTTCCCAGTTAAGGTCCGGCTGTTTTACGGAAAATTGATGAAAATAATACTGTCCAAGCTCCGGCACCCATTCCCATGCCGGTCCTCCAAACACAGATTCCATATCATTGGGAAGTTTGCTCTCTTTTCCATCTCTCCACACATAGTAATCGTGGTAAGGATTGTCTTTGCTTTTCCTTGCTTCCCTAAACCAGCGGTGCTCATCTGAGGTATGATTCAGGACAAGATCCATAATAATGCGTATTCCGCATTCTTTTGCCTTCTGAATCAGTTCTTCCATGTCATCCAGCGTCCCGAACATGGGATCGATATCCTGGTAATCCGAGATATCATAGCCATTGTCGTCCTGGGGAGAGCGGCATACAGGGGAGAGCCACAGGGCGCCAACTCCCAGCTCTTCCAGGTAAGGCAGCCTTTGTATGATCCCCCTGATGTCGCCAATTCTGTCGCCGTTACTGTCCTGGAAGCTGCGGGGATAGATCTGGTAAACTACTGTATCCTTCCACCATTTTTTCTCTGTCTTAACCATTTTCAGCTCCTCCTTCTATCGTTTCTTCTTTCTTCGGATCAGAGTTCCGTTTTTTTCTAAAATACCGTCTTTGTATTTTCTGGAAAAAAGGATTTCTCCTTCCGGTCTTACTTTCATCTCATTTTCCGAACAGTTCAAGAGAACCTCCAGCTCATTCTGGTTTTCGTCCAACTTAATGTACTCCACACATCTTTCATTTTCATATTCCCCCGGAAAGTGGAAATAGAGGCTCCTGCAGGCGTCCTCTTCTTTCCTCATCCGGATCAAAGATTTTACAGACCGGATCTTTTCCTGATTTTTGGGAGTCTCAAGCTCATCCCATGGCATACATCTTCTGCAGTCCGGATCGTGTCCGCCCTCCATGGCGATCTCTGTACCATAATAGATACAAGGACTTCCCGGCATGGTAAAGAGCACGGCAAGCTGCTGGTAAAACATATCCAGATCATGAAAACGGTTCATCAGCCGCTCCGTATCATGAGAATCCAGAAGGTTGAACATGACATTGTTATTCTGCTGCATATACATGGTATAGCAGCGGTTTATCATATACTCAAACTCCTCTTTTTTCATCCCTTTGTCCAGGAAAAAGTCATGGATCCCGCTCATCAGCGGATAATTCATCACAGAGTCATACTCGTCCCCCATCAGCCATTGGCTTGCATCATGCCAGATCTCTCCCAGAAGATAAATATCCTCTTTGCATCTCTTTAAATGTTCCCGAATCTTTTTCAGAAAACGGTGGGACACTTCATTTCCCACGTCAAACCGGATCCCGTCAATATCATAATCTGTGATCCACCCTTCACATACGCCGCAGAAGTAATCGATCACTTCTTCATTGTTGGTATTGATCTTCGGCATCTGATCGGCGAAAGCAAAGGAATAAAATCTGCCGTCCCTTGTATCCGCACGCTTTTTGAGAAGCGGCCAGGTCTGCACCATAAACCAGTCGGCGTAAGGAGATTTCTGTCCTTTCTCCAGCACATCCTGCCATGGAGCAAACTTAGGACCACAGTGGTTAAACACTGCGTCCACCATGATCCGAATACCAAGACTATGAGCCTCCTTTACTAATTTCGCAAATGTTTCTTTATCTCCGAAATGAGGATCGATCTTTGTGTAGTCTGTAGTGTCGTATTTGTGATTGGACTCGGCCTCCATGATAGGATTCAAATAGATACCAGTAATTCCCAGATCTGCAAGATAGGGAAGCTTTTGCCTGATTCCCTCCAGGTTGCCGCCAAACCTCTCCTCATTGGTGACCTTGCCTTTTCTCCAGGGAACGAAATCCTCTTTTCTTTCCCCTTCTATTTCCCCGCGGCAGAACCGATCCGGAAAGATCTGATACCATATCGTATCGTTAACCCACCCCGGGGTGCAGTTTACATCCGCCGGATTCATCCATGGAACGGTAAAGCACTGGATCATCCGCCCCTCCATGTCTATCTGGTCTTTTGTCAGAAAACCGTCTTCACAGTAATACCAGATCTCCGTTTCCGTATGGAGTTCAAAATAATACTTGCATCTTTTGTAAGGCGGCTGAAGGGTTGTGGTCCACCAGATCTGATGGCGGAGCCGTTTCTTAAATACGATCTCCTCCCTTGTTCCCGTCCACTTCTCATTTCCTCCCAGGATTCCTGCTTCAAAGGGATCCCCGTGATGAATGAACACCCGTCTGACGTCATAGCCGGTCTTAAGGTTTACCACCAGCTCATTTTCATTGAGCGCATAGCTCATCTGTTCCGATGTTTTATGATAAACTCCTGTAAATTCCATTGCTGTCCCTTTCTATTTCCGATCTGTCATTTCCTTTCTCAGAGATCTTAAGTCTTCCACGGCCTCATGGAAATCCGGAAGGCGCCATTCCCAGTTTGGAGAGCCGACTGTTCCCGGTGTATTCATATGGCCTTCTTCTCCAAGTCCCAGAATATCCTGCATTGGAACAATGGCGTACTCCGCCTTATTTTTAAAAGTATAATGGAGCAGTCTCTCCTTTACGGATCCCTGGCTGCATCCCTGCCTTTTTAAGAATTTTCTTACTTTGCGTTTTTGGGCAGTGTTTAAATTACCGTACCATTCCATGAGGGTATCATTGTCGTGAGTTCCCGTGTAAATGATCATATTTTCCGTATCATGGAAGCTGTCGTATGCATATTTTCCTTTCGTCTCAATGGAGAACATGAGGATCTTCATACCCTTTAAATGATAGTGTTCCTTCAGCGTCAGAACTTCCGGGCGCAGATCTCCCAAATCCTCAGCCACCAGCTCCACATCCGGCAGCTTTTCGGTCAGGATATCAAGCACCTCATATCCCGGTGCCTCGATCCATTCTCCCTCGACAGCTGTGGGGCAGGTAGACGGGATCTTCCAATATGTGTCAAAAGCCCGGAAATGGTCAATACGCACAATATCAAAAAGCTTTCCGCTGTAACCGATCCGGTCCTGCCAGAACCGATACTCATGCTCCTTCATATAGTCCCAGTCATAGATAGGATTTCCCCATCTTTGTCCTGTCGCGCTGAAATAATCCGGCGGCACTCCCGCAATGAAAATGGGCCGTCCGTCGGTATCAAGAAGGAAATTATCTTTCCCGCCCCATACGTCCACAGAGTCTACCCCCACATAGAAAGGCACATCTCCCATGATCCGGATGCCACTGTCATTGGCTGCCTTCTTTACCTTCATCCACTGTCTGAAGAACTGATACTGAAGAAAAACGTGGAAAGCAGCTTCCTCTCTTTCTTCCTCCGTAAGCTGCCGCCGGGTTTCCGGCCAGTTTTTGTCCTCTTCTTTCCATTCGTTCCAGCATGTTCCGCCGTTTGCCGCTTTCAGTGCGCGGAATACACTGTATTCCTTCACCCATTCCTGATCTGCAAACTGGCGGTAGTCTGCTTCCTGATCCAGTTTCTGTTCCCGGAACCTTTCAAAAGCTTCTTTCAGGTAAGGAATCTTAAAGGAACGGACTGCATCATAGTCCACCCTTTTCTCTTTCTCCCGGAAGCTCTCCGGAAGGCTTGTCAAAAGCCCTTCCTCCTTCAGAATATCCAGGCTGATATACAGCTCATCCCCCGCATAGGAGGAATAAGGCTGGTACGGAGAATTTCCGTACCCAACCGGATTCAGAGGAAGGATCTGCCATATCTTTATGCCGTTTTCTTTCATCATATCGATCCACTGATATGCACTGCTTCCCAGCTCCCCAATCCCTGTCCGGGAGGGAAGGGAAGATACCGGCATCAATATTCCTGTCTGTCTCATTGCTTTCTATCCCCCTGCTGCCTATGATAAATGCCAGATGTCTCTGTCATACTCCGCGATGGTCCTGTCAGAAGAGAAGAATCCCGCCTTGGCAATATTTACCAGCATCTTCTTTGCCCAGCTCTTTTCATCTTCATAGTCTTCCAGCATCTGTTCCTTTGTGCGGATATAATCCTTCACATCCAGAAGTGTCATGAACCAGTCTTTTCCTACGATTTCCTTATACAGACGTCCCAGGTTCACCGGATCTCCGATACGGATCAGATCCTTGCTGATAATGAAGTCTACCAGCTCTTCCACCATAGGATCATTTTCGTAAATGTCTTTGGAACAGTAAGATGCATTTGCATACAGATCAATGACTTTCTCGGACTTCTCACCGAAAATGTAAATATTGTCATCGCCTACCAGCTCATGGATCTCCACATTGGCGCCGTCTTCTGTTCCAAGTGTCACTGCTCCGTTCAGCATGAATTTCATATTTCCTGTTCCGGATGCTTCTTTGGAGGCAAGAGAGATCTGCTCGGAAATATCACATGCAGGGATCAGCTTCTCTGCTTTCGTTACATTATAATTTTCCACCATCACAATGCGCAGATATTTCCTTACCTCGGGATCTTTCTCAATCAGTTCCTGAAGGCAGAGGATCAGATGGATGATATCCTTTGCGATCGTATAGGCAGGAGCCGCTTTTGCGCCGAAAATCATTGTGACCGGGCGTTTCGGAAGATTGCCTTTCTTGATCTCTTTGTATTTATAAATAGCATAAAGAGCGTTCATCTGCTGTCTCTTGTACTCATGGAGACGTTTGATCTGGATATCAAAGACAGAGTTCTCGTCAATCTCAATGCCCTGTGTCATCTTCAGGTAATTTTTCAGCTCAATTTTAGCCTCTTTTTTGATCTTCTTCAACTGTGCCAGCACTTTCTCATCATTCTGATATTCCAGAAGCTTTTCCAGCTGGGAAGCGTCTTTTACAAATCCTTCTCCGATCAGCTCTTTCAAATAGTCTGCCAGTCTGTGATTGCAGTGGAGCAGCCATCTGCGGAAAGTAATACCGTTGGTCTTATTGTTGAACTTCTCCGGATAAATGTCATAAAACGGCTTCAGCTCAGATTCCTTGAGGATCTCTGTGTGAAGAGCGGCAACTCCATTTACAGCATAGCCGTAATGGATATCAATGTGAGCCATGTGTACACGGTTCTGCTCATCAATAATGTAGACTCTCTCATCGTGGAAGTCTCTTCTGACTCTTGCATCCAGGTCACGGATGATCGGCATAAGCTGGGGCACTACCTGCTCCAGGTAGGCAACCGGCCATTTCTCCAGAGCCTCTGCCAGGATCGTATGATTCGTATAGGCACATGTCTTTCTCACCACATCTACGGCTGTGTCCATATTAAAGCCTTTCTCACTTGTGAGAATACGGATCAGTTCCGGGATCACCATAGTCGGATGAGTGTCATTGATCTGGATGCACACATGTTCATGCAGATGATAAAGGTTTACGCCTCTTTCTTCCGCTTCACGGATAATGAGCTGTGCAGCATTGCTCACCATAAAATACTGCTGGTAGATCCTAAGAAGGTGCCCCGCCTCATCACTGTCGTCCGGATAGAGGAACAGGGTCAGATTCTTCCGGATATCTGTCTTGTCAAACTGGATTCCATCATGAATCAGCCCTTCATCTACGGTATCCAGGTCAAAGAGATGCAGTTTATTGCATCCGCTTTCATAGCCCGGCACATCAATGTCATACATAGTAGACGTCAATGTGAAATCTTTAAAAGGAACCTGGAAATGGCGGTCTGTCTTGGTCAGCCAGCTGTTTTCCGTAATCCATGGGTTTTTATCCTCCCACTGCTTATGATCTGCAAATTTCTGCAGGAAGAGACCTTCGTGGTAGTTAAGGCCCACTCCGTCCCCTGCAAGTCCCAGTGTTGCAATGGAATCAAGGAAGCAGGCCGCAAGCCGGCCAAGTCCTCCATTTCCAAGAGAAGGCTCCGGTTCCATCTCCTCGATCTCTGTGATATCATGCCCGTACTTTTTCAGTACCTCCCTTGTCTCCTCGAAAAGTCCCAGATTGATCAGATTATTGGACAAAAGCTTTCCGATGAGAAATTCCGCTGAAATATAGTACAGCTTTCTGTCTCCGGTATTAGCCTTCATGCCTTTCATTTTATCTTTTGTCACACAAAGAAGCGCTGTGTAAATCTCTTCCTTTGATGCTTCTTTGATTCCTTTATGAAATTTTTCCTGCAACATCATTTCCAATGCCTGTTCCATGTTTGTATCTCCTTTCTATCTATCACATTTCTGTGATCCACTTTCATCATATTCTTTATCATATACTATTTTTCCAGATTTTCATATACCCAAAGTATTTCTCCCACACTCCAGGCCTGGGCAAAACACCCTTTTGACGAGGCTGGATTCTCCCCGTCGTAAATCTCCGGCAGCTGTCCTATACATCCTTCCCGCATAGCGCACTCCAGCGCTTCCATCTGTCGTTTCACTCTGCCTCTGGCCTTTTCGCTCCAACTGTTTACTTTCAGATAGGCCAGATAGTAGGCGCCCATAGGGAAGGGCCAGACCGTTCCCTGATGGTAGGCAAGATCCCTCTCCATCATCTCTCCGCCATAGAAAGGATGAAAATCAGGATCTTCTTTTTCCAGTGTCCGAAGCCCATATGGAGTATAGAGCTTTTCAAACACGGTCTCCACTACCTGCTTTTCCTTCTCCTTATCCATCATGGTAAAAGGAAGGGAAACTGCCCAGATCTGATTGCAGCGGATCTGTGTATCCGCCGCTTCTCCGGAGAGAACGTCTTTCAGGCAATGTTTTTCTTCCATCCAGAACTTTTCCCTAAAAGACAGCTTTACCTTTTCCGCCATCTCCTGATACTGCTCCTTTGGATGGCCCAGCACTCCCGCAAAAAAGTCCATGATCTTCAGGGCGTTGTACCAGTAGGCATTGATCTCCACCGGTTTGCCATGGCGGGGAGTGGGAAGGATCTTGCCGATGCGCACATCCATCCATGTCACCTGATCCAGCTCCTTTCCCGCACGGATCAGTCCGTCGGCGTCCATGGCAATCCCATAATCCGTACCCTCCCGGTATGCAGTGATGATCCGCTCCATTACCGGATACATCTCTTCTATAAAGGCCTTGTCTTTTGTTTTCTCATAATAGAGGTAGACGCAGTTGATAAAGAGAAGAGCGGCATCCACTGTATTGTACATAGGCTCTTTCCCGCCTTCCGGGAAGAGGTTGGGCATCAGCCCTTTTCTCTCATTGACAGCAAAAGTGCGAAGAATGCTTTTGGCAGTCTCATACTGGCCGGTGGAAAGACAGATTCCCGGCAGAGCGATCATGGTATCCCGTCCCCAATCTTCGAAAAAAGGGTAGCCTGCAAGAATGGTCTTTCCTCCGGTAGATTCCCGTCTTGTCACAAATGCGGATGCGCTTCTTGCCAGAGCTTTCGCTATTTCGCTCTTCCAGCTGCCTCTCTCCTGCCATCTGTCTCGAAATGAACGGACGCGGGCGATCACCTCATCGGGCCTCTCCAGGGCCGGGGGTTCCTCTCCCTCCAGCGCATAGACAATCTCCAGCGTCTTTTCTTCTCCCGGAAGGATCTTTGCTGCAACCGTGTGGACTGCCGCTGCTGTCCCTGTCGGTCTTCGCCCGTCACAGGCATCATAGCGGTAAAAATAAGTCTCTTTTTCCATGGGGACCGAACAGAAATCCCCATTTGTCCGGACATCCAGACACATATCCCTGCAGCGGATCCTGTTCCCGTCAAGCAGAATTTTCTGCCCTTCCTCCATGTCTTCTCCTTTGGGCGCAAACTGAAAGAAAGGTTTTACCTGAAAGATACAGCTCTCCCGCCTTCTGTTCTCAATCTCATACTTGAGAACCGCTGCATTTTTCTCCGGATCCAGCGCCGCCTCTTTTCGTATTTCCACACCGTCCACCTGAAAGATCCAGACCGGATTATCTTCATAAAAAAAGGAGGTGAGGAACCGGTATCCTTCTTCCTTCGTCCCGTCTGCAAATTCCTGTGTGGAGAGTACCAGATCATCCAGCTGTTCTTTCAGGCGATGAATGATATTGTACCGGCAGTTGGGAGCCTTTAAGCATCCCATGAGAAACGCATGGTCGTTTCTGGCCGCCCCTCCTGCCATAGTCAGGGAAGAAAATCCTCCCAGCTCATTTGTCATCAGATAACAGTTTTCCTCGCTTCTTTCAATTGTCTTAAAGTCCTGTTTTCCATATATCCATTTCATGCGCTTTTTCCTTTATTGTCCCTTCTTCTCCATGGTCTTTTTTGTCCCAGCACCAGCATGCTCACCGGTTCCATGGTAATGGCTTTTTCCACCGTTTCCGGCTTCTTCCACAGAAAGCTGTTCTGTCCGTCGGCTAAAATTTCCCATTCTCCCTCCGGAAGCGTCAGCCTCTGAGGCTCTTTTCTACTGTTATAGCTCACCTTCAGAATATCCCAGGAGCTGTTCTCTCCATCCTTTCGGTTATCTACCAGAAAGCTGACAACCCCTTCCTTCTTCCACTGGCCATGGATGCGCTTCCACGCTGATGTCTTCTTATCGCACAGTCCGGGAAGCTGTTTGCGCAGGGCGATAAGACCGCGGTAATAATCTACCAGCTCTTCTTCTTCCCAGGCTTTTTTCCAGTCCAGCCGGTTGATCCCTATAGGAGCATTGTAGCTGTCTTCAATCCCATCTTTTGTGCGGGCAAATTCTTCCCCCGACAGAAAGAAAAGATTCCCCTGACATGTCATATATATCCCTGCTGCCAGCCTGTACTCCCTCTTTCTCAATGCCTCATCCTTTGTTGTCTGGCATAACTTATCCCACAGAGTCTGATTGTCATGAGAAGAGACATAGGTGATCACCTGTGAAGGCGCTTTTACATGATCCTCTCCGTCTCCGCACCAGGCGCATACACTTCTTAAAATCTGTTCTTCCATTTTTTGTGCCCCGTTTACAAATCCCGGTTCCCAGATTTCCAAAGAAGACCCCTTGATAGCATCCCTTGTATCATCGCAAAACATCCCTGTGTTATGGTCCAGACTGCGGATATTGGCCTTTAAAGCCTGCTCTTTTTCATATGCAATGGCTGTACTGTCTGCCGCCCACGGTTCTCCAAATAGAAGTTTTTCCCCTTTTCCGTATTTTTCATCCAGGGCACGGCGGATCCGGTTCATTAAATCCACATCCAAAAGTCCCATCAGATCAAAACGGAATCCGTCTATATGGTATTCTTCAGCCCAGTAAAGAACCGATTCCAAAATGTATTTCCCGCACATAGGCATCTCACTTGCAATATCATTCCCGCACCCGGATCCATCCGAGATCTCCCCGTCCTCTTTTACCCGATAAAAATACCAGGGAACCGTTCTCTGAAACCAGGAATCCAGGGAGTAGGTATGATTGTACACCACATCCATGATTACCCGGAATCCATGTCTGTGCAAAGACTGTATCATTTCTTTCAACTCCCGGATTCTCACCTCTCCTGCCGCCGGATCGGAAGAGTAAGAGCCCTCCGGCACATTGTAGTTAATGGGATCATATCCCCAGTTGAATTCCGTTTCCTCGCCTGTTTCATCTACAGAGCCGTAATCATATACCGGCATAAGCTGTACGTAATTTACTCCAAGCTTCTTCAGATAAGGAATCCCTGTTGGATGGACGCCGTCACTGTAGAGAGTTGTATCATTGTACAGAAACGCCCGGTATTTTCCTCTTGTTTCTTTGGGAAATCCCCCGGATTCATCCCAGGAAAATTCTTTGACATGAAGCTCATAGATGACCGTTTCTTCCTCCTTTGCCGGAGGACTGTCCTCCTCCCAGCCTTCCGGATCCGTTTTCTTTAAATCCACGACCATGCTCCGCTGTCCGTTTATCCCGCATGCACGCGCATATGGATCCGCAGAAAAAACCGTACTGTTCTCCATCTGCAGAGTAAAATCATAATAGATTCCGTGTAAATTTCGTTCAGTACGGTATTGCCATACCCCCTTTTCACACCTTTTCATGGCATGCCGTTCAAAGGCTTCCCCCTTACTTCCATCCAGGTAGAGATTTAGGATGATCTCTTCAGCGAAAGGACTCCAAAGCCGGAAAAAGGTTCCCTGTTCCGTGATGAGGGCTCCGAGACCTTCGCCCTCATACACGTATTTTTTTTCAAATTCCAAACTGGAATAAATATCTTTCCATTGTCTCGCTGTCTTTTTCATGCTGCCATACCTCATATTTGTTTTTTATCCTTTTACCGCTCCGGAAAGACCGTCCACGTAATATCTCTGCATAAACAGGAAGAGAGCGGCAATCGGAATGGATATCAGTACTGCGCCTGCCGCAAAGCTGGTGTACCAGTTATCAATGTATTCTTTCTGCAGCATCTGCCAAAGTCCGATAGCAATGGTATACTGGTCGGAATTTGCACGGCAGATTACCTTTGCAAAAATGAAATCCAGCCACGGCGCCATAAAGGATGTCAGTACTGTATAGATGATGATCGGCTTACTGAGAGGCAGAGTGATCTTTGTAAAAATCTGCCATCTTGTACAACCGTCCAGAAGAGCCGCTTCATCTACAGCGATAGGGATCGTATCAAAGAAGCCTTTCGCAATCTGGAAACTCAATCCTGCTCCTCCCGAATATACCAGGATCAACGCAAGCCGGATCAGATTTCCTTCGGTCAGTCCCACTGCCTTCAAAATAAAGTACACTGCAATCATGGACATGAATCCGGGAAACAGCCCCAGAATCATTGCCATGTTCATATAAGGCTTGCGAAGCTTAAATTTCAGCCTGGACAGGCAGTAGGAAACTGCCAGGACATAAAAAGTCGACAGTATACAGGAAAAGATCGCAATGATCAGCGTATTTGTGAACATCTGTGGGAAATTCAGGATCGAGGTATCCGTAAACAGTTTTTCGTAATTATCCAGCGTAAAAGACTGTGGGAAAAATGTGGATACATAGGATCCTTTTTCTGCCCTGAAGCTTGTAAGGATGACCCAGATAATCGGGAAAACCCAGATCACTGCAAGCACTCCTAAAACGATATGAACAATAGAATTATTGATAAAGCGCTTTCTTTTTGCAGAATGCATTTTTGTTCCTGCCATATCTAGAATCCTCCTTCTTCTTTATAAGATTTGCTGTGTCTGTATGTGAACAGTGCGCCCACTGCCAGGATCACAAAGGTTAGAATACCGATGACTGCACCGATATTGTAATACTGTTTATCAATCGTCAGTTTATAGAGCCATGTTACAAGCAGGTCCGTACTTCCCGCTGTTGACGCCAGATCCGTGACCGGATCTCCTCCTGAAAGCAGGTATATAACGTTAAAGTTATTGACATTTCCCGTAAAGGTAACGATCAGATACGGAGTTGTCACATACAGCATATACGGAAGCGTGATCTTGGTAAATGTCTGAAATGCATTGGCACCGTCTACCTTCGCCGCTTCGTAAAGCTCTGCAGGAATATTCTGAAGGACGCCGGTCAGCTGAAGCAGTGTATAAGGTACACCTACCCAGATATTTACAACTATTACCGTCACTCTGGCCCATGTAGGGTCTGTAAAGAAAGGAAGACTGGCATCCTGAGCGATCCACCCCAAGTTTCTCAAAAGAACATTAATCGCTCCTTCCGGCTGCAGCATCGTCCGCATGATCAGAAGAGAGACAAACATAGGCACTGCACAGGACAGGACGAAACAAAATCTCCAGAATCCTTTTGCCTTTGTTCCCTTTCTGTTGATCAGAAGAGAAACGATCATTCCGAAAATATAGTTACTGAAAGTGGCAAAAAATGCCCACACTAAAGTCCAGATCAGCACAGACCAGAAGGTGCTTCCCAAAATACTGCTGGAATCAAACAGCGCTTTAAAGTTATCAAGACCCACCCAGTCAAACAGCATCAGATGATTGTCGATCTTGCTGTAGTTTGTAAACGCCATACAGATCATAAAGATCAAAGGCAGTACAGTAAATGCAAAAATAAATGCCACTGGAGGCGTCATCAAAAGCCGGTGGAGATTCTCATGAAGGAGAGACTTCAGATCTTCTCCGAAGCTGTTGACATGCCGTCCTTCTTTTGCCAGACATTCTGCTTTGTATGCGCTTTTCAAGGCGCCTCTCCAGGCACAGATCAAAAGGATCGTTACTAAAACGGTAGCAACTCCATAAAGAAGGATCAAAACGGACTGATCTCCTTTTGTATATACATATACCTGACTTGCCTCATCCCACACTTCCTCCTGGGGGATACTTCCAAGGGACGGAAGCATGCCAAGGAACCGGATGCCATTCATAACCATAAATACTACGTACGCGATTTCCACAGCCATGTAAATAAGTCCTTTTATGATCTGGCCGTGTACAATATTTCCAAACCCCATTAAAACCATGGAAAGTTTTGTTTCAAGTCCGCCTTCGCGGATTGCCTTTGTACAGGTATAGGGTGTCGGAAACTGATTGACTCTCTTTTTCATTATTCCCATCCTCTTCACCTCATTTAGATTCCATCACTGTTCATTGCATCGTTCATTTGTTCTGTCTGTTCTGCCGCATTCTCATGAGTAATGCTTCCATTTCGGATTCCCTTACCCATATTTTCCACAGGAGTCCAGCAGTTGTTCATTTTGGACACGAAAGGCTGCAGGATGGATGTGTTGTTGAATGTATCATCCTGTGCTGATACAAGATCGTCTTCCGCAAATTCTGTCTCTTCAAGAAGCTGCGTGCTGCATGGAATAACGCCGCACATTTCATAATGAGCTCTCTGTGCTTCTGCCGATCCCAGATAGACCGCAAGTTCGATCGCCGCCACCATATTATCACTGTTGGGGTTTACTCCGATTGCCTTGGATCCCGCATAAGACATCATCTGTTTTTCTTCCCCGTTAAGCGTATAAGCAGGAAGGGAAGCTACTCCCATGTTGTCCCCTAAAGCTTCTTTTACCGCATTGGCATCCCAGGAGCCTGAAAACATAGCATTGATGCTTCCGTCACGAAGCCCCGCAATACCGGAACCATCCGCATCAATACGGAAATTTGGATTACTTTCAAGATCGATCAGATAATCCGTAACTTCTTTTGCCTTCTCTCCGCCAAAATCCACTCCCTTGGACTCGTCTGTACCATCCCCGAATAAAGTACAGCCGTTCCCAATATAGAAAGCCGGCAGATACCAGGAGTTTGTGAACGGGAACGATACCACTCCCTTTTCCAGCATGGTATCCAGGTTCTTAATATCCTCCTCGGAAAATACCGATTTGTCGTAGTACATAAACCAGGTATTTGTTGTAAAAGGAACGCCATAAAGTTCATCATCCTTGATCAGAGAGGCCAACACCTCTTCTGAATTACTCTCTTCAATCTGTTCCCTGTACTTTCCTCCGAATTTTGCCAGTGCATTTGCATCTGTCATTGTAGTCAGTGTATCATTGGCATACATAAAAACATCCGCACTGGCTTCCGGATCCTGCGATACCTGACCCGCTGCGCTGGCTTCATCCGCTACGCCATACACAAAGGTGATGTCCCACTCCGGATGTTCTTTGGCAAAATTTTTGCACATTGTCTGAAGCCATTCCCCGCTGTCTTTTGACTGGTCATTGGACGGCGACCACACCATCAGGCGGACTTTTTCCGTCTCTCCTGCTCCGCCTTCAGATTGTCCGGCACAGCCACTAAGTCCGGTCGCCAGAAGTCCGGCAGTAAGCAGCAGCGCCAACCCTCTCTTCTTCATTACTTCATCTCCATTTCCTTAAAAGTTTCGTATTGTTTCGTTGTGTTTTAATCATACCTTCTCTTTCTATTTTAGTCAATAATTCATCTGTACAAATTTTAAGATTTATCTATTTTTCATAGTTTTTTTCTCATTTTTTTGTATAGTTTTTCTACTTACTCATATTTCCTTTTCGAAAATATACGAAACTTCCTTTTGTTTTACCTAAAATCCGTTGATTTTCTATCTTTACTTAGCTATAATATGAACAGATATTTTCCAAAAGAAAGGGCGGTCCTTATATGGCTACAATACAGGATATTGCTGATAAACTGGGGATTTCCAAGGGTACTGTCTCCAAAGCGCTCAATGGGGCGACTGACATCAGCGAAACTTTACAAAAAAATGTGCTTGAAACAGCTGTAGAATTGGGATATACAAAAATACGGCGTCCCGGAGGGGTACGCCGACTTTGTATTCTGATTGAAAATATGGATTATGAAAACCCTCACGATTTTGGGTATGAGATTATCTTAGGATTCCGGCAGATGGCGGAACCGGCCGGCTATTCAGTAGACATTATTCCGGTAACGGAAAAACTGCAGAAATCTTATTCTTATGATACGTTTATGCTGAAGCATGACTATCTTGGCTCCTTCATCCTGGGCTTTTCTTTAAGCGACCCCTGGATGAAAGACTTCCACACAAGCCACACTGCCACCGTCCTTTACGACAACTATATTATGGCAAATCCCCATATCGGATATGTAGGGATCGACAATGGTGAGGGGATGGAGCTGGCTGTCTCTCACTTAAAACAAAAGGGGCATAAAAAAATCGGCTATCTAAGCCACGCCCTCGGCTCGCACATTATGCAGGTCCGCCACAAGGCTTTCTTTTCGGCACTTCGCCAAAACGGCCTGAAAAGCGATCCTACCTATGCCGGGAGCTCCTACTATATTACCCAGTGCATGGAGAAACATCTTCCCCGGCTTTTAAATCTCGGGGTTACCGCCATCATATGCAGCCACGATCTTATTGCCAATGCTGCTATGATCCAGTGCCAGCAGATGGGATACCGCATTCCGGACGATATCAGTATCATCGGATTTGACGATCTTCCCATCTGCGCCTACACCGCTCCTCCTCTCACAACCGTGCGCCAGGAACGGATCCAGCTTGGCAAAAGCGGATACTATGCACTGGAAAGCCTGATGAACGAAGTTGCGATCGGAACTCTTCTCCTCCATGCAAGTCTGATTGTCAGAAATTCCACCGGCCCTGCCAAAGTGCCGCTTGATGCTAACACACCTGATCTTAACAGTACAGTTCATTCCTCTTTCTGACAGAGCAGGCCTTTTCGATCTTCTGTGCAACGGCAGCTGCTGCCGCTGCATTTATTTTTCTTGCCCCGGCAGGGCATACAACCACACAGCGCATACAGGAAATGCACTTTTTCTCATCTGCTTCCTGTACATGATTGAGAGAAATTGCCTCTGCAGGACATTTCTTCACACAGATTCCGCATTGGTTGCATCCATCCTCTGCTTTCGGCACCATAGGCACAGGGGCAGATTCTTTGTAAGGACGGTTCCCCGGCACTTTAAAGTCTGATATTTTTCTCTTTTCTTGCTCCCATATTTGCCCTTTACTCTGCTCTTCTTGAAACTTCTTCCAGATTTTTTCTGCAAATTCCTTCAATTCCTGTTCATCTTCTCTGTCCGGTCTGCCTGTCGCATATTGATGCATAATAGAATGCTCTGCAATGGCAGCCACTGCCGCTATAACCTCAAATCCGCATTCTTCCGCCAGATCCTCAAGCTCTGTCAAAGTATCTTCATAGGCTCTGTTGCCGTACACACAGACAATCACACACCTTGCCCCATTTCCTTTGATCTGACGGAACCGTTTTGCTGCAAGCGCTGGAACACGTCCGCCATAGGACGGCACCGCAATAAGCGTCAGCTCTTCTTTTTCCACGGAAATACTTCCAAAATCCACAGAAGGATCTGTCAGATCGACCGCCTCTCTTTTCAGATTCCATTCTCCTGCAAGAAGATCCGCTACTTTTTTCGTTCCTCCTGTAGGGCTGAAAATTATTTGTCTTCCCTTCATTTTTACTCTTCCTTTCCTTCTTCGCAATTTGTTTCATTCAAAATAAAATCAGAAATTTTTATCTCGCACATTTCTTCTGTTCTGCATGCAGAAAAGTACTTTTCCTCCAAAGGAATCCATTTTTCCCGAAAATCTCTGACCTTTTCTCTATTCCGTTTTTCAATCCTCTGTATCTGCAAAGCCGGATCAATTGTCATAAAAACATGGAGGTCATAATAGTTCCACAAAGCAGGATGACAGCTATAAGATCCTTCCACGACCGTCAGCCGTCCCGGTTCTATGCATTTTGCCTTTCCAAACGTCTGCAGATGACAGTCGTAAGGTCTGTAAAAACATTTTTCACCTTTTATCAGCGGTTCCATAACCTCTTCCCGAAAACGTTCATAGTCCACATTTCCGCCCGGACACTCTAATCGTTCTCGCGTCCTTTGTTCCGGACGCAGAAAGAAGTCATCCATATGAATCACACTGCAGCCTTCTTTTCGCTGCAGCCCGGCCGCAAATGTAGTCTTTCCGGCCGCACACCTGCCATCTATCCCCACCAGGATATGATCCTTGCATTTCAGCAGATCTTTTGTTCCCGAGAGCACTTTGCTCATCCAGTCCATCCGCATTTTCCTCCCACACAGTTTCATTATAGCGTTCCTTTCTTTGGGAGGAAGAAAGACTTCATATCCGCCTTCTCCAATGTCAGCAGTTTCACTTTTTTCTCAATCCCGCCTGCATATCCCGTCAGGCTTCCGTCGCTTCCCACAACCCGGTGGCAGGGAACAAGAATGGAAATTCTGTTATGTCCCACAGCGCCGCCTACCGCCTGGGCTGACATGCTCTTTTTTTCTCTTTTTTCAGCAAGCTTTCCTGCAATCTCCCCATAAGTCATGGTCTGTCCATATGGAATAGAACAGAGGATCTTCCACACTTCCTTCTGGAAATCCGTCCCAATAAAACGAAGAGGCACTGTGAAGTCAGGCTCCTTCCCGGAAAAGTAAATATCAAGCCACTCCTTCGTTTTCTCAAAGACCGGAATTTCTTTTTCTTCCCTTTCTTTATCCAGATGAAGGGCAAAATATTTCTGTCCCTCAAACCACAATCCTGTCAGGCAGTTTTGATCTGCCGCCAGAAGAATATCACCCAGCGGCGATCTGTAATGACTGATGTACTGCATATGCTCCCTCCATTTCCTGTCATTTCCTTTTTGGCGCATAGTCCTTCATACCAGGTATGGCGCCTCCTGCTACAGCCCAGAGGTAAAGGCTTGCAACGCTGCAGCAGGGACTGAATCGTCTGCGGTATTTTTCAAATAGCTTCCTATCTATTTTTCTGTGATGATAGACCATTCGCAGCCCCCTTAGGATCGCCAGATCATCATAGCTGAAAATATCAGGACGCTGGAGACAGAATAGGAGGATCATTTCTGCTGTCCACACACCGATCCCTTTCAGAGATGCCAGCCGCCTGACTGCCTCCTCATCGGACATGTTGGAAATACTGTCCAGATCAAATTCCCCGCTCTCTACCTTTTTGGCAAAATCTTTGATATATTCCGCTTTACGGAATGTGATCCCAAAAGACTGCAGATCGGAAACATCCGCCGCCGCAATGCTTTCTGCATTAACACAGCCAAGTCCATCCTGCATTCGTTTCCAGATCGTCTCCTGGGCTTTTGTGGAAATCTGCTGTCCGATAATATGATGAACGACAGATGAAAATAAATCCGTATCCACTTTACGCTCAACGGGGCCGATCTGATCTATGATCTCACCTAGAATTTTGTCTCTGCTTTTCAGGTATTCCACTTCAGTTTTACCATACGAGAAATACACCGGTGTTCCTCCTTTTCTCCTGCATTTTCTTATTATTAATAATACTATCATTTTTCTTTCTTCTCAACACTTTATAAGTTTTGCCCGATCATCCGAATCTTCATTTATTTGACTAATGCACCGGAACATACTATAATATTTTTATTACACATGTAAGATTTAAGGGAGGAATGATTATGTCTGCTTTACCACAGATCTCTGAAGCTGAGTTTGAAGTTATGAAGGTTATATGGAAATTTGCTCCCATCAGCACAAATGAAATAACAGATCGCCTATTGAAGACTACTTCGTGGAGTGCGAAAACAATCCAGACTCTTATAAAACGTCTTGTGACAAAAGGCGCTTTGACTTATGAAAAACAAGGACGTGTATTTGTTTATACTCCTCTCGTAGAAGAAAACGAATATATCAATCAACAGAGCAATTCGTTCCTGAACCGTTTCTATGATGGAAACATCAGCGCAATGCTTTCATCATATTTGGAAAACAATCAACTGTCAGAAACAGAACTCCGCAATTTACGTTCCATCCTTTCCAAAGACTCTGATTAAGGAGAAGGATTTATATGACTGACTTTATCATACATTTTTTCATCTGCAATATATTGATCAGCGGTATGATCGGGATTTTGTTCTTATGCAAAAAAGAACAACCATTCCGGTTGCTCTTTTTCTTTCTAAACTCTATCCTTACTGTATCTGATTCCCCATACAATATAGGAAAACCAGCTGTGTCTATTTCAGTGCATTTCCGTCTTTAAAGGCATTTCCGACTCTCTCTCCCAGCCTGTAATATCCGTAATGCACTGTATCGTAAGTAATGGGACTGAACTTTTCCAGACTCAATTCCCCATCCTCTCCAAGAACCTTTTCATCAATGCTCACATTGACAATCTTTCCAAAAATTTTGGACCCGCCGATCACATCCGTCAGCTCACATTCCAATGTAAGAGGAAGTTCATTGATCACCGGCGCATTGACAAACTCACTTTTTGTGGTTGTAAATCCTGCTTTCTCCATCTTATTCTCTTCCTTATTTGCAGAAACCAGCCCCACGTAGTCACAGGCAGCCATATGTTCCACATCTCCCACGCTGACAGTGAACGCCTTATTCCGGAGAAGATTATCCGTTGTTATGATACCTCCTGAAACTTGGAAACGCACTCTGCGCTTCGTTTTTTGATTTACTGCATTGCATCCTGATGATTCGCCTTTACGATCTCTGTAAGACGGACATGTTCGTTGTGATATCGGGCCGCCGGGTTCTTTTCCGGGATTGTCAAACGGATGGCGTTTTCCGGACAGTGGTGGATGCATGCCATACACATCTGACAATTTTTCATTATGTGGACTGCCCTCTGTTTTTTCAGTTCAATACATCCCGCCGGACAGACCCGTGTACAGATTCCGCAGCCGATGCATTCCTCTGTCACCTGATAAATGTGTTTCCACTGCTCTGTCGGGACGGATTTTTGATATTCCAGATATTTCTGATGCCACAGCCGGTCTTCTTCTGTGGCCGGCTGTGTCCAATGTATACGCTCCTTAATGTCTGAACATATCCGGCTTAGATGTTTCTCAATATATTTTCCATGCTCAGATGCGATCTGCTCTTCCATATCAAAGGATGGCAGAAAATTATCTATCATCTTCAGAGTGTTTATATAGTCTGCCCTTTTCCCGCATCGTTTCAGTTCCTGCTGTGCCAGCTCTGCAGCGCCGCCATGTATATTTCCATAAGTCAGGATCAGAAAAAAGTACTCTGTCTGAAATTCTGCCTTTTTTAAAAATCCTTTTACCATAGCAGGCATTTCATGTCCATACACAGGACAGACAATCCCAATCTCCTCTGCCCTCCAGCTCTGCTCTTTCCTGTGAATTACCTGGGGAATGCTTATCAACTCTCCTCCAATCTGTTTCGCTGCATAGAGACTGTTTCCTGTTCCGGTAAAATAGAAGATCATCTTTCAGGAACCTCCCGTTGCTTTAATCGTGAACTTTCAGACTATGAAGCATTTTAGTAAATGCAGGATCATCGTGGTTGACAATCTCACTGTGACCCAAATCCAGTTCGGCGATCTTTGCCATGTCCTCGTCACTTAATTTAAAATCCCATATAGCTATATTCTGCTCCATACGGTCCTTATGCACAGACTTCGGAATTACCACTACGCCTCTTTGCACATTCCAGCGAAGAGCTACCTGAGCAGCGCTCTTTCCATACTTTTCGCCAATCTTAGAGAGCACCGGATGGGTAAAAATCCCATGATTTCCTTCTGCAAAAGGTCCCCATGCCTCTGGAATCACGCCATACTCATTCATCAGGGCAAGTGCATTTTCCTGTTGGAAGAAAGGATGCAGTTCCACCTGATTTACTGCCGGGATTACGTCCACAGTCTCACACAGATCCGCAAGGCGTGCCGGATAGAAGTTGCAAACGCCGATAGCCTTTAATGTGCCTTCTTTATACGCCTCTTCCATTGCCCGGTATGCTCCTACATAATCACCCATGGGCTGATGGATCAGATACAGATCAAGATAGTCAAGTCCCAATTTGTCAAGAGATGTCCGGATAGCTTTCTTTGCCTCTTCATAACCTGCATCCTGTACCCAGAGCTTTGTGGTAATGAACAGCTCTTCTCTCGGCACGCCGCACTTTGCAATGGCTTCCCCGACTGCCTCCTCATTCATGTATGCAGCTGCTGTATCAATCAGACGGTAGCCGCTTGCGACGGCATCAAGAACCGCCTGCTCACACTGCGCCGGATCCGGCACCTGAAATACTCCAAATCCTTCCTTAGGCATCTTTACTCCATTATTTAATGTTACATATTCCATGATCATATCCTCCTTTTTCTTTCCGAATGTGGTATACCCATAACCTGTTTACAATGTAAATTATAAAAAGTATTTCAGAAAAAGTACAATATCAATCCCGCATTGTGCTATACTATATATGAATACTGAAAATGAGGTGACACCGATATGATCGAACACGAACATCTAAGACATCTTGAGGCTTTTGCCCGATACGGCACACTTTCGAAAGCTGCTGAAGAACTGCATATTTCCCAGCCCACTCTGACTCGTTCCATGCAGAAACTGGAAGATGAAATTGGCGTACCGCTGTTTTTGCGCACAAAGAACCATCTGGAATTCAATGCCAACGGAGAGTTGGCTGCAGATTATGCAAGGCGAATACTAGAGCAAACTGACAGTATGGTAGAAAGGGTTCGGGCACTGGATCGTGCCGGGCGTACGATCTCCATTGGCTCCTGCGCTCCTATGCCTATGCTCACAGCCGTCCGGAATGCAACACATCTGTATCCTGAGATGACCATTTCTTCTGAATGCCGGGACTGTGAGCCTTTAATCGAGGGCCTCCGTTCTGAGCTCTATCAGATTATTATCCTGCCTTATCGTCCGGAAGATAAAGATCTGCATATACAGGAAACAGAAACGGAAACGCTCTTTTTCGCCGTCCCTTCCGGACATCGGTTTGCTGACAGCAATGGAATCTATATGAAAGAAATGGATGGAGAAAATATGCTTCTGTATTCAGATATCGGATTCTGGCACAGTCTGCCGCGGGAAAAAATGCCGCATTCCCGCTTTCTGGTGCAGACCGACCGATTTGCCTTTGAAGAGCTGATGTCTTCCTCCATCCTTCCTTGTTTTGTATCCGATATGGCTCTTGCGGATAACTGGAACTCTGCAGACCGTGTTCTTGTCCCGATACTTGATCCGGAGGCAAAGGTTACTTATCATATGGTATGCCTGAAAAAAACTCTTTCGAAAGTTCGGAAATTATTTTTATCTGTAATCTGACCTGCGGCTTACATCCATCCAGTCCACAATTTCCTGCAGCCTGTCTTTTAATACACTTTGCGCTGCCCGTGCCGCATCACTGCCAAGGAGTAAACGGAAAGGCATCTTTCCTCTTAAATATGTTTACATACATTCCATCAGAATATCGTATATTTCATCACGGCTAAGTTCTCTCGGCCCGCACTTGATTACGTTGCATGTATCTGCTACATTGCGTAAGATTTCCGGAGTAATCTCTACTTTAGACTTCAGTTCGCTCATCTTTGTTGGAAGACCGCATGCTTTAATAAAGTCTGCCAGAGCCTCCACACCTGCCCGGGCTGTATCTGCACCAAATACTTCTTTAGCAAACTTTTCAAACTTCTCTTCAGCATCTTCTACAACATGACGGTAGTAAGCGGGATGAATCACTGCAAGACCCTGTCCGTGATTGCAGTCGGTATATGCGCCAAGTTGATGTTCCAGCTGATGTGCCTGGAAATCCGTCACTCTTCCCACTTTCAAGATCCCGTTCTCTGCCATAGCAGAGTCCCACATCAGATTCCCTCTCGCCTGTATATCATCTACATTTCCCATCAGTCGTTTCATATTTACAACTGTATTTTTCATGATTGCAAGCGCCACATCATCAGAAACATTATCCTGATCGGAATTTCCGAAATAAGTTTCCATCGCATGACTCAATGTATCAAACGCCCCGGAAATCACCTGCATTCTCGGAACGGACGCAGTGTATAAAGGATCGAGGATTGCAAATCTGGGCGCTGCCGCTGCCATCCCCGCTTTGATCACCTTCTCTTCGTTGGTAATGACCGCACCTCCGTTCATTTCCGCTCCTGTTCCGGAGGCTGTAACAATTGCCCCCATTGGCAGGACATCTGTCGGAAACTGATGGTCTGTCATCTCCATCTCCCATAAATCTTTTTCCGTCTTTGCCTGCGCTGCTACAATCTTACAGCAGTCGATCACGGAACCGCCTCCCACTGCAAGAATGAAATCAATCTTGTTTTCTTTTGCAAGTTTCGCACCTTCCTGTACCTTTGCATAAGTAGGATTGGACATAATGCCGCTAAAGTCAAAAACCTCTTTTCCTGCATCCGCAAGAATATTCTTTACCTCGTCATAGATTCCGTTTTTCTTTACCGAACCTCCGCCATAAGCAAGCATTACCTTCTCACCGTATCCGGAAACTGCCGATGCAAGCTGCTCCTTTGCTACACCTTCTCCGAAATAAACCTTTGTCGTATACTCATAGACGAACTTTTTCATGTCAGATCTCTCCTTTTCTTTTTTCTATAACAAATTATAGAACTGCTGCCGAATAAATTGAAGAAACAATAAGTTCCCGCGTTTATACCTTAAGGTTTCGGCTGCTTATAGATAAAAGGCGTATTCAGGAATTGTGTCGGACACTAGATGTCGCCCCACCCGTAAAACGGGCAATGTCATCAACTTAAAGATATTTCACTATGAATTTACAGCAATTCCTCTTCGGGTTTCGATTCGCTCCGAAACGCAAAAAAGCCCTTGAAAATTCCCGTTTTACGGGATTTCCAAGGGCTTCACGCACCTTTTATTTTAGAAAATTACATTCCCATCTGTTTTGCAACTTCTGCTGCGAAATCCTCTTCCTTCTTCTCGATTCCTTCTCCGGTCTCGAAACGAACGAATTTCTTAACAGTCATGTTAGCGCCGTTCTCTTTTGCAACCTTCTCTACATATTTTGCAACTGTAAGGTCACCGTCCTGAACATATACCTGGTCTAACAGACAGATCTCTTTCATCTCTTTGTTGAGACGTCCGATGATCATTTTCTCAATGATGTTCTCCGGTTTGTTCGGATTCTCCAGTTTAGCCTGTGCAAGCAGGATCTCTTTCTCATGATCAATGTATTCCTGTGAAACTTCCTCACGGGATACATACTTCGGAGACATAGCTGCAACCTGCATAGCTACATTCTTCAGGCATGTCTTGATCTCATCGTTTACGACATCTGTTTCCGCCTCTACGAGAACACCGATACGTCCGCCGCCATGGATATATGCTACGACACATCCGTCAGATACAATCTTTTCAAATCTTCTGATGCTTAAGTTCTCTCCGATAACAGAAATTTTCTCTGTCAGAACATCTTTTACTGTCTTGGAAGCGTCTTCATTCCATGCCTCTGCCATGAATGCATCCATATCTTTGGACTCTGATGCAATTGCCTGATCAACAACAGCTTTTACAAATGCCTGGAAATCAGCATTCTTTGCAACGAAGTCTGTCTCTGAATTCACTTCAACAATTGCTGCTGTTTTGTCATCTTTTACTTCTGCCATTACAATACCTTCAGCGGCAATTCTTCCGGCTTTCTTCACTGCCTTTGCCTCACCGTTCTTTCTCAGGTATTCGATCGCCTCATCCATATTTCCATTTGTTTCATTAAGAGCTTTCTTGCAGTCCATCATTCCGGCGCCTGTCAGTTCTCTTAATTCTTTTACCATACTAGCTGTAACTGCCATTTTTCATTCCTCCGTCGAAATCTTATTTATACAAGGGGTTTTAATTAAGCTTCCACTGTTTCTGCAGCTTCTTCAGCCTGCTCTTCGTAAGCTTCTTCACCTTCTGCATATTCTTCTTCGTAACCTGTTTCTCCCTGATTTGCCTCGATAACAGCATCTGCCATCTTGGAAACGATCAGTTTTACTGCACGAATTGCATCGTCATTTCCCGGAATTACATAATCCAGCTCTTCCGGATCACAGTTTGTATCTGCAATACCGATAAGCGGAATGCCAAGTGTATGTGCTTCCTGAACGCAGATTCTTTCTTTCTTCGGGTCAACGATGAAAATTGCATCCGGCAGTCTCTTCATTTCTTTGATTCCGCCAAGGTTTTTCTCCAGTTTCTCCCACTCTTTCTTCAGCTGGATAACTTCCTTCTTCGGCAGTACGTCAAATGTTCCGTCTTCCGCCATTGCTTCGATTTCTTTCAGACGGTTTACTCTGCTCTTGATTGTCTTGAAGTTTGTGAGCATTCCGCCCAGCCATCTCTCATTTACATAGAACATACCGCAGCGCTCTGCTTCTGTTTTGATAGCGTCCTGTGCCTGTTTCTTTGTTCCTACAAACAGGATTGTTCCGCCTTCTGCTGCGATATCGGAAATTGCCTGATATGCTTCATCTACTTTTCCTACAGATTTCTGAAGGTCAATGATATAGATACCATTTCTCTCTGTGTAGATGTACGGAGCCATCTTAGGGTTCCATCTTCTTGTCTGATGTCCGAAATGAACACCTG